>OJGU01000438.1_pt1 | contig 25025 bp, 21 predicted proteins | sample 1594741 | NCBI WGS metagenome assembly OJGU01 (sample SAMN05416841, study PRJEB24817) | seawater metagenome | isolation source: Sea water | place: Canada:Atlantic | collected 2013-07
CCGCCTAGCCGGCGGTGAAAACCAGAATCTGCAGAAGGCGAGCCTCGGCTCGTCCGTTCGCGTTGGTTCCGGCGGCGCGGCTTCGTCCTGGACCTGGCCCTGGGGATCAGGTGACTACGTCCCTGAGGGCCAGGTGCGGCCGAGCGTTCTCGGGGCGCGGAGCTCTGGATCAAGCCCGCGAAGGTCCGAGACCTAAAGAGCCAGTCCACGACTTCCGGACTGGTTATCCCCGGACTGGTTATCCCCGCCCGGACTGCTACACGAACAGCCCCGGAAGCGGTCCGCTGCCGCTGTCCAGCTCCCCATACGAGTCCACGTCGTGCCCCATCGCCTGGAGGATCGACACGAGGACGCGGTTGTGAATCGTACCGTCGTCGAAGCTCAGGAACCGGCCGGTGTTGATGCCGAGGTTGCGCCCGCCGGCCATGACCAGAGGGATCGGATCGATCTGGTGGCTGTTGCCCTTGGAGAGCTCGTTACCCCACAGCACGATGGTGTTGTCGAGCATGGTGCCGTCCCCTTCGGGGATCGAGCCCAGCATCTGCACGAACGAGGAGAACTGTTCGGCGTACCAGGTGTTGATGTTGGTCAACTTCTGCTGCGCATCCGCGTTGCTGTCGCCCTCGTGGCTGAGGTCGTGGTGCCCTTCGCCGATGTCGAGCCAGGGGAAGGTCTGTCCGCTGGTCGACCCACTCCAAAGGAACGTGGCCGAGCGTGTCAGATCGCAGGCGAAGGCCATCGTGAGCAGCTCGAGCTGGAGTGCCGACACCTCGGGATAGGCGGCGGTCGCGAGCGCATCGCCCGGGAGGGTCTGCTCGGGGACGCTGCAGTGCTCTCCGGTCGCGCCGTCCAGGTCGAGTCGCTTCTCGATCTCGCGGATTCCGTCCAGATGAGCCTCCATCTTCACGGCATCGGATGCGCCAACCTTGGAGCGGAGCGCCTCGGTCTGCGAACCCAGCACATCGAGCACGCTGCGGCGCTCCGCCCGAAGTCGAGCCAGCTCAGCCTGGTCCGCCCCGAACTCGCTGAACAGGCGGTCGAACATGGACGCCGGGTCGTTCTCGGGCGGAATGGGCATGTTGGAGCCCGAGTACGACAGCCGGTGCCGCACGTTGGATCCGGTGACCCGCACGCCGAACTCCAGCGATGCGAACGCTGTCTCGCCGCCGACCATTGTTGCGTGGGCCTGGTCGATCGACGTCCCGCCGCCCCAGCCGCTGGTGACATCACCGCCGCCAGGGAAATCATTGCCGTTGAGTAAGCCCGTGCCGCTGGTGAACTTGCTGGGCCCCGCCATGTGGTTGTTGCCCGCGCCCCCCGATGGGTAGCGGATGCCGTCCATGATCACGATCTGATCGCGCACCGGCTCCAGCGAGGCGAGGATCGGGCTGAGCGTGAAGTCGTTCTGCCCCCCGGAGGGCAACCAGTTGTCGCGGATCGTGCCGTTGGGCGAGAACATCATGACGACGCGCGCGATGTCTCCCTTGGCCGCCTTCGACTCGGACTCGAAGAGCGGAAGCAGGGGCGTCGCGGCTACTGTGGCGCCCAAGGAGCCGAGGAGCTTGCGTCGAGAAAAGCGTGGGTTGAACTTGGAGTGCACCTTCACATCCCTCCTTCGAGGCGGCGGTAGCGGAATGCATCGCTGGTCACGACGCTGAGGATGAGCGACGGAACGTCGAGATCCGACTCTTCGAACGCGGCGTAGACGGATTCGCTGGAGCACGAGTCCTCGTCCCCGACCACGCGGCCGAGCGCGTAGTTGAGCCACTGGTTCGAGACACATTGATGAACGTTGCTCGAGGAGGCGAGCATCCCCGCCAGCTCGACAGCCCCGTCGAACGGCCCGTCGATGTCGGCGGTGGCCACGACCTCCCCGGAGGCGTCGACCGGCAGGTTGCCTTCCATGGTGCGGAAGGCTCCGACCGCGTCGTAGTTCTCGAAGCCGAAACCCAGCCCATCGATGAGCACATGGCAGGCAGCGCACGATGGATTCGACGTGTGCTCAGCGAAGCGCTCGCGTGTGGTGGCGTTGGGATCTGGATCCGGCGGCGTGTCGTCCACGTCGTCCGGCGGTGCCGGCAGCGGCTGGCACAGGAAGTTCTCCCGGACCACGACGCCGCGATGCACGGGAGAGCTCTGGTCGGTGTGGGCGGCCTTGGCGAGCAAGGCTGGCTGAGTGAGCAACCCGGCCCGTTGTTCGGGGTCGAGTTCGACCCGATCGCCGGGCTGGTACCCAACCGGAAGCTCGACTCCGTACAGCGCGAGCAGCTGCGGATCGTCGGTGACGGTGAAGCTTCCGGACATCAGCGTGCGCAGGTTGCCGTCGCCTTCTTGGATCACGTGGCTGGCGAAGTCGGCAACCTCGTTCTGCATGGCGACCTTGAGGCTCTCGTTGAAATCGGGGAACAGCTCCTCATCCTTGTCGACGGACGTCATGTCGTCGACGTGCAGCCACTGCAGGTGAAAGCTCGCGATCGTCTCGGATGCCCGGGGGTCCGCGAGCAAACGCTCGGCCTGCTCGGCGAGGCCGTCGGGGTCTGCGAGGGCGCCCGAATCCGCCGCGGCGAACAGCGTGTCGTCCGGCATCGAGCCCCACAGGTAGTACGACAGTCGCGACGCCAGCTCGTAGTCGTCGACCGCGATGACGGAACCGTCACCGGCGGGCAACTCCGACTGTCCCTGAACCTCGACGTGATACAGGAAGTAAGGCGACTGCAGCATCGTCTGCAGAACCAGCCGGATCGCCCCATCAAAGTCGGAGGCTTCGCGGGCGCCGTCAAACACCCCCAGGTACAGCTGCACGTCGTCCTCGGACAGCGGTCGCCGATGCGCCCGTGTTCCCATGGTGCGAATGAACGACTCGGCGCACGGGTCTTCGCCCATCGCGACCGGGTCGCAGCCCACCACCTCGTCGCGATGCAGGGTCATGGCGTCGGATGCCAAGGTCTCAGCAGCGCTCATGTACTGCTCGACCCCGAGGTTGCTGATGGGCGCGATCGCGTTGCTCTCGAACGCGCCCATTCGCTCGTCGACCGGGAAGCCGTCGGCGACGTCGGTGTCGATGCCCAACAGGTCTCGAACCGTCGTGGTGTATTGAGCGCGGGTCAGACGACGCAGCGGCTGCCGGCCCACAGTCGGCTCCGCGCACGCGGACTCGGGAGGCATTTCGCCGCCCGTGCTCGAGCCGTCGTCGCCGTCGTCGCCACCCGTGTCGCCACCCGCTTCGCCAACGCTGGCCCCGGCCGACGCATCGAGCTCGCCCGGGTCGCCCGCCTGAAACCCGCTGTAGCAACCGGTGCTCGCCGCGACGATGCTCAGAACCAAGCTTCTCGTTGCAGTGCTTCTCCCCATCCCGCCACCACTCTATCGGGATCACGCCGGCAGACTCCCCGAATCCCCCTTCCGAGCAAACCCGTGGCTCGGTTTACTCCGACAACATCCGATCCACCGTGGCCGTCGGCACGACTCGTAAGCCACCTCGCGCCGCCGACGAACCGCGCGGTCGAAGGGAAGGCTCGAGGCCCGATGCGCCTGTCCACGGCTTCCGGACTGGATTCCCTGCTGTGGTTAGCGTCCCTCGAAGGGGCGGCCCCGTGGGAGTCGCTGATGCTCGATCCCAAGCGCTTGGATCTTTCGCTTCAGGGTGTTCCGGTCGATGCTCAATGCCCGTGCGGTCTGGGACAGATTGCCCTGACAGTGCTGCAGTGCGTGGTTGATCGCAGTGCGCTCGGCATGCCTGACGGCGTCGGCCAGCGGAGCAACCGTCGTCGTCGAAGCGGCGGCGGTGGTGGGTTTTGTTGGAGACGCGCTGAGCTTGGGGTCCAGGTCCTCGAGGCGGACCCAGCGATCGCAAAAGACGTGCCAGCGCAGAACCTCAGCCCGCAGCTCACGGACGTTGCCGGGCCACCCGTAGGCACGCACCACACTCCACGCTTCGCGAGTGACCTTGAGTTTGCTGTCGACCTCGCTCAGGAAACGGGAGACCAAGGGTTCCAGATCACCCCGTCGTTGCCTCAGCGGGGGCACGGTCAAGGTGGCGCCCTGCAGTCGGTAGTAGAGATCTTCGCGAAACGTGCCTTCGCGAACCATGGCGAGGAGATCGCGGTGCGTGGCTGCCACGATGCGTACGTCGACCGTGATGAGTTTCTCGCTGCCGAGTCGACGCAGGCTACCGTCCTGCAGCACGCGAAGCAGGTTCACTTGAACGCGAGGGCTCAGCTCGCCGATCTCATCCAACAGCAGTGTGCCTCCGTGGGCCAGCTCGAACAGACCGCGCTTGGCGTAGGCCGCACCTGTGAAGGCTCCGCGTTCGTGTCCGAATAGCTCGCTGGCCAGGACACTCTCGGTGAGCGCGCCACAGTTCTCGGTGATGAGCGGGCCGGACGCGCGATGACTGCTGTCGTGAACGCAGCGCGCGACGAGTTCTTTGCCTGTCCCCGTTTCTCCGTGGATGAGGACCGGGAGATCGGTCGGCGCGACGCGGCCCAGTCGATTGCCAAGCACACGCATGGGCTCGCTGTCGCCCACCAGATGCCCGCCCAAGATCCGCGAATGCGCGCGGAGCCGAACGAGCTCGTCACGGAGGGCACGGATCTCCGGAAATCCCTCGATGTCCAGCTCCACCACGCGGATCACATTGGGGTGAACGGAGGGGACGAAATCCGCGGGAATGACTTGCAGCATCCGGCCCGCGAAGAGACCGGCCTTGACCGCGATCAGCCACAAGGTCTGCATCTGCGGAGTTCCGGCTGAGAGCACCACATCGACGCTCGGCATTCGCGACAGACGCCCGAGGGTCGGCTGCAGCGCCGCGAACAACTCCGCGTAGTCCGATGGGTCGGTCAGTGCCACGGTGACAAGCTCGACGTCGGGGATGTGTGCCTCGAGCTCCTCGACCAGGGCGCCTGCAGGAAGCTGCCCGGCTTCGCTGGTTAGCACCAGAGCCTTGTCGTAGAGGCGCTCGGACTCGGGCTGCTCGACCAGCCGGAGCAGGGGCCCGCGATCCCGCGTCGCCCGACGCCCATGGTGTCGAGGCTTAGGGCCAGCGACCCCACGGTCCGACCAGGTCACGAGCGTTCGCGACATGGTGTTGTTTGTACCAATTTGTGGGGTTGTGCACCGAATGGGTGGTGAGATCTGCACCATAACGCCGAGTCGAGGCAAGTGTTTTCAGTTACTTAGGGTTGGCGCGGTCCGTGCTTTGTCGGAGGGTGAAATGGGCACTTCACAGCCAACTGGCGAGACGAGCCCGTGCGCTCGCATCGTCGCCAACCCCGACGTGTGGCTCGAAGGCGAAGCGATTCGCCAGCTGCACGCGACGGCGGCCGACCCGGACTGCGTGCGTGCGGTCGGCATGCCTGACCTTCACCCCGGTCCGGGAATTCCGATCGGTGCTGCTTTCGCGTTCGCAGAGTCGGTGCGGCCGCGGCTCATCGGCAGTGATGCCGGATGTGGCGCCATTGTGGTCGCGCTGCGCAGCAACAAATTCTCCGCGAGTACCGAACGTCGTGCGCGCGCCGAGTTCGACGACGACCCGCTGTCGCACCTGGATGCCCGCGAGTTGTGTCGTGCGGTCTGGGACCGCGGCCCCCATGGACTGCTCGACTTCGATCTACCCGATGCCGTGTCGGCGGTCGTCGAGCACTTGGGTGAAGACGACATGGATGTTCCCAGCGGCCCGCTCCCCGACGTTCATCTGCCGGGCATGCTCGGCACGATCGGTGGTGGCAACCACTTCGCGGAGATCGGTCGGGTCGGTACGGTCGTCGACTCCGAAGCGGCGGAGGCTCTGGGACTCAAGCCAAGGATGCTGGCGGTCCTGTGCCACTCCGGTTCCCGTGGCTTGGGCAAGGCTCTGTCCGATCGTTGGGCATCGCAGGAACTCCACGCGGGTGATGCTGGGGAGTATCTGGCTGCGTTGGCGGGCGCAGTTCGTTTCGCCCGAGCAAACCGAGTGGTGTTGGCCTGGCGAGCGCTGAGCGCTCTCGGGCTCGCGCGTCGCAGCAAGATCGCCCACGCGTTCGACGTGGTCCACAACACGGTGACCCACGAATGCTGCGGTGGTGATGCGTTGTGGGTCCACCGCAAGGGTTGTGCTCCCGCGGGGCTCAACGAGCCGACGGTCGTCTTGGGCAGCCGCGGCGCTCGTTCGTGGGTCATGCGCGGGCGTGGCAACGAAGCGGGGCTGTCCTCGGTGGCGCATGGCGCCGGTCGAAAGATGCGGAGGTCCGAGGCGCGCGAGAAGATCCGCGCTCGGTATCGCCGCAAAGAACTGAGTCATTCGGGAGGCGGTGGCATCGCGATCTGCGACGACACGAAGCTCCTCTACGAGGAACACCCGGATGCGTACAAGCCGATCGAGCCGGTCATCGCCAGCCTCGAAGACGCCGAGCTTGCCGACCGCGTCGCGAGTATCCAACCGTTGCTGACGGTGAAGAAATGAACGCCTGGACGCTTCAAATCACCGCCGGAGCCGGCCCTTACGAGGTCCGACGGTTCGTTGCCCTGCTGGCGGAGCAACTCGCCAGCGACTGCGCTGCGGCGGGGTTGGTGCTGCGCGAGGTCGTGACCCAGGGCGAGCCGACCAGGCCGCGGTCTGTGCAACTCCACGTCGAGGGCGACGTCGCGGCTGTGGTCGCCGGCCAGGTCGGGACGCACGTTCTGCTCGCTCGTAGCGCGAAACGAGGCCGCGGTGATCGCAAGCGCTGGTTTGCAGGCGTGAGCGTTCACGAGGCACCGCTGCCGAGCGAAGCAACACGGTTGCACCCACGCGACCTGGAGATTCGCACGGCTCGTGCAGGAGGTCCGGGTGGGCAGCACGTCAATACGACGAGCTCTGCGGTGCGGGTCCGCCACAAACCCACGGGCGTGTGCGTCCGGGTGGCGTCGGAACGGTCACAGCATCTCAATCGGGCGCGGGCCCTGCGTCGGTTGACGGCGATCTTGGACCAACGCGCGAGCACGGAGCACCACGCCCGCCGCGGCAACTTGTGGCGATCCCACTACCACTTCGAGCGCGGCACCGCAGTCGGACACTGGACGCTCGACCACCGCGGCACCTGTTTGCGTCGCGCATAGCGGCACCGAGGCTGACATGGCTACGAAGAACCTCGCGCGTACGGTGATCGAAGGCGGACGAAGCCACTGGCACAAGTTTGAACGCCGCCGTCTGACGCGTCGAGCCCCCTAGAACTCGCAGCCCCACTCCACCGAGACTCGCTTGGCGGCATCGAGCGCGACATCGCATGCGTGGCCGACCTCCGCATGCTCTGAGGGGGCACTCGCCCTTTGTGCGAATCGTTGGTGCGACTGTTCCAAGGCGTTGAGTAGCTGGGTCTGCAACGACTCGGGCGCATGCTCCTCGATACAACGCTGGTACTTCGTGGTGTACTCGTCGCAACTCGGTACGCCGATCTGGGGGAACCGTGCCGCAAGCGCCTCGGACGAAGGGTCTCCCCCCGCGGTGTCGACCGCCTCTGTTTCCGGGTGCTGTTCCGCAACAGCTGGGGAGTGAACGGCTGTTTCTCCCGTTGTCGGAGGCTCTGCATCCGACTTGGCTTGGTGCCGCGACTGACTCGGCGCCGGGGCCTCAGGTGATGGTGTGACAGCCGGGGCGCGAGCTGTGCAGGCGAACACGGCGACGCCGCAGCTCAAGGACAGGAATGCACGGACCATTTGTGGGAGGGACTGCACAGAACTGCTCAAGGTCGCATGGAATCGTGCCACATGCGCTCGAGATGCGCCGGTCGACTGTGCCGCGGAAATGCGAGACGAGCACCAACCCTCTCGGCTGAGACCGCCGAGCAGCGCGCCTGTCTACCTGCCGGCACCGTCCGGATGCGGCTGCGACACCGTGTTGTTTCTTAGAAGCGGCCCGAGATCGCCACACCGGGCCGGCTCCACGTTGGAGTGATACTGACCTTCGCCCGGCTGCGCGGCGATCCGGCTCGCAGGTGGGCGGAGCCGGCCCCGACCAGGGCTCCACCGCCTGCCATCACCGCGGCGCCCGCCTGGGACACCAAGACGTGGGTCCAGAACGGCCAGCCCCACCCATCGCCCTCACGGAACAGCGGTGGCTCCGCGAGGACCGAAACCACAACGGCCGCGACCCCACCGGCGATCAGCACCGAGCCGGTTGCGACCGCTGCGATGGCCGAAGGTCGACGCCATGGCGGACGGCCCCGATCGAGACGAGCGCTTGTCAGCTTCATCGCTCCGACCGCTGCGAGCGTGAGCGGAGCACCGGAGGCGACCAGCTCGACCTTCGCGGGGAGGCCAATACACAGCACCGCCTCCATGGCGAATGCTGCCTGTGGGTTCCGGGGCGTCGTGCATGGGATCCAGCCCTGGCGGAGGCCGTACCCAAAGCTGTGGATGCCCGCGAACGCTGCGAAGGACAGCGGTAGGAGTCCGACCATGATGCGCCCCGAGCGACGCTCCGCCTGCATATGCGATGTGCGCTCCGGCTCTGCCCCCGCAGCCGTCGCGGGAGTTGGCGGTGGGGCAGCGACGAGCGCAGCCCACAGCAGGGCCGCGGGGATCATGCCGCGATGATGTCACAGCCGGGTCGTGGCCGCCCGTCCCGGGCCTCCGCCGGGTGACGCTCGCGGAGGTGTCAGAGCGGCTCGATGAGATCGGCGGAGCCTGTCCTGCGGCTCGAGGTCGAACGAGCGCCCACACTGCTGGCAAACCAGCGAACAGTCGTCGAGCTTGCGGCAGGACTCGCTGGGTTTCGCGCAGTGCGGACACGCGAGCGCCGCTGGACATCTACGAACAGGACTTCAGGCGGTTTCCACTCCCTCGACATCGGCCTCGGCTGAGATCGCTACTCGGTGTAGAGTAGCGCGAACGACTCCAGCGAACCGACGTCGCCCGCGGCAGCGTCGCCTACGCAAAGCTCCCAGGTGCCTGAGGCGGCGAGACCGATCAGCGAGTCCAAGCCGCCGGGCGTGGCGGCACCGGGGTTGGGGGCATAGTCGCAAAGCTCGTTGTCTGCACAAACGTTGAAATTCCCTCCGCCCATCTGCTCGGCATCCGTCGTGCCGCCGGTGTGAAACGAAACCGGGGCGCTGCTCAGTAAGTTTGCGTTCGTCCCGAACCCGCCGGTCCCGTCGTCACTGCTCTCGCCAAACCCCGGCCGACTCGTCAACGTGACCACCGTTCCTCCAGGATGCACCAATTTGACGACGAGATCCCCGATGTAGGAGTGGTCGATGCCGAGTTCGACGGCCGCTGTGTCGAGAAGGTCGTCTCCTGTCGCGGTGACTGAGACCGACGCGCAGGCCATGCTCGCCAAAGATCCGTTGTACGCGTTATCAGGAATTGACAGCTCCAGTGCAGTCGCCGAGACCGCCGCGATGTAGCAGACGGAAGGCTCGGTATCGAGGCAGGCGGCTCCGGCCTCGATCGCGCAAGCGTCGTCACAGCCGTCTAGGGCCGTCGAACCTCCGTCGTCGCAGCCTTCGCCGTTCGCGGCGTCAGTAATCCCATCACCACAGAAGGTGATCATGCCGGGTGCATCGACGCACCCGAAGCCGCACACGGTGCACCCGGATTCCACTCCGTAGTTGCAGGAATCGGTGACTGCGTTGCCGTCGTCGCAACTCTCGCCTTCGTCGATCTCCCCGTTGCCGCACGCCGTCATCTCGCACACGAAGGCCCGCTCCTCGAGGCAGGAGAAGTCATTCCAATTGCCGTTCGGGATCCGCATCAGGGCGCAGTCCTCCGCGCCGAGAAAGTTGTTCGGCTCTGGGCTATTCCAGTTCTCGAATGTGGAGGGCCCCTCCAACCAGGCAAACTCTCCTTCGCTGTCGATATCGCTGTAGCCAATCCATAGGTCGGGGCCATCGCTCATCGTGCGAACCAGGCTGTTCTCAACGCCGTCGTCGATCAGCACGAGCACGCCCGCGTTTTCGCTGCAGGTTACGCGTGCTGCGTCCCAGGAAGCAGGGGTGGCGTGGGCGAGGTAGCAGGTATCCCCATCGAGATAGGAGCGATCGGCCCCGGACGCCACGGCAACGGTGCTCTCACAGATGAACGAGCAGTCCGACTCACAGCCATCGAGGTCGTCGGCGTTACCGTCGTCACACTCTTCTCCAGTATCGACAACCGCATCTTGGCAGGCAGGAGCGAGGCAAGATGTGCGGCAGGCGTCCGTCGTGGAGTCGTCGTTGCCGAGCCCGTCGTCGCACTCTTCGGGGCCATTGAGCACCCCGTCTCCGCAGAACTGCTCCTCGCCGGGGCCCTCGACACAAGCGTCGGTACACACGGTGCATGCCTCGCCGTAGTCGCAGATCTCAGTGACCGCGTTGCCGTCGTCGCAGGTTTCGCCAGCGTCGACGATGCCGTCGCCGCAGCCCGCCGGTTGGCAGTTGGTTCGGCACGCGTCGGGTGCTGCGTCGTCGTTCGCCTCGCCGTCATCACAGCCTTCGCCGCTGTCGACAACCGCATCGCCACAGCCTGATGGTTGACACGTGGTGCGGCACGCGTCGGGCGTATCGTCGCTGTTGGCGTTGCCGTCGTCGCAGCCCTCGTCGGCGTCGGTGACTGCGTCCCCACACCCAGGATTCAAGCAGTTGGTGCGGCACGCATCGGGTGTTGTGTCATCGTTGGCTGCACCGTTGTCGCACTCCTCGCCGAGGTCGACGACACCGTCGCCGCAGCTCGCGACGCCACAGTTGGTGCGGCAGGCGTCGGGCGCTTCATCGTTGTTGGCCGCCCCGTCATCGCAGGCTTCACGGCTGTCGATGACGCCGTCACCACAGACGGGACGTCTACAGTCGGTGCGGCAAGCGTCGGGCGTCGAGTCGCTGTTGTCCTCCCCGTCGTCACACGCCTCATCGCCTTCGAGCACTCCATTGCCGCACATCGGAACAGCGTCGTCGGTATCGGTATCGGTATCGGCATCGGTATCGGTATCGGTATCGGCTTCGGTTCCAGACTCCGTGGCATTCCCAGTGGTCGTTGCGTCGGTTCCGTCTCCCGTAGCCACCTGGCCCGATCCCGAAGAGGACGAGGGCGTCGAGGTCGACCCGCCATCGCTCTCCGTCTCGTCGCTCGGCACCCCGGACGAGACCTCGTCATCACAGCCCGCAAGCGCCCCGACCAAACTCGCCTGCGCGAGAGCAAAGAAGAATACTTTCAGATATTTAGATGTGTTTTCGTCTTGTCTTTCCATGCGATTCCAGTCCGCTGTCCGGATTTCGACGCGAGGTAACTTTTTTACTCGTGCCAAAAAGTGTACGTGGGACTATTCTCCGGGCGCTGGGGGCTGTCAATTAGCAGCCTGCGGCGAACGTAAAGAACCTTCCATCGGCGCAAAGATGACAACCGGCAGAAAAGAGGACCGACGCATCCGTCAGACCAGACGGCGCCTTCAAGACGCACTCATCGGTCTGCTTCGCCGCAAGCCGCTCGCGAAGATACAGATCAAGGAGATCGTCGAGGAGGCCGACGTGTCTCGGCCGACCTTCTATCACCACTTTCCGACGAAGGAGAAGCTGCTCTTCAGTCTGGTCGACGATCTCTTCGAAGAGATTCACCAGGTCGTCTTCGACGAGCCGGAGTCCGAAGACCCCGGAGACATCCTACGCTTGATGACCTCCTCCTTCGAGCAGTGGCTCGCCCACGGGGAACAGCTTCGATGGGTGTTCCAGGTTGAGAACCGGGATCTAGTCGTTGCCGCGCTCAGGCCTCACATCGAAGCGCTGCGCGCACGCGTTGTTCCCGACCACCCTCTCCCCCCAGCTTCGGGTGCGTACGAACCGTACGTCACCGACTTCGTTGCCGGTGGGCTCTACATGGTCCTCAAGCGCTGGATCGACCGAGGGATGCAAGACTCCGCGGAAACTATGGGGCAGCTCCTGTACCTGCTCGTAGACAACGGCCTGACACACATGCGAGTCCAAGTCGCCACCGACGAGACCTACCGGTCGCAGTGGCTGGCGGATTGGCAGAGGATTGTTACCTCGATGGTAGCCGCAGCGAACGAATCCGAAAGCAAGCGATGATTCTAGAGAGACTTCAGCATGGGCTGCTCAAGGGGCCGTCTCATGTCGAAGCATCCAGGAACGTTCGCATTGCGGCCGTGGTCGCTTCGGGGTCGCAGAGTTGGAAGAAATGGTTGCCGTCGATGAACTCGACCCTGCCATTTGCGACGAAGTTGGGGGTGTTCTCGTATTCCTCCGGGTGTTGGCCGGGGTCTCGCCGGCCCTGCAGGAACAGCACCGGCATGGTCATCTTGGAGAACAGCACGTCGTGTCGATCACGAAGTTCCTGCTCCATGCTGGTGTTGTCGAACTGACGCGGGGACGCTTCGGCAACGCCGGCGTACTTGCACTCGTGGCCCAGCCGGGCCAGGACGTCCGCGTCGATGTCTTCGACCCGATATGCACTGGCGGCATAGGCCAGCCGAGGAAATCCGGTCCAACTCATGAGGAAGGGAAACCAGTCCGAGGCGAAGAGTTTGTGTGGCGGTTGGGGGTCGCCATGGGGCTCGTTGGCCGACTGCTGCATCCGGATGTATCGCAGCACGCGCTGCTCCATCCCTTCGGTGTTCAGGAGATGGTCGCAGATCACCGACCCACGGTCGTGGCCGCCGAGGTTGAAGCGCTCCACGCCAAGAACGTCCAGCAACTTGCCCAGGGCGCTGGCGATCGCGGAGTAGCGGTAGTCGAGGTCCAACCGCTTGTCGCTCTGGCCGTTGCCAATCACGTCTACGCCGATGCAGTAGAAGCGGTCGGAGAGGTCCCGCATCTGGTTGTGGAAGGTGAACCAGCTCTCGGGGAAGCCGTGGACCAGCACCAACGGCTCATTGTCTGGGTCGCCCACAGTGACGAAGTGCCAGGTGATACCCGCAGCCTCGGCATACCAGTGCGTGGCCTCGACGTTCTCGAGCATCTCGACCTCCCCATGGGCGTTCTCGGCGCCCAGCGGGAGCGTGCCCGGCTTCGGGTAGCGCATGTGACGGGTCAGGGGCGCGTCGGGGCGAATTCCACCCTGCCGAACGTCGCTCAGGCTCAAGTCCTCTCGCGAGAGATACGCCAAACGCGGTAGTGCCCGGGGCGTGAGCATCTTGATCAGCTTCAGGATTTCCTTGGGATCGGACACCATGATGATGTCCTAAAGCTAGCCACCCGGCTGCTTGCCCACCGCGCGATGCACGACAAAGACCGAGCCGATGACGCCAAGCTCGAGGGTCCCTCGATGCTTGCTACGGTCATGACCGCAGCGGCGAGCTACGCGGTGCAGCGAGGCGTGCCGCTAGAGAACGTCGCGGCGGCGGCAGGCCTTCCGCCCCACGCCATGATCGCGGCGCCCTCCCGGGTTCCCGATGATGCCGTGTCGCGCATTCTCGGCCTTTTGCAGGAACGCTTCCCCGACGAAGCGGTGGGACTGGAGTTGGCTGCCGCTGCCCCCTTGCACTTCCTCGGGCCGCTCGGTCCCATCGCCCGCCGCGTGCCCAACGTGCGCGCCGGCATCGAGATGTTCGTTCACTTCCGCAGCGTGCTGTCCACGAGCTTCGTGCTCGACTTCATCGAAGCGCCACCGGGACCGATGCTTCGCTTCGAGCACCCCAACGATCAGGCGTTCGGGCCTCCGTCGACGGAGATGGGGCTGGCCATGGGTGCCCGCGCGATGGTCGAGGTGCTCGGGGCCCCGCAGGCGCTGCGTGCCGTCCGATTCTCCCACAGCCCGACCACAGCGCGCGAGCGGTACGCCGATGCTCTTGCGGTCCCGGTCAGCTTCGCCGAGCCATGCAACGCCTTGGTGTTCCACCCGGAGCGGCTGGACGACCCGGTCGATCCAGAGGCCGGGGCGAGGCTGCGGGTGCTTCGAGCCCACCTCGAGCTGGTCCGCGTCCAGCTCGAACACGACGAGGACCCGGCCGAGCTGCGGCGCATCCGTGATCTCGCCGCCCGCAATGCAGCGCAGGGGGAGTACAGCGCCGCGGCACTCGCCCGCCGGCTGGGCATGAGCCTGCGGACGCTGCAGCGCCGAGTGACCGAGCTGGGCACGTCGGTGAGCACGCTGACCGACGAAGTGCGAGCCACCACCGCGCGGCAGCTGCTCTCCGATCCTGACTTGAGTCTGTATGAGGTCGCGCTGTCGCTGGGGTACTCCAGTGACAGCGCGTTCCGAAAGGCGTTCCGCCGGTGGATGGGGCAGAGCCCAGCCGACTACCGCCGCTCCTTGACCTCGTTTGCCTGAACGCTGGGCGCAGGACTCGCTCAGCCCGCGGACACGAAGCATGCGTAGGCTGCAGAGCCATCATCTCTCCGGTGGTCCCCTTTCCCCTCACTTGTCATTTTCGGCTGCGCGTAAGGTTCTTGACGTTTCGCAGATCCTGCTAATTGACAGGTTCCCGCGCTTTTCGAAAACTAGACGTACGCTCACAATTACGCGCGTCAACATGTGTTCTCGCGTGTGCACGTGTTCGTCGCATGCCACAGCGGTGGTGCACGAAGGGCCATCAAGCATCTGAAAAGACTCAGAATCTGATGACATTGCTTCCAGTTGTCTTCGCGTGGTCTCTGCTCCAGCCAGCTTCGTTCTTGCTGGCCCCCGACGCCGCCCCCGCCGATGCCGAGCGGCTTGAAACGCTCTACTTCGAAGGCCGGGCACGCTTCAGCGCAGCCGACTACGCAATGGCGATCGAGATCTGGACCAGTCTCCTGGCGCAGCTGCCACAAGACGAAGAAAACAACGCGATTCGGTTGGACCTGCTCTTCAACATCGCGCTCGCGCGCACCCGTCAGTACGACTTTGACGACGATCCTCAACACCTCAAGAAGGCTCTGGCGCTGTTTAGGCTCTACGCCGAACGCAAGCCATCCGAGGAACTCGACCAACGCATTGCCGCCCTCGAAGCGCAGCTTGATGGGCTGAATCCGGAGACTGTGCCCGAGGACGCGCCACCCGAGCCGGTACTCGAGTCCGACCCCGACCCGGTTGTGGAGTCCACTCAACCTCGAGGCCCATCGCGAGGTCTCGGCATTGGACTGCTCGTCGCTGGCGGCGCTGCGGCTGCGGGTGGTGTCGCGTTGCTGGTGGCCGGGTCGCAGCTTCGCCCTGCAGCCGAAGACAGCGTCGCCGAGCTGGACGCGCTGGGCTTGGATCCCGATGATCCGGCGTACGCGGAAGGCGATGCATTCCTCGATGACGAGACGCGTCGAGGTCGGGCGTTGATGGGGGGCGGTGGAGCCCTCGCAGGGGTCGGCATCGCCGCCGTCGGTGTGGGGATCTGGGCACTGACGCGGCCGAGCGGACGCCGTCGCGATGTGGCCTGGTGGGTGACACCAACGACGCGCGGGATGAGGGTCGGGGGGCGATTCTAGGTGAAGGCGCGGATTCTCGGACTCTTGGTCATCGCGGGGGCGCTCGGGTGCCCCGCCGAGTTCAGCCCGACCCTGTCCAGCTCGACGTCCGGAGGGACTCTCGTTGATCCCGCCAGCACCTCTTCGACTTCGACGATCGGGTCGACTTCGACGACCGGCGCAGCATCGACGAGCGATGGCGTCTCCTCATCGGGTTCGACCGCGACCACGACGCTCGCCTCGTCTCAGACCTCGACGGCGGAGTCGACGGGCACGGGGTTCTGCGGCGACGGGGAGCTCGATCCGCGGACCGAGGAGTGTGACGCAGTGGTCCCTGGCGGCGAGGACTGCATCGGGTTCGGCTTCGAGCTTGGGTTCGTCTTCTGCACACCAGAGTGCGAAATCAACGTCGACGACTGCAGCACCTGCGGCGACGGCCTCATCACCGGACCCGAGTCGTGCGATGGCGAGAATCTGGCGGGCAAAGACTGCGGCGTGGCTGGGTTTTACGCTGGGGTCCTCGCCTGCAACGCAACCTGCTCGGGATTCGACGAATCTGGCTGCACGAACTGCGGCAACGGCATGGTCGATCCCAGCGAAGACTGCGAAGTCGACGACATCCCGGAGCAGTGCAGTGACCTGCCCGGTCTCACCGCCGGGGCCCTCGCCTGCAACGACGACTGCACCTACGACACCTCCGGTTGCACGGGGTGCGGGAACGGAGTCATCGAGACCGGGGAAGCGTGCGACGGAGCCAACTTCCCGCCCTCCACGGATTCGTGCGCCGACCTCGGATTCGAAGAGGGCGACCTCGCGTGTGTCAGTGGCAGCTGCACCATCGATTCCAGCGGATGCAGCACTTGCGGAAACAACGTGATGGAGGCCGATGAGATCTGCGACTTCGGTGATGTCCCGTCTCCTCCGCTCGAGTGTGACGACGTCGCGGTCCCCTCGTCGCCGACGGGCGCGTCGCTCGAAGGTGCCATCTTCGACTGTGCCGAGGGCTGCCAGCTCAGCCTCGGGACGTGCTTGAACATGCCGTACGGGAGTTGCCAGACCAGCTTCGACTGTCCCGCGAACGACGTCGGGGGCACCACCGAACTCTGCTTCGATGCAGGCGGTTCCGCCTCCGTGTGCAGCTTTGAGTGCACCGTCACGGCCGACTGTCCACAGCCGGTGATGCCCGGTCCCGCACTCGACGGTCTTCAACCGTGGCCAAGCACTGCAATCTGTGACCAGGGACGGTGCGTGATCCCCTGTGCGGGTGATGCGGGGTGCTATCCGGGCCAGACGTGCGTCGCCGAAGAGTGCATCTGGACCTGACGAATGCCGTGGGGATGCCGATGGTTCGAACCGAAAGGTTGAAGGTGCGATGGGTCGGTCTTCTCGTGGCCTACGGCGCGCTGGGTTGTCCGGCCGAGTTCACCCCGACGCTTGGAGGCTCGACATCCGAGGGGAGCACCTCGGGCCCGATAGGCGGTTCGAGCACATCGGCTCAATCCACAACGACCGGGGATGCAGCGACGGAGTCGAGTTCGACGGCCGACACCGACGCAGATTCGTCATCGAGTACGTCGAGTCGGACCACCGGGGCGCTGGACACTTCGTCGTCGGAGTCGGGGAGTTCTCCGACCTGTGGCAATGGCATCGTCGACCCGACACTCGAGGAGTGCGACGGAGACGACCTCGGCGGCCTCACCTGCAGCGCGATTGGCTTCGCGCTCGGGATCGTGACCTGTACCTCGGAGTGCGCGTTCGACTTCAGCGATTGCAGCACGTGCGGCGACGGCCCGATCAACGGCCCAGAGCTGTGTGACGGAGGCGACCTGGCCGGCGAAGACTGCGAGGCGCTCGGGTACTTCGGCGGCGTCTTGGCCTGCAACGAAACCTGCACTGGCTTCGACGAGACCGGATGCACGAACTGCGGCAACGGCATGGTCGACGCGGGAGAAGACTGCGAACCCGAGGACATCCCCCTCCAGTGCAGCGACCTGCCCGAGTTTGAGGCCGGAGTCCTGGGCTGTGACCGCGATTGCACGTTCGACACGACGAACTGCTCAGGCGGCGGAGGCTGAAGACTCTCGCAGGGCACGACCGCGTGGATCCGCGTCTTCGGGGTTAGACCCCTGGAGGGAAGCGGTTCGCGTAACAAGGCGGTCATCGCTCGCGAGCTGAACTCGATTCGGGCGTAGGTGGTCGACGTCTTCGAGGGCGGTCGACGGAAGCCCACGTTGGTCGGCTGCTGGTGAGCACCTGGTATTCATCCCCGCAACTCGGCTCGCGTGCGGCTGCGGTATCGGGCTGGCGACGGGCGAATACGAAACTCTGACCACGTCGAGCCCTCCGAGCGTTGATCGGACAGCCCGTGTCATCATGGACGGGTTGGTTGCGAATGATCCCCATGTTGCGCGTGCCAAGGTCCGTTTTGCTGTTGTCGACACTGGCGGTCGCATGTGGGCCCGAAGTCGGCACAGCCTCTACAGGTGGCGTCTTGGGAACCGGCGGAATGGCCAACTCCTCAACGGGCATCGAGGACGACGATGTGAGCTCGACGGGGGTGTCCGAAGGCAGCAGCAGCGGTAGTTCCGGAAGCCCGATGGATGCTGGGAGCACGAGCGGCGCTGAGGTCTGCGAGGGCGAAGGTGGCCAACCCCTCGATCTCGGCTACATCGCGCTCCAATACCCGAGATTCTTGCGGCCAAACGAACACGTGAAGGGGGAGTTCACATGCACCGTGGCCTCCGTAGAGGAGACCGATGACTCCTTCTTCTTCTCAGATGTCTTGGGGTGGACCACCCGACTGCAGTGTGAGGGGCTCGGTGAGCTGGAGGTCATTGCAATGCAGGACATCGACATGTTCGATCCAACCTGGGCCGGACGGACCGTCACCCTCAACGCCTCTGCGAGCTGGGTGTTCAGCTTCAACGGCTGGTACGCGATACGGGACGAGCAGGGCGAACTTCTCTTCGCGAGTGGTGCTTCGCTACCACCAGCCGCGGCCACCGCACCATTCACCCTGGATTGGATCGACCTCGGCGAGACTTGCGTGTCCGACTTCGACTGCCTGATCCAGTATGACCACCTCATCACCTTCACGTCCGAGGCCGATGGCACACTGCCCTGCTTCGATCGTGGGGGCTACGCGACCGAGCACTATTGGATCGAGGGAGCGACGACCAGGTACTACAACCCCGATCCATGGGGGGAGTGCCAGGTCAGCGATGATCCGAGCGGCCTGCACCACAGCTTCCGCATCATCCGCCGTATGGGCAGCTAGGCAGCGCAACAAGGCCGCCCAGCTCGAGCAGAACGACTCAACCAGCCCCCCTGCGTGCGTTCTGGCGCCTGCGGGAACCGAAGGGACACAATTCCACACAAGTCCCATGGGTGGCCGACCAGGCCTCGGGGCGAGACGATGCGAACGAACGCAAGACGAACCATTCTCAGAGGCTGCGTGGCTGCGACTCTCTTCGGCACGGGTTGTGCGGATGAGCCTGAACGCAACCCGTTCATGGGACCCGGATTGGGGACGATGTCGACCTCGGCTGGTGCGAACAGCGAGACGGGCACCGCGGACTCCGACGACGGAGACGACGACGATGGGCCAGGTGGGGATACCGACGATGACACCGCCGGCGAAACCGAGGGCGGGTCCGATGGCGAAGGATTTGAAGCTGTTGCTCAGGGGATCGAGATCTCCGATGTCGAGGCCAACCAGGGCGTCTCGGTCTTGATCGCTTCGGGTGGGCAACCCGTCCCCCTCGCAGAGCAAGCCTCACCGCTCCTCTTCGGGCGCACGACCCTCATCCGCGCAACGTGGCAGCTCGCGTCCGGCTCGCCGGAGCGTATCGTCGAGGGGCGGCTAACGATCACGTCCCGCGATGGCGAATCCGAGACGTTCATCGACGAGCAGATGGTCGGGCCCGAGTCTTCGCTGAATGCCGAAACGACTTCGTTTCGCTGGGACATCTCCCCTGAGTTGTTCGGCTCCGGTGCGTCCTACGAGATCCAGCTCTTCGAGGCCGCCTCGGGCACTCCAGGGCTGACCCCCTCTTCACCGTTTCCTCCCGAGGGCACCGCACCGCTTGGTGTCGAAGACTCGCCCATGCGCATGAAGATCGTCTTCGTGCCGGTCGTCACACCCGAGGGCGGTGTGGTGGCGACACCCGAACTGCGAAGCAGACTCGAAGAAGAGTTGGCGGCCGCGTACCCCCTCCAAGGCATTGACGCGGTGTGGCGCGCACCCTGGACGAGCCCCGCGCGGCTCACCGAAGAACAAGCCGCCTGGGACTACCTCCTCGCCGCGCGAGCCGAGGACAATCCCGCCACAACAAACGTCTACTACCACATGCTGCTCGATCCCGAGACCTGCTGCGACAGCTCCCAAGGCCAGTTTCAGTGGGGTGGACTCGGCGATTTGATCGGTGACGACCTCGTCGAGTTCGGCACGTACGGAGATGCTCTGAGCATGTTCGACCCGGAGTATTGGGACGAGAGCATGGGCGTCGTCATCCACGAACTCGGCCACAACCACGGACGCGACCACGCCCCGTGCGGCGGGCCAGACGGCACAGACCCCGCTTTCCCTTATCCGGGCGCCACGCTTGGCGTGCACGGCTACGACATCGCCAAGGACACGCTCATCTTCCCCGATGTTGTTGACGGCGCCACCGGAGAGCAACCCACCGACTTCATGGGCTACTGCTTCAACCAGTGGTGGAGCGACTACAGCTGGAGAGCGCTCTTCGCCCGCACCAAACTATCGTCCATGCAGCAGGCTCAAGCGCCGGTGCTCGACGGACTCGCCCTACGCGGGTATCTGCGGCCCGGTCGTCCCACGGCTTGGCGCGTGGTGCCTGCACCGGCCCACGCAACACCAACGAGCGACACGGCCACGAACGCAATCCGGCTGCTCGACACTGCCGGCGAGAACGTCGCGGAACTCCCGGTTTGGGTGAGGAAGTTGCCGGACAACGACACCGTGATCGTTCAAGCCAACATCAGCAGCGCTCCTTCGTTCGAGCGGCTGGAGCTCAAACTGGGTGAGCAACGCATGGTCGGACAGCGAAGCGACGTGACCGAGTTTCGCCTCACGGCCCGGTAGTGGCTCGGGATCCTCTCAGGACACGGTGAATCGAGGGCGGTAGAGATCACCGAGGGCCGTGCGGCGACCGTCGTTCATGCGCAGCCTTGGGCCTCTACGGACTGGGCTCGGCTTGTGGCGCTTTGCCTTGAGCCTTCGCCAGCGTTTCGCGGACCCTCGCTTCCACTTGCTGGGCAAGATCGAACCCGACCCCGCCGAAGGCCTCGCCCTCATCGTTCGAGGTCATGATGGGCAAGACGCCGAGCAGTTCGCGTTTGTGCAGGTCGAAGACCATGAGCTGGCCGCCGTACACTCCGGGCGTGAACGTCCCGGGCTTGACCTCTTTGGGAGCCTTGATCGCGATCGTGCGAAGGAGGACCAGGTACTTCATCGCTACGAACTCCTCGAGCATCGCGCGATACCCCTCGAAGTACTCTGCGTTCGCGTTTTCGCCTGGGGCTTCGCTCAGAAACCGCGCACTGCGGCCGAGAACTTCGCCAGACGACAAGATGTGGAAGCCATTGGGCGGGCGGATCGCTTTCAATGACTTGAAGTTTCTGTAGGCTTCGCCAGGCTTGAACAGCTTCTCCTCGCGACTTGTCGCCAGGGCACTCTCGAGGAGCATCACCCGCGCATTTCCGCTGTGGTCGTCCTTTTCCTCATTGACCACGATGTCGGTGACGGAAAGCAGGGGCACCGGCTTGATCAGGTCGTCGGCCGTGCGTAGTTTTTCCTTGGCAGCAAGGTCGAGCACCACCGCTACGTTCTTCACCTGCTCGTTTCCTGCGACCTCGTGCAGCGCAAAAACCTCAGCCTCCGAAGTTCCCTTGGGGACCTCTGGCTTCTTGTCGCAGGACGCAAGCGCAAGACCGAAGCCGAGGCATAGCGCGGTGAGAACTCCCGTTCGCATTCGGCCAAGCTAACAAACATTCGACGTCTTCGAGCGCACCCACTGGTGTCCTTGGTGGGGTCGCTCTTTCTTTGAGATCCTCGCCCGGTTGGGGATTGACCGACGCATCATCGATAGAGACGACGAGCACGGGGCGTTGCTAAGCTCGCGGCTTTCCCAGCAAGTTTCGACGAACTCGGCGACGGGCAACTCTTGGAGCTCCCGTTGCCCGAGCATCGCGTGCTTGCAATGCTACGATGGTCAGGCGATGCGGGGATCGTTGCAACGGATTGGCGTGGCTGTGTTTGGCTTCGCCTGCGCTTGGGGGGTGGCCAAGAACCACCCTTTGTTGGCGTGGTCGCTCGCGCTCGCCAGTGAGGGGCTACTCGTCCACACAGCGTGGCAGACACAACGCGATGAGGCGGCATCGGCGGCCGGCTCGTGGATTGCGTGGGCCTTGGCGGGCCTGGCTCTGGTCGCAGCCCTACTGCCGATCTGGGACCGCCATCGCGTCGACCTACCGGTGGGTCTGGATGCCAACCCCGTCCATGCGCACCCGCTCTACGATATCGGTCACGAGCACTGACACCGAACGACAACAGTCCCAGTGTTGCCGTCGACGTCGTGGCGACAGCGGATGAGGCCGATCCGGACGACCCGGGCCGCCGTGGCGAAGTCCAAGACGGCGACGCGCGTCCTCGATCGGTTGGAAAGCAGCGAGTGTCGTCGCGGCACCGCAAGGCGGCCGGGCCTACGCGTATTCGACGGCCTGACGGTACCGCCGCAAGGTGTCTTCGTAGTGCGCCACGCTGTTGGGTCGCGCGGCCCGAAGCGCCTCTTGGACGCGGCTGACTTGTCGCCTGGACTCATGGATGGCGGCTTTGGATCGGCGCGCCTCGACCTCGGACCCGCCGGCGGCGATATTGATGAACGGGATCAGGAGATTGGCGTAGGAGATGATCATGGTCCCCGTTTGATCCCACCCTGGGATGTCCGCGAGTTCGCGGGCGTATCGGCCGATCCATCCATATGCGGCCCGGAGGTTGTGCTCGAGCCGCTGTGGCGTCGGAATCGAGGTCGACATCTCGATGGTGAACACGACAGCCGAGGCGACCACGAGCGCGGCGGCCTCCTCCTCCAGCGTCTCGATGTTCTTGATTGCCTCGTGCAGGTGTCGCTCTGCCCACGCGCCTGCACTGATCGCTTCATCGATCTCCTGCACAACAGCTGTGGCCTGCGTCACTTCAGCGATGAGCGTCTCGAGGTGCTGGGCCGTCTCGTCCCCTTGCAGCCGTACGCGAGCGAGCTTGCCCATGAAGGCCCGTTCGTACTCGGCGTCGACCTCCGAAAGGGGCGCAAGTTCCTCGCGCAAACGATCTACTTCGTCCTGGGTTGATTCGAGTTCGGCGGCCTTCGCCTCGACTCGGAGGCGGGCTTCGAGCGCCTCCTGCCGCTCCTTGTCGAGCCGTTCCTCGGCCTTGCCCAGCGCCGAGAACAGCAGCCGGGTCAGGCTCGTACCCTCGAGCTTCTCGACATCGCGCTCTTCCTTGGTGAGGCTGTTCTCGAGCATTCGCAGCTGGGCTTGGAGCCGGTCGGCTTCGGCCTGGGCGGAAGCAAGCTGCCTCACAAGACGATCTCGGCGCCGTACCGCTTCGCCCAGCCGTAGGACGTCGTCGTGTGGGTCTCGATACATTTGGCCCTCAGCTACACTCGGTTTCGACTCACTATTCCGCTACGCGCGAAGCTGCAGCCCTGCAGAACTGTGGTTGGCCTGGGAACCGGGCTACTCATCGTTGCAGTCGCTGTAGTTGGCCATGCTCATCCGAAGGGTGCCAAGGACCTCGTAGGCCCGGTCGCCTCCCACGGAACCGGACACAGAGCTGTAGGCATCGGCTGCCTGTTGCAGCTCATGGCGGTAGTAGCGTTCGACGGGGCTGCCTTCACCAGGGGCTGGTGCATCGAGCATCCCTGCGCGCTCTTTGGCGACCCGCTGCCGCGATTCAATCAGATCGTCGGCCATGGCCTTGTTGAGAATCTCGGCCCGCATGGCGTCGACCGAGAGGTCGGCGGCTCCAGCCTCGTCACCGGTCGCGTCGACATAGATCGCTTCCAAGCGGTCTCTGCCACGATCGCGTGCATCGTCGAGCGCCTGGGTCATGGCGGTGACCTCATCCGGGGCCAATCCTAGTTGTTCAGCCTTGGCCTCGGTGAGGTAGCCGCCGGACGCGAGGGCGGCGGGGACGGCGAACGAAAGCTCGCAATTCTTGGCAGCCTCGCGCAGCTGCTCCTGAGTCGGGTTGTACATTTTCTGCAAGAACGCGGTGTGCTCCTCTGAGCTGATCTCGTCGTCGTCTTGCTCGACCGCCGTTCGGGTGGTCTCGAGCTCGGCCTCCAGTTCGCGCACGCGTGCGCGGAGGTCGGAGACCATGACCACGTCGGATGATGGTCTGACCTGCGGCTCTCGCATCGCTTCGGGGGCTACAGAGTCGGCGGAAACGCGGGAGCGTGTCGGCGCGGGAGGATGGGCAGCATCAGCGTATGCGATCTGCCCCGCGCTGATCTCCGTGGTTCCGTGTTCATTGGCAAGAGCGACGCGTCCCTCGTACACGGTCACGACTGTGATGGTCGCAAGCACGGCACCGAGGGAAATGGACTTGAGGCGTTCTTTCTGCTTGTTCATGACGATCTCGACTTCGAAACTTGTTCCAGTGACCCGAACATCGGCGGTCGGGGTACGTACGAGGAAAGGCTCTCCCGGTTCGACGCGGTAGAAGACGCGGCCTCGGCTCTGGTCGATGTTGGCTCCGGCTGCATCGACGGCCCACGAGATGTCGGAGCCAGGCTCGAGGACGGCGATGCTCCGCCCTCCGGTCTTCACGGTGCGACGCTCGGAGACACTCTGGGCGCTTCCGGTGTCGGTTGCCACCGAGCGAGGGAGAGCCAGAAACAGCGCTGCGGCTGCAGCGGCAACAATGCCGATGCCGACAACCCACCGGCGACGGCGTGGCGGCGACGCCGTTTCGAGATCGCCGATCTCCGCTTCCAGCCGCCGCCGCAGACGCTTGCGACGAGCGTCCGAGACCGGCTCGGTCTCGCGGGCAGGTTCGAGCGCTCGCGCAAGTTCGGGGTCGATGGGCTGCAACTCATCCGTGCTCATGTTGACTCTCTTCCGCCGAGGCGAGGTAGGCGTGGACGTGCTTCCGGGCTCTCCTTAGATGGGAGTAGATCGTGTTGGGAGGGCAGCCGAGGACCTTGGAGATCTGAGGAACCGTGAACCCGTCGAACTCGTACATCACGAATGTCGCGCGACGCTCGTGGTCCAGGCTGGAGAGCGCCCGCAGGATCCGTGCGAGCTGGTGGCGTGCCCCGGCCTGTGATTCAAGGTCGACGGCCTGGGCTGGCAAGGAGGCTTCCACGAGACGCAGACGCGCAGACCCGCGGCGAAAATGATCTCGGGCGACGCGGTAGGCGATGCCGAACAGCCAGGGCCTGAGGGGTCGCGAGACGTCGTACGTGTGGAGCTTGCGATGAACGACGAGGAACAGCTCGTGCGCCGCATCATCGAGCTCTGCATCCCTCACGCCGAGGCGACGGAGCGTAGCGATCACCCAGTCGAGCTGGGTTTCGTAGAGGTCGGCGAGCGTCATTGGAGGACTTCGCAAGGGTATTGGGCCGAGCTGCGGGAATCGCTGTCTCTTATACACATCTCCGAGCCCACGAGACCTCTCTACATCTCGTA
>OJGU01000440.1_pt1 | contig 24871 bp, 24 predicted proteins | sample 1594741 | NCBI WGS metagenome assembly OJGU01 (sample SAMN05416841, study PRJEB24817) | seawater metagenome | isolation source: Sea water | place: Canada:Atlantic | collected 2013-07
TAGCGTAGCGTCCGTGGGCTCGGAGATGTGTATAAGAGACAGCGACGCTACCATCAGCGCCACCGGGAACGATTGGCCTTTATTCGTCACAGCCGCGAATTGGGCTTCACCCTGGAAGATATTCGCGAGCTGCTCACCATGAGTGAACAGCATGGCTGTGCCGATGATATTGCCCGCCGCCACCTTGAGACCGTCGAGCAACGAATTCGATCACTCAGCGCCTTGCGCGATGAACTGGGCCGAATGATTAACGAGTGCGAACAAGGGAGGCCTGGCGAATGCCGGGTTATAGAAGTGTTAAGCGATCACCGCAAATGCACCACCGAGCATGGCCACTAGACCCAGTGGCCACCTCCTGGCCCTTCCTGTCTCTTCCCGTTACAAGCGCCTTGGCTGACATTTATACAACACGTTATGCACCCGTTTACCCCATATGGGTGAGGCATATTCCCGGCAGCTTTCTACAATAAACATAGCCGGCTCTTTTGGGGAGCCAACTAGGTCAACAAAGAAGGGAACAAGGGGAAGATAATGAAATGGACCATTGGCATTGCCGCACTATTCGCCTCACAGTTTGCTGCCGCTGATTATTATTCCAGCGTCGACGACGACACCTGCTGGGATGCCCGCAACAGTAGCGGTGGCCCCTGCATGGTGGTGCACAAAACCAAATGGAGTGAATACAGCAAGGACAACTTCATCATTACCTACCGCAACACCTGCAGCCACCGCATCTATGCCCGCTTCTGCAACGAGCGCAAGAACGGTTCCGAGGATTGCGGCGCTTCCGGCATCGGCGCGGGCAACACCAAAAGCTGGTCTACCCACAATGCCAATGGCCGCTACAGCTACAACTCCATTGGTGTGGTAAAAGGCTCCAAGGACTGGGTGTGCTCCGGCAAGGTATCCAACTGGCACGACTGACACCCGCATGGCAGATATTGAAAAACGATAACGTTTAAGCCCGGCTTTCCGGGCTTAAGCCGATTCCCCGCTCAGGATTTCGCGCCTTAACTCAGCCACAGGTGGTTATCCCACCACCCCCCCGGCAGTTCCAGCCACTGGCTTTGTACCTCTGCGGTGCGGCTATCGTAGTAGCGGCATTTGCCCTGCCCCGAGGTCACCGCAAAACCACCCGGCACCGCGCCAACACCGGCACAGTCGGACATGGGCGCATCCAGCAGCGTGTCACCGCTATCCAGATCCCAGATAAAGAAACGGTTTCCCCGTGGCGCGGTCATGGCCACTTGCCGCTGCTCGCTGTGAATGGCAATGCTGGCCGTGTATTGATCCATCATCGCCAGTTGTGCCCGGCTGACCGAGAACGGTTGATAGGCTTCCCCGGGCCGCTTGATCGCCAGTAACGGCACACTGTTGTAGGCCGGGCCATGGTACTGCTGGCCGGTAATCACGGTGCCATCGGCAGCCACATCCAGGTGGCGGATGCTGCTTTGAGCGTCGGCCAGGGTTTCCTTGCTGATCAATTCGCCATGGCGGCTCATGATCACCAGGCTGGGCGCCATGGCGTCCAGATTCATTTCCTCACGGCTGCCGCCTTCGGTGCGGATTCCGCCGTTGCCGATCACCAGGGATTCGCCGTCCGGCATCCAGGCCAGCTCGTGAGGACCGACACCGTGGGTGGTCGCCTCGCCGTCATGGACTAGCTGCAAAGCAGCGCGATCCAGCCGGTACCGCCCCAGCACACCGCGCCCCGGTTCGCGGGTATCGTTTTCGGTGGTGTACAGCCACTCGCCACGGGCATGGAATACGGCATGGCCATAGAAGTGCCGATCCGGCTGACTGTGCAGGGTTTGCAGCAGTCGGCCATCGCACAGGTCAATCAAGTAACTTTCCCGGGCCGGGCGGCGCCCCACATACAACGCCACCGGCAGGAACGGATGGCGAGCCACCGCGTGGCAGCGCTCGGGCACCGGCGTGGCAAACGCCCGCTTGCCGTTCAGGTAGTAACCCACGGCATAGTGCTGGCCGTCGTCATCGTTGCGCGCGGAAAGCAGCAGGGGTGATTCACCCGCCGTGCCGGTCCACAGTGACCAGCCACCCAACGCGGCCAGGCCGGCCATCGCCGCACCAGCCCCCAGCAACTTCCGTCGTGTTAGTGGCATAACGCTCTCCGCAAACCCGCTATGGCATCGCAATGAAGCGCGGGCACGACGTTGAATTATCGACACACCCTCCCGCGCTTTTTTAACTTTTAGCTTTTAGCTTTTAGCTTTTAACTCGCAACTCGCAACTCGCAACTCGCAACTGACTCTAATCACCGTCGTTGGCGTTAAAACCGATCTGGATATTGAGATTGCGAGCCAACTCTGCCTGCTGACGGTTTTCCAGATTATCCAGCGCAGCATAGAGCGTCGTCAGCGTCTCGCTGTGTTGCGGCGCCTGCACCAGCTCCATCAACGGCGCAGGCAAGGCCGCAAGCTGGTTGGCCACATCCGCATAGGCCTGGTCGATGTCTTTCACCAGGGCCGCATCGCTCACCAGCGAACGGACCCGCTCCCATACCGCCTGCGCGCCTTGCAACGACGCCTGCAGGTTTTCAATGGACTGCCGGCTACGCCACGCTTCCGCCTGGTAAGGCTGCGCCACGCCCTGATTCAGCCGCCCCATGGGGGTGCCCAGTTTTTTCTTCAGCACATCCACCCCGGTGATCTGCGTGCGCAGAATCGCCGCCAGGCCTTCATCCGCCGTGGCGTAACGCTCATTGGGGAAGTCGCGCAACTGCGCCAGCATGCCGCCCGGCTCATTCCACAGCGTCAGCACCGACTCGGACAGCGCCAGCTGGTGGCGGGCAATGCCGGTGAGCAGCGGGCAGTAGCGGTCATGGTTCTCCGCCAGGGCGACCGATTGATCAAACAGCACATACTCAAACGCCGTCAGCCCCTGCACCACCACGCTGGCCTTCTCCAGCTGTTCACCGGTCAACGAATCCGTCTCGTCCAGCAACGATTCCGTCTGGCGAACCACCATGTTGCGTTTGTCCGGCCAGAACTGAACCTGCCAGCTGCGGTTGCCTTCGGATAACGGCCCGACCATTAACGGTTGCAGGTGCGACCACCGGGACTGGGCCTGATAAAACGCGGTTTCCAGATCATCCACGGATGCCTGTGGGGCCGCGCAGTACGCCTCCACGGCATCCACCAGGGCAGCATTGCTGTCGCGCCACTGCTGATGGGCCGGCAGTAGCACATCGTTGCCCAGCTGCACGGTGACTTCCTGACGTGGGTTACTGCACGCCGTCAGCAGCACCGACAAGGAAACTGACACCAGCACAATCAAAGCACGCATGATCCATCCTCAACCTTAAAATCGTTACAGAAAAAAATCACAAAGAGTTCAGAAACGCCAACAGCGCAGCCCGTTGCCCGGCGTCAAACGCCAGTACGGCGTCCCGCGACCCGGCCGCTTCGCCACCATGCCAGAGGATCGCCTCCATCAGGTTGCGGGCGCGGCCATCGTGCAAGAACTGGGTGTGGCCATTCACCGCCTCGGTGAGGCCGATACCCCAGAGCGGCGGCGTGCGCCATTCCTGACCATTGGCCAGGAACTCCGGGCGACCGTCTGCAAGCCCCGGCCCCATGTCATGCAGCAACATGTCGGTATAAGGCCGGATGGTCTGGTTGGCCAGCTCCGGTTCGGCGGCGTCGGCCCCGGTGGTGAACACCGGCACATGGCAACCCTGGCAGTTGGCCTGGAAGAACAGGCTCTTGCCCGCCAGCACCTGTGCATCATCCACATCCCGGCGGGCGGGAACGGCCAGATTGCGGGTATAGAAAGTGACGTTGTCGAGAATCGAGTCGCTCACTTCTACCTCGCCGCCATTGGGCATGGCCAGGCAATCGGGCTGGGCCGAGGAACAGGAATCCGTCGGCACCAGATGACTGCTCAGCCCCATGTCATTGGCGAAGGCTTCCGCATTCTGCTGGCGCAAACTGGGCTGGCCGGCTTTCCAGCCGAAGCGCCCCATGGCGGTGGTGTTGTTGCTGCGATCCCAGACCCGGTTGGCCCGACCGCTGATACCATCACCGTCCTTGTCTTGCGGATCGGCATGGGCCAGCAGGTCCGCTTCCGGAATCGCTTCCAGCAGCCCCAGTCCAATCACTGGTGGAGCAATACGCGCGGAAAACAGGGTCGCCGGGTGCATCTCTCCATAGGCCAGGTTGCTGAAGCTCAGGCGAGGCTCGCGCAACGCCACCTGATGGCCATCCTCAAAGGTGATCGTGCGGGGGCGGTACTCCACCCGTACCCGCCCTTCCGGTTCAATACCCGGGATGGCCGCATCCTGAAACTGCCCGCCGTAGATCGGCTCAGGCATCAATCCGCCCTGGGTCAGGTCATCGTCGGCCGCCGCCGGCACGGACAACCGCACCAGCATGGAGACCGCCTGCTTGGCGTCAGGCCCGGGCGGGTGCCCGCGACCATCCTTGATATGACAGTTCTGGCAGGCATTGGTATTGAACAGCGGCCCCAGCCCATCACGGGCATCGGTGGATGCTGGCGCAATCACCCAGGGGTTGCGGAAAAAGCTGTTGCCCACACTGAAGTCCAGCCGCCGCGACGGCGACAAATTGGCCAACGGCAGAGAGAAGGCGTTCTGGTCGGTCTTGGTCACCGTGGCGTCGCCTGCAGATAACTGCTCGCCGGGTTCGGCCTGGGTAAAGGAGGGACCGGTGTCACACGCCGCCAGCAGGGCAGCAAACGTCAGCGGGAGATATCGCAAGAGCAGGGCTTCCTTCTTTCTTGATGGCTGGCGGGCAGCTGGCTACAGGAGCGCGCCTGCACCCCAGAAAGGCCTCTGCCCCCTTGCGTGCATGCGCGCCTTTCAGGTTCTAACGTCAGAAGCTGTGATTGGCTGTATCCGGATTCAGGGCTTGAATGTTCAGCACCCGCGCCGCTTTTTCAATGCTGGTGGTTTGCACGACCAGGGCGTCAATGGCGGCATTCACCGTGTCGGCACCCTGCGCATTGCCCGGGGCGATCAGCTGGTCGAAATGGGTGCCCTGGTTGGCGCTGTCTACCAGCACCTGCAGCGCCGCCTCGCTGGCGTTCAGGTCGGTTTTCAGCTGGCTGTCCGCCGCCGGCTGGTTCGCCGCCACCAGGTCGCTCAGCGAAGGGCCGGTCAGGGTTTCCCCGTTGGTCCGCTGATACTCGCCCAGGTACACATTGCGAATGCCCTTGCCGTTATAGAAGTGCGACGCATGGGTGTTATCGCTGAAGCAGTCGTGCTCGTCTTCCGGGGAGTGCGCCGCCAGCGCCACTTTCATGCGCTCGCCGGCCAGCTCGCCCAGGGACAGGCTGCCCATGCCGAACAGCATCTTGCGCAGGCCGTTTTCCACGCTGTCCGCTTCCAGTTCGGCCCGGTAGTTTTCTTCACCCGGTCGCCATTCATCCACCATCACTTCCAGATCGTCGATAAGCAGATCGGTGACCACCGACAGGTATTCGCGGCGCCGCTCGTTGTGACCACCCGTTGCGTCCAGGCCGGTGGCGAAATCCGTTGCCGGGCGCTGGCCGGCACCGGCGTCAGTACCGTTCAGGTCCTGGCCCCACAGCAAGAATTCAATGGCGTGGTAACCGGTAGCCACGTTCACCTCGGAACCGCCCAGTTCATTGAGGCTGGCCAGCAGTTCCGCGTTCAGGTCGGTCAGGTCCAGGGTCTGTTCACCGATTTTCAGTGACTCGCTGGCAATGATATTGGCGCGGGCCCCGGGGTTGCCCATCACCGCCTGATAGTCCTCGTCCACGTAATCAATCAGGCCTTCATCCAGCGGCCAGGCATTCACCTGCCCCTCCCATTCATCCACCACGGCATTGCCGAAGCGGAATACTTCAGTCTGCATGTAGGGCACCCGCGCGGCACGCCAGGCATCACGGGCGGCGGCCAGGTTGGCCTCGGTGGGCGCCGCCAACAGGGCATCGATCTGTGTTTTCAAGGCGCGGGCACCGGACAGTGCGTCGCCAAAGGTGGCCAGCGCCACATCAGCGTAATGGCTCACCACCCGCTTGCCCTGTGCCTGGTCATAGGCCGGAGCCGTGTCGGCGTCGGTGGATTGCGGGTCGTCGCTGCAGGCAGACAAGAACAGGGAAGCCAGTAGCAGGCCCCCGGCGGACAGGCGGGTCAGCATGAAAATTCCTCGATGACATCAGGCACAATAAGCAAAATGAATAAGCAAAACGCACCGGCACACCGATGCGAAAGCAATCAGGGTGCACATAATGCGAATTATTCTCATCTTTTTAAAGGGGGACGGGCAAAATTTGCCCACCTTTGCCCGTTTTTCGTCCACAATTGGCCGGATAACCACGGATAAACAGGCCGTTTCCGGTGAACCCTGTTCACAAAACGCCTAATATAGCGCCGCCCTCCACTCTCCACCTTCTGCCTACAGTGCGAGTCGCCCGTTATGACTACCGTTTTGCTGATCCTGGTGGCGCTGGGCTTTTTGTCCATCGTCGTCGAAGACATCGTTCATATTGATAAAGCGAAAACCACCCTGTTTTTCGGGTCGTTCGCCTGGCTGTTGTTCTTTATTGCCCCCCCGGCCCACCTCAGCCACGACGCGCTGATGGAAAGCCTGAACGAAAACCTGCTGGATATTGCCACCCTGTGGCTGTTCCTGATGGCCGCCATGACCTTTGTGGCCTACCTGTCCAGCAAGGGCATTATCGATAGCCTGGTCAACAAGCTGCTGCCCGAACACATCAGCGAACGCAAATTGATGTTGCTCACCGGCCTGTTTGCTTTCCTGTTCTCTTCCATGGCCGACAACATCACCGCCACCCTGGTATGTATCGCCGTGCTGATGAACCTGAACCTGCCGGCCAAAAAGCTGATGCGCTACGTAGTGCTGGTGGTGTTCTCGGTGAATGCTGGCGGCACTGCCCTGATCACCGGCGACGTCACCACGTTGATGATCTTTCTGGCCGGCAAAGTGGAAATTCCGGACCTGCTGCTACTCAGCCTGCCCGCTGCCGGAGCCGTGGCCGTGCTCGCCTTCATGCTCTCGCTGGGCCTCAGTGGCGACGTGCATATACAGAAAAAAAGCAGCGCCATTGAGCGCGGCGACAAGGTCATTGCCCTGCTGTTCTTCGCCACCATTGTCGGCACCATCGCCGCCAACGTGGCGTTCGGCATTCCGCCGGTGCTGTGTTTCCTGTTCGGCCTGTCCCTGATGTTCATGGTGGTGCAGTTCCTGAACAAGGACGAACCGGTTCTGGAATACATTCGCAAGATCGAGTTCGACACCCTGCTGTTCTTCCTGGGCGTATTGCTGCTGGTCGGCATGCTCAAGGAGTTGGGAATGCTCGCCTACTTCCCGGCACTCTATGAAGTGATGCCGCCGGTGGCCGCCAACTTCCTGGTGGGACTGGCGTCGGCGCTGTTTGATAACGTGCCGCTCACCGCCGCCCTGCTCAATTCCGGCATCGAAATGAACTTGGCCCAGTGGCTGTCGCTGACCTATTCGGTGGGCGTGGGTGGTGCACTTCTTGTCATCGGCTCCGCCGCCGGGGTGATCGCCATGAGCAAGATCGAAGCACTGACGTTCGGCAGCTACCTGCGGTATTTCGGCTATCTGTTGGTGGCGTATAGCGTTGGGTTTGTCGCTGTACTGGGGCTCGGCCAGCTGCTGTAGGCTCAGGCCCCACGCCGGCCCGGGGCGACCCGGCCCGGCCTACCAGCGGCCTTCGCGCTGTAGCTGATTTTTCCATTTTCGCCAGCGGGGTTCTGCATACGCCGGGCGTGGCTTGAGTGCCCGTAACGGCGCCCAGTCACTCTCACCCAGCCGGCTCACCCATTCCTCATCGGGCAGAACCGCCTCCCCTTCATGGGGTTGCCCATGGCAGCTATAACGGAAACGCAGCAACCACAGCGTTTCCTCTCCGTCCTCTGGCTCATTGTATTGCGTCACTGACAACACCGACCCATCCACATTGGTGCCGTGCTCTCTGAGCAAGGCCCGCTCGTAGTAATAGCCAATGCTGCTGACACTGGTGACCAGCGCCATGATCATGACCCCAATGCCGATCAGCGCAAAGAAGGCCCCGCCAAACGCCGCCCCCCAATCATCGCCACCTTCAAACCAAAGCAGGCCGACGCCAACCGCCGCAAACGGCAAGCCGAGAAAGAAGAAGAGCATGAAGAAAAGGGAAAAATGCCGGCGCGCCGACTGCAGCAGCAGCGGCCAGCTGAGCGGCCCAATGGCCATAGAGTGACTCCCGTCCCTGGAAAAACCAGACAGAAGCATACCGAAAAAGCCCCCGGACCCCGAGGGCTAATAGGCGGTCATCGAATCAGTTGGCGCCGTAAAGATCGCTGTCCAGATCCTTCAGGTCCTTATCCAGCTGTTGCCAGTTAGCCTGGCCATCCACGCTGTCTGCACCGGCCAGTTCATGGTATTCGTCAATGCGCTGCTGCAATTCTGTCAGCACATCCTGCAAAGCCAGCTGATGTCGCTCCGCTTCGGTGCTGCGGTCTCCAGCCCCCTGCTTTTCCAGTTGATCCAGCTCGGCTTCCAGTTCATCCAGCTTGCCTTTGATATCGGCAATCATTTGTTTACCGGTTTCCATAATCGCAACTCCTTGTTCGATCAGGGATTCACAGGTGAACCCGGTTTCAGAGTGGCCCCATTTATTGAACAGGGTCAAGTCTGTCACCGGCAACGGTACAGACGGTCAGACAATCGGGCATCAATACGTGTTCCCGGGGCCCATAATGGTTATGGTCGTTGTTAAAGGTTTCCGCTACATTGCGGAACAGCCCCTTACCCGATTGACCATGCAGGCCAACAATGAAAAAAACAGCAGAACGAGCAGAGCTGCTCAAGGACATGATTCAGGAAGCCATTGAAGATGGCGCTACCACCGTGGAAGACGTGCACCAGCATATTGCCGGGCTACCGTTTGACGCGCTGGAGAAGCTGGGCCTCTTTGAAGACAAGGCCCCGGCACTGAAAGAAAAACAGCGCAAAACCATTGGCCTGGTGTACGACACCATTCGCAAGGTGAATCAGGAAGTGGGCGCGCTGATCTCCGAACAGTTTGCGGCGCTGGAAGATGCCCGCACCGCAGCCAAAAACATGGACGAAAAAGAAGACTGATCAGCGCCAGCTGGACCCCGCCTGAATATACCAGGCGGTCTCCTCTGGCCCCCGGGCAATATCCACCCCCATTGTCATCCCGTACCGGCGAGCAATCAGATAGCGAAACCCGGTACCGTAGCTGTTGGCCACCTCGGCGTCTGACAAATCCGAAAAGCTTTCTGCGGCACGTCCACCGCCACCGAAAAAGTTGAACCGCCAACGAGGACTGGCTTTCCAGATCGCCTCCACTTCTGCCACCGCGACCGCCTTACCCTGATAGCGCACCGCCGGAATGCCGCGCATATCCACATAAGGCAACACATAAGGTGGCAATCGGGTACTGTCGCTCACATCGACACCGTCATACTGAAGGCGCAGGGCAAAATTGAAATGCTCGTTGGCATTCCAGTAATTCAGACCCTCCAGCGTATAGCTGCCAAAGTTGATATCACTGCCAACACTGTCCCCATACCACACGTAATTACCGGCATAGTAGAGCCCGGACTGGGGGGCCAGAGGGTTATCCCGGCTATCGTATTCCGCCAGCACACCCAACCCGGAGGTATGAATCTTATCCCCCAGATTGTTGCGCAAAAAGGTATTCACCGCCTGCTCCAGGCGCGGGTTGGGTAATGAAATATCTTCCTCAAGAGACAGCTCAACCTGCCGGTAAACCTGTCTTGCCCCCAACATCCAGCGGCTTGCGCCGAGCCTGAACTTCAACTCCTGGACCGCCGCCGGTCCTTTCACATTCAGCTCGACAGGGTCACGGAGGTCACGCCCGCCCAATGAATAAAAATCCAGATTCAAATCAGGGAACAAGGCAAAGCCGCGATAGCGAATGCGGTCATTATGCCAGAAGCCCATGTGCCCCAGCCCCGCCGCGCGCGTTCCATTTTCCGTGGCACCCAGCCCCACCACACTGATGTTATTCGGTAAAATGGCCGGACTGTTACCAGACACCCGCTGCTTTTTCTGCTCTTCACTTTCGTGGAAAAAAATCGCACCCATGCCTAGGCCCGCGCCCACTGCAGGTTCGGTGATAATCATCGGAATCGGCAAGAAACCCTGCGGCACCTCGGAAAGATAACGGCTACCATCCAGCATGCCGTCTTCCGGGTCGATCATGTAATCCTGAAAGAAATCGGCCTGGACCATTCCCGTCATCAGACCTGCAACTATCGCCAGCACCCCTCGCTTCAACATGGCCCGTTCCCTGTTCGCGTTCAGTTTGAAATTATTGCGCTGTTGCGCTTTGATAATCGCAGACTTGCTGCGATGACTCCACCATGCCTCATATGCCGCCCCTGATCGGGCTATTACTGATCACCCTGCTCTCCACCGCCTGCCAGGCACAGCCCGGCTATGACCCAGGCAGCCGCCCTGCCAGCACCGCCCTGCCCAGCCCAGCGGAGGGGCCTATCGCCGCAGGCCTGGAACAACTTCACGAAAACCCCGAGCATGAAGGTCAATCCGGCTTTTACCTGTTGCACGAAGGGCTGTCCGCCTTTGTGGCACGCGTTGCCCTGATCGAAGTGGCCCAGTCCTCGCTGGATCTGCAGTACTATATTGTTTCCGACGACACCTCGTCGCGCATCATTGTCGCAAAATTGCTGGAAGCAGCAGATCGGGGGGTTCGGGTACGTCTTCTGGTCGACGATCTGGGCACGCGTGTGGCAGAGCCCCTCGTTGCCACCCTCGAACAACATCCCAACATTCATATTCGCATTTTCAATCCGGTTGCTGCCCGCAGCGGCATTAGCCGGGCGTTTCAAATGGCCAGACATTTCGGGCGCACTAACCACCGCATGCATAACAAACTGATGGTGGCGGATAGTAGCGTCATGATCACTGGCGGTCGCAATCTGGGCGACGAGTATTTTTCCAATACCAATGTGGATTTTCAGGATGTCGATGTAATGGCCGTGGGCAAAATTGTCCCTGACGGTGTTGCCAGTTTTGACCGGTACTGGAACACGCCCGCCTCGGTGCCGATCAATCGCGTTCTTGATGCCGACGATGCAGACATGGACCTGCCCACCCTGCAACGCACGCTGCTCCGTTTTCTGGATGAACAAAAGAACAGCGAGTTTGCCAGCGCCCTCTCCGGCTCCAGCCTGGGCCGCCGCCTTGTGGAAGGAAAAGTGCCACTGGACTGGGGGCAGGCCACCCTCTATGCCGACCCACCGGAAAAAGCCACCGCCCGCGACACACTGAGCCGCGATGATTATCTGGGCGCCTCCCTCAAGACCATTCTCGAAAGCGCCCGGCAACGGCTGCAAATCAGTTCCGCGTATTTTGTACCCGGCGATGCCGGAGTGGCATTGTTCTCGGCACTGTCTGAACGCGGCGTAAACATTGGCATCCTTACCAACTCACTCAGCACCACCGACGTGGCCATCGTGCACAGTGGTTATGTGAATTACCGCAAACCGCTACTGGAAAATGGCATCACCCTGTGGGAGCTTCGCGCCGAAGCCGGGCAACAGGAACGCATTCACTGGTTCAAGGGAAAATCCCGTGCCAGCCTGCACGCCAAAACCTTTGTGATTGATGACGACCGCACTTTCATTGGCTCCGTGAACCTGGACGGCCGCTCGATTTTGCAAAATACGGAAATTGGTTTGCTGATTGAAAGCGAATCACTGAATCAACAACTCAGCCAGCTGTTTGCCAGCTGGGTCAGCGACGATTCAGCCTGGCATGTCAGCCTTGATGACGAGGGAGAACTGCAATGGCAGGCGAGAGATGCAGACGACCACACCCCACTGACCCTGGACCACGACCCGGAGACGTCCCGCTGGCAACGCATGAAGGTGTGGATGCTGTCGTGGCTGCCCATTGAATCGCAAATTTGATGCTGACCTGTAGCAACCCGCTACGGGTTAGCGTCGTCAGCTTTTTTCTTCACTGCAGTTCATCAGCAATACGCACCAGCAAGTCCGTCACGCCAACATCCACACCCGCTTGCGACAGCAACGTGGTCACCTGCCCGCGGTGATGAGTCTGATGATTGAAAAAATGCGTCAGCAAGCTACCGAACCGTCGCCGCGCCGCAACGCCCTTGCTGTTACGATACGACAGCAGGTAATCCAGATCGGCGTCACGTAAATCGCCACACCAATCCACTATTTGTTGATCCAGCCATAGCCGGTGAAAATGCAGTTCGGCAAAGGTCTCCCGCACGGGGGCATCCAGCGCCGGCGGTGTGGGCAGCTGGGTGATCGGCGCAAGGCTGTCGATACACGCAGGATGCACCGCAAACCGCTTCAGCCACAGCGTGTCCGCCACCAGCAAATGGTTCAGCGTATTCTCGATGGAACCGAAAAAAGCGCCCCGGTCTTCCCGGCGCACGGCCTCAGGCAGGGTAGCGGTGGCCTCATAGAGGCGCCCGTTCATCCATTGGTTATAGTCCGCCAGCATGCGGATGGCGCTCAACTCACTCATGACACCCTGCGCCTTACTGGTCTGTTGCCAAATCGGTGCAAAACGCCTCGAACCCGGCCTGGGTATTGTCGAAGCCGCGGGCCTCAGCCAGTTCCCACGGGCGCTCACAGGCCCCGGTAGCCGGACACCACTGATAACCCGCAGAAGGCAGGCAGCCGAAACGATCACGGTCACCACCTACCACCTTGTCCGGCTCGCAGCCACTGAGTAGTCCCGCTACCAGCAGCAGGGCAGGCATCGCCGTCGTCATTGCCTTCATATCGCACTCCTTTGCTTGTCGATTCATCGGTTTTGACAGAGACGCTCATCACCTCTCTCCGCCCTGCCCCCAGTCTACGACGGATTTCGCAACTCATCTCTCAACCGACCAGCGCATTATCATCGCCGGCCTTTCCCGATTAGAATGGGCGGCTGGCCCGCCGATCCATTCCAATCGGCACAGGCAGCGCCTCGCTGCGGCCACCGACAAGCCCGTTTTTACAGTACCTGCAGTCGCCATGGACAACAGTATGCATAGGACGCAAACACCCGCGCAAACCGGCCCCGCCGGCAGCCGGCTGGTTCAGCTGCTCGCCAGCCTGGACCCGAAAACCGCCGCGTCCTCTCACCCCTGTTTTGCCGAACGGCTGGGGCGTCTGTTTGACCTGTCCGACACCATTGCCCTGGATGCCGCCACCCAGCACCGTCCCAACGGCCCGTTTACCCCCCGGGACGATATCACCGACACCCTGCAGGCCGACCTGCTGAAAACCCGTAACACCCTGCTGGAGAACCTGAGCCACAGCTTCGCCGGCAAACAGGCGGCTTCGGTGATCAGCCTGCCCTCCGTCGATCTCGACGCCCCGGCAGACAAGCGCCCCAGCTTTGGCCCCTACGAACGCTTCCACCAGGCCCACCAGCGGCAAATGATCGCCGCACTGACCAACCTGCGCCTGCGCGCCCGCCGCCAGCTCACCGCACACAGTGCCGAGCTGGCACGGCTGGCCGAGCTGGATGCGGTGTTCGAGCACAGCCTCTCGGCCTACGTTCGCCGCTGCTTTACCGCCCTGCCCGCCTTTCTGGAAAAGCGTTACCGCACGCTCTGGCAGCAGGGCCAACACACACCACCGCAGGACTGGATGGCCGCCAACGGCTGGCTAGCGCAGTTCTGTCAGGAAATTCAAATGCTGTTGCTGGCTGAACTGGACGCTCGCCAGGAGCCCATTCTGGGCCTGCTGGGCGCAGCCACCGCCGCGTCCTGCGACGCAACCACCGGCTCCACGTTCGCCGACATTGATCACAAGGAAAGCACCACCCCATGAGACGTTTTTTATTTGCTCTGCCCTTTGCCCTTGGCGCCGTGGCCGTTATCTGGATTGGCGCCACCTTTTTGCGCAATCCGGTGGCCCTCACCGTTACCCTGCTGATCGCCGCCGTCTACGGGCTCGGCTTTCTGGAACTGCTGCGCTATCGCCGCGACACCGCCCGGCTGGATCAACAACTGCAGCAGCTCCCCGAGCCCGATGCCGGCCGGGACTCCCTGACCCGCTGGCTCACCGACCTGCCCGGCACGTTGCGCCATGCCGTGCAACGCCGCGTCGACGGCCATCCCGCCGCCCTGCCGGGCCCGGTGTTGACCCCTTACCTCACCGGCCTGCTGGTGATGCTCGGCCTGCTCGGCACCTTTGTGGGCATGATCGTGACCCTGAAAGGCGCCGCCACCGCCCTGGACGGCAGCAGCGAACTGACCGCCATCCGCAGCGCCCTGTCCGCGCCCATCGCCGGCCTGAGCCTGGCCTTCGGCACCTCCATTGCCGGGGTAGCCGCCTCCGCCATGCTGGGGCTCACCGCCACCCTGTGTCGCCGCGATCGCATGGACGTATCCCGCCAGCTCGATGATGCGGTGGATGGCCAGCTGTACCGCTTTTCCCTGAACCATCAACGTGAAGCCGCCTACGCCGCCCTGCAAAGTCAGTCACAGGTGTTCCCGGAACTGGTCACCGCCCTGCAGACCCTCACCGGGCGCATGGAGCAAATGGGCGAGCAGCTCACCGGCAATCAACAAGCCTTCCACAACGGACTCCAGGAGCAATACCAGGGACTGGCACGCTCCGTGGGCGACTCCCTGCGTGACACCCTCGCCGACAGCAGCCGCCTGGCGGCGGAAAGTGTGCAACCGATCATGGCCCAGTCACTGGCCAGCCTCAGCGAGCAGGTTCAGGGCACCCACGAAAAGCTCAACGCCATCACCGAACAGCAGCTCGGCACACTCACCGAGCGCTTCCGCGACACCACCGAAAACGCCGCCGAACAATGGCGCGCCGGCCTCGCCGAGCACCAGCAAACCAGCGCCCGGCTGGTCAACGACATCAGCACCTCCCTGGCCGCTCACCACGACCAGTTCCAGCACAACAGCAACACCCTGCTGCAACAGGTCCGCGATACCCAGCAACAACTGGGCAGTGCCAGCGAGCAACAGCTGGCCAGCATCACCGGTGAATTCCAGGCCGCCACCCGTCAGGCACTACAAGACTGGAACGCCGGACTGGAAGCCCACCGGGCCAGCGGCGCGGACCTGCTTGAACAGCTACAGAGCAGCCAACAGGCCGTAGCCGAACACAGCGAGAAGCAGTTTGCCGCCATCGCCGGACAATTCCAGGCCAGCACCGAACAGGCCGCCCAGCACTGGCAAACCGGCCTCGGCGAACAACAGCGCACCGTGGCCACGCTGGTCAGCGAGATTCGTAGCGCCCTGCACGAACACAACAGCGAATTCCGCGACAGCGCCGCCGGGCTGCTCAGCGGCCAGCAAACCGGCATGGATAGCCTGATCACCCAGCTGGGTGAACAGTTGAATGCCCTGCGCGACCAGGAAGCGGCCCGCGGGGACGCCGCCAGCGAACGCCTGGCCGGGCTGGAGGCCACCGTCACCGAGCATTTGGGCCGCTTGGGCACCGCCCTGGAAGCCCCCATGACTCGCCTTATCGAAACCGCTTCGGAAACCCCCAAAGCAGCCGCGGAAGTGATCACCCGTCTGCGCGAGGAAATGACCCATAGCAGCGAGCGGGATAACGAACTGCTGGAAGAGCGCCGCCGCATCATGGCCGAGCTGGACACCCTACTCACTGGCCAGCAAGCCGCCGCCGGCGCCCAACGCGACGCCATCGACACCCTGATCCGCACCTCCAGCGAGACGCTCAGCCAGGTCAGCGACACCTTCTCGCAGCAGGTCAGCGACCAGGCCAGCCGCCTTAATCAGGTGGCCGGCGACGTCACCGGCAGCGCCGCCGAAGTGGCCAGCCTCAGCGACGCCTTTGCCGCTGCCGTGCAGGTGTTCAGCAGCGCCAACGACACCCTGCTGGACAACCTGCAGCAGGTGGAAACCTCGCTGGAGAAATCCTCTGCCCGCGCCGACGAGCAACTGGGCTATTACGTGGAGCAGGCCCGCGAGGTAATCGAGCTGAGCATGGCCTCACAGAAAGACGTGATCGATGCCCTGACCAGCCTGCGCCATAGCGAAGCGCCTGCGCAGGATGGCCAGCGCCCGGCTTCCGAGGTCAATTGATGGACGAATTACACGACAGCGATGCCCAGGCCTCGCCGGTCTGGGCCATCTTCTCGGATCTGATGGCCGCCCTGGTGGGCATTCTGGTGCTGTTGCTGGTGTGGGTGATCGGCATCCAGCTGGAACTGAGCCAGTCCCTGGAGCAGGAAAAAGCCAAACGGCTGGCCGAAGAACAGCGCCGCATGGCACTGGAAGAAGCGCTGGCCGACCCGTTGGCCAGCGGCCGGGTGACCTTTCACAATGGCCGCATCGGTATCAGCGGCAGCGTGCTGTTCCAGCTCAACTCCGACCAGCTGCAACCGGAAGGCGAAGCCCTGCTCAGCGACCTGGTCAAACCGCTACAGGTGTTCCTCAGCCAGCATGACGACATGCTCATGGTCAGCGGCTTCACCGACGACCTGCCCATCAACCGGGGCAACGGCCGTTACGCGGATAACTGGGGCTTGTCCGCCCAGCGAGCACTTACTGTCACCCGCACCCTGATCGAACAGGGCATGCCGGCCGACCAGGTTTTCGCCGCCGCCTTCGGCGACAACCAGCCGGTGGCCCCCAACGACGACGCCGACAGCCGTGCCCGTAACCGCCGGGTGGAGCTGACCACGGTGCCAAGGCAGAGCGAGGAAGCCGATGCACCCTGATCACGTCGCGCCCTCGCCCACACTCGGCGCCCTGCTGGATCGGCTAACCGCTCTGCGTGAACAGGGCGCGGAACATTTCGAGCCTGTGCAGTTCCATTACCTAGACAGCCTGGCCCAGCGGCTGGCTGCCCTGCCTGAGCCCCCCATCGGCACACAGGGCAAACTGGCCGCCCAACTGGCCGAGTACGAAGATGCGCTGCATCAGGCAAAAGAGACCCTGCAACGCGCCGGGGAACCCACCGACAACCCCGGCCAGTTCCGTTCCCTGCTACGGCGGCGCCAGCCGGCACAAGCGTCACCGTTTGCGCCCTTACAGCAGGCTTATAGCAACCCACCAACGGATGACAGCCCGGAAGAGGGCAACACCCTGGCAGGCTTGCTGAAACAACAGGAAACCCGGGTACTGGCAGATAATGGCGCCAGCGCCCCTCCCCCGCCGCCCAGGCAGCGGGAGCTGAGCGCCCTGCGCCAGCTTCGCCACCAGCGCCAGGCACACCGGGCACGCCAGCGCATCGACGATGCCATCACCCAGACCCCCAGCGACGCCGGCCCGCTCAACTCCCACCGGCTGGTCACCCGCTCCATCGAAACCCTGCGCGAGCTGTCGCCTGCGTATCTGGAACACTTCGTGAACTATCTGGATACCCTGATGAGCCTGGAAAAACTGGCGCGCAAACGCTGAACTCTCACCCTTCGAGTTTTGACGACCCTAAATGTTGGATTACGCCTTTCAGGCTAATTCAACCTACAAAACCAGAGAGTCGTCTGGTTTTGCAGGTCAGATTTACCCAAGGGCACAGAGAGCCTAAAGGCGTAATCCGACTTCGCCCTGAAACGAAAGACGCCCCAACATGTGGGGCGTCCAGCCGATAACAGCGTTTCGGTTAGTGCCTCATTACACCGGCTTTACGCTGCCATCGTCTTCTCCGTCATTGCCTTCACTGTCGTCACCGGGCTGATCGCGCAGCAGATCGTCGTGCTCCGCCATTTCCCAGGGCAGCTTGCCCGGGGCCACATTCAGGAAGTGCAGGTAGTTTTCAAACTGGTCGAGCATGTCGCGGATGATATCCACCTCATCGTAACCGAACACATCGTAGGAACGGCCACCACGACGCAGGAACACCTCGGCGCGGCAATACTCATGGGCATCGCTCACCTTGGCCTCGCGGCTACTGTAGGCATATTCCGGCACCGGCGTGGTAATCAGGCGGATGTCATAGATAAAGCCCACATGCTCATCGCGGTTCACCACCAGCTCGGCACGGATAAACTGCTCGTCGAAATTCACCGTGGCATCCCAACCGGCCTTGCGTAGCTCTTCCACTACCTTGTTCATGCTGGACATGGCCGTTTCACGAATAAAGGATTCCACCTCCTCGCGGGTGGGGTAACGGATCATGGCGGTGAGGCGATGGCGCCACTGGCTGCCGGTCATATGCCGGCTATGGGCCATGTGCGCCTGCAAACTGGTTTCCCGATGCCCCTCGATCACCAGCGCCCGCCACATCCCCACGGCGGCCAGCAGAATGATGATCGCAAACGGCAACGCACTTACCATGGTCATGGTTTGCAGTGCGCTCAAACCGCCGGCCAACAACAGCACAGACGCGATGGCGCCTTCCAGTACCGCCCAGAAAATCCGCTGCCAGGCCGGGGTTTCCAGCACACCACCGGACGCCAGGGAATCCACAACAAGCGAGCCGGAATCCGACGACGTCACAAAGAAGGTCACAATCAGGCACACCGCCAGGAACGACACCAGCGTGGACCAGGGCAAGTGATCAAACAGCTGGAACAGCGCCACCGCCTTGTCCGCCTGCACCTGAGTGACCAGCTCGGTATAGCCTTGTTCCATGATCGCGTTCAGTGCCGTATCGCCAAACACCGAGAACCACAGGAAGGTAAAGATACTGGGCACCAGCATCACCCCGACCACAAACTGGCGAATGGTCCGGCCACGGCTGATTTTCGCAATAAACAAGCCCACGAAGGGCGCCCAGGCGATGGTCCAGCTGAAAATAAACAGGGTCCAGTTGCCGATCCAGTCACTGTGGGTGTAGGCCTGCAGGTTGAAAGTGCGCTCGACAATATTGCTCAGGTAGCTACCCGTGTTCTGCACAAAGCTTTCCAGAATATGCACCGTCGGGCCAACCACAAACACAAACAGCATCAGCACCACGGCCAGCACCATGTTCAGAATCGACAGACGTTTCACGCCCTTGTCCATCCCGGCCACCACCGACACCGTCGCCAGCGCGGTAACAATGACAATGGCGCTGATCTGCACCGTGTTGCCCACCGGAACATCCCACAGGTAATTCAGCCCGGCATTAATCTGCGCCGCAGACAGGCCCAGCGTAGTCGCAATACCAAACATGGTGCCGAGAATGGCAAACACGTCGATGGCATGGCCGATCGGGCCGTAAATTTTTTCACCAATAAGGGGATAAAACGCCGAACGCATGGACAACGGCAAACCGTGACGGAAAGCGAAATATGCCATCACCAGGCCGACCAGGCCGTAAATCGCCCAGATATGAAAGCCCCAGTGGAAGAATGCAATCTGCATGGCCTGTTTCGCCGCATCCACCGTTTGCGCAGCGCCCACTGGCGGTTCGGCATAATGCAGCACGGGCTCGGCCACACCAAAGAACAACAGCGCGATGCCATAACCCGCCGAAAACAACATGGCGAACCATTCCGGAAACGAATACTCCGCTTCACAATGGTCGGGCCCCAACTTGATGTTGCCCCAGGAAGTCAGGCTGATGCCGACGATAAAAATAAAGAACAGTGCCACCACCAGCATATAGAACCAGCCGAAGTTAACGGTGATCCAGGACTGGGCAGCCGAAAACGCCTCCCCCGCCAGCTTCGGATCACTGATGGTCCCAATAATCAGTAATAACGCAACGATAACCGCCGGCACGAACACCGGCACAAGAATGGTTGAATTTCGCAACACAGCATTCTTCGCCATACAAAACATCCCTATTCGGCAAACAGACTGGTCAGTGGTAGCCGCACAAACCCCAGGTTCTCTATGACCATACAGACCGTTAACTCGCCTTTCCAGCACCCCGCTCACGGCCCAGGTTACGAATATAACTCACCGCCTGCGGCATACTGATGGTCAGCCGTTCAACACGATCCGCGGCGACCCGAATCAGCGAACCCGACCAGGGATCCGGCGCACCAGGCAGATAAATCGTCACCTCGCCGTCATCGCCGCGCCCCACCTCAAAACACAGTTGCGAATAATCATCAAAACGCACCTGCACCGGCACCATTAATGCCTCGCCGCTTGCGTCCAGCGACAAGGACTGGGAAAAGGATTTGATAAAGGCATAACCGGGCAACAGCATTAACAGCCCATCGAGACGATGGTAAAACCGCCGCGCCACCCGGCTCATGGCAAACAGGCCAGCGAGGAAGCACACCAGCACCATCGCCAAAACGGCCACCAGGTCCGCCACCGCAACCCCGCCAATCGACTCCAGTGGCACAAAGCGCTGCACCGGCGCCGCCAGGCGCGACATAAGCTCAAACGCCTTGCCAAACACCACCATGAGCACAACAACCGGGATAAGAAATGCCACCCCGCCAATCAAGGTTGCCTTGAGAAAATGCATCCGTTCATCCTCATTGCTGAATGACTTCTGGATAGCATATTAATGGCCGGGGAACTAGCGGGGAGGGGACGTGTTCACTAAAACGAAGAATGAGGGGCCTGGCGTGCAGCCCCGTAAGTCGTATCGGCCTAATTTACGGCCCGTCTGAATCAATATCTTCACCAAACATGATCCGGTGACCGTCCGGTGTGGCTACGCCAAACTCACGCAATCCCCATGGCTTATCCGCGATCTCCTGAAAAATATCAGCGCCACGCTTCTGATAATCCTGGTAAAGGTCGTCGATGGACTCACAGTTCACATAGGCGAAATACGAATGTTCATTGGTATCACCGGCAGACATTTCGTCCGGGCAATGGCCTACCATTAGATGAAAACTGCCCAGGCTCAGGAAGGACCAACCATCCACACGAAAACGCACCGAGAATCCAAGCTTGTCCAGAAAGTAGTTTTCCGTGGCTTCGAGATCCTTGACTGCCAGCACATGCTGGGTTGCTTTTACTTTAAACACCGGTGATTCCTTTCAGGGGTTTACTTGGAGGCATAAGATCAGCCGTCATGCATTTGTATGCGTGGACGGACTTGATGGCTTTACACAATCTTAATTTCATACGGCGTTCCCACAACCAGGCTCGCGACCAAAAAGCTAAAGACCGCTATCCACAGACAAACCGCCCTTCTCTTCAGGTTGCTCTTTGGCACCCTTTTTATCAATGGAATGAATATCAAGCATGAGATTATGACAGGAAGCACCCCGCCAACCATTCCGACAAGAGCGCTGAAGAAAAATACACAGCCAGCTTTAAAGGCCAATACAAAGAACTCTTTGTGGCCTATATTTCCTACGTCCATAGAATCAAGCGTAACGACTCAATAACCGGCGCAGCTTTGCTGCGTCCGGCGCCGTAGGCGCGAAGTTGATTGATTTGTTATGCATAGAATTACGACTCGACGATATTGTGCACCTCTAAATATCTTCGCCCTTTATCCGTAATCCATATTTGTTCACGACTTCGAGATATCAGGTCTTCTTCAATTGCCTTATTGACGTATTTATCTAACGTTAATCGGTGCATTGTTGTTCTTTTTACAAGATGTGAAAACCATATATATGGTTCCGATTTTCCATTGTATGTGTTAGCAACAGCCTCCATAACCGACCTGAGGCCATCGGAAGTCCTATCTGGTTCTGAGCCTTGCATAGATTGGAAAGGGTTCGCTCCGATCTCTGGCTTTTTATATAGGGGTGCATTTAGGAGAACTCTAAGAAGTTCATCCAAGCTATATTCAACCTCAGTATCATTGGAAAAATCTACGTATAGCTTTGTCTGGAGAAATGTAGGCCTGTTGTTTGTGCCATTCTGCCTGACAATTGGTATGACCTTGTTACTGTCTATTCTCGACAATAAGGATGAAGTTACAATCATTTTTTCGTAACCCACACCACCCTCCCCTGCGTTTGCTTTCTCAACATATTTCGAGGTGCATACGATTAATACAAAGTCTGCAGTCGATAATTGAGTCTCCATGAAGTGAGGTAGATCATCTCCAGGCTGCAAATCCCACTGATCTAAAATAACATCTACGCCCCTATTTCTAAGCGTGGAAGCAAACTCAAGAACCCATTTCTTGTGCTGGGCTGAATCATGCGAATATGAGACAAATACTCTAGGTGGATTCACGACATCTCCTATATGCATAACGCCGCGCTCTGCGGAAAATTTGGAGCACAGCGGAAAATTTTTCCGACAGAAGCGCCTTGTTAGGCATCTTGCTCACTCATCACCATTGCGTATTTATTCCAATCTACTGCTGGCACAGTTCCAAGGCTATTTAGTTTCTGCAAGAGTCGAAAAATAAAATAGGCCAATGAATTTTTGTTAGGTCCAACTTTAAGCCCTTCATCAAATAAATCAAAGCAACCACCCGTCACAGACAACCCGCAATCAAGCCTCTGTAGATCGACTAAGGCATTGTTATTCTGCGTAAATGCCTCATTCGAGAATCCCTCAGCCCAATCTATGGTGGTGGCGACGATACCAGCCACAATTGGAAATAAATTTTTAATGACTGGATCACCACCAACATGGGTAATAGGAACGCTAGTACGCTCCAAAGCCCTAACCGATTCGGCCTTCTTAGCTGCATACTCAAGATAGCCCTTATTTATGGTTGGTTTCACTTCAAAAATAGCGTACACGGACTCTGCAGGAATAAAACGATGATTATATTGATCAAGTAGGGTTGGAGTGTATTGGCGGTCATAGATAACAATATCTATTTGGTCGCTAGTTGCGCCATTGGAATCAATGACAATTGCGCTATCCACTGAATAGCGATTTGGAAGATACTTTCTAAGTACGGATATGAAGTGCTGCTCATTAACATCACCCATGACCCCATCATGAGTAATTGATTCAGATGACAGCTTTAGTTGTACGCTCAATACTTCCTGCTCTGCAGCGAATGCTGATCGGAGAAAATCCTTTCCATCTACTTTTGAAATTTCTTTTGCTTTATTCATGTCACCAAACAATGCCTCCCCAATTTTGCTGATTTCGAGATAGCCTTGCCTGACTGGATATTGCTGTTTTTTTTGCCGCAGTTAAGTCATCTGAAATAATATTGTTTGTATTTGCTGGATCTACATACCGAGTAGACGGCAGGCTATCCCTGAAGAATTCAAGAACCTTCAAAAAATTGGCAGATAAATTTCCTGCAGTTGAGTATTTTAGGGCGTCAATTACAGCCAACTCCAAGTAGAATGATGGAAATTCGAGATTGTGAAGCTGTCTCCAGATTTTTGACAATCTAATCTCTTCTATTCTATTGCTGTTTTTCACGTGATTAATGTGGGTATTGATATTGGTTTGAGTCCAACTTCCGGATTTACTTTTATACAGACTGTGATCGTTTCCATACTGTGACTGTCGTCGACCTGGAACCAAATCAATTTTGTAGCCATTTACAGTAGTGCCAATCGAAACATTCTGTTTTCTTGCTGTGTATCCCGCCTGAGTAACCGCGTTAAATAATGTCCCATACAAATCAGCTAGAGTACCTGGCGTATTTGATGACACTGATATGAATATGTCCGCATCTGTACCAATATTAATGCCGGTTCCCTTCGCAAGAGACCCTGAAAACTCAGCTTTTACTAGATAGCTATTACCCCATTTTTGAATTACAGGGTAAATGGAATTCCCTGCCGCTTCGGCACCAGAAACATTGACGTCATATTTCTGCAGAATGCTACGTAAGTATGTATCTCCCGACATGCTGATCCTTAAATGCCTAACAGCGTATTCAGTCGAACGGTTCGACATATCTTTTTTCGACATAATTCTTAACAGGCTACATCATGTAATGCTGAAAAACCCATAACCCTTAACAACTTACCCCAAAAGTGAGAACCCTTCCCATCTGACAAAACTCGAACGAGCGGCCTATTTCCGGGACTTCGATGCACATTTAAGTCGCAACCCGAACCAAAGATCAACGACTTAGCGAATTTTGCGATATCTCCTACGGCTATTTACGCCCCGTTCTGTTGAGCACGGGGTCTCCCGTGCCCCAGCCTGCTATGGGTAGGGAGAATATGATGAACAATAGAACCAGAGATATTCCGGTTTCCATTCCTGATAAGCCTGTCAGGCTACTGGATCAATTCCGCGCCTGGCTGCGCACCAATCATTATCGTTATCAGACTGAACGAACCTATGTTCATTGGGTGATTACTTATATCCGCTATCATGGCCGCAGACATCCTCGCGAAATGAGCTCCCCGGAGATACAGGCCTTTCTGACTCATCTCGCGACCCAGAGGCATTGCAGCCCCGCCACGCAGAAAATAGCCCTGAATGCATTGAACTGCTTCTACCGAAAATTTCTCAAGATCGAGTTCCCGGCGCTGGATTTTCGCCAATCACGCAAGCCTCGCAGGCCTCCCGTCGTTTTTACCGACGAAGAAGCACGCGCCATCATTGAGCAGCTAACAGATCCATTCAAACTGATGGCTGAGCTTATGTATGGTTCCGGATTGCGAGTTTCCGAAGCCTTGCGACTAAGAATCAAGGATATTGATTTCGGCCAGTGTCAGCTCATTGTTCGCGAAGGCAAAGGAAACAAGGATCGCGTCACCGTACTTTCCGGACAATTACATGGGCGCCTTAAGCTTCAGATCGATCTGGCCAGCAGTTATTACAAACAGGACAGGGAGAACGGGGTTGGCCCCGCATGGATGCCCTATGCGCTGGCGAGAAAGTACTCCGGCCAAGCATCACAGCTGGGCTGGCAATTCATTTTCCCTTCCCGCGAGCCCGCCCGGGACCCACAGACTGGCATTATTCGCCGCCATCACTAGGGAACCTCTGAATAACTCCTTGCATGCTCAGCGTGGCCTGAAGCGTGCAGCTGTTGTGTCTTGCCTTGATGGTCAGGGTGGCTCCCTTTCCGAAAGGCAAGGCGCAGCAGATGTGCGCTTCAGGCCACGCCCTTCGGGTCTTCCAGGCT
>OJGU01000442.1_pt1 | contig 24738 bp, 26 predicted proteins | sample 1594741 | NCBI WGS metagenome assembly OJGU01 (sample SAMN05416841, study PRJEB24817) | seawater metagenome | isolation source: Sea water | place: Canada:Atlantic | collected 2013-07
CCCGCCATACAAGAGTGAGAGCCGAAAAGCCGCGTTCATGAGTTAATCGATTTTGCAAATTCGCCAAGCTCACCCAGGCTTTTGATCGCCCGAGATCCGTACCACGATGTCATCTCTCCATCGATCAGATATGCCTTCGCGGCGTGGTCTGGAAATTCACGTCGAAAATCATCAATATGGGTTTGCGTAAATGTATAGGGTTCTGAGGAAAACAGGACGAGGTCGATCCTGCATAAACCTGCATCATTAAGCATAATTTCCGGATACCTCGCTGCATCACCGCTAAGCGATGAGTTTGCACCCGGAGTGACGGCATGCCAATTTATTAATGATAACATATTCCCGATATACGTGTTTTTTGTGGTTGCCATCCATGGTTCGTTCCAGATTAAATATAGAACGTTCTTAGGCTCGCTTAAGTTCAAAATCTGTAAACGCGCTTTCGCGATTTCAAATTGCTGAACCAGATTATTCGCCACGTCAGATGCGCCAAAGATACCCCCGATCAACTGATAAAGGTCGATATTGTCATCAGGGACCATCGGATGTGTAACGACAACCTCAATACCTGCATCACGAAATGCATCCGCCATGTCGCGGGGGGTCTCGTCGATATTTACGAGCGCATGGGTTGGCTTTAAAGCCAGCACGCGCTCCATATTCACTTTCTTGGTGCCACCAACAGAGGGGATCGCATCAATCTGATCTTTGGGATGGATACAAAAATGAGTGCGCCCAACGAGTTGATCTCGCAACCCTAAGTCAAAGAGGAGTTCAGTTAGGCTTGGAACAAGGGAGATAATACGCGCGTTGGTAGTTGGTACGTGTGAGGTGCCAAGGTAGTCTTTAAAAGACCCAACCATGTTTACTTACGCAATACCGTCTAGCGTTTCCTGTGCAGACATCCATTCCGCTTCGGTCTTTGAGAGCGCTTCTTTGACGTTCGCGTGCATGAGCTGCAAATCCATCAACTTACTGGTTGAGCCATTATAGACGTTTGGATCTGCAAGCTGGGCTTCGATCACCGTTTTCTCTTCGGTCAGCTTGGCCATGTGGGTCTCGGCCTTCTTTATAGATTTTCTGAGATCAGCCGAAGCCTGGCGCTGGGCTGCGCGTTCTTTCCGTGCTTGTTTACGGTTGTCGCGACTATGCCCGCCATCCGTTGTAGTCTTTTCAGCACTGCGTTTCGCACGCCTGGTCGCTTGAAGCTCTGCGCTGTATTCATCCAACGTGCCATCGTAAGGCTCGCATTTGCCATCTGCGACAAGCCACAAACTGTCCGCCACCAACTCGATCAAGTGCGCATCGTGACTAACGAGAATAACAGCCCCCTCAAACGCGTTAAGTGCCTGAACAAGGGCTTCTCGGGCATCAACGTCCAAGTGGTTGGTGGGTTCGTCTAAGACCAGTACATTTGGCTTTTGCAACATCATTTTGCCAAAAAGCATACGACCTTGTTCACCCCCGGAAATTACGCTGACTTTCTTCAAGCTATCGTCTTTCGAAAACAGCATCTTTCCAAGTATGCCGCGAATGACTTGTTCGTCATCGCTAGGGCTGCCCCACTGGCTCATCCAGTCGAATAGATTAATATCTTCTTCAAACTCATGAGAGTGATCTTGAGCGTAGTAACCGATATTGGCATTTTCCGCCCACTTGATGCTGCCAGTGAGTATTTCGTCAGCCTCATTACCGAAATTGCCGGTAAGGGCTTGCAGCAAAGTAGTTTTACCAATCCCGTTGGCCCCTAAGATAGCAACCCGCTCGCCGGCCTCTACCATTAGCCCAAGATCGGAAATGAGTGTGTTGTCGCCATAGGAGAGTGAAAGCTTCGAAGTCTCAACCGCCAAGCGATGCAGTTTCTTCTCCATATCGAAACGGATGAAGGGGCTGATGCGCGAGGAAGGCTTCATCTCTTCTAATTTGATTTTCTCAAGCTGTTTAGCGCGCGAGGTGGCTTGTTTCGCTTTCGATGCGTTGGCCGAGAAACGACTTACGAAGTTCTGCAGTTCGGCCATTTGGGTTTTCTTCTTGGCGTTGTCTGCTTGAATGCGTTCACGGGCCTGCGTGGAGGCCAGCATAAAGTCGTCGTAAGTGCCCGGGTAGAGCTTTAGTGCTTGATAGTCCAAGTCCACCATGTGTGTGCAGACGCTGTTCAAGAAGTGGCGGTCGTGCGAGATGATGATCATGGTGCATTCGCGCTGACTAAGTATGCCTTCCAACCAGCGGATAGCATTGATGTCCAAGTTGTTGGTAGGTTCGTCGAGCAACATGATGTCAGGGTCAGCAAAGAGGGCTTGAGCTAGCAGAACACGGAGTTTCCAACCAGGGGCTACCGCACTCATTGGCCCATTGTGCTGCTCGATGGGAATACCAAGGCCCAATAGTAATTCGCCAGCTGTCGCTTCTGCCGAATAACCGTCTAACTCTGCAAATTCGATTTCCAGCTCGGCAACGCGCATACCATCGTCTTCAGTCATTTCAGGCAGATCGTAAATGCGGTCTTTTTCCTGTTTGATTTCCCAAAGCTTCTCATGCCCCATAATGACGGTGTCCAGAACACTGAACTCTTCATAGGCAAACTGGTCTTGTCGCAGGATACCAACGCGCTCGTCAGCATCGATGCTCACATTGCCCGAAGTGGGCTCTAAGTCACCACTGAGGATTTTCATGAAGGTAGACTTGCCGGAGCCGTTCGCTCCAATTAAGCCATAGCGGTTGCCACTGCCAAAGCGCAGAGACACGTTTTCGAATAGGGGTTTTGCACCAAACTGGATGGTGATATTGGCGGCGTTAATCAAGGCGATATCCGTTTACATTAAAGATGTGACATTGTGTCGCTGCTACCTGCAGCGCAGAGATCTGACCGGATGCTACCGTGTGGCACGGTGAGGGTCAGTACGAAAGGGGCGCATTATAAAGGAGCTGTGCAAAAGGGACTACTGCTTATTTGCACTCAGTCTTGTTAGACTCTCAATTCAAATTGCAGTATTGTGCGCGCCGCATTGCGATGTGCTTGAGGAAAATCAGTGAAAATACTTGTACGAAATTTAGCTCGCGACATTACCCAGCCTGAACTTTTGGCCTTATTTGAGGCCCATGGGCGGGTGCAATCTTGCACGATTGTGATGGATGAGGCCACTGGCGGCTCAAAGGGCTTTGGGTTTGCCAATATGCCCGTGATCCACGAAGCCAAAGCGGCCATCCGTGCCCTCAATGGACTTGAGCGCAATGGATCCAAGATGCGAGTAAAGAAAGCTGAGGTTACCGCTAAAGACGAATCACTAGACTCTGCAGCGGATACTCAGCCGCAAGACGCCGTTGCCGATAGTAATAAAGCAGACGAACACGCCCAGGCAAAGAGTGCTCGACTGAAAAAAGACGGAACTCGTCTTGGTCCTAAAAAAGCTCGTAGCTTCAAAAAGAAACCTTCTCGTTAATCTAGCCCCTTTTGGTGATGTTTCGCCATTTATGTGAGTACTACGCGGATGTCATTAGCAATTGATGTTGGGACGTATGATTTTGATGGTGATGATCCGCTGTTCACGCAAATTGCCGATAATTTGCGCGACAAGGGGTGGAGCGTTATCCCCAATGCATTGCCCGAACACTTAAGCGAGCAATTGCACCAGCAATTATTAAGCGCTAGCGCACAAGAGTTTGTCCCCGCAGGGGTTGGGCGTGCGGTGGACTACACGCTTAATCGCTTTGTGCGTCGTGATGCCATTGCTTGGATCGAGGGGGACACTAACGCCGAGCAACAATGGTTGCAATGGTCTAATCGACTGCGTTTGTTCTTGAATAGGCGTTTGTTTTTGGGCTTGTTTAGTTTCGAAAGCCATTTCTCACACTACCCCTCAGGTGCTTTCTATAAAAAGCATGTGGACGCATTTAAAGGCAATCCACTGAAAGACAGCACCAATCGAGTCTTGTCGATAGTGGCCTATTTTAATCCCAGTTGGCAGCCTGAGGATGGTGGCGAGTTAGCCATGTTCCATGAAGAAGAGGTTGACCCCTTTTTATGTGTGACACCCGCCTATGGCACACTGGTTGTTTTTCTCAGTGAAGAATTTCCTCATGAAGTGCGAGCAGCGAATCGTGATCGCTTTAGTATTGCCGGTTGGTACCGTGTTAATAACTCCATTAATCAGCAAATAGACCCACCGCGCTAAGTTTCTTACCCGCTTGGCGGGGAAGTGTAAAAAATTTGCAACACAGCAATGTTAGGCTTCTTTGTTAAGAACAGTTTATATAAAGGGTTTTAAACATGGCAGATATTGGTGCACAGCGAAGAGAGTTTGTTCGATTAGGAGTCAAAGGCCTCGCCGCATTTGCAGGGGGGAGTTTGCTCTGCGGTGGGTCAATGATACTTCCCTCAGGACGTTTAGTGGCTCAACCTAAGCCGAGCCAAGAGACGTTTGCTGGTTTGCAAAATCTCGGTCCCCTCTTGCCGCCTGATGAAAATGGCATCATGTTGCCTGCGGGTTATCGCTCACGTGTGCTCGCCATGACAGGAAAGCCAGCATTGCCCGATAGCGATTACTTATGGCACGCCGACCCCGATGGGGGCGCTACTTTTGCGACTCCCGATGGGGGATGGGTGTATGTGTCAAATAGTGAGGTTAAGGACAATGCGGGTGGGGTTGGCGCGTTGCGCTTCAATTCCAAGGGCGAGGTAGTCGATGCTTATTCGATCCTCTCGGGCACGACAAACAATTGTGCCGGCGGAAAAACGCCATGGAACACTTGGCTATCGTGCGAAGAGACTGATCGCGGCCTTGTCTATGAATGCGATCCATTCGGTGAAAAGTTTGCCCAGGTGCGTCCAGCATTAGGAGCATTCAAACATGAAGCCGTTGCTGTCGATACGGTGCATGATCACCTTTATTTAACAGAAGATGAGCCGGACGGGTGTTTCTATCGATTCCGTCCTGATGCAGCGCTGCCAGATTTGACTAGCGGCGTGTTAGAGGTCGCGCAGGTGAGCACACGTGATGGTGTGCAATACGTGCAATGGCACCCTGTGGCAGATCCTGCGGCAACAAGCCTCGTAACACGCAAACAAGTGGCCGCGGCTACTCCTTTTAATGGGGGGGAAGGCATCGCGTTCTTCGATACGCGCATCTATTTCACGACTAAAGGAGATAATCGTGTTTGGGCCTACGATGTGAAAACATCCGTTTTAACGGTGATCTATGACATAAACACGAGTTCGAATCCTATTTTGAAGGGCGTAGACAATGTCGTAATCACTCCGGCAGGTGACGTGATCGTTGCAGAGGATGGGGGTGATAATCAGCTGGTGGCATTAACACCCGACGGCCAAGTTGTGCCTTTGCTACAGGTAGTCGGTCAGGATGATTCAGAGCTAGTTGGCCCGGCATTTGACCCAAGCTACACGCGGCTATACTTTAGTTCGCAAACTGGCTTCGTAAAAGACGGTCCCGGCATTACTTATGAGATTACGGGCCCTTTCGCTTAAGGCCTTAAAATATCGTTCATTCTTGATCCTCTTCATCCCATTAGAGTGGCGCCTCCCTTTGCCCCGTTTGGCTTGACACTATTTTTGCTTAGTGTTTATATCGAGCGAGCAAATGGGGGGAGCCATGGGGCTAAAACAACACAAAATAGCTTGTCTCGCCACGCTGGTCTTAGCGTTAAGCGCGTGTGATCCTGCGCGGCAAAGTGAGGCCTCGCTTACAAGCGACTCTTCAGTTCAAGCCTCAGATAATATCCCCCGCCGCCCAGACGGAAAGCCTGATTTAAATGGAATTTGGCAAGTGCTCAGTAATGCCAATTCGAATCTCGAGGCCTCGGCACCTAAAGCGGCTTATGCCTTAGTGCCCGGTGACTTTGTGCCAGTGCCAGATCCGCAACTTGTTGCGCTGGGCGCGGTTGGCGCCGTGCCTGCAAGTTTTGGTGTTGTAGAAGGGGGTGTCATCCCCTATAAGCCAGAAGCATTAGCACAGCGGCAGCGAAATCAAGAAAACTGGCTAACAAGTGACCCAGAGATAAAGTGTTATATGCCCGGGGTGCCGCGCGCTACTTATTTGCCGCATCCGTTTCAAATTTTCCATAGTGATAGCGCAGTATTTTTTGCCTACTCCTTCGCTGGGGCTGTGCGTAACATCTATCTAGAAGACCCAGGACCACCGCCGTTAGATGCCTGGATGGGGCAGTCTTATGGTTACTGGGATGGCGATACCTTCGTAGTTGAGGTTACAGGCTTGGACGACCGAACTTGGTTTGATCGAGCGGGTAACTACCATACCTATGAGTTAAAAGTGACCGAGCGTTACACACTGCTTAATGAGAACACGATTGCCTACGAAGCAACGATGGAAGATCCGACTATTTTTGAGCGGCCGTGGACGATAAAAATGCCGATTTATCGACGTCTTGAAGAAGGCTTTGAGCTACCTCAATTCAAGTGTGTCGAATTTGTTGAAGAATTAATGTACGGAAAGTATAGAAAAGGACGCGAAGTTGAACTTTTCGGCCAAGATGGAAATTGATGTCGAATTTCTGAATTAACGTAAAGGGGTGTAATAATGAAGACAAAACGAATTCTAGCAGCGACAGTGCTGGCCGGGGCGATGACTGCCATTTCGGTGCCTGCTTCTGCGCACCACGCGTTTTCCGCTGAGTTTGACGCCAATTTGCCGATAGCTCTTCGCGGACCAATCATTCGTGTTGAGTGGATCAACCCGCATTCTTGGATTCATTTAATGCATACAAATGAAGACGGCACTGAGCAAGCTTGGATGGTAGAGGGCGGCACGCCTAACACCTTGTTGCGTCGCGGGATTAACCGTAACTCTTTGCAGTTAGGAACTGAAATTGTGGTCACTGGCTACCAAAGTAAAGACCGTCTATGTACGCCTGAGTGTCGTGGCAATGGCCGCGATATTACCTTCCCCGACGGCCGTAAATTGTTTATGGGCTCTTCTGGAACCGGTGCGCCTCCAGATGGCTCTGATCCTAACGAGCGCTAATAATGCACTCTAGGCTAAAAGCCTGCGCTGCTGTGGCAATGCAGGCTTTTTTATTGGGTCAAAGAATTAGAAAACGGGGGCTATATCTCGATCAAAGCTGCCACCATCTCGAAAGACCACTGAGCGCTCGTAGAAGCCGGCACTTTCGAGCCGGACGGTGACTTCGTTAAAACTTTGATTTTCCCAGAACCAGCCGTGTATGCCCGTGAAATTAGCATGGTATACCCCGGCACTGCCCCTTCCCGTAGTTTGCTCATAACTCTCCACCCCTTCTTCTTCGACCATTCCTTCTGGGTCAGCATGCATGTCGAATACAAGATCACCGCTGGCGGTCCATGAAAATACCATCGTGCTGCCTTCTTGCAGATAGTATTTATATTCAACGGATTGAAAAGGCTCCAATATGAACTCGGCGCTATCAAGCTTATGTGCCTGTTCGGATTTTTCGAACGGGCTGGCACTTGCATCGGCGAGATCAAGAAGGCCTAGCGCTCGCCCTGTGCCTAATGGGTCAACACCAAACTCGGCAGGCAACACTGCAACAAAGAGAGTGAGCAGTGCGCAGCTCACCGCACCGCCAACGGCTAAGGCGATTTTGCTGCGGTTATTGGCTGGTGATTCCATGCCCTTGCTCCGTGACTAAATTAGTAGGAAGTGCTTAGAAAATAGGCGCTGAGTTGATACGAGGTCAATAAAAAACCACCAGTCATCAGCACGGTGTTGATCGTGAAAGCATACTGCAAATCTTTGGCGCGAGTTCGCCAAAGTGTTAGAGCGAGCAGGATTACCGATAAGGCTAACAGCTGACCTAGCTCGACGCCGATATTGAAGCTAATAATATTCACAATGAGCCCGTTGGGGCTGAGGTTGAATGCTTGCAATTTTGTCGCCAAGCCCAGTCCATGAAACAGGCCAAACACAAAAACGGCCAGCTTGGGCTCGACGTGCCAGCGTGACGGGCTACGAAACCCACCCATATTTTCGAGCGCCTTGTACACGATCGAAAAACCAATCATGGCATCGATCAGGAAGGGGTTCACTTCTAGATTGAGCAATACGCCGCTGAGCAAGGTAATGCTGTGCCCTAAGGCAAACAAAGATACAAACTGCAGTACGTGAAAAGGGCGCGAAAGTAAAAATACTACGGCAAAAAGATAAAGTAGGTGGTCATAGCCCGTTACCATGTGTTTCGCCCCTAAATACATAAATGGGGCAATGGCTTGGCCATCGATGCCCTGCACGTAGTTCGCATCACTGCCGGCAATGGTGTGCCCGAGTGCTGCTATCGGTGCAAAGAAAGTGATAAGCAAAGCTAAAACACTTAGGCGCATTGAAGGCAATCCGCTTAGTCGCTCGCGAAGCGCGAGATTTCGGGGTTATAGGTTTGGTGGCAGGCGGTACATACGCTGTAAATTTGCGCGCCAGCCTGGAAAAAATCTTCTTGATTCTGTGTGTCGGCAGAGCGATAGGCCAATGCCGCAGCAGTGCTTAAGGCGTTGGCATAGGTCAACCAGCCGTCATTGTCGACGGCGCGCCCTGGCAGAGCCAGTGAGTTGCCGGCCTCAATCAATTGCGCTGCTTTTTGTTTAACGAACAGCCATTCTTCGTCCGTTTCCGGGTAAAGCTCCTCATAGCCCGTGCGGATATCATCGACCCAGCCCGCGGAATCCCATAAGACGTCGGCGACAGGTTCGAGTACATAATTCATATACTCCTGCATATCTAGCTGCAGGTCGAAATTTGGCGTTGCATGTGTTGAATTGGCGACTTGAGTAGAGGCTTGGTCGCTGCAAGCCATCATTAGACTGGCGGCAAAGCCGAGTGCTGAGATGCGTGCAACGAGTAGTGTTATTTTTATCATTGGCTCTCCTCCGAAAGTTTTACGCATTAATCTAATAGCATCACTGAGTTTACCCCAATGGGGCGCAGAAAGATTGAGCTATGTCAGTGGCTTAGGCTCCGTTGGTCTAGTGCGCGAAATGCTTGGGCGCGAAACTATTGCGCATGTATCGCACAACGTCCCTTGAGACTCAGTGGCGGCTCCACTATCCTTCACCAAATGCGAAGAATGTTATTACCAGTAGCGGCGTTGTTGTTGTCCGATGCCTTATTGTTGATTGGCCACGGACTACAACTGACCTTACTTCCTGTAAGCGCCGAGCTGCTAGGCTTTTCTGCTGGGCAAATCGGGATGATGGGTTCTACCTATTACCTCGGATTTGTCTCCGGTTGTATATTGACGCCTTTATTAGTGCGCAGGGTTGGCCATATCCGCAGCTTTGCCATCCTTGCGACCAGCTATTCGGCGCTTATCCTGCTGTTTTATGCTTTCCCTGTGCTATTGGTTTGGTTGTTCCTGCGCTTTACGGTGGGTTTGGCTATTTCGGGCCTGTACATGACGATTGAGAGTTGGCTCAGCGAGCGCTCCACATCTGAGACTCGTGGCACTATCTTGTCGGTGTATGTTGTCATCAACATGAGTATGACCATGGTTGGGCAGCAGATGCTGAACCTTTCCGATCCGCTTGGGCAGACCCTCTTTATCGTAATTTCGGTATTGTTGTCTTTAGCGCTAATACCAGTATGTCTGACCACTGCGCTTGCGCCGGCGCCGATCCACACCGTGCGCATCGATCTGCGCAAGGTCTGGAATCTGTCGCAAGTGGGGGTTGCTGGCGCTATAGCTACTGGGCTTGTGACGGGGGCATTTTGGTCGCTTGGTCCACTCTATGCGCGCGAGATTGGGCTCGATACTCAGGCGCTCACCATGTTCCTAAGTGTTGTTGTGCTTGGAGGGGCTATTTTTCAGCTGCCTATTGGGCGGCTTTCGGATCGTTACGATAGACGTTTGGTGTTGTTCTACACCGCAATTCTAGGGGTAGTGTTATCTGCTTTGCTGGCAATCATTCCGGGTTTAGATAGCTGGGGCTTGGCCGTGCTTGCGTTCTTCTGGGGCGGCTGCGTGATGACGCAATACGCGATCAGTCTTGCCCATGCGAACGACCGTGCAGCTCCTGAGGACTTTGTGATGGTGGGTAGCGTGATGTTGCTTTCGATGGGGGTGTTTTCAGCCCTGGGGTCTGTCATAGCCGCTTTCTTCATGCAATGGTTTGGTCCGCGCGGCCTGTTTTTGTTCTCGGTGATCTGTTTGTCTGGATTTGCTTTTGCCATTGCGGCTCGTCGGCGTGTGCATGTATTGCCTGTACATGACGAAACCGAGCCGTTCCGTGCTGTGGCCGGTGCAACTACGCCGATGTCTTTGGAGTTAGACCCTCGTAATGAAGAGGTGGACGAAGATGCTGAATCCGAGTATGAACAAGAGCAAGTCTATGAGGATGAGGCAGAGGATATTGACTCTTCGACTCAGTAACAATTCTTTGCGCTATGACAAGCGAATTACACGCGACTTCGATTGTAAAGCTAAATGCGATGTATTATCATTTGAGCTGTAGATTTGTCTCATTTTTAGCTTTTTAGGAGCGCAGCGTCATGCGAAAAGTTCTCACAGTCCTTGGTACTCTCATTAGTATTTCTGTGGCCCAGGCGGACGAGGTCAATATATATTCAGCGCGTCAGGAAAACCTGATTAAGCCTATCCTCGATATTTATTCGCAAGAGACTGGAACAACGATCAATTTGGTTACCGGTGGCGCGGATGAGTTGATTCAACGCCTCTCACTTGAAGGGGATAACTCACCTGCGGACTTGTTGTTGACTGTTGACGTTGGGCGTTTGCATAGAGCGAAAGACGCCGGGGTTTTGCAGCCGGTCAGCTCGTCATTGCTGGAGTCTGAAATTCCTGCGCAATACCGTGACTCGGAAGGGTATTGGTATGCCATGTCCTTACGCTCACGCGTGATCGTCTATGACAAAGAGCGTGTTGATCCTTCGCAAATCAGCAGTTATGCCGATTTAGCTGACCCGATGTGGCGCAACTCGGTTTGTGTGCGCTCCTCATCTAATATCTATAATCAATCACTCGTCGCGTCGATGGTCGGTCACAATGGCGTTGCGCAGACTGAAGAGTGGGTGAAGGGCTTGGTGGCTAATTTCGCTCGTAGCCCACAAGGCGGAGACCGAGATCAGATATCGGCGATTGAGGCTGGGCAGTGCAAATTGGCGCTAGTAAACACTTACTACTTGGGTGGTTTGCTGACATCGACTAATGCCGATGAGCGTGAGACCGGTGAGGCTGTAGCGGTGTTATGGCCGGATCAAGAAGGTAATGGTGCGCACATCAATATCAGTGGCGCGGCCGTGACTAAGGCTTCGAAAAACAAAGAGGCCGCAGTGGCCTTGATGGAGTATCTAGTGAGCGATGAGGCACAAGCTTGGTATGCTGAGACTAATAATGAATACCCTGTACGCACAGACGTCCCAGTCAGTGATGTGTTAGAGTCGTGGGGTGAATTTAAGGCTGATGACATTGCCTTAGATCAATTAGGCATTCACAATGCCGAGGCTGTGCGTCTTATGGATCGCGCGGGTTGGAAATAAACACCTTATTGAGTAAGTCTCACGTTCGATGCCCATATTGAGTACTTCTATTACCGAGGCCCCGCAAGGGGCCTTGTCGTCTCTTAGGACCCGATTCTCCGGGCACGGCCTGACGCTCAGTATTCTGCTTCTCTGCCTTATTCTTAGCATCCCAGTGCTCACTATTTTCTACTCGGTCTTCAGCAGTAGTGAAGGAGTGTGGGAACATCTTGCCAATACCGTTCTTAGCGACTACATCACCCAATCGGCATTGCTGATGGTGGGTGTCGGGGTCTGTGTACTCGTGCTTGGGATTGGCCCGGCATGGCTTGTGACTATGACCAAGTTTCCTGGCAGTCGCATTCTGGAGTGGGGATTAGTGCTGCCTCTTGCCATGCCAGCCTATATTATTGCCTATACCTACACTGGCATGTTGGACGTCGGTGGCCCGGTTCAAAGCTGGATAAGAGATACTTTTGATGTGCGCTATGGGGATTATTGGTTCCCAGAGATTCGCTCTATTGGTGGTGCAATCACCATGTTATCGCTAGTGTTATACCCCTATGTTTATCTGCTGACGCGTACCGCATTCATTGAGCAATCTGTGTGTGTGCTTGAAGTGTCGCGCACGCTTGGTGCTAGCCCATTCAAGGCGTTCACAAGAGTGGCCATACCTCTTGCTCGGCCAGCGATTATTGCTGGTTTGTCCTTGGTTCTGATGGAGACATTAGCCGATTATGGCACCGTGCAATATTTTGGTGTTTCGGCCTTTACTGCCGGCATTTTTCGCACTTGGTTTGGCCTAGGTAGCCCTACAGCGGCGGCGCAATTAGCCGCAGTGCTAATGATCTTTATCCTCATGCTAGTCTTAGCTGAACATTGGTCTCGGGCCAAGGCGCGTTATCACCACACGAGCAATAAATACACACGTCTGCCGCGTATCGAACTGCGTGGCTGGAAGCGCATTGGGGCGATGCTTTATTGCTACTTGCCTGTATTGCTCGGCTTCTTGATTCCATTCATCCAGCTATCTTTTTGGGCCGTTGAGACTTGGGATCTGCTAGATCGCTCTAGCTTTCTAACACTTTTTGCCAACAGCCTGAAGCTGGCATCAATAACTGCCGGTATCGCTTTGGCATTAGCTTTGTTCATTACTTATAGTAAACGTTTGCGGCCTGGCTTATTGCTGCGCAGCATAGTGCGTGTCCTAAGCATGGGCTACGCCATTCCTGGTACGGTGGTCGCGGTAGGGGTGCTGATACCTTTTGCATGGTTTGATAACACGTTAGACGCTTGGATGCGTGCGACCTTCGATGTTAGTACGGGGTTGCTCTTTAGCGGCACTTTGGTTGCGGTAGTATTTGCCTATCTTGTGCGTTTTTTACCGGTGTCGATGAATACACTCGATGCCGGTTTGGGCAAGATTAAACCTACAATGGATGATGTTGGGCGCTCTTTAGGTTTGCGTCCATTGCAGATTTTGCGTCGGGTTCACATACCCGTGATGCGCGGTTCTTTGTTGACCGCGGCACTTTTAGTATTTGTGGATGTGTTGAAAGAGCTACCTGCCACCTTGATTCTGCGACCCTTTAATTTTAATACCTTGGCCATTCGTACCTATGAATTGGCAAACCAAGAACGACTTGCGGAGGCCTCTAGCACGGCCTTAATGATTGTGTTGGCAGGGATTATCCCTGTTATTATTCTCAGTTTAACCATTTCCAAATCCCGGCCCGGTTATGAATCCAGTACTTGAACTTAATGATGTAGCAGTAGCGCTTGAGGGGAATGTCATCGTCCATGGCGTCTCGATGCAGTTGCGCGAAGGAATGATCGGTTGCTTATTAGGGCCAAGCGGTTGTGGTAAGACTACGTTGCTGCGAGCGATTGCGGGGTTTGAACAAGCCTTAGAGGGTGAGATTCGCATCGCTGGTCAGGCGGTCAGTAATCAAACCTCTTGTTTGCCTGTTGAGAAACGCCAAGTTGGTATGGTGTTTCAAGATTACGCATTATTCCCGCACCTAACGGTGAAAGAGAACATCGCCTTTGGATTAAATGGTATGAGCCATGCGCAAAAGAACGCGCGTGTTGAAGAGCTAGCGGTCATGTTAAAAATTAACGAATATTTACATACCTATCCGCACAGGCTTTCCGGTGGGCAACAGCAGCGTGTGGCTGTTGCGCGTGCGATGGCACCTAAGCCGCGCATCTTATTGCTTGATGAGCCATTTGCTAGTCTCGATGTTGAGTTACGAGAAGAGATCGCACGTGAGATTCGTCATGTCTTAAAGCAAGACGGCATTACCGCAATCTTAGTTAGCCACAATCAATATGAAGCGTTCGCGATGGCTGACGAGATCGGTGTGATGCGCACTGGTCAGTTGCTGCAATGGAGCACCCCCTTCGATTTATACCATCAACCTAGCAGTCCTTATGTGGCCGACTTTGTTGGTGAAGGAGTGTTTCTCAATGGCTCCGTGCTTGATGCGTATCGAGTTGAGACGGCCTTGGGGGTCTTGGAAGATGCTCAGCCCCATGGCTATGAGCTGGGCGCAACCGTGATGGTGCTAATCCGTCCCGATGATGTGATCCACGATGATCACAGTACTAGTACTGCAAAAGTAATCGAGAAAGCATTTCGAGGCTCGCAGTATTTGTATACCTTAGAGCTAAGTGATGGAACGCGAATCTTAAGTCTAGTGCCTAGCCATCATCGCCACGAGCAGGGCGAGATGATAGGCATCCATATAGAGATGGATCACTTAGTCGCATTCAACTTGGTATAGGGCTTAGATTTCAATCAGGATTTTTCTTGGTCAACTAAGAAGTTTTCTAGGCTTTCCCCTGTGAGCTTTTTGATCTGCGAGAACACAAACCAAATCGCTAGCATCAAAATAATCATGCTCGGCAGGGCAATCACTGGGTAGCTCAAAGCCGTCATTTTTCCCAACTCTTCGCTGTATTCACTCGTCCCGGGCGGGCTAACCAAGATGATTTTGGCGAGTACATAGTTCAGGATTGATGACACGAAGAACGAGCCAGCCACAATGAATGATGCCTGCCCCATGCGGCGTTCGAACATTGCCGTTTTACCATTCTCTGCCAATGCCGCATACAGGGCATCCACACGCACAAGTTGTGCATTGAGAATCAGTGTTTTTACTAACGGAAAGCGCGTGCGCTGTGTAAACAGCACAGCAATACCGATAATGGCAGGGATAGCTGCCTCTTTAATGGCAATGTACTGCGGGTCCAATTCTAAAAGGCTAATGCCGCCTGTCAGGAAGACGCTGACGATTCCCAATATTGAGAAAGGGTTTACTTTTCCCGACTGTTTTAAATCCCACAAGCCATAACCGATCGGAAAAGCTAAAGCCACGACAATGCTTAGTGCTGGGCCAAGGCTATCGTCCGCACTAAGTTTGCTGAGAATGAATACCGGGATAATGATGTTAAACGCAAGATTAGCAAGAAAACCACCTTTAGGAGGTGGCGTGACCGCAGCCTCGTTTGAAGAAGGGGATGCTTGCTCGACAGGTTTATCTTGGCTCATCTTTAGGCTCGGTATTCATGGACAATTTTAGTAAGGCTTGGAGTATACGAAATAAATACCCACTGTCCCATGAGAAATGTGCTTAAACCGTTGTGACGGGTAGTGAATCTCCCGCTCCCCATTCAGACCACGAGCCATCGTAGATCGAGATGTCGCTGTATCCCGCCAGATGGGCTGCAAAGGCAATGACGCAGGAAGTGACACCTGAGCCGCAAGTCGCAATGATTCTGCTGTCTTTTGGCGCCAGCGTGAATAACGCTGCCTGTAGTTCGGGGATTGGGCGCATATGGCCATTGGCGATTAGTTCGTCAAAAGGCAGGCTATATGCCCCTGGCATATGACCGCCGCGCAGGCCCGGGCGTGGTTCTGGCGCGCGGCCATAGAATCGATCTGCAGAGCGAGCATCTAGAATGCGCACATCTGGTGCGGTAGTGGCGAGTAAGACTTCATGTGTAGCGCTAATCATTGTTGGACGAGCATGGGCTTCAAAGTTGCCCAGCTTTGCCAAATTGTCGTCGGTAGCGTTGCTCTGCACTGCTAGTCCTGCAGCCTCCCAAGCGGGTAGGCCGCCATCGAGGATGGCACAGTTGGCGTGTCCCATGGTTTTTAACATCCACCAAGCCCTAGGGCTCGTCTGTATACCATAGCTATCGTAAACCACTATTAAGCTGTCTTGGTTTATTCCTAATCGCTGCGCTTCACTGCTGAAGAGCTCTGCGCTGGGCATCATATGGGGAAGGCTTGCCTCATGATCGCAAATGCGGCGATCGAAATCGAAAAATTTAGCGCCAGGAATGCGCTTTTTTTGCCATTCTTGCTCGCCGTCGCGCTGAGCCGCGGGCATGTGCCAGCTAGCATCAAGAACAATGAGTTTGTTCTCATTCTGCATCGCTTTCTCTAGCCATGCTGTGGACACAAGCGAAGGAATTTGCTCATTGTTCAACATTCTGTTGCTCCTGTATTTCACTCAATTTTTGGCTAAGCCATCATAACAAGCGTGGCAAATCCCGACAGCTTCTATTTGCTTCCGACTTAATTAAGGCTTTGGGTGGACAATGAGTTGTCAGTTATTACAATTGGAGCACTAAAAATAATCAACTAAAAATCAAGGGATAATAAGAATGGATACAAAAAGAACAGTATTTTCTAGCAGCATGCTTGCCCTAGCGCTAGGAGTGGGAATTGGGCTTATGGGGGTGTCTAACGATACCTATGCGGCAAACAATAATAAGAGTGAAAAAAGCGCCAAAAGTGAAAAAAGCGAGAAGAGCGAAAAGAGCAGTAAGGACAAAGCGCTCGCTATTTTAGGGGCAGTGGCAGATTTTGAGGCGCAAGCAATCTATATCATAGGTCAAGGCTTTGATAATGGTGGCAGTGCGCAGGTCGAGTTAGGCGCACTCGGCAATATCAGCGATAGCTGCATATCGGATTTGGCGGCAACGCCGCAAGTGATCACTTGTAGTTTTGATAATTATGGAATGCCAACTGCCGGAGATTATTTGCTTAATGTCAGTACAGGCAATGGTAGCAAAAAAAACCATGAATTTGCCTTTAGTATTGGAGCGATAGGACCTGTAGGCCCACAAGGTGAGGTCGGCCCGCAAGGTGAAGTAGGTCCGCAGGGCGAGATGGGGCCACAGGGGATCGCTGGACCACAAGGCGAGATAGGACCACAGGGCGAGGTCGGCCCACAAGGTATTCAAGGTCCTAGAGGCGAGGTTGGTCCGCAAGGAGTTCAGGGGATTCAAGGTGAGCGAGGTCTAACTGGATTGGCAGGCGCGCAAGGCCCGCAGGGCCCTCAAGGAATCCAGGGTCCTCAGGGTCCCCAAGGTCCGCAACCTTCCAATAACTATAGTTTAGGCACTCTCAGTACAATCGGGGAAAACTGGTTAATTAATTCGGATAATCAAAGGGAGAAAACCTTGTCAGCGGGGTGTTTTCCTGGGCAGGTTGCCGTTAATGCGGGGTTCGAATTTTCAACGGATTTGAACTATGTTGATCATAATTCTGATGGCCATATTGATGCAGTGTATAACGGCATTGATGACCTGGCGGTGATTCGCTCAACGCCAACATTTAATGGCGATGGTTGGAATATTACCTTGCGCTATACAGGGGATTTACCAATACGGATGACATTAAACTCATCGATTACCGCCGTTTGTATCGATGGAACATTTGCGTTGTGATGTTCGCCGGGGCCTAGTTTTCCTGGGCTCCGGCACTACGCACGGTTTCGAAGTCGTGTTTGATCTCCAGCGCTTTTTCTGCGCGTTGCAGGGCCAGGTTCGCATGAAATGTGGCTGCGTCACCCATAAGGCCATTGTTTATTGTAGCCAGTGTGCCAAGGGCTTTTTGAAGACGCACTCCTAGCTCTACTGTTTTTGCTCCATCTCGCGCAAGTGATGTGAAGGCGTCATCAAACATGTCGCGAATAGACAGAGTTGGAACGGCAATTCGATCAAATTTAATCTCGTTTCTTTCCTCTTCCGATAAAGGGTTGCTCCACTGGCTAAAAAGACGAACAAGCGTGCCGATGACATCAATGGCAGTGCCTGGGTCATTGATCGCCGGAGATAGAGCTTTGCCCGCGATCTCTGACAATACGATCAGACCAAAACGAGGATCGTCATCGAACACACGGTCATCACCGAGTGTGAACGCTTTGTTTAAAGCCTCATCATTGTGTAGTTCTTTAGCGTTTAGCTCGCTCTTAATATAGGCGAGTGGGCGCTCTGGCGTAATAAAGGTGCCAGGTAGTGCACTGATAATAATTTTGGCATCGTGTTCTTGCGCCCAGCACTGTAGCTGTTCGAAATCGATGTGTTGAAGATACGCGATTTTTTTGCTAACTAGTGCCTGCCCTTGTCGATCATCTTGGTCACATTCATTGCAGGAGAAGGTAGGCGCAAGGCGGCGCCGAGCTAGGGCGGCACTAGTGGCATCTTCAACTTTGTCGACTGTTTCGCCAAGGCGGCCGAGACGTGCGATGCGATCTACCCAGCGAACAAAGGTTAGAATGACTACGGCGAATACAGTGATTGTGATAACGAATAAACAGAACAGGCCGGCTTGTTCGAAAAAATCGTTAGTGACAGCGGAGAGCGCGACAATACTAAAAATGAAGGAGCCGATGAAGGTAGATAAGGCGTTTTGGGAAACGTCATCACTTACGACTAAAGTGAAAGAGCGCGGGGTGGCTGAGCGACTAGCCGAGGCATAGGCCGAGACCATTGAGGCTACCGAAAAGGTGGCTATCGCAAGCATACTGCTAGCCATTACAGTCAGTAAGGTTTCTACAGAGTCTGCGCTGACCTCAGGGAGGTCACCGGCAAAGCTTAGTGTTTCAGCAAACTTAGAACCAAAGGCTGCGGCAATAGATAGAATCGCCATGAGCAATGGTTTTACCCAGAGCTTTTCCTTAATTCGGTTGATAAGAATGCGAAGTTGATCTCCTGATAGCGGTGGAATTTTTGTTCTCCTTTTATTTGGCGGCTATTGAGATTTTCTCCAAGGCGAGGGAGTTGCAAAAGTACTAATATATAAGGCTTCTACCTTTTCGCGTGCCCATTGGGTTTTGCGCAAAAATTTCAGTGATGATTTGATAGACGGGTCGCTTCTAAAGCAATTGATATTAATGCGCTGCGCAAGGCCGTCCCAACCATAGTGTTCTTGTAGGCGTTCGACTATCGTCGCTAAAGTGATGCCGTGTAGTGGATTGTTCGCTTGTTCTGTATTCATTTGTTTAATATTTTTACCATGACCATGGCACCTGTTCCATAAGTTTCATTTGCGGGAGGGTGTTCTTGCAATGTGAAGCCAAATTTTTCCCAATACGTGCATGAGTCTTGAATTGCCACTAGTAAGACGCGGGCGAAGCCTTGGGCCTGCGCATAGTCAAGCAAGTGCTTGACTAACTGCGTGCCAATACCTCGTTTAGCGCTCTCACGCATAATAGCGAGATCATGAAGGAAAAGAATGTCTCCTGCGATGTTTTTATCTACTGGAGCGTATAATTTTGGTGGTTCGTGGCTATTCCAGGAGTGCGCTAGCAGATAAGCAGTGATCTCGCCGTGGTGCGCATATGCAAAGCAGCTTTGTGGCGAGTGCTCCCACTTACTCTTGAGTGTGGCAAGAGGTTCTGGGGCGATACTGCGATAGGCTTGCGCTTGTATCGCCATTATTTGCATCCAATGATCTTCTTCAATAGCAATAATTGGCATAGAAACGTTCGTAGTTAGCGATTGATTAGCAAACGATTATTGGTGTCTCGGTTGCGGGTGATCGCTGAGTCATCATGCCCGCTCGGCGCTAATTTTGACAATCGATCATAGAGCACGACATTGACTGTGGCGGCTAGGTTCATGCACCCCGTTGTGGGAATGTAGACGACGCTGTCAGCGCGATCGATCACAGACTGAGCAATGGAGCCATCTTCCGGCCCAAAGACGTACAGTGCGTTCTCAGGGTGTTCAAATTGAGTTAGCAGCGATGCTCCCTCGACAAACTCAACACAGACGACTTTCATCGGGACTGTAGTAGGAGCAAGGATGTCCTCGACCTGGAGTAAAGGGATCTGGCTAGCGCTATTTTGGGTGTCAGTATGGTATTTGGCGGCACGCGCAAAGCGCACGCCCGTATAACGGACTTCGTTGGCCCGATAGCAACCTGCTGCGCGCATGACAGCACCGACATTACTAGGACTTTTAGGGTCGATGAGGCCAATGACGACTTTGTGTGGGCGTGGCATAGTTCGCTCGCTATTCAAGCATTCAAATGCTTTTTGATGTAGGGAGGGGCTTGGTGAATACTTAAATTCAGACAAAGATTGAATTGCATGTAGTGACGCAACTCTTTCTGTAATGCTTGAGCAAATGCCTCGATATCTTTAACACTTCTTTCCAAGTGAAGCTGCAAAATATGCAGTGTTCCGGTAGCCCTATCCGCTTTACAGTCCATGCGCGCACATAGCAACCCCTGCCACAAAATGGGAAGGCAGAAATAACCAAGCTTTCTTTTTGCCTCAGGGACATAGCATTCGATGAGGTAGTCAAACCCAAATAGAGCCTGTATGCGTTTGCGCTGTATGAGCAAATTGTCAAACGGCGACAAAATCTTGAGTTGATTACGCGCAAGAGATTTGCGTAATTGTGATAGGGCGCTGGGAAGCGCGAAGTATATTTGCCCATCGACCTGAAGTGATAATACTTCACCACTTGCAAGCATTTCTTGCAGGCAGGTCGTGATTCTTCCTTTAGTATCTTTGAGCAAATAGCTCATATGAGCCGGCTGGCCAATGCCATTGGCTTGTAGATAACGAGTGATGAGAAAGCGACTATGTTCTTCTGGGCTTGGCACCCGCAAGTCGATCCCTTTTGGAACAACTCTTTCGCTTAGGTCATAGACTTTGTGAAAATTGATGCGTTTTGGCACCATTAGCTCGCCTTGCATAAATAAGGTCTCTAGGGCGCGCTTAGTGGGTTTGCTCTTCCAATGTCCTGTTGCTAGGTGGCTATCATCGAAATCTTTGGCCATTAATGGCCCTTCGTCAGTAATTCTTTTCAGAACAGCTTGCATGAGTTTTTCATCTCGCACATACCAATGCTTTTGCTCTCTATCGGCAATGGCAAGCTTGCGGGGGAGACTGAAGCGATAGTCCTGCATTGGCAGATAGGCTGCCGCGTGTGACCAATATTCAAAGACCTTTTTCTCTGAAACTAATTGATCGAGCTGTTCTGGCTTATAGCGAGGGTTGCGATTCCACAAGGTATGGTGATGGGCGCGTTGTACGACTGAAATCGTATCAATTTGCACATACGATAGATGTTCAATTGCTGAAAGGGTCGCTGCTTGCGCACTGCCGGACTGTTTCGTCGGCGGCAAGCGCTGGGCAAGCAGGACCAATTTCTGCGCTTGTTTTAATGTTAGCGTCTCACTCGCGTGCAAAGTCTCTACCTAATGTCATTTAACCCGGTGCAAGGCGCAAATTTTATTGCCTGATGGGTCGCGTAAATACGCTAGATAAAGTTTACCATTTGCGCCCTCACGGATGCCGGGTGGGTTTTCGCAGCTTGTGCCGCCACTAGCGACGCCGGCTGCGTGCCAAGCATCCACGAGTTCGGTGCTTTTTGCGGCAAAGCCAATTGTGGATCCATTGCCATGGCAGGCAGGGTTGCCATCGATTGGTTTGCTGAGGCTGAAAACACCTTTATCAGTGACATAAAAGCAGCGTCCTAAGTCATCTATTACGCCTGGCGCGTGCCCAAGGGCACCCAAAGTGGCATCGTAGAATGTTTTTGATGCTTGAATGTCATTGGCGCCGATCATTATATGGCTGAACATTACTTGTTCCTCATTTGAGATTGGATGAAATAAACTCGCCTACGCTAAAAAGTGAGCGGCATAGGCCGTTGTAAAGGCGTTTTCTTGAAAGGCTTTGAGGCCGGCATTGCTTGCGGAGATGGGTAAGGGGTTGTCCGATAAGGCCGACTTGATCTGAGAGGAAGTAAGTAGAATGACATCAAGATCCTTTAGCAACTGGATGGCAGCCTCTAGTTTGAAACTCACTGCGCCACCAGCAAACTTCCCTTTTGTTAGGCGCTCTTTTATGGCGACTTTCTCGACCTTGTAATCACTCATTAGCTTTTCGAATGCAAACTGAAACTGCTGCAAGTCTGCGCGAGTGTGTTCTTTAGGAAGAGACAATTTTCTCACTCTGCAGTCGGGTAATGTAAATTGGGAATTCTCCTGTTGTAATATGCAAATCACGGCATCGTTGGCGGCGAGTTCAACTCCACAGACTCTCATTGTTCTTCCTTTGTTTAGCGATATTGTCAGTGTTTAATAAATAATGCTTTTGTTTGACTAGATTTCGAACGCTTAGGGTGTGTATAGGACTACACGGTTCCTGCCGGCGCCTTTAGCCTCATAAAGGGCCTTGTCAGCATTATCTAGCAATTTGCTTGGTTGGGTCACTTGCTCTGTTAATTCAGCAATGCCGATGCTCACTGTGTAGTGAATACTGACATCGCCATAAACGAATGACTCTGATTCCGTCATTTTCCTTAGCCTCTCGCCCATGCATTGCGCGGCCATCTCGTTTGCATTAGGAAGAATGATGGCAAACTCTTCTCCGCCTAGGCGCCCAATAGTGTCTTCTGTTCTTATTGAGCGATTGGCAATTTTGGCGAAATGCTGCAAAGCCAAATCACCTACGTAATGCCCGTATGTATCATTAACTTTTTTGAAGTAATCGATGTCGACAGTGATGACTGAAAGCGGCTTTTTACTGCGCCTTGCACTGGCGATCTCTTTGTCGAACGCCATGAGAAAGGCGCGTCGATTGTACAGCTGGGTTAACTCGTCGGTCATTGCAAGTTGAGACAAATGCGCTTTGAGCTTTTCAGTTTCAGTTACATCGCGAACCAAGGCAAACATTTGCTTTTTACCGCCAACTACAATGCCAATGATGTTCATTTCAACAGGGAACTTACTTCCATCGCGACGCACGTGCACACTATTTACTGTGCAGCCTTCGCCAGCATCTAACGATGGCCAAAGGTTTTCACTATCGTTAGCGCTATCTTCAATCTCACTAATATTTGTATGCAGTAGCTCTTCACGGGTGTAGCCTAATTGGCTACAGGCAATATTATTGACGTCAAGAAATCTGCCCTCTTCGTTATAGACAAAAAAGGCATCAGGCGCGTTTTCTATGAGCATACGCAAGCGCGCCTCATTGATGCGAAGTAGTGCTAGCTCTGCGGTAATTCTTTTTGAAAAGCGGTTTTCATAGCTGACAGAGTAAAGCGGGAATAGAATTAGCAGAATGGCCGCAACGGAAAGCGTCGCGATCATCGCATCGCCTTCAATAAGAAAACCACCTGTGCTGGCTAAGGGGGTATCGCTTGGAACAATGCTCAGCGCTGCCATCCCGGTGTAATGCATACTAGAAATAGCAGTTCCCATCACAATGGCGGTGAGTATTTTCGTGGAAGAGCTCTCAGCAAAAATGCCTTGTTTCATCCTCATCAAAATCCATAACCCAATAGTGGATACGGCTATCGCAATGAAAATTGAAAGTATGACTATCGTCGCGTCATAGCTCATGTCGATATCCATGCGCATCGCGAACATGCCCAAATAATGCATTCCTGCAATGCCAAGCCCCATTATTAGGCCGCCTGCGAACACCCAGTAAGGCTGACGCAAGAGATAGACAAACGAGAAGCCGCTGAAGCTCGCGGCAATGGCGATCAATAAAGAGATGATGGTATACCCGGCTGAATAGCGCATTGGCATGGGGAGTTGTAAAGCAAACATGCCAATGAAGTGCATGGTCCAGATGCCAAGGCCGAGAGCTGTGGCGCTAGTCCACAGCCATACGTTTAACACTCCTTTTTTTCGCGAGTTTATGACAGTACTAGCCAATTCGAGAGCGACATAAGACGACAGCACTGCCGTTGCCACGGAAATAACAAGTAGGGGCAAGCTGTAGCTAATCTCGAGTGGGTTCATCATTTGATCTTTACGCAAGGCTTGAAGATATGGACTATAAACCATAACGCTATTGGTTAAAGCCAGTTTGTGCAAAACCTTTTTTGAGATTTGTGATGGCGGTTTGAGTCCATCTTAACCTATTGGGTTTGATTGGTGTACGTGTTGTGGATTGCTTTGCCGAATTTACTGGTAAGCACTGAAGAAGGCAGCAGTTAGTGTCAAGCTAATTAGTAGACTAATAAACATCGTAGCGATGAAAAGACTCTTTTTCGCAAGATTGCGACCGTTGTAGGCAAGATAAGATTTACTAACGGTACTGCCGAGCAGGATTATAAAGAGCAGAGTCATGAGGTCGGCCCCTTGGGCCTGCATTCCCCACTGAGTCATCACTGACGCCAAAATAGCATGTGCTTCGAAGAGTGAGACAATGAATGTGCTGATGCCTTGCGACAAGCCTAATTCGTTACCAATGAAGTTCATGGCTGCCACCAGCACCAATATCAAAGCCGAGAACTTTGCTACATTCTTCCAGATGATGGGGTGATCATTGAGCAGTTCAATGTCGGCGGGCACGGTAGAAGGCGCTAACTTCGCAAACTTGGGGCTATAGCTGACATAGAGGATGGCGATGCCCATACACCCAAGCTGTATTGCAAAAGGGAGATAGAAAACAATAGAGGTGTCATCAGAGAGAAAGTAGATAATGAAAAGACATTCGAGAAGCATGGCGCAGACGGCAAAGAACAAGGTCAAAAGTAGTTCGCGTTCATTGGCCAACGAGAATTTGCTTTCATTAAGAGTTTGCAGAAAGACTGCGGTGCTAGAAATAAAGCCACCGAGGAAGCCTTGTAATTGAAAACGGCTCCTTTTGCTTAATAGATGGAAGGCGAAAAAACTGAAAAGCTCTAAACTGCCAACAAGGGGCACGATTTTGAGTAATGGGAAAAAGTGCGCGATGACAAAAAAGCCAGCTAGAACCGCGATGTCAAACCAGATGTGTTTGTCTTTAAAGTGGGTGGAAAGCGGAGTGTTGTGTTCCATCTGGTGGCTGGCAGTCTCGAAGGGTGGAAGTGATTTATCTTACTTCTAATGGGTGCCTATTCCTATGATAAAGGTCAAGGTGCTTGTTGAGAGGTGCGCCTCCGCTCGGTTTGTGCTACCGACGTCACCCCTTAATCAGTAGCACCTGCCTTTAGAGTCCGGGGTTCATATTAA
>OJGU01000443.1_pt1 | contig 24710 bp, 19 predicted proteins | sample 1594741 | NCBI WGS metagenome assembly OJGU01 (sample SAMN05416841, study PRJEB24817) | seawater metagenome | isolation source: Sea water | place: Canada:Atlantic | collected 2013-07
GTTGGCGGCGTTTTTGGACTAGCTGCCCTTCCCGTAGAACTTCCTGTCTCCACGACCGTCATGCTTCGTTCTATTGCCGACATCGCCCAAAGCGAAGGGCATGATCTCAGCGACATCGAGACACAGCTCGCCTGCCTCGAAGTGTTTGCCCTCGGGGGCAAACCCGCAACCGAATCGGAGAAAGAAAACCGGTATTGGGTGTTGCGCGCAGGAATGGCGAAGGCCGTCAGCGAAGCCGCAACATACCTCGCCAATCGCGGTATCGTTAAAGAAACCGCTCCAGCCATCGTACGGCTGATCGCTGCCATCGCAGCTCGATTCGGAGTGATCGTCTCCGAGCAAATTGCGGCCAAAGCCGTCCCCATTATCGGCGCTGCCAGCGGATCGGCAATCAATCTCATCTTTATCCGGCATTTTCAGCGCATGGCACGAGGCCATTTCACCGTCAAACGCCTTGAAAACAAGTATGGCTCGCTAGCCATCGAAACCCTCTACCGATCCATTCCCGTCCCGGTAAGTCGCAAGGCGATGCAGCGACAAGAAGCCCAGAATATCTAGGCACCCAATACCATGTCAGATATTTCAACAGAACAAATCGCAGTCCTAACCCGACTCCACCCGGCCGATTTAGCAGACCAACTTCAACGCATTGAAGAACCGGAATCGGCGGTGCTCGCGCTCAAGAGTATGCCAGAAGACCTGGCCGCGGCCACCTTGGCAGAACTTGATCCGGAAGTACTTAAGGAATTCTCCCCCTTGCTTTCAGAGGAAGAACTCGCCGGGCTGCTCGAACACCTTCCCCACAGCGACTCGACCGATATCGTCGGCGAACTCCCGGAAGAGCGGCAGCAGGAAGTCTTGGATGAACTCCCAGTCGACGTCGCCTCCCCCCTCCGCACGCTGCTTCAGTATCCTGAGGATTCAGCCGGTGGGATCATGAGTGATCAATACACAATTCTTGATGGCGAAGGAACCATTGGCGATGCGCTCGATCGACTACGGGACCCCCAGATCCAAGACCAATCGATTTCCTACCTATACGTAACCGAAAAGAGCGATCGGCTCGTCGGCGTGGTTTCGTTTCGAGATCTTGTTCTGACCAATAGGCATGTTTCTTTGAGCAAGGTCACCAACCGAGATATCGCCCGCCTACACGTTCTCGACGATCAAGAGGAAATCGCTCGCAAGTTTGAGCACTACCACTATCTCGCACTCCCTGTGGTCGATGCCGAGGAGCAACTAGTAGGCGTCGTCGAGGCAAACGACGCCTTGATCATCGCCCAAGAAGAAGCCACCGAGGATATGCAGCTGATGGTGGGTGTTTCAGGCGAAGAACGGGCCCTGACGCCGTGGCACAAAGCCATCGCCAAACGTCTCCCCTGGCTGTATGTCAACCTCATGACCGCCTTCGCTGCAGCGATGGTCGTTGCCCTATACGAAGAGACGATCGCCAAATGGACAGTGCTTGCTGTCTTTCTTCCAATTATCGCTGGCCAAGGAGGCAACGCAGGGATGCAAACGCTCACCGTGATCATTCGCGACTTGGCCCTTGGCGAATTGAGTTCCGGGGACGGGAAGAAAGCGCTCTTCAAAGAAATTTGCCTTGGTGTGGCCAACGGGCTCGCAATCGGAATTGCCGTCGGCGTTATTGGCTTTCTGTGGAAGGGTAGCATGATTCTTGGCCTCATCGTCGGAACCGCGATGGTCCTCACCCAATTGACCGCAGCCCTCGCCGGGGTCATGATCCCACTCACCTTGAAGACACTAAAGATCGACCCGGCTCTCGCATCGAGTATCTTTCTCACCACCTTCACTGACATTGGGGGATTCTTTTTCTTTCTCTGGCTAGCTACCTATGCCCTTGAAAGGGCTTAGCCGAACGAAAAACGACTCGAAAGACGTACCGACAAGTGACCGCACATGGAGCGCTCCTTGCACCCACCGAGGATCTACCCTATAGTTCACTTGTGAGCGAAACGGTCACTAGCCTTGCCAATAATCTGATTCAATCGTACGTCAAACACGGGGGAATCAATCACGTCGACGGCGTCAACCTGCCCTCGAAATCCGCGATCACGGACATTACTCAGGATTTGCTCAAACTGCTATTCCCTGGATATTTCAACGATCAGCAGATTCATCAATCTGAGCTCATGATCGAAACCAGCAATCTGCTGGCCAGTGTTTGCGGACGCCTACAAGACGAGATCTACAAGAGCCTTGAACACTTCCCCCCCGAAGGACTCAAGCCACAGGAGTTTCGAGGTGAGGCAGCGGAAGCAACCAGCCATATCTTACATCGTCTTCCCGACGTTCGAGAACTGCTCCAGACCGATACCGAGGCAGCATACAATGGAGATCCAGCGGCCCTAAGTCGTGAGGAAGTGATTGTGGCCTATCCGTTCATCGAAACAATCGCCGTTCAACGTCTCTCCCATCTTCTCTACCAACGAAAGATCCCACTCATCCCCCGTATCATGACCGAATGGGCCCATGGAAGGACAGGGATGGACCTCCACCCCGGGGCCACCATCGGCGCTTATTTTTTCATCGATCACGGAACGGGTACCGTTATCGGTGAAACCAGCGAAATTGGAGAACGAGTCAAGATGTATCAAGGCGTCGCCCTCATCGGACGCTCGCTCTCAGGGGGCCAAGCCCTCCGTGGGAAACGTCGTCATCCGACCATCCACGATCGGGTGACCCTTTACGCCAATGCCACCATCATGGGCGATGATACGATCGTCGGGGCAAGAAGCACGGTTGGCGCAAACGTATTTCTAACCCATAGCGTGCCTGCCGATTCATTAGTTGTTGCCGACGACGTGAAGGTCAAGGTTTCTTCAAAACTCAGCAGAAAAGTCTCCAATCGAGACTTTCAAATTTAACAATAACGAAGCGATCGCGTTTCCACAGCCCAAGGAAACAGCGTTTGCCAATGCCCGCCCTTTCTTTTAGCGCATTCGGATAAATGTTGGGTTCGTCCCCAAGAACAAACAAAAGCCCCCTAGATCCTGAAAGATCTAGGGGGCCTGAAACTAAATCAGAACGTTACCCGCAGGCTACTTTTTCCGCTTCTGGAACTCAGAAATAATCTGTTCAGAGATGTTCGATGGACAGGCAGCGTAGTGCGAGAATTCCATCGAAAACTGGCCTCGACCAGACGTCATCGAACGCAGATCACCAATATACCCAAACATTTCACCCAGCGGAGCTTCCGCTTTGATACGCACGCCTGAGTGGGTGCTATCCTGGCTCTTAATCATTCCTCGTCGTCGGCTGAGATCGCCGATAACATCACCAACGTTGTCGTTAGGACAGAACGTATCGATGTGCATCACCGGCTCTAGGAGCTGAGGACCCGCTTTTGGAATCGATTGCCGGTAGGCAGCTCTTGAAGCGATTTCAAACGCAACAGCAGACGAATCAACCGAGTGAGACGCGCCATCGATCAGCGTCACCTTGAAGTCCAAACAAGGGTATTCGGCCAAGACACCTTTCTCCGTGGAAACCTTGAACCCTTTTTCCACAGCCGACCAGAACTCACGAGGAACATTTCCACCCGTGACCTTAGACTCGAACTCGAAGCCAGAACCAGCCTCTAGCGGCTCAATCGTGTACTCAATCTTCGCGAACTGCCCAGAACCACCAGACTGTTTCTTGTGGGTATAAACATCGGAAATCGTCTGCGTTACCGTCTCACGGTAAGCAACCTGCGGTTTACCCACAACAACCTCAACACCGTGAGTTCGTTTGAGGATATCGCACTTGATATCGAGATGGAGCTCACCCATCCCCTTAAGAATGGTTTCACCACTTTCTTGATCCGTCTCAACATGGAATGAAGGATCCTCTTTGACCATCTTGCCAAGCGCGACACCAAGCTTATCAACCGTCGCCTTATCTTTGGGCTCAATCGCCACAGAAATAACCGGATCAGGGAAAACCATCGGCTCAAGCGTGGCTGGACTATTGGGATCACAAAGGGTGTGGCCCGTTTGCACGGTCTTCATTCCCAATAGCGCAACAATATCTCCCGCTTGTGCGGATTCGATCTCTTCACGTGAATCCGCATGCATCTCAATGATGCGCCCCACCCGCTCTTCTTTTCCAGAGAACGTGTTGAGGAGATTCATGCCTTTATTGAGCGTACCAGAATAGATTCGAGTAAAGGTCAAGGCACCATAGCGATCATCCATGATCTTGAACGCCAAGGCACGCAAGGGTTTGCTCGCATCAACGTGGGCAAGCTCGCCTGTTTCATTACCTTGAAGATCGACCTCAGGTTGAGGTGGCACCTCCGTCGGAGACGGAAGATAATCCACAACGCCATCCAACACAGCTTGGACCCCTTTGTTCTTAAAAGCCGAGCCACAGAAAGTTGGAAAGAAAGCGAGACTGATAGTCCCTTTGCGAATACAGCGTTTGATGGTTGCCTCGTCAGGCTGCTCGCCTTCGAGGTACTTAGCCATCACGTCTTCGTCCTGCTCAACGGCAGTTTCGATCATCTCTTCTCGTAGCTGCTCAACCTTGTCCTTCAAGTCGTCAGGAACATCTCCTTCGACAAACTTGGTTGGATCTCCAGAGTCATCCCAAATATAGGACTTACGGGTCAAGAGATCGACGATCCCCTTAAAGTTCTCCTGCTCCCCAATCGGGATCACCATGATCAAAGGCTTGGCGCCAAGGACTTCCTTGATCTGACCAACCACATTGTAGAAATCAGCCCCCACACGATCGAGTTTGTTAACGAAGATAATTCGAGCGACCTTGGAATCATTCGCATAACGCCAGTTCGTCTCAGACTGAGGCTCGACACCTCCAGAACCACAGAAAACCCCCACACCGCCATCAAGCACTTTGAGTGAACGATAAACCTCGATCGTGAAGTCAACGTGCCCAGGTGTATCAATAATGTTGAGCCGGTGATCCTTCCAATAGGTAGTCGTAGCCGCCGATTGGATCGTGATTCCACGTTCCTGCTCTTGCTCCATGAAGTCAGTGGTGGCAGCACCATCATGAACCTCACCCATCTTGTGAATCTTACCGGTGAGCTTGAGAATGCGTTCGGTTGTCGTGGTCTTACCCGCATCAACGTGAGCAAAAATTCCGATATTTCTGTATCGGCCTAGGTCTGTCATTTCTGTTATGTTCTACGTTTTAAGGAGCTCATTGCGCCTTAGATTGCTGTGAAAAAATCCGTTACCTGTAATGGAACGACCCGGCTAACAGCAGGAAGCTGCTGCCTCAAAATCTCGCGGAGTCACGTCCTAAAATACTACGTCACTTTCCCCACCCGCAGGATGGGGAGCCGAGACCATAGAATAATATTCGTTCTAGGCAAGAACAAGATTAGGAAATTTACCAGGTCTCAAGGTAGCACTGACGAGAGGAGTTCGCCTCTCCAAAACCCCGCCTAAGCCCTCCACTACTTGGACAACAGCCACTTGAGCATGCGACCAAACGAGGCATTTTGCCCCTGCGAGAGGATTCCGATACGGAAGATCTTGCCTGCGGCGAGGACAATGAGAAGCGTGAATCCTACCGCAAGGCAAACGCCCAACAACACTTCCCAAAGAGGTAAACCAGGAGGCACCGCCATTCGCAACATCATCAGCATCGGAGTCGCCGGGGGAAAAAGGGACATCCATCGAGCAAATGTTCCCGTCGGGGACTGAATAATCGGCATCCACGTCATCACCGGAACCATCACCATGAGCATCGCCGGAAACATCAGACTCTGTGCATCCTGAATTTCGTTACAAGTGGCCCCAATGGCTAGAAACATGGAACCGAAAATGAGGATCGCAAGAATCAAGAAGACGAAAAACCAGAAAAACAGGTGCGTCGGAATGAGATCAAGAAAGCCATTGTCCCAAGCGATATAGGTCGCCGAGCTAAGATAAAGGATGGAAAGGGTCAAGGAAACGAGCATCGCCCCTAAGAGTTTCCCCATCATCAGCTGAAAGGGCGTCACCGAGGACACGAGAAATTCGACAATTTTTTGCATTTTCTCCTCTAAAACGCCGTTGAGAAGCGCTGGCGCACTCGACATCACCATCATAAAAAGGAGAAACATGGACACCGCAGGAATGGCAAAGGTCGCAATTCGATTTTCTTTCTTTGCTTCTTCAACTTCTCCAGATTCGCTTCGTGAGGCCAATCCAAGACGTTCGAGGCGACTCCATTTCGTAATTCTCTCCACCAGCGTCTGATCCAACCCCTCTTGTTCAAAGCGCACACTCTGCACACGCTCATTAATGACCATCTCCAACCAGGAAGGAAGCATCTGAAAGGTCGGTGTCCGGGTATGATACGCGGTTTTCCCCTCCGCTCCCGAAGAATCCAGCACATTTTCATCTATCAGAACAAAAGCAAAGAGCTCCCCGGATCGCACACGATCTGACAATTGCAATACGTGTTCCTCTCTGCTCGCCCTTGTCGTATCCACCCGTTCAATATTGAACTTTGGCTGAATCTGCTTCCGTTCCTCTCCTTCGGCTGCGGACGAGAAAATCTCATTTTCGTTCCGCATGAGCGCCCGGCTCTCCAGTACACCGACGATTTCGCCCGAGAAATCGACGATGGCCACGGCCCGATCAGAAACATCGACTTTGTCTTTGGTCAATTGAGGGATCGCGATCATCAAGCCCATCATCAAGGGCATGGCGAGCAGCCCGATAATGAACGCCTTACTTCGAACCGCATTCCCGTACTCGGTAAAAGCAATAGTGAGAATCTTATTCATTGATTTCCTTCGGTGAAGCGATTCGAACAAAGATATCGTGAAGCGACGGTTTCGTAATGGCAAACGATTGGACGGACACTGATTCCATCAATTGCTTCATTATGACCTGCGGATCGCCTGAAAAGCGGAGTTCCTGATACTGTCCAAAATCTCGGACACCCATCACGCCCGGCAATCGATTTAAGGTGCCCCTATCCCCTTCGATCGACATCCGGATCGTATCTTCACCATACTGCTGTTGGATTTGACTTAGCGTCCCATCAAGGACCTTCTTTCCACGGTAGATCATGAAGATCGAATCACACATTCGCTCTGCCATCTCCATGTCATGGGTCGAAAAAATGACCGTAGTCCCCTGCTCCTTTAGAGCCACGACGGCTTGCCGAATAACGTCCAGATTTACTGGATCAAGCCCAGAAAAGGGTTCATCGAGGATCACGAGTTTTGGCCTTGAAATAACGGTAGCAATGAACTGCACCTTCTGAGCCATCCCTTTTGAGAGTGCCTCAATTTTCCGAGTCTTCCATTCGATCAAGCCCATTCGCTCAAGCCAAGCCTCGGCCTGTTCCTTAGCGTCTTTCCGTTCCATACATTTGATGGTGGCGTAATAGAGCAGCAGTCGATTGACGGTCATTTTCTTATAAAGGCCTCGTTCTTCAGGCAGATAGCCAATCCGATCATTTGCGGCTCGCGTCCCCGCCTTACCCATGACTTCGATCGTTCCCTTATCCGGATGGATGATGTGGAGAATCATTCGAATGGTCGTCGTTTTCCCCGAACCATTCGGGCCAATAAACCCGTAAACACTCCCTTCTGGCACACTCAAGTCCAGATCGCTGACGGCAGTATGGCTACCAAAAGATTTCGATACGCCACTAATTTCAACGGCATTCACAATCGCGATTCCAAGGATTCGTCACTTATCGTCTGTTTCATATTCGAAAAACTCATTTCGTGTTCGAAATGAATGGCCTACAGCCTACGAGAGACAAAGAAGGACTCAATTACTCTCGCAAAAAGAAATTATAGCGCCAATTGTGGCAAGGCGATGCTCCTTCGACAAATATTTCTTCTCGAATTGGAAATAGAACGCCTGCGCAATTGCTTCCACGATTGGCAACGCCTCCAGGTGACAGAACGCTAAAACACTGCTAGGTTTCTCATAGCGGCCTGGCTCGACTAAATGAACCAAGACAAGTAAACAACGAACGATGCCGAGCAATCAGATCATGATCATTGCGGGCGAGCCGAGCGGTGATAGTCTCGCTGCCGAGCTTGTCGATGAGATTCGACGGCAAGGGCCAGGACGGATATGCCCACGCATTTTCGGTCTTGGTGGCCCAAAGCTGCAGCATGCCGGAGTCGATCTTCTTGTCGACATGACCAAGCATACGGTGTTCGGCCTGATCGAGGCCCTGGCCCGCTATCGCCAATTCAAACGAATCTTCAACCAAGCCCTCAAAGCAGCCGAGGAACGACAGCCTGACCTAATTATTCTCGTCGACTTCGGCGGATTCAATCTTCGCTTTGCCAAAGCTCTCCGAAAACGAATCCGCTCAAATTCTGGCACCTTCCAGAACTGGCAGCCAAAGATCGCCTATTTTATTCCCCCACAAGTCTGGGCTTCGAGAGCGGGGCGGGCCGCTACGATTGCCGAAACGATAGACCTAGTCATAAGTATATTCCCGTTTGAAAAGGACTGGTACCAGGATCGATTCCCTCAACTTCCCGTTCACTACGTCGGAGATCCAATGGCAACGCGATTTCCGTTTTCAAAGACGCCCCGAAGAATGCTTACTGACACCACACCAAAGAAGGTATCACGTTTGGTCCTCTTACCCGGAAGCCGAAAGCAGGAAATCGAGCGACACCTCCCAATCATGCTTGAGGCACTCGAACTAATCCGACGCCACAAGCCCGTTGAAGCGACGATCGTCACACCAACGAATGAGCACACGGCCCCCTTCCGGAACCTCGCCCCTTCCGGAATCCAGTGGCAAGAAGGCAAACTAGAAGCAGCACTCATCGAGGCTGAGCTCGCGCTCGCATCCTCTGGAACGGTAACCAGAGAATGTGCCTACTTACGGGTCCCTACCGTCGTCATCTACAAATTGTCGAAATTGACCTACGAGATAGCAAAGCGAATTGTGAAAGTACGCTTCATCGCAATGCCCAATATTCTGGCCGACAAGATGATCTTTCCTGAACTCATTCAGGATGCCGCAAATCCTCTGGCGATTGCTCAGGAAGCATTGCAGTTGTTTGACCCAGCGGGCAGGCAGGAACTCATGGAAGATCTTGAACGGGTCGTCTTGTCCCTCGGCCCTCCCGGAGCCACGAAGCGAGCCGCCAAATCAATCGTCAATCTGCTCCAAACAGATCGCTAACAGACCAAGCTCAGACGAGCCTACTCTTTCGATCGCTACAAACACCGATTCAACCGGGCTGTAACCCTTCTCGGTTCAAAGCGGATAGGGTTCTCTCTCCCCAAAAGAAACTCGCAATAAACCACTAGACAAAACGACACTTGTCGTTTTAATTGAACACATGTCGACGACACTTGTCGTATATACCAGAACCGATCAATTCTATGCCGTCTGAACAGCCACCACGACTCACACCGACTGAGCTTGAAATCATGCAGATTATCTGGGATCTCAGCGAAGCGACCATCAACGAGGTCACACAACGAATCAATCAAGAGCGAACGACCCCACTTCGTCGAACGACCATCCAAGTGCAAATGAGCCGGCTCGAAACCAAAGGATGGCTCCAGCATCGTGAGGATGGACGCACCTTCTACTTTTCAACCCCCTATCCCCGAGAACAAACACTCGGAGATATGGCGTCCGACATCCAAGACCGAGCCTTTGGCGGATCCTGCACGGAACTCGTCAAATGCCTCATCGATCAACGCAAGATCACGCCCGAGGAAATGGCAAGTCTCCGAAAGCTCATTCAAGAGATCGAATAAACCAAGGATAGCCATGGATTTACTGAGTCTACTCCAATCTCCCACGCTTGCAGAAGCAGTCGTGAATGCCAGCCTGCACTCAATACTTTTCTCGATCCTCGTCGCAGGCGCCTATTCCCTAATGAAAAGCACCTCCCCTTACGTTGCAAGTGGCAGCCTCTTCACCGTGCTTGTCCTGTTGGTCGCACTGCCGTTTGTTCAACTGATTCCAAACGCACAGATTGGATCTTGGTGGCAATTCAAAATGACGAATCCAGCACCACCATCGCCCAAACAACTCTCGCCCCCGACGAGAGAGGTTCCCCTCAGATCGAGCGGCCACGTGAATCAACTTTCGGAGTCGAGGCTTCAGCCCCCCGCCAAGATCCCATTCGATTCAACAATGATCATCAACATACTCGGTGGCGTCTGGGGACTAGGGATCATGTTCATGCTTGCCCGTTCACTCCGCTCGCAACTCAAGCTCAAGCGGCTAAGCAAAGAGGTGCAACGACTAAACGACCCAACAACGCTTCGCATTTGGAACTCTATTACAACAGATCAAAAAGCAGGAATGGATATCCACCTAGCTCAAATAAATCAGTCTTGTTCCCCCTTCGCCTTCGGACTCCTTCATCCGACGATCGTGATGCCTCGCGATATGATTCATACCGCAACACCCCAAGAGATCCAGGACGCGCTCCTCCATGAACTCAATCACATCACAAGTCGCGATCTCTGGTTCTCAATCATTCAACGAATCGCTCTCGCGATCTATTGGTGGAATCCGATCGTTTGCTGGATTGAGCAACAATACAACTTATCGAGGGAGAAGTTGTGTGATATCGCGGTCATACAACGAACAGGCAATGCGAAGGCCTACGCCACCACCCTGGTCACCCTAGCAGACCGCTTGAATCAGTTCGCTATTCTCCCTAATTCAACGCACCGAATGGCCACATCATTTTCGTTACTCGAGGAACGAATAAAAAGTATCGCAATAAACAAAAAAACAATGAAAACAAGAAGAACCAAACAACTAACCTGGACCGCCTGTACGGCAGCAATACTCACCGGACTCTTGACACTCGGCATCAAAGCTACGTGGGCCTCGCCCCATGAGTCCGTCGCAATCTTGAAGTCCGCAGCCAACGAAACGGTTCAACTCTCGTTCGTCAATGATGGCATGGAATTGAGCCTTATCGGACCAGATGGGCAGACACATTCCCTTCGCCTCCCTATCAGCGACAAAGCCAAATCTGCCGAACTCCAGGAAATCATCAAGAGTCTCAACACTTCTTCCTACAAAATTGATGACAATGCCCTCGCACCTGAACAATTGCCAACCGCTTCCAGCATGTTTGACGAAGATAAGAGCGCTGTTTTGAACAGCAATCCCTACGGCCGTTCTCGCACAACGGCTAGCTCAGGGTCGCCCCGTTCAAAGCATACCTATCCTCCGGCATCTATCACCACCCCGGCCGGAGCATTTGGCGAACTCGAAATCCGTCCCTCAACCTCAAGATCAAGAATCAGTAATGGCCAACGGGCAAGCACGATGAGAAGCCGGCCTCGGCGATCTCCGGAAGTCGCTGCCGCCCCAGCCCTGGCTCTGCCCCGAATTCGAGCTACAGATTCCGAAATCGCGGAATCATTCCCGGTTCCCGCCGCTCCTCCTATTCACCCCGAACCAGCCATCGCGCCTGTCCGGGTGAAGGTTCCCGCTCTTACTCATCCTGCCGTTCTCCCCCCGGTCATTCCGACCGAACCCCAGGCCCTTACCCCTCCACAGCCGTCGCCACTCCTTGAAGTGATCAAGAGAATCGAACAGCGACTGAACGCGCTTGAGAATCAGCAGAAGTCTAAACCTGCTATCAGCGCTTCCGCGTCCGATGTCAGCTATTAAGTTCAAAGAAAAGGACGAATAAAACTCACCCATCGAAGCGAAATAGACGGCTAGTCGCGCCTCCTAATCCGTTTCGCCTTTAGGCATCCGTCATGTGTTCGGGTGCCTTTTCCCGTTGAGTGGACAACCTCGGTTCACTGTCAGGCAAGCACTCAATCACCTCCACGAAGGTCTCGCATGTTTCGAGCACCTCAAGCACTCGAGGGTGAGGCTCGGCATGAATCTCGCAAAGATCCCGCTCCCCGCCTGCCGAGACCGTGAAAGCAAGCTGCTCTCGAGGGGGCGTAAAATCACTCCGAATATCTGCTCGATTTCCGCGAGGATCCATTCGATACCAACCGCAGGACACTAGGTAGACAGCATTAAGCCCGTGCAAGCAAAAGCTACCTTTCGACTGATCAGACACTAAGCGTTGGTAGCAGAGTCCCGCGGGAATTCCCTGAGCCCTGAGAATAGCTGCCAAGAGATGGCTCTTTGCGAAACAGAATCCCGTGCGGTGATGAAGCACCTCAGAAGCGCGGCAAGTGACTGGATTCAGCGAATGATCTGAGCTGTGTCGAATCTCATCACGAACCCATCGAAACGCCCGCCCAACAAAGGCTTCCTCAGTATCTCCCTCGCCAAGCAACGTCTTCGCCAGAGAGCCAATCGAATCCGCATCCCAGTCAATATGATACGAAGCAGCTAAGAAATCTTTCATCCTGATCGCTCAGCCTAGCGCGCTCGGAGCGAGCTGATTCCGAGACGGCGTGAGATCATCAAGAAATACCGTTCAATCCGTAATCTGACGCGTGCTCCGTTCCTGCATCCAAACAACGTCGCGATTGTTCGGTGACGCCACATTCAGCGATAGCTCTCTACCCTTCGCCAAAACTGGGGTCGTTCGGGGATCAACGAATTTATGAATCTCTGAATGGCCGTCTGCAAACGAGAATCCCCCGGCGCCATTATGGTAGCTTGCTGGATAATCGACGATTTTATGGGCAGACCCTCGACCAGGAAAACCCGCCATATCAACGACGAAGTAGCCATCATTAATACTGTCCTCGCGTTCATCCAAGAGGACAAACGTTTGCGATGGGCCCGGATCGTTATAATCGTTCAATGTCTGATAGACTTTCCAACCCGCTCCCGAATTCGCCCAGGCAGATCCCCCTGACCATGAATTCATCGACATACTTCTCACCCTTCGAAGTGTCTGGCCTTGTTGAGGTCCCGAGCGAACCCGGCCCGTACTTTTGTCCGAGGGGCATTTCCACGCCTTCGCCGAAGAGATATAGGGCCACATTGGACTCTTCATGATACTAAGTTCGGGCAGCAACTCACCGTCATCATTAACCGGTAAGTCTAACCAGCCCGGAGCACCACTCCCTCCAGGAGGTCCCAAACCGGTCCAATCGGGCACCGTCTTTCCCCTATAGGTGTTCCCTTGGCTACGGGCGGCAAGGATAATATCCTCATTGTCGTCGGCATAAAGACGCCACGCCAAGGTCAGTTGCTTGTGATTGTTCATGCAGGCGATTCCAAGGGCCTTCGCCTTTGCCTTGCCCAAGGCCGGAAGCAACATTCCTGCTAGAATCGCGATGATGGCAATCACAACCAGAAGCTCTATTAGCGTGAAACCGAGAATTGATCTTCTATTTTGATAGTATGATGCAGTCATTTTCGTTCCAGGATCTCCTTTTATTGTCCCAAAAAACGAAAATGACAATTCTTTTTCTCTACTCACCTTATTCGAGTATCATGGTGTCAAACCGTTTTGAACTGCCTACAAGGTCTCCTTTAGCCAACCCACTATTCGATCAGGGATCGATGGGTCGCGCCGAAAAATTGAGACTCCGTGACCGGAGCCACTTGTGAGTTCAAGCTTCCGAGGCCCCTCCGTTTCCTCAAACAGTTCTGTCGCCCAACGGGCACGCTGCCCTCCTTGATCAGACTCCGAGGACAAATGATAAATCGATCTGAAATCAAGATCTGTTTTCCCTGCCAAATTATAAACAGCCGAGGTCTTGTGCGAGATGGCCACCGCACTCTGAATCCCATAGAGAGCGCTGGCAACACACGCAAGATTCCCTCCCACAGAAGCACCAACAACGGCGATTCGTTTCGCATCCACCTTCCCGATCGCTTTCAAATAGACAATAGCAGCCTTGAGATCGTTCGGGGCGTTTGTGGGGTCATCATACCAGGTGTTAGACCATCGACCGCTCGACTCACCATGGCCTCTAATGTCGTAAGCAAGCGTCACCCACCCTTCACGAAAGACTTTCTTAGCCACCGATTCCCATTCCTTCCGAGTTGATCCGCCCTGGTGAATAAAAATCACGGCAGGGACTGATGTGGAATTTGAGCTTGGCACTCCCAGAGAGGCCACGATCTTAAACCGATCACTCGTCTCGAATTCTATTCGCTGAAACACCGCGTCGCCTGGATCCGAAGGCGCAAGCAAATCACTGAGTTCCTCTTTGTTCGTCTTCCCATCGTTATCAAAATCGAGATCTGCATCCGAAACATCAAGCGGATCGAGGATCGTTGGATGACTTAGTTCGACGATGTCGTCAAGTTCATCAGCATCACTGTCAAAGGCACTATCAACCGCCACTTGTTGAACTCGATAATACGAAGACTCTTTGTGATTACTCTCCACACTTCCTTGCCCGACTTGGGAACTGAGCGTGAGCATGACCAGCTCAGAAATTGCAGTCGGATGGTTCCCTCGGAAAACGCGGTAGTAATAGCCTTCCTCGACGGGATAGCTCAGCCGAACCCGAGAGCCCTCCATCGAGATGCGATCGATACGAAAACCAAGCTCCGCCAACAAACTATAAGGCCCAGCAAGAAATGTGATGAGGATGGCAATAGCAAGACGTGACATCGTCTTACTCTGGGACTTGTCTCGCGAATGAACACAAAAATCTTTCCGATTCAGCGGCAGAAGGAACCAATGGATTGAAAAGCCGAACCTCGGAAGGACTTAGATTTCTACCAGAGACTCCGTACTTGATCAGACAACTCGATCGGCACTAGCCTTCAATGATCAATCATCGAGACCGGAAAGCATCGATTCAACAACTAACAGACCCGTATGAAAATTCACCAACCCCTCAGATGTCTAGCCATGTTCGTTCTCCTGGCTTTTCATTCAGAGATAACAGCCGAGCAAAAAGCACATCGCTTTGATATTCATCGTTCTTTGGACTACCTACTCTTCCTCCCAACGAGCTATGAGCAATTGGATTCCCATCCGCTAATAATTTTTCTGCACGGCGCAGGAGAACGCGGAAGCAACATTGACGTGGTCAAGGTCCACGGTCCGCCAAAAATTGCCCCCACAAAGCCCGCTTTCCCATTTATTGTGCTCTCACCTCAATGCCCTGCAGGACAACGTTGGAATGCCCCGGATGTGAAAGCACTCTTGGAGCACATCAAGGAGAACTACAAAGTTGACCGAGAACGAATTTACCTCACGGGACTAAGCATGGGAGGGTTCGGAACTTGGGATATTGCCAGCAACTACCCTTATGAATTCGCTGCCATTGCCCCCGTCTGTGGTGGTGGAAACCCACGAAACACACGAAGAATGGGGCATATCCCAACCTGGGTGTTCCATGGAGGAAAAGACACAGTTGTCCCAATCTCTCAATCCGAAGACATGGTCGCCGGGATGGAAAAGGCAGGAGGCACTCCCAAATTCACAATTTACCCCAACGCCGGCCACGACTCTTGGACAAAGACCTACAACAATCCAGCGCTCTACCGCTGGTTTCTAGAGCACAAGAAACAAGCCCCCCCGCAAAAAAAACGCTAGTGAGAGCTCAGAGCTCTCTCTGGATGGACACGATCCAGGTCCGTGCTAATCGCCCTTTTCGGAGCTCTCAAGACTAAGCTCCCGGAAAACGCGATGAACCAATTCAATGGGGAGCGCGAACGTGCTAACGCGGTCAGAACGGGCAATGTTGATACCAATGACATTGCCTGCTAAGTCGGCAAGCGCCCCCCCCATGGCAGCAACGTCGACCGGAATGTCATGTTGCAATATTTCCTCGAAACCCGTTAAGCGAGTAGAGGTCTTACCACTGAGCCGTTGATTTCGATCCAAATGCCTAAAGTAGGTGGATCGAAACCCAAGAACCACATCCAAGGCAATGGTCTTTTCTCCGCGGCGAAGCGCGATTTCAATACTTTCGCCAGGATTATGCGCAGCGATCGCCTTGATCAATTCGTCTCTCCGAAGAACGTCCATTCCGTTGACAGAATTGATCACATCACCCTGTTTTATTCCGGCACCTTCGGCAGCGGTATCTTCGAAAACCTCCAAGACGCGTACCCCCCCAATACTCCCTCCATCACGCCCGAGCCCAACACCTAAGGCGCCTCCAACCCGTTCAACTTCCCGCCGGCTCGCACTCACAATTCCCATTTTGATTCGTCGCCTGGGCGTGGCTAGTGCCACAAGAATTTTCCCTCTCGATAGTGTTCGCGGAGAATGACCCATTGGCACATTTTCAAGCGGCCGGTCCAGATTGATAAACGCGATGTCGTTGGCTTCGTTAACCACGACTTGAGATGGGATAAGCTCATCCCCATTCTCTAATCGCACCGTGGTTTGCCATCCCAATTCACTGGCTTTCGTTGCAATCCAACCGTCGGTACTCAATTTTGTCCCTAACGCAACAACCTCTTCACCATCAAGAATCGTCACCGTTGCCGCCTTCAAGAAATCGCTTAGCTCCTCGACAGCGGCTAGTGTGGATTTACCGTTCGTCCGCAATTCTGAAGGAAGCTTTTCACGCTGCGCTGCCGACATCCCGATCGCAGCGAACAATTGAATTCCAAGAATTGCCGCCAGAAGCCTCGACGACCAGACGGTCGGTCGATTCAACTCGATGAGATGATTCATTCCTCAGTTTCCTCAGTTTTCGTTACTATCTGCTCAACCTTGACATCGAGTTCAATCCACTCACCCTGACGACGAACTCGCAGACGAACGGTTTCATCAATCTTTCGGCTACTCATCGCCACAAGATATTCCCAATCGTCCTCAATCATATGATCATCAAACTGGCGAATTACGTCTCCTTTTCTCAAAGGGGACCCTTCGTGATGCACCTTGACGACCCGAACACCTGGATTCGCATCCATCGTACTCACGCCAAAGCCTCCCCGCCCCCTCATTCGTTCGGAGGGAATCACATCGCCGGCTTTCATCGCATCCCAATGCCGTCGGATCGCATCAATCGGAGCGTGATAATTCTGATCCAAGGGCCGACCGATTCGGCTATGAATACCGATTAATTCCCCGTTCAAATTGAAGAGCGCACACCCAGAATCACCACCGATAATTTTGCAATCAGATCGCAACAGATTATCCGACTTCGAAATCACCCGCCCAAGTCTTGCCACAACACCGCGCTTATCATCAAGACCACCCGGATGCCCGAGAGCAAAACACCAATCTCCTACTCTTGTTTCTCCGATATCAGCCATCGGCACAAAAGAAAACGGCCCTTCGCCATCAAACTTTACCATCGCGGTATCGGCAAAACGATAGGCACCAAGACTCTTGCCTGGGTACCTGGCACCATCGGCAATACTGATACTTAGTTCGCGCCCATAGCCACTCACATGAGCAGCCGTCAAAACATAGCCATCCGGAGAAACTAAAACGCCCCCCCCCATGCCTCCATTTATCGAAACAATCGACTTCTCAACCGATGCAATCGCCTTCTGCAGGTTCGACTCCAGCTCCTCGAGGGCAGCGATGCTAGTAGGGGTTTTTTCCTTTTGAGCGGCCTCTTCCGAAACCCATGTCAGTTCAACCAAGACGGGACGATGATCCGAGACTACCAGATCATCGACGGTCGTCACCTTTGTCACTTTCCAGCGATCACTCTTCTGAATAAGAACATAGTCGATAACGGATTGCGGTGCCGTGGCATCGATCCATTCGTCGCCTAACATGGACTTCATCGGCATGGATCCCGGACGAGCGTTGAAATCTCCCGCAAGGATCACAGGTCGCTGGCCTTCATCGCCGGCGCGCCGGCGCAGTTCTTTCACCTGCTGTAGTCGATTCTCTTCACTTTGATGACAGAGATGGGTACCGAGAAAGACAAACTCCGGCACTCCGTTATCTGGCTCAATTGTTGCCCTCAGCACAGCTCTCGGTTCCTGGCCAAAATTAAAGGGCAAGGGATACGAGCGTTCCTCACTGATCGGATAGCGGGACAGGATCGCTTCTCCGTAGTGCCCGCCAGAAAACGGCATCGCCGCCCCAAAGACAACATTCATCGCCGTCATCTCGCCCAACAATGTCGCCTGATCGACGCCATCAACGCGGGACGTCTTGACATCCACTTCCTGGAGAGCGACGACATCCGGCTTCAAGCTCGATATCATTTCTGACAAGCGACGATAGTCAATTTTTCGGTCGGTCCCTTCGCCGTGATGAATGTTGTAAGTTAGCACTCTGAGCTTCGCCTCAGCATCGGCGGCAAGGCCCTTCGTGCCTGAGAAAACAGCCATCCAGCAAGAGGTCAGAACGAGACACATCCACCGGCTATATCGTGTTCGAATCGAAGGCATCATTGATTGGGGGCTAGTCATTCGTTGCTCCAAGAGTTTCGTTGAAATAAGCTGATCGCTGCGGGCGAGTCATTTTCCCGGGACTTTGTCCCCGCCCCACGCCTGGCAGTTTCGACTGATAGAAACGCAGCGCCTTGCCGTATTCATCAAGCGCATACTGCGGCAAAATATCGCGACTACGCTCAATTTCATTGTTAACCCGGCCAATCAGATAGTCGATTTCATCTTTTTTGGGCTGTAATGGCTGCCCAGGGATCACGACATGAACGGGCCCGGAGTGCGCAAAGCGCGGCCGATCATCTTGGCTCGTCCCAAAACAACGGACTGCCAACCAAGACGTGCCACGCAATTCGATATTTGCAACAAAGGAAAGATCACTCTTAACGCCCGGCGCTGACGCAGGAACGATCGTCTCAACCACGTCACCATTCACGATAATCTCGACGCGATCGATATCCTGATCCCATCGTGCCCCTCCCTCGATGATTATGGTAGGATCGGCTCCCGGTTCTGAAACAAATCTCGCACCGGGCAAGTGCCCATTAAACCGCACGTCGAGCATCGGGCCGGTGGTCACAAAACTCCTCCCTTTTTCGAGTCCATCCATCCAATCTTGAAAGTCGAAGTTTGCTCCCAAGTGCACATACACTCGCCCAAACCCCAACGGCACGGGATGTACACCAGACGCATTTCCAGCACTCGGCATGATATCGAAACCACAATTCAAGAGCGCGTAATAATTGGAGAACCCCCATTGGATCCATGTCATTTCTGAAAACGAATCCTGCGGCCTTTTGAGCCCCAAATACCTTGGCAGGTACTCGGGATACCAGGTCGAGTAGAGAAAGTCAGTCCTCCACAAATGATTATTCGTCAGCTCGTAAAGATCCACTTCCATCAACGGCATCAACATCATCGACCAAGGCCAATTGTGTTTATCCAAATCAAGCAAGGCATCTTGGTGCCGAGCTTCCTTGGCCACGACCGCAACTGGTTGTGCCGGCAGATCCAGTGGGGCTTGGTGATTCAGCACAAAAACTGCCCCTAAGGTATGATTCTTACCGCCGACAGTGAAAATCTCGTATTCGGTATTGATCGGCCAGATTACATGAAACGGATCCACCTCGATCAAGCTGGCAGGGCTTTTCGGGAATTCTTTAATTCTCGAGCCGGAATTCCGCACCGGGGTTTCGTCAAACTCCGTGACCCAGTAGGTCAGGGGCAGTGCCACGTTGAGATCCTCTGCCATTACCAAATTGGGCAATTCTTCAAGCCGACGGTGCACATGGGTGTCACCGGAATACCATCCCAGCTCCGCCATATTCACCCAGCGCTCGAGTACAAGTGTCACCTCGCTTCGACCATCGCTAACCCGCAGGTCTCGAGTGGCCGTCCGATATTCTTTACCACGTTCGGCGATGATGCGATAAGGTCCCTCTGGAACGGTTACCGTGAAGGGATGGGCAGACAGGGTGGTATGAACCTCTTGGCTTGCGCCGCGCCTCTTGTCATACACAAGGGCGGTCCCACCCTCTGCTAACGATTTCACCGTGTAGGGTTCTCCGGCCTTGGACTCGACATAAACACGTGCCGACAGAAGGTTCCCAGTCTGCGCATCCACCACACGCCCCACAATCTCGCCCGCCGTAAGCCCCTCCAAACAGCACCAACAAACAAGGAGAAGCAGGAAAGGAACTGCCGATCTCAAATAAGGCCCCATAGCGACTCGACTAGTATCCGATCGCACACCCATCCTTTCTAGGGTCCGATCCTCCGAAATATCGAAGAGGCTCATCCATTCGCCAAATGCTTTGGTAGCCCCCATAAGTTCCAACCCCGGCATTTAGCCGATGCCCCATTTCCTCCAACTGAACTCTCACTGAATCGCTAATCCCGCGCTCCACCCCAACCATTCCTGGCCCCGTCGAACGAAAGCCGGTCGGTTTCGAACTCTCCGCGTGAGACACTCGAGGCTGTTCGCCGGCCTGCTGGGGCGACATACCGAAATCGATCATATTCATGAGGACCTGCGCATGCCCTTGAGGTTGAAAATCGCCTCCCATCACACCGAACGACATCAATGGCTTTCCGTCCTTTGTCATGAATCCAGGAATGATGGTGTGAAAAGGTCGCTTATGCGGTTCAAGCTTGTTGAGGTCTTCTGAGTTTAAAGAAAAGAGTTCCCCTCGGTTTTGCAGTGCAAATCCTAGATTGTCGGGCACGAACTTCGATCCCCAACCGTGATAGATACTTTGGATAAACGAAACCATGTTGCCGTCCTGGTCTGCAGCCGTCAGATACACGGTATCTGAATTCGCGCGAATTCTTCCGGCAGTGACCGCTTGAGCAGCTTTTTTGGGATCAATCAAACGGGCTCGTTCCTTCCCATATTCCTTTGAAATAAGCCATTCGACCGGGATTCTTTCAAAATCCATGTCGGCGTAGTAAACTGCCCGGTCTTCAAAAGCTAGCTTCTTCGCTTCAAGGAAGAGATGGAGCTGTTGCGCTGAATTCGGTCCCAGCTCGCTGATATCGAATTGCTCGAGCATATTTAGAATCTGCAAGGCCGCAATCCCCTGCCCATTCGGCGGCAGCTCCCAGATATCAAAACCTCGGTAGTTCGTACTAACAGGCGAGATCCAATCGGCCGTATGATCCCGAAAGTCTCTCATCTCAAACCGACCGCCCTCCGTTTGAGAAAAGCGAACGATTCGCTCTGCGATCTCACCTTCATAGAAAGACTTCCAGCCCTCACGCGAAAGTAATTCAAAGAACTCAGCGCATCCTGGATTCTTGAAGACATCACCAAATCCGAGGGCCTTCCCGTCCGGCAGATAGGTTTCATAAAGCGAACGATGCGATGCTCTCGAGGACCTTACCCAACCCCGAGCAATGACCGGTGAGATAGGAAAACCGCTACGAGCATAATGGATGGCATCCTCCAACAAGGCCGGCCGAGACACTTTTCCAAAGCGTTCCGAAAGGAGTTCCCAACCCGAGACGCATCCTGGCACACTCCAAGATAGGGGAGAATTCGGATCTATCGAACTCAGGCCCAGTCGGTTCGCCTCGGCCAAACTCCAATTGTAAGGGGAGCGACCGCTAGCATTGAGTCCATAGAGAGATTGACTGGCTTCATCCCAACCGATGGCGAACAAATCCCCTCCAGGGCCATTGCTCATAGGTTCGACAACACTAAGCACGGCATTCGCCGCGATCGCTGCGTCAACGGCAGACCCACCCCGTTTCAAAATATCAAGGCCCGCTTGACTCGCCAGCGGTTGGCTGGAACAAACGATTCCCCGTTGGCAGGCCACGGTGGATCGATTTTGATTCCGTGACTGTATTCCGTCACGATTCAGAGGGACCGAACGGTCAAGATGAGTGTTCGCTGCCACAACTTGATTTCCAAGCAGCGTCGAGGCTGAAGCCACACCGCTGGCTTTGATAAAAGAGCGCCTATTCATTGGGTTGATTTAAGCACGCTAGAGAAAAAACGCCCCTCGCGCAACCTAGTGTTTACCGAGCCGTGACATCAAGGTATTTCACCATGATAGCCTGACAACACGTGGCCTGACCGGTTACGTGAAAACGGGTTCAATCTGATCAATTTTAAACGCTTCCAGTCTAGACCAGTGAGAGCGACTCCGTTAAAACTAAAGGATCATGTCTCGAACCGGAACTATCGTCTTCGCCCTAATCCTTTCATTTCTTGGGCTCGCCCTGCCCTTTCAAGGTCTGGCGCAAGATCCAACAACGAGCAACCTCGATCCTCTCGTCTCTTTCCTCCTCGAAACGGACGATCCACAAATACAAGCAGATGTTCTCAAGGGCATGGTAGAGGCGCTCAAGGGGGTGACACAGCGTCCAATGCCTCAACGATGGGAAGCCCTTGAATCCAAGCTCACAGGATCGAAATCGGCTAAGATCAAGACCCTCGCTCGAACACTTGCAGTGAAGTTCGGTAGCATTAGGGCCCTTGAAACACTGAGAGAAATCGCCACGCAGCCTTCCCATTCCCTCGAGAGTCGCCAGGACGCACTCGCAACACTGATCGCGATTTCAGACGAACAGCTTACTGAAATCCTCTTAGCCTTGATTGCCGACGCTGGACTTCGGAGTCAAGCAATTCGCGGGCTGGCAAAATTCTCGGACCACCGCATACCCATCGCCCTCATTGAACGCTACCCTCAGCTAAACCTAAGCGAGAAGCAGGATGTGATCAATTCCCTCGCCAGTCGAGAAACCTTCGCATCAGCCCTCCTAGATGCTGTCGACAAGCAATCCATTCCACGCAGAGATCTCACGGCCTCTGTCATTCGCCAGCTACGCAACCTCAAATCAACAGTCATCACCCAAAAGCTTCAAACTGTTTGGGGCGCCTTTCGCGAACCCAGTGATGACAAGTTGGCGGAAATCGCACGCTACCGGAATATCTATCGAGCGGGAGGATCAACCCCCGGAAAGGCGTCTCAGGGACGAACCATTTTCGTCCGCACCTGCCAACAATGCCACTCACTCTTCGGCATGGGAGGATCGATCGGACCTGATATTACCGGCTCGGATCGATCCAATTTAGACTATCTCCTCCAAAATATCATCGACCCTAATGGAGTCATCCCCAATGAATACCAAACCTCAACAGTTGAAACCACCGACGATCGAGTTCTCACGGGGATTATCGGTGAACGCAATGCCGCAGCACTCACAATCACAACAGCAAATGAAACCGTCTCGATCCCAATGAATGAAGTCATTGAGATCCAAGCAAGCTCACTCTCGATGATGCCCGAAGGGCTTCTCACAGCACTCACCGATCAAGAAGTCCGTGATCTCCTATACTATCTACGACAACCAGCCCAAGCCCCGCTTCTCGCAAGCCAGGAGAACTTGAATCTCTTCTTCAATCAAAAGGATCTCGCCGGTTGGGACGGAAACCCAGAGCTGTGGAAGGTTCAGGACGGAGTCATCATTGGAAAGTCTACCGATGGACTAAAGCACAACTCCTTTCTGACCAGCCAGATGCAGTTAGATGACTTCCGACTCACCCTCGAAGTCAAACTTTCGCCCAACAGTGAAAACAGCGGCATTCAATTCCGCAGCACCCCACAGACCTCCGGAGAAGTCAAAGGCTATCAGGCAGACATTGGGAAGGGATGGTGGGGGAAGCTCTATGAAGAACTCGGACGGGGGCTCCTCTGGGACAAAGCGGGAGATGTCCATGTTAAGCCGAACGCCTGGAACACCTACGAAATCCTCGCTCAAGGGCATCACATCAAGACCGCCATCAACGGACAACTCTGCGTCGACCTCGAAGACCCCAATGGAGACTTACAAGGAATGATCGCGCTTCAATTGCATTCTGGAGGACCGATGGAGGTTCGATTTCGAAACTTGCGGCTTGAGCTTGCCCCTCAATCGAAGCACCTAGAATCGGTGAAACGATAGCAAACAGAGCCCGTTTCGAGTGGCATTTTTCCCTATTGACTGAATTCCGATCCGTACATTAGTCTGCGCATCGCTGGTGTAGTAAGTGGCTCACAGTCCATCGCCCGCGAAAATATGACCGAAGCATATTGCTCTGAATGTTGTGAGCGAGTTGAAATGGTTGACGCCGTCGAAGACGTCATGAAAAACGGCCGCAGATCCATCCAAGGACGATGCGCCACTTGTAATGAGCCTGTCTTTAAGATCATACGCTCTGATTCAACATCCGCACGCGAACAGTCAACACAACAACTTGCTAGCGTAATGACAAATTGATTCCAATCGTCTGATCCAAACGGATCACCGGAATAATTCGTTCTCCATCCCAGCCCTAACTCCAAAGTGCCCGCAAACAGGCACTTCCGTCAGAGTTTTGCCCTCGTAGCCGCAATTCAAGCCCAAATCTCTGGGTTTGACTTGAGTTGAGCGAGGAGACCCGAATCCGCTGGGGGAAAGACAAAGCTATCGAGCTCGTGTGCGCCCACCCACTCCAGATCGGCACATTCAATCGGCTTCGGAGTGCCAGAAACTAAACAGCAGCGGTAAAACTGAATGTGGACCTGTTTTTCCGGATAGGCGTGCTCCACAGCCGCCAACATGGCCCCCACCTGAACCTCAATCCCCAACTCCTCACGAAGCTCGCGGACGAGACAATCCTCAAACGACTCGTCAGGCTCGAGTTTACCACCTGGAAACTCCCAAAGCCCCCCCAAATGCTTACCAAGAGGCCGCTGGGTGATAAGAAGACGGCCGCCCTGGAAAACCAGGCCGGCCGAAACACGAATCATTCTTGGGGCGTGATCTGCGTCCCCCATGATCTAAAAGGCCTTGTTATTCGCCTGCTTCCGAAGTCTCAGTGGAAACCGCGGCTTCTCCGATGACTGCCGTCTCAGTGGTGACGCCATCAGCAGCATCAACCGCTGCAGGCTCAGGACGCAACTCAGGGTGTTTGTCAAAAATCTTCGCTCGCCGCGTAAGTGCCCGACTGCTGTAACTCTGAGGCACCCCAGGGCTGTCTCTTATACACATCT
>OJGU01000447.1_pt1 | contig 24557 bp, 39 predicted proteins | sample 1594741 | NCBI WGS metagenome assembly OJGU01 (sample SAMN05416841, study PRJEB24817) | seawater metagenome | isolation source: Sea water | place: Canada:Atlantic | collected 2013-07
TCGCGAAGGTGGCCGCACCGTCGGCGCCGGAATCGTGACCGAGATCATCGCGTAGGCCTCGCCTACACCGCTACCTGAAAAGACGACGAAAGGACCAACACCGTGCAGGACCTGAAAATCCGCATTCGGCTGAAAGCCTACGACCACAAGCTCCTTGACCAATCGGCACGCGAGATCGCTGAGACCGCGCGCCGTACAGGAGCTCAAGTCGCCGGCCCCATCCCGCTGCCGACCAAGATCAACAAGTACACGGTCCTCCGAGGTCCTTTCGTCGACAAGAAGTCGCGCGAGCAGTTCGAGATTCGAACGCACAAGCGTCTTCTCGACATCCTCGAGCCCAACAAGCAGACCCTCGACGCCCTGATGAAGCTCGACCTTTCGGCCGGCGTGGACGTCGAGATCAAGACCTGAGTCGCCTGGACCGAACTGGACCAACAAGAAGAGGTAGGACCAAAATGGCCAAACTCAACGTCATCGATCTCAGCGGAGCTGCTGCCGGCGAACTCGAAGTCGCCGATGAAGTGTTCGCGACCGAGGTCAACGAGCACCTCCTTTGGGAGGTCGTCCGTTCGCAGCGCGCAGCGAAACGCACGAACACCGCCCACACCAAAACCCGCGCCGAGGTGGCCTACACCAAAGCGAAGGTCTACCGGCAGAAGGGCACCGGCAACGCCCGTCACGGTTCGCGCCGCGCCAACATCTTCAAGGGTGGTGGCGTGGTGCACGGTCCCCGCAACGCGGTGAACCACACCATCCGCGTGAACCGTAAAGCCATCGCCGGAGCGCTCAAGTCTGTGCTCTCTCTTCGTGTCGCGGCCGGAAACCTGGTCGTCATCAAGGAGTTCAAGGGCGAGGGCGACAAGAAAGCCAACACCAAAGAGCTCAACACCGCTCTCGGCAAGCTCGAGGCAGGTAAGGCGCTCCTTGTGGACGACGCTGGCAACAGCTGGCTGAAGATGAGCGCTCGCAACCTTGCGGGCGCCGACTTCCTCGCCGACGCCGGTCTCAACGTCTACGACATCCTCAACCACCCCAAGCTGCTCATCAGTGAGACGAGCCTTCGCAAAGTCGAAGCTCGCCTCACCGGCAACGCAGCCGAGCCTGCAGCCGAGTAGGAGTCGCACCAATGACCCCGCATCAGATTCTCGTTCGTCCCGTCGTGACTGAAAAGTCCACCGACCTGATGACCGAGCAGAACCAATACGTCTTCCAGGTCGCCAAACAGGCCAACAAGATCGAGGTCCGCAAGGCCGTCGAGATGGTCTTCGGCGTCCGCGTCTCCGACGTTCGCACGCAGGTCGTGCGCGGCGATCTCCGCCGGGTCGGCCAGAACACTGGCCGCAAGCCGTCGTGGAAGAAGGCCATCGTCACCTTGCACCCCGAGGACACCATCGATCTCTACGGAGAGGAATAAGCGGTCATGGGCATCAAGAAGTACAAACCGACCAGCCCCGGTCGCCGAAACATGTCCGTGAACGACAAAGAAGTCGTCACGGCAGACAAGCCGCACAAACGTCTCGTCGGTTTCCGGCACCGCAAGCAGGGCCGCAACAACAACGGCCGCATCACCTCTCGCTTCCGCGGTGGTGGTCACAAGCGCCTGTACCGAACGATCGACTTCAAGCGCGACAAGTTCGGCGTGCCCGCGACGATCGCAACGATCGAGTACGATCCCAACCGGACCACGTACATCGCGCTGCTTCACTACGCCGACGGCGAGAAGCGGTACATCCTTGCCCCCCACGGGCTCAAGGTTGGCGACCCGGTCATCTCCTCGGCCAAGGCCGACATCATCCCCGGCAACTCGTTGCCGCTGCGGGCGATGCCTCCCGGTACGGTCATCCACAACGTCGAGCTCAAGATCGGTCGCGGCGGGCAGCTCGTCCGTACTGCCGGCGGATCGGCTCAGCTGATGGCTCGCGAGGGCAACTGGGCGACCATCCGTCTGCCCTCCGGTGAGATGCGGAAGGTCCACGCGGACTGCCGCGCCACGGTCGGCTCGCTGTCGAACCCCGAGCACGGCAACATGCGCATCGGCAAGGCCGGTCGCAAGCGTTGGCTCGGCCGACGCCCGCACCAGCGAGGCACTGTCATGAACCCGGTCGATCACCCCATGGGTGGTGGAGAAGGCCGTAACGCGGGTGGTGGTCACCCCCGCTCGCCGTGGGGCTGGATCACCAAAGGTGGTCGGACCCGCACAAACAAGCGAACCGACGTCTTCATCGTCACTCGGCGCAAGCGAAAGTAGGAGGAAGCAGAGATGCCACGTTCCGTCAAAAAAGGTCCGTTCATCGACGACCACCTCGCTCTCAAAGTCGAGGCGGCTGCCGAAGAAACTGGGCGACGCGCCATCAAGACTTGGTCGCGCCGTTCGGTCATCATTCCCGACTTCGTCGGCTCCAACATCATGGTGCACAACGGGAACAAGTTCATTCCCGTGTACATCACGGAGAACATGGTCGGTCACAAGCTGGGCGAGTTCTCGCCAACCCGAACCTTCCGTGGTCACGCTGCTGACCGCAAAGGGAAGAAAGGTTGAGCTCGATGACTGAAGCCACGCAAACCGCCGCAACGGCCAAGCTCCACTACGTGCGCATTGCACCGCGGAAGCTCCGGGTCATCGCCAACATGGTCCGAGGACAACCCGTCGCTCAGGCCATCAACCACCTCCGGTTCCTCAACCGGGCAGGCTCGCGCGAGTTCTTCAAGCTTCTCGTGTCTGCTGTCGCGAACGCCGAGGACCAGGGCGACATCGATGTCGATGCGCTCGTCATCCGCACCGTGATGGTCGACCAAGGTCCGGCACTCCGTCGCTGGCGCCCTCGGGCCCACGGCCGCGCCACCCAGGTCAAGAAGTTCACCAGCCACGTTTTCGTGGAAATCGCCCCCGCCGCTGCGGCCAACTAGGCCCATCGACACTCCACGAACAATAGGCAAGCAGGATAGTTATGGGCCAGAAAACGCATCCAGTCGGCTTCCGACTCAAGATCGTCAAGACTTGGAACTCGAAGTGGTTCGAGAGCACTCGCTACCGCGAGTGGCTCCACCAGGACCTTCGTCTTCGACGGTTCCTCAAGAAGAAGCTCTACGGCGCAAGCATCTCGGAGATCACGATCGAGCGCGCCGCGAACAAGGTGAAGGTCAACATCTTCTCCGCCCGCCCCGGAATCATCATCGGGAAGCGTGGCGCCGGCGTCGAAGCCCTCAAGAAAGAGGTGCAGAAGATGACGGACTCCGATGTCTACCTCAACATCCAAGAGGTCCGGAAAGCCGAAGTCAACGCGCAGCTGGTGGCAGAGAACATCGCCCAGCAGCTCGAGCGTCGCATCGCTTTCCGTCGTGCGCTCAAGCGCGCGGTGCAGACCGCGGTCAAGTTCGGAGCCAAAGGCATTCGCGTCAACGCGGCTGGCCGTTTGGGCAACTCCGAGATGGGCCGTCGCGAGTGGTACCTCGAGGGTCGAATCCCTCTTCACACCCTTCGGGCCGACATCGACTACGGCTTCGCAATCGCGAAGACCTCGGGCGGCACCGCTGGCGTCAAAGCTTGGATCTTCAAGGGCGAGGTCTTCGACCACCGCGAGAAGGGCCAACAAGACGCTCGTTTCCCAACTCCGCAACAGCGAGGCGGTTGAACCATGCTTTCTCCTTCCAGGGTCAAGTATCGCAAGGTCCAAAAGGGCCGTATGAGAGGCAACGCCAAGGGCGGCACCCAAGTCAGCTTCGGCGACTTTGGCCTCCAGGCCACCACCTGTGGGTGGTTGACGTCGCGGCAAATCGAAGCCGCTCGTATTGCCATCAACCGTACGGTCAAGCGTGGTGGCAAGTTGTTCATCCGCATCTTCCCGGACAAGCCCATCTCCAAGAAGCCTGCCGAGACTCGGATGGGTAAAGGTAAGGGCGGAGCCGAGTACTGGGTCGCCGTCATCAAGCCCGGCCGCGTCCTGTACGAAATCTCCGGCGTCCCCGAAGAACTCGCGCGCAAGGCTTTCCTTCGCGCCCACCACAAACTGCCGGTTGGAACGAAGTTCCTGGCTCGGGAGGCAGACCTGTGAAAACGTCTGAAATGCGCGACAAGAACGCCGAAGAACTGCTGGAGCTCGAGACGGAGCTTCGCGACCAGTTGGTGAAGCTCTCCGTGGCCAAAGCCACCCAGCGTGCGAACAACACCTCGCAGTTCCAACGGATCAAGAAAGACATCGCCCGGGTCCTCACCATCCAGCGCGAGCGCGGGATGGGCCTGGACGCAACGGCAACAGGCCAGGAAAAGGCGGAGTAACCAGCCATGTCCGAGCAAACTGAAAAGACCCAAGCTGGGGACGCGACCGGCACCGGCCACCTCGAGCGGCACCGGCGCTTCATGCAGGGCACCGTGGTGTCGGACAAGATGGACAAGACCATCGTCGTCCAGGTCACCCGCCGCTACCGCCACCCCAAGTACAAGAAGTACGTGAACGAGCGCGTCCGCTACAAGGCGCACGATGAGACCAACGACGCCAAGATGGGCGACAAGGTCCGCATCATCGAGTCTCGTCCGCTCTCCCGCGACAAGCGCTGGCGTCTGACGTCCGTGCTGGAAAGGGCGCCAACGCTGTGATCCAGGTTCAATCCGTCATCGACGTCGCCGACAACTCCGGCGCTCGCAAGCTCTTCTGCATCAAGGTTCTCGGCGGCTCCAAGCGCCGGTATGCCTCGGTCGGCGACATCATCGTCTGCTCCGTCCGCGATGCCCTTCCCAACTCGAAGGTCAAAAAGGGCTCCGTCATGAAGGCCGTCGTCGTTCGCACCCGCCAGGGACTGCGTCGCTCCGATGGCAGTGTCATCCGCTTCGACACCAACAGCGCCGTGCTCGTTGATGCGCAGAAGCAGCCCATCGGAACGCGTATCTTCGGACCCGTCGCACGTGAGCTGCGGGCCAAGAAGTTCCTCAAGATCATCAGCCTGGCGCCGGAGGTCCTCTAATGGAACGCATCAAGAAGGGCGACAACGTCGTCGTCACCGCGGGCAAGAACAAGGGAAGCAAGGGCGAAGTCCTCGCTGTCTACCCCTCTGCGGACAAAGTGCTGGTCGCTGGCGTCAACGTCATCACCAAGCACATCAAGCCCAGCCAAACTAACCCCCAGGGTGGCCGCGTCCGCAAAGAGGCCCCCATTCACGTTTCCAACGTCATGATGGCTGACCCGAAGACGGGCGGTCCCACCCGGGTCCGCATCAACACGCTCGCCGACGGCAAGCGCGTTCGGGTCGCCGTCAAGTCGGGCGAGCAGATCGACACCTAAGAGGGCCTCGCAATGTCCGATCCTACCCAGAAGAAGAAAGCGGAGCGCGGTTTTCCGTACAAGTTCCGCGCAGTCATGGACGAGCCTGGCGCTCGCCCTGACGGCTACAAGTCCGACCTCCAGCAAAAGTACGAAGGGCCCGTTCGCGAAGCCCTCATCGAGGAGTTCTCCTACAAGAACCCGCTGGAAGTCCCTCGCCTCACGAAGGTGACGCTCAACATCGGTATGGGCGAGTCGCTCAAGACGCCGAAGCTCCTCGAGCAGGCGTTTGAAGGCCTCGGTCTCATCGCCGGTCAGCGTCCCGTCGTCACGCGGGCCAAGAAGTCCATCGCAGGCTTCAAGCTTCGCGAAGGCATGAAGATCGGCTGCATGCTGACGCTTCGCCGACACAACATGTGGGAGTTCCTCGGGCGTCTGTTGACGGTCGCTCTCCCTCGAACCCGCGACTTCCGGGGCGTCAGCCGCCGTGCCTTTGACGGGCGTGGCAACTACACCCTCGGTGTTCGCGAGCTGCTCATCTTCACTGAAATCGACATCGAGCGTCTCGACAAGGTTCCAGGGATGAACATCTGCATTCACACTTCCGCCAAGACCGACGACGAAGGTCGTGCGCTGCTGGCTCAACTCGGGATGCCCTTCCGGGCGAACTGATCCGCGCCACGAAAGACGAAAGGAACCGATCATGTCCATGACCGATCCCATCGCCGACCTCCTGACCCGTATTCGCAATGCGATTTCGGCGGGCCACAAGGAGCTCGAGCTTCCCGCGTCCAAGGCCAAGCACCGTATCGCCGAGATTCTCGTGCGTGAGGGCTTCATCGCCGGCTGCGATTTTCGTGAAGAGGGCCCTCAGGGCAAGATTCACATTGATCTCAAGTGGCAAGGTGAGCAGGCCGCAATAGAAGGTCTCAAGCGCGTCAGCCGTCCCGGCCAGCGTCGCTACGCCAAGAGCACCGACATTCCCAAGGTCCGCAACGGCCTCGGCATTATGATCATCAGCACGTCGCAGGGCATGATGACCGACCGCGCCGCCCGCAAGGCTGGCGTTGGTGGCGAGCTCATCTGCAGCGTCTGGTAGCCAAACCCAAAGGGAGAACGAACCATGTCTCGTATTGGAAATGCACCCATCGCCATCCCCAGCGGCGTGACGATCAAGACCAACGGTCAGGTCATCTCGGCCAAGGGACCCAAGGGCGAGCTCAGCTTCGAGGTGCACCATCGCATTTCGTTCAAGGTTGAGGACAACACGCTCAAGTTCGAGCGGCCCACCAACAACCGCTTGGATCGCTCGCTTCACGGCACGGCTCGTGCTCGTACGGCGAACATCGTCCACGGTGTTCACGAGGGTTGGTCCAAGACGCTCGAGATCAACGGCGTCGGTTATCGTGCCGCGGCCAAGGGCAAGACCCTTGACCTCACGCTCGGTTTCTCCCACCCGATCAGCTACGTGCTGCCCGAGGGCGTCCAGGCCGAAGTCGCAAAAGACGGCAAGGTCACCGTGTCCGGGCCGGACAAAATCGCCGTGGGCAAGGCTGCCGCCGACATCCGCAGCTACCGTCCGCCAGAGCCCTACAAGGGCAAAGGGGTCAAGTACGTTGGCGAGCACATCATCCGCAAAGAGGGTAAGCGCGGTAAGAAGTAGCACCCACTCCTTCCGCGGCCGGTACCAAAGCCCGGCCGCACGCTCCATTCGTGGAGGAAGAGTTCGAACATGGCCAATCAACGTCAAAAATCCCGCCTTCGTCGCAAGAAGCGAATCCGCAAGAAGGTGACCGGTACCGCCGAGCGTCCGCGCTTGACGGTCTTCCGCAGCAACAAGCACATCTACGCCCAGGTCATCGACGACGCGACCGCGTCCTCGCTTGCCGCCGCTTCATGCCTCAAGGTTGCAGGCGACGAGCTCGACAAGACCGGCAAGGCCAAGTCCGTCGGCGCCGCGATCGCCTCGGCTTGCTTGGACAAGGGCATCAAACAGGTCGTGTTCGACCGCAACGGTTACGCCTATCACGGCCGAGTCAGCGCACTTGCGGCTGCTGCCCGGGAAGCTGGGCTCGAGTTCTAAGCGAGCTCTCGGAAGGAACTACTCATGGCAGTCGATATCGATTCCCTTGGCGATCTCGTAGACCGAGTCGTCTACATCAACCGCGTGGCCAAAGTGGTCAAAGGCGGTCGTAACTTCTCGTTCACCGCAGTTGTCGTTGTCGGCAACGAGCATGGCTGGGTCGGCATGGGCCACGGCAAGGCTCGCGAAGTCCCGGAGGCCATCCGTAAGGCCAACGAGTACGCACGGCACAACTTGTTCGAGGTCCCGCTTTCGGGCACGACCATCCCCCACGAAGCGCTCGGACACCACGGTGCCGGCCGCGTTCTGCTCCGCCCCGCCAGCGCGGGTACCGGCGTCATCGCAGGTGGACCGGTTCGTGCGGTCGTCGAGTGTGCAGGCATTCACGACGTGCTGAGCAAGTGCATCGGCACGAACAACCACCTCAACGTCATTCACGCAACGATGGATGCGCTCAAGCAGCTTCGCAGCCCCGAAATGGTGGCGCGTCGTCGTGGGCTCACCGTCGAGCAGATCATGACCGCCTAGGGCGGCGGTAGCGAGGACTTCGTCATGGCTCAAAAGCTCAAGGTCAAGCTGGTTCGCAGCACGATCGACCGCAACTTCAAGCAGAAAGAGACCGTTCGCGGGTTGGGACTTCGTCGCCTCAACCACAGCGTCGAGCTCGAAGACACCCACGCCGTTCGCGGCATGATTCGCAAGGTTCAGCACCTCCTCGAGGTCGAGCCTGTGCAGGAAGGCTAGCTGCAACATGGGTACCGAACTTCATGATCTTCAGCCCGCTCCGGGCGCCCGTCAGCGCAAGCAACGGGTCGGCCGTGGCATCGGCTCTCGTCGAGGCAAGACCTCCACACGAGGAATGAAGGGCCAGCTGGCTCGTCGTACCTCGATGAAGGCAAGCTTCGAGGGCGGTCAGCTCCCGATTCACCGTCGGGTTCCGAAACGTGGCTTCATCAACATCCACCGCGTCGAGTACTACGGACTCAACGTTGAAGTGCTCGAGAGCAACTTCGACAAGGGCGCCGAGGTGACGATGGAGCTTCTCCACGAGAAGGGACTCATCCCCAAGAAGACCACGCACATCAAGCTGCTTGGCAATGGCGAGTTCAAGACCTCGCTCACCGTGAAGGTGCATCGCGCCAGCAAGTCCGCAATCTCCAAGGTGGAGAGCGCCGGTGGCACGATCGAGTACGTCAGCACGAAGCCCGTCAAGGCTGACGCTGACGCCAAAGCCTAGCGCTTGGCTCGATGACGAAAGGCCGTCCCGTTGGGGCGGCCTTTTTCGTTGGTTTCGCGCGGGGAGGTCTCGTTTCGGCTTGTGATGGGGCCATGGCGGCCCGGCTTTGTCGGCCAGGCGGGGGGGGGGGCCAAACGCTACGAACCCGCGAGCGAGGTCGAAGCAAAGCTGATGCAGACGGCGGCTCGAGATGTGCGGCTGACGGATGTCGGCGTCGGCACGGGACAACCCGAGCTGGTGGTCTGGGCGGGCATTGTCCGCGCGGTCGAAGCGCACGACACGGACTCGGGGCGACCGGTGGTCTCGCTGGATGTCGAACAACGCCATTTCGACTGGATCGGAGACTCCGGGCTGCAACCCGAGCGGTTCTTCCTCTCCCCCTTGGGCGATGGAACATTTCGGACTCGCTGGCAGCTGCCGCGGGTCGTCTCCGCGGAGGAGGTTCGGGCCCATAGGGTCCCTAGGGACATGGTCGTCGTCTACGGCAACCCACGCCTGTCGACGGCCGACGGTGCGGTCGAGATGGCGAGCACCGAGTCCATTCGGCTGATTCCCGCGGCGCAGTGGCGTGACGATGTCTTGTCGTACGGGCCCGACATCGAGTCGAAGTCCCTGGGCGCTCCCGGTCCGGCTGCGCAACCATTGGAAGACAAGTAGGCCTGGCGCTACGGGGTTGGGTCGCTCTCTTCGCCGAACCACAACACCGCGTAGCCGCCCGAGATCCCAACGCCGACCGCATTCCAGGTCAGGTTCGCCCAGGTGCCTTCGTTGAGCATGACCGCGTTGTGGCCCGGGCTTCCCTTCCACAGGTCCAACGCTTCGGCGGGCCCGAGCGACCCTCCGCCTCCGGCCGCGTTTTCGTAGCCGTTGCCCGGGTAGTCGGTGAGCTCGCGAGGCTTGTCCCACATGCACTGGGCGGCGGCGTGGTCGGCGGTGTAGCAACAGCCCGACCAAGCACCCGCGTTGGACCAGCTGTGCAGGTTGCAGTTGGGGTCGGTGTGCGGGGCCTCGGCGGCAAGGTCTTGCACGTGGAGATCCCCGACGGTGCACAACGAGCTGCTGGCGGGGATCGGCCCCAGACCGTTCTCGGCTCGATACTCGTTGAGCAACTCGATCAGCGTGAGTGCGTCAGCACTACAACCGGCCGGTGCTGGAGGACCCCCGGTGGTCTCGCTTCCGTCATCACCGGTTGATTCGCCGACGGTCGACGAGGGATCCGCGGTAGTGGGGTCGGGATCGCTTGTCGTTGGATCGGTGCTCGGATCCGCGGTGGAGGTACTGGAGGCACCGCTCGTCATGCCCGCCGTGGGGCTGGTCGTCTCCCCCGTCGTCTCGCCCTCCGTATCGGGACTCCAGGCGTCGGTGGCCGTATTTGCGCCGTCATCCGCGTCGCAGGCAAGCATCCCCAGCAGCAGCGCCCAACAACCGTGTTTCCACATGTGGCGCAGCTTACCAAAGAAGGCCGGCCGAAGCCCTCAGGGGCTGGGATCGGCTCGGGTGCGGCGGGAACCCCGCCATGTGGGTTCACGCGCGTTGTGTCAGATGCGGGCGGGCGGTCCATAGGATAGGTTCGTCGCCCGCTACGGCCCCGGCCGCAGCTCGTCCAACTATCCCACGCCGGCATCGGCGCCTGGCCCGGCCAGGCATTCGCGCCCGCACGGACGCTCCATGAACGTTCTCATCAACATCTTCAAGCTGCCCGAGCTCCGCAAGCGGGTGCTCTTCACCCTGGGCATGCTCGCCGTCTATCGGCTCGGTGTCTTCATCGCGGTTCCCGGTGTCGACCGGACCGTGATGTCCGAACTGGTCAACTCCGGTTCGGGCGGCTTCCTGGGCTACTTCAACATGTTCACCGGTGGTGCGCTGGAGCAGGTCTCCGTGTTCGCCCTAGGGATCATGCCGTACATCAGTGCGTCCATCATCATGCAGTTGATGACGGTCGTGATTCCGCGGCTGGAGCAGCTGAGTAAGGAAGGCGAGACCGGACGTCGCAAGATCAACCAGTACAGCCGCTACGGCACGGTGGGTCTGGCGTTCGTTCAGGGCTACTTCATCGCCAACTGGCTCGAATCGCAGAACTCGGCAGGATCGCAGCTGGTGCTCGAACCGGATGGGTTTGGGTTCGAGTTCATGACGGTGCTGACGCTCACCGGCGGCACGGTGTTCTTGATGTGGCTCGGTGAGCAGATCACCGAGCGCGGCATCGGCAACGGCATCTCGCTGATCATCTTCGGGGGCATCATCGCCAACTTCCCCTCGGCGATGTACCAGCTCTTCCAGAAGATGCAGGACGACCCTGAGAACTTCGGTCCGATGACGATCGCGATTCTCGGCTTTGGTGCTGTGCTCGTCATCGCCTTCATCGTGATGATGGAGCGAGGGCAGCGACGCATCACCGTCCAATACGCCAAGCGGGTTGTGGGGCAGCGGATGTTCGGCGGGAACGCCAACTACCTGCCGCTACGGATCAACAGCGCCGGTGTCATCCCGCCGATCTTCGCGTCGTCCATCCTCATGTTCCCCAGCCAGATCGCTGCGTGGAGCCAGAACGAATGGCTGCAGAAGCTGTCCGAAGCGCTTCGATACGACGGCTGGCTGTACATCACGGTCTACGTCGCGATGTGCGTGTTCTTCACGTACTTCTACACGGCGATCCAGTTCAACCCGACGGACGTCGCCGACAACCTCAAGAAGCAGAACGCTTCGGTTCCTGGCATCCGTCCCGGCAAACGGACCGCGGAGTACATCGACTACGTGCTCAACCGGCTGACGTTTGTCGGCGCTTGGTACATCTCGGCGGTCTGTGTATTGCCGACGTTCCTGCAGACGAAGTTCAACGTTCCGTTCTACTACGGTGGCACGTCGCTGCTGATCGTGGTCGGTGTTGCACTCGACACTGCCCAGCAGATCGAGAGCCATCTCGTGACCCGTTCGTACGAAGGCTTCGCCGGGCCGCGCGGCGGTCGAGGTCGACGCAAGTAGCGGTCGACGCCTCCGTTGTAACGGTCACGGCTCCGGACGCTTCATGCTCCGGGGCCGTCCTTTTTTGCGGACCGTCCGCAGCGCCGACTCTGATAAAGTCTCCTCCGCATGGCACAGTCGAGCCGCACCGGAATCATGTTGATCGGAGCCCCCGGATCGGGGAAGGGCACCCAAGCGAAGAAGCTCAAAGAGTCGCTTGGCTACGCGCACGTGAGTACTGGCGATCTGCTGCGGGCCGCGGTCAAGCAGGGGACCGAGCTGGGCAAGCAGGCCAAGAGCTTCATGGATGCGGGCGGTCTGGTTCCCGATGAGCTGGTCATTGGCCTGCTCGAGGAAGCGCTCACCAAGCCGGAGACGCACAAGGGCTTCATCCTCGACGGGTTCCCGCGAACGGCCGTGCAGGCCGAAGCCCTGGACGCGAAGGTCTCGCTCGACAAGGTCATCTACATGAAGGTGCCGTTCGAGCTCATCGAGGAGCGCATCACGGGCCGGCGCATGTCCAAGTCGGGGCACGTCTATCACGTGAAGTACAACCCCCCTGAGACCGAAGGCGTCTGTGACGTCACCGGCGAGGAGCTGTACCAGCGCTCCGACGATACGCCGGAGAAGGTCCAGGAACGCCTCGACAAGTTCGTCGCGGAGACCCAGCCGGTGGTGCCGCGGTACCAGGCGAAAGGCATCGTGGTCGAGGTCGACGGCGTCGGCACGCCCGACGAGGTGTTCACGCGGATCAGCGCGGTGCTGTGATCTTCAAGGGACCCTTCGCAAGGGTCCCTCACTGCGGCAGCAAAGCTGCCTTCGTTTCCCCCTCCCAACGGTCGCCCTGTCGGGCTCCTGCTCCCCTCGTTCGCTGATGGCGACTCGCATCTTCAAGATCTACACGGCGCCCCAATGGGAGCGCCGTGTCTCTTTGGGACATCTCGCTTGGGCGCCGGTCGATGAGGCCGACGGATTCGTACATCTCAGCGCGCTGGACCAAGTCCTCACCACGGCGAACAAGCACTTCGCCCGGCAGCGGGACCTGGTCCTCGTGGAGATCGATCCCGCTGCCTTGCCCGCCCAAAGCCTGCGCTGGGAGGTCAGCAGGAGCGGGGATCGCTTCCCGCACGTGTACGCCTCGATCCCGCTCGAGGCCGTGCTGGATCATTGGGAATTTCCCGACGGCGACCCGGGATTCGCGCTGCCGGCGGCGATCCTGCCTCCCGCCCGACGGATAGGTGAACGTCTGCACCCGATACCCTAGATGGCCGCACCGGGCACGTAGGGGGCGTTCTAGCCTCGTTCTGGACTTTTGCGTGCTGCGCGCGCCTCGCGTCGATCGCGACCACGCGAGGGCTCACACCCAGCCCGAAAACCTCCGCTTGCGGGGGGTGGACTTCCCTAGAAGGTGCCTCTATATTCCGGCGCTCCGTGGCCTGGGTCAGCACTCAGGTCACTTCGTTCTGCCTAACCCCAAGTTCTCTACCCGAGACCTTTCTTTGATGAACCCCGACGTTGCGGTCGTGAGCGCCACAATCCTGGCCGACCTACCTCAACGTCTTTATCGCCTCAAAACGGAGGGCGGCTCTCAACTCGTCGCCGGTCTGTCCCCTGAAGTCCAACGCCTCGGCACCACTTTCAAGCCTGGAGATAGAGTGCGGGTCCGCCCCGCCGCCAGCGACCTCGGTCGCGGGACCATCCTCGGGCTCTTCGTCGAACCACCGCCCCCTGTGCCGTCCGCTCCCTAAAGAGCAGACACCAGGCACCGAGAAGCGGTCCACTCGACTCCGCCGAAGCCACCGACCCAGCCAAGACAGCCTATGACCTCAGAAAGCCCCCTTTACGAGATGCGAAATCGACCAGCGAGCCCCGCGACGATGAAAGTTCGAGCCAGCGTCAAGAAGATCTGCGAGAAGTGCAAGGTGATCCGCCGCCGCGGTGTGGTGCGTGTCATTTGCGAAAACCCCAAGCACAAGCAGAGGCAGGGCTAATCATGGCTCGTATCTCTGGAGTCGACCTGCCGAAGGGCAAGCGCATCGCGATCGCGCTTACCTACATCTACGGCGTCGGCACAAACACCGCGACGCGCATCCTCAAGCAGTCTGGCGTGGGTCCCTCGGTTCGTACCGACGACCTCACCGACGAGCAAGTGAGCGCGATTCGCCAGACCATCGAGGGTGATTTCAAGGTCGAAGGTGACCTTCGGCGCGAAGTTCAGGGCAGCATCAAGCGCCTCATGGACCTCGGCTGCTACCGCGGACTCCGCCATCGTCGGGGTCTTCCCTGCCGCGGGCAGCGGACGCACACGAACGCGCGGACACGCAAGGGCCCCAAGCGAGCCACTGTCTCCGGCAAGAAGAAGTAAGGGATCACGATGGCTCAAGCACGAGGAAAGAAGCGCGTTCGCAAGAACATCTCGACCGGGGTGGTGCACATCCAGTCGACGTTCAACAACACGCTCGTCAGCATCACCGACGTCAACGGCAACGTCATCGCATGGGCTTCGGCCGGTGTGCGTGGCTTCAAGGGCTCCCGGAAGTCCACGCCGTTCGCTGCTCAGCTCGCCGCCGACGAAGCGTCGAAGCGAGCGCAGGACCACGGTCTTCAAACGGTCTCCATCCGGATCACGGGCCCCGGAGCAGGGCGAGAGTCCGCTCTTCGCGGAATCCAGTCCTCCGGCCTTCGCGTCACTTCCATCAAGGACGTGACTCCCATCCCGCACAATGGCTGCCGGCCTCCCAAGCGTCGCCGCGTCTAACTGCGCCTCTCTCGAGATTCTGTAAGGACCGTTCAAGATGGCTCGCTACACCGGACCCACCTGTCGCCTTTGCCGCCGCGAAGATGCGCAGCTCTACCTCAAAGGCGATCGCTGCTTCTCCCAGAAGTGCGGCTACGAGCGCCGCCCATACCCCCCAGGCCAGCACGGCCAGGGTCGCAAGCGTCGTCCCAGTGACTACGGCCAGCAGCTTCGCGAGAAGCAGAAGGTCAAGCGCATGTACGGACTGCTCGAGAAGCAGTTCCGCGGCTACTACTATCGCGCCACCCGCATGAAGGGCGTCACCGGCGAGAACCTTCTCAGCCTGCTCGAGCGCCGCCTCGACAACGTGACCCTCCGGCTTGGGTTCGGTTCCAGCCACGCAGAGTGCCGCCAGCTCACGACCCACGGACACTTCCGGATCAACGGCAAGAAGGTCGACATTCCCAGCTACCTCGTCAAGCAAGGCGATGTGATTGAGGTCTGCGAGCCGAGCCGCAAGATTCAGAAGGTTGTGGACGCGATGGCCAAGGTCGATCGCACCCCGTCCCCTGGCTGGCTCGAGCTGGACAAGGACGCCTTCAAGGGCAAGGTCACCTCGCTTCCAGCCCGTAGTGACATTGCCGCTGAGATCGACGAACAGCTCATCGTCGAGCTCTACTCCAAGTAACCCTCGGGACCCACCCGAACCTCAGGCACACGCAAGTACGCCGAGTACGCCCCCAAGAGCGCAGGACAGCCGATGCAAGACACGAACACCATCGCGAGAAACTGGCGAGACCTCATCCGGCCCAAGAAGCTGGACGCGGACAACAACTCGCTCAGCGACGCCTACGGAAAGTTCACCTGCGAGCCGCTTGAGCGCGGCTATGGGATCACGCTCGGCAACAGCCTCAGGCGCGTGCTTCTCAGCTCCCTGCAGGGCGCTGCGGTCACCTCGGTGCGCATCGAAGGTGCGCTGCACGAGTTCACGACCATCGAAGGTGTCGTTCAGGACGTCACCGACATCATCCTCAACATCAAGTCGCTCCGTCTTCAGATGGACGACGCCACGCCCCGCACGATCCAGATCGACAAGCAGGGCGAGGGCGATGTCAAAGCCTCGGACATCATCGCGCCGACCGGTCTGCACGTGCTCGAGCCCGAGCAGACGCTGGCGACGCTGTCCAACGGCGGACATCTCAAGATGGAGATGACGGTGGAGATGGGGCGCGGCTACCAGACCGCCGACCAGAACAAGAAAGAGGGCCAGCCGATCGGAGTCATCCCGATCGACAGCCTTTTCTCGCCCATTCACAAGGTCAACTACCGGGTCACCAACGCCCGGGTCGGTCAAAGAACCGACTACGACCGCCTGGTGCTCGAGATCTGGACCGATGGCTCCGTGCGTCCCGACGACGCTGTGGCCTTCGCCGCCAAGATCCTCAAGGAGCAGCTCTCGATCTTCATCAACCGCGAAGAGATCGAAGAGGCAACGACTGCAGAGCCCTCCGAGGAGGACAAGCTCAACGAGTACCTGTGGCGCTCGGTCGATGAGCTCGAGCTCAGCGTCCGTTCGGCGAACTGCCTGCAGAACGCCAACATCCACTACATCGGCGACCTGGTCCAAAAGACCGAGGCCGAGATGCTCAAGACCAAGAACTTTGGTCGGAAGTCTCTCAAAGAGATCAAAGAGATTCTCGCGCAGATGGGTCTCTCGCTCGGGATGAAGATCCCGAACTGGCAGGGACCACCCCCCGCGCACGACTAGTCGCGGAGCCTTTCCCCGACTCGATTCACTTCGAACGCAAGAGCCACTACGATGCGACATCGCAAAGCAGGACGACAACTCGGACGCAACTCGGCCCACCGCAAGGCGATGTGGCGCAACATGGTCACTTCGCTCATCGAGCACGGCCGCATTCGCACCACCGAAGCCAAGGCCAAGGAACTCCGAGGCTTCGCCGAGAAGACCATCACCAAGGCCATCCGCGTGGCTGACATCGTCGCCAAAGACGCGGACGCCCGCTCGACGGAAGAGAAGACCCGGTTGGTGCACGCCGTGCGCGTCGCAGGACGCATGGTTCGCGGCCGCGACCAGCTCCACAAGCTGTTCCACGAGGTCGCTCCGCAGCTGACCAGCCGCCCCGGCGGCTACACCCGCATCACCAAGGTCGGACCTCGGCCCGGCGATGCCGCGCCCATGGCGTACGTCGAGATCATCTTCGGCAACTAGCCAGCCTGCGGCGTCGATTCGAAGACCCCTCTGCCTGATGGCGGTGGGGTTTTTTCGTGGTTCGGGCCCGGGCTGGGGGCCTGTCCATGCGGACACAACCGCAGGTTTTTTCGCCTGACGAGCATGTCCGCCTACATTTGCGTACATGGGCAGTTCTGCGCTTGGGTCTCTCGTTCCGGTCACGCTGGTTCTGAGCGCGCTGCTGTTCGCCGCGCTCTGGATGCGGCGACGCTTGGAGCAGGGAGCGACAGGAGGCCAAAGCGTTCGCCTCACCGGCGAGCATGCGGTGCACGTGGTGACCGTAGAGGGTCGGCGCTGGATGTTGGGGACGGGGCCCGCTGGCCCGCCAACCCTCCTGGCTGAACTGGCCGCCGCGCCGCCGGAGGGCTCTGGTGGCTGAGGTGTCGCCCACGATCTGGGTCTGGGTGGGGCTGGCCTCGTTGCCGCTCATCCTGGCCCTGTGCACCGCCTTCACAAAGTCTCTGGTCGTCGTCGGTGCGCTGCGGACCGGCCTCGGCGCGGAGGCGTTCCTCCCATGGCCGGTCGTGCTGGCCGTGGCGACGGTGATCACGGGCGTGGTCATGCTGCCGGTCGCAGGCGCGCTGGTGCTGGGCCTGGAGTCTGTCGGCGGTCTCGAGGCCGTGATTCAGTCGCCGGCGGAGCATGGCTCGGCGCTGTTGCAGCCGCTGCTGGAGTTCACCCAACGACATGCAGATCCGGCTGAGTTGGAGTTCTTCTCGGAGCTGCAAGGACGTCCGCCGCAGCAGGGATGGGTGAGCGTGCCGGCGTTCCTCGTGACGGAGCTGACCGAGGCTCTGGCCATCGCGGTGGTCATTCTCGTTCCGTTTGTTCTCGCTGACCTCGTGATCGGCCAAGCGCTCACGCTCGGTGGGCTGGCCGCAGTGCCGCAGCCGCTGGTGAGCGTGCCCGTGAAGCTGTTGCTGTTTCTCGCTGTGGGCGGCTGGGACGTCGTCATCGGCGGATTGGTGAAGGGATACGCATGACTGAGTTGTTCGACATCGTTCGTGACATGTTGATGCTGGCCGTGACGGTGTTGCTTCCGTTGGTCCTGGCCGGTGTTGCCGGGGCCGTCGTTGGCGGCCTCGTCGTGTTGTGGCTGGGCCTCCAGGACCAAGGTCTTGCAGCGATGATTCGGGGGCTCAGCGTGCTCGCTGCCTTGGCCTTCACGGGCGCGGCCGCGTTCGACGGGGCGGTGGAGCAGACGGTCGCCGCCTGGTCCCACGTCGAGGGCCTCGGTCGCGACGGTGTTGCGTTGGACCTCGATGGATCTTGACGCGGAACTCGTGGGCGCCGCTCTGCTCGCCCTGCGATGGTTCGTTGCGTTGAGGCTCCAGCCACACTGGGCCGTCGCGGTGGGGCCTCTTTGGTGGCCGGCTGCAGCGGCCCTTGCGATGGGAGTCGCGGCCAGCGTGGATGCGTCGCCCGTGGTGCTGGCGTCTTCACAGAGCTGGGTGGTTGCGATCGGCACCGAAGTGCTCCTCGGCGCGGGGCTGGGTGTGCTCGCCAGCTTGCCGGCCTACGCTTTGTTGGGCGGCGCAGCGGCCTCTGCAACGGGCCTAGGCACGTCTCCAACACCGCTCGTTCGAATGAGCGTCAGCGGTGCGTTGGTCGCCGCGCTCGCCCTTCGGCTCCATCACCCCGCGCTGGTGGTGCTCCGGGACCAAGCCACGCTCTTGCCGCCCGCTCGCTCTGAGCTCTGGCTCCCCTCGGTTGCCGAGCTCCCCGGCGTACTCGCGCTGCATCTGGACGGAATGCTGATGCTGGCGCTGACACTGGCGACGCCGGTCCTGCTCAGCGTCGTGATTCTCCGGGCCGCTGGGGCCGTTGTTGGGTCGGGACCCGCGGTGTCGCGGCCGATCGCCGGAACCGCGACGCCGGCCCTTGCAACCCTCGGAGCGTTGATGGCGTTTGCTGCGTCGTGGGCCGTCTATCCGTCGGGCTGGGCACGCAGCGCCGTCTTTGTCGCGGCGGGATGACCGGCACCCGGTCGTTTCGCCGCATTGCTACACTGCCCCGGCATGGTTCGGGCATCGCTCGTTGCCGCGTTGGTGGCACTGGGAAGCTGTGGGGGGACCGATCCGGCGCCAACACTCGATTCCCTGCGCCAGCCCAGTGGGCTCGCCGTCTCCCCGAACGCCCAGTGGTTGTTCGTGACCAACGGCAACTGGGATCGGGTGCAAGGAGGCGGGAGCTTGGCTGCGCTCGACCTCGTCGGACTGCACGCCGCGCTCGAGGCGGACATTGCGGCCGCCGGCGCGGGTCTGTCGCGAAGCCGCCCATGCCGCCGGGTCGCCGACACCGACGAGACGATCGAGTGCATACCGCAGGCGTTCATCGACGCCGAGCAGACGGTTGTGCTGGGCGATGGTCTCGGCAACATCGCGGTGGATACACGCGGGGCGGAAGCGTCGGGCGGGCCCTACCGACTCTTGCTGCCGCAGCGAGCTCCCGCGGCGCTGGCTTGGGTCGATGTGATCCCGACCCCCGAGGGCGTCAACCTCGACTGCGGCCAAGATGAGTTCGGGGTCTGTGATGCGCTGCACCAGGTGCGGAGATCCTCCGAGGACGCGGGCGGTATCGGTCCCGATCCATCACGGATCACGCTCGACGATCAGGGGTTTCGCTTCGCCTATCTGCCCCACCTGCTCGACGGCGAACTCACGCTGATCGACCTCGACGGTGAACTGGGACCGGAGATCACGGCGCGGTCCGACAACGAGTTTTATCGGGAGGACCTGTTCGACGAGTTCGACGCGGCCGGCGGGTTTGCCGTCGCGGCGCGGGCCTGCGATCCGGTGGCGGCCGCAGAGGTGACCCGCGACTGCGAGCGACCGCTGCTGTACACGACGCACCGATACTGGCCGGGCATCAAGTCGTTTACCGTCGCCGCGGGCCTGGAGGTCATCCTCTCCGGGAACGACACCCGGATCTCCGGGATCGGAGCCGACAACGTTGTCGCACGGCCGATCATGGGGGACCTCGCCTTCGAAGACCCCGAGGTGGGGGACAAGCTCTTGCTGGTTCAAACCACGCCTGGGGCGCTGGCGCGGGTCGACACCTCGATCGACCCCGAGTCCGAGTCGCCACGCAATACGCAGCTCGGCTCGGTCGCGTTGTGCAGCAACCCCAACGTTCTCGCTGTGCATCGTCCACCGGACGAGGAAGCGCTCGCGTTGGTGAGCTGCCTCAGCGACGGTGTTGTGGCCGTCGTTGGGCTCGCGACGTTCACGGTGGTGCGGCGCGTCGTCGTGGGGGAGGGAGCGAACGAGATGGCGATCGACACCGCTCGGGAGCAGCTCTACGTCGCCAACTCGCGCGAGCACACGATCTCCGTGGTGAGCCTCGACCGGCAGAGTCCGCTGTTCCTGCGGGAGTGGGCACGGGTCGGCGTGGGTGCGGGCTCTCGCGACGAGCCCTGAGCGGTTCGCCCACGCCCCGAGTTGGACCGCCACGGGACGCCGCGGGCCGGAGCGTCCCAGCCTCGGCGCGGGCTCAACTCCACGCCGCCGACGGACGAAGAGGTCCTCGTGCGCACGTTCGCCCTCATCGCGCTGTTGGCCGCCGGTTGCCACGCCGTGCCCGCAGGAACCCCCGGTGCGTACGGGGAGGAGCGCTGGGTCGCGGCCGATGGGAGCTTCGGTGTCGAGTTCCTCTCTCCGCCGTGGTCCGTCGCGATCGAGGAGTCCGGGAGGCTCGAACTCGAGATACCTCCCGAGATCTTCGGGGTGGCGCTCGATGGCACATCGCCCTCCCACGCGTTTCAAGTGGGGCACGTGGACGGGCTGGAGGGGCTCGACGAGTTCACCTCGGACGACGATGACGGCGACACCGACGGCGGCTGGGAGACGGACACCGACGGATTGCCGGTGGACCCGGAGGTCGATCTCGGCGGACTTCCGGAGTCGTTGGTCGGGTTGGACCTGCGGGATCCCTACGCGGTGGCCCGCGCCGAACTCGATGTGCTGATCGAGGAGCACGACGCCCAGCTCGACTACGGCGTGTCGGATTTTGTCATGCCCACGGGCGTTCGCGCCGTCGAGTTCCAGGTGCAGATGAGCCCGGGGTTCTTTGTCCGGGCCTTCTACGTTGACGCGCGTCCGTCGTTGGTCCGCGCGACCTTCGTGTCGCTGTTTGACCTCGACACCGAGGACATCGCGACGATGGCCCGGTCGCTCGATACGGTCGATCCGGAGGTCCGATGATCGGGTTGCTGGTCGCCGCGGGGCTCTGGTTGGGTCCGCCCGTGTTGCCAGACCTGCCGGCGGAGCGGGCGGCCAAGGCACGCGCGGATGAACAAGCCCGGCGCGAAGCCGAGGCCGAGGCCAAGGCGGCGGCTGATGCCGAGGCAGCACAGCAGGCGGAGGCTGCCGCGCTGGCCGAGAACAGCGAGCCAGACAAGCCTCCCGCACAGCCTGGAACGCCAGCCGAGGCTGCACCGACCTCGGCCACGCCTGGGGCGCCGCAGACTCCCAAGAAGGCGCAGGCGAAGCCGGTGACGGCCGGCCAACTCCGCGCGGCGGCTCCGGCGGCGCAGCTCGAGTCCGCGTCCGCGTCCGAGTTGGCAGCGTGGTCTGAAGACGACGCGCTCTACGCTGCGCCCGGGCAGCCCGACCGCGCCCTCCGTCGGCCGCAGTCGAAGCCGGCAGGACGCCACGCTCCGACGCGAACCGCGACGCGTCTGCGTACGAGCACCGCGTTGGAGCAACCTTCCCGTCCGCCCCCACCGGCGCGCTCGGCCGCGTTCGTATTCGGGTACCGGATCTTCCACACCTCGGACGCCTTCGCCCGGGCACAGTCGTGGCATGTCGGCTCGCTCGAGGTCACGCCGGTACGCCGCTGGGTTCGGCTCAACCTCATCACCGAGGTCGGGGCCGAGGGAGGAGCCGCGGCGCGAGGCGGGGACCGAGCCGACTTGTTCATGATGCAGAAGGCAGGCCTCGGCGCGCAGGCCCCGGGTTGGCTGACGCCGTTCGTCGAGTTCCAGGGCGGTGCTGGGGTCGCCCGGGTGGAGCTCTTCGACCGCAACGATCTTCTGTTGCTGTGGACGGTAGGCCTCGATGCGGGAGCCCAATGGGCGGTGACCAAGTGGATGTGGATTCACGCATCCGTCGGCTGGATTCGCCCGACGTTTCAACGCCCCGAGCGCGCCGTCTATCACGACAGCTTCACGTTCAAGCTCGGCGTCGGATTCTAGCGCTCGCAGCACCGCCGGGGATTCGGACCCCTGCGGTGCGGTACGGTACGGCCAGGCGCCGCAAGGCGCCCGTTTCGGGTGAAGCGAAGGGCGACGTGTCGGCCGCAGCGAGGGGCCTTTTCGGAAGGCCCCTCCTATGACTAGATGCCTTTGACGCGAACGGGGGCGGCGATGAAGTTGGTCAGACCCTGTCCGTGTTGCCCGTAGGTGTTGTCGCCCAAACACTGGACCTGGCCGTTGGCTCGCAGGGCGCACGTGTGTTCGCCGCCCGCTGCGACGGACCGAAAGTCACCGCGGAAGTTGGTGCGAACCGGGGTCCGGCTGAGTCCGCCGTCTCGGCCCAGGCGTCCCTTGCCGTTGTCGCCCCAACAAAGCACGCCACCATCCTGCAGGACGACGCAGGTGTGGTCGAGCCCGGATGAGATCGACACCGCGTTGGTGATGCCTTTGACCGGGACGCGGGTGGTCCATGTTGTCTGAGTCCCTGAGCCGAGTTGTCCCTTGTCGTTGCCACCCCAACACGCGACCTGGCCGGTACGCCGACGCGCGCAGGAGTGTGACGCGCCCGGGGCGACCTCGGTGGCATCGGTGAGCTTGGCGACGCTGACCGGTGCGGCCTTCGGTGTCCCCAGATCGGCCGCGCCGGCGCCGTTGCCGAGTTGCCCAGCTCGGTTGGTCCCCCAACAGACGACGCCGCCGAGCTTGCGAACCGCGCAAGAGTGTTGGGACCCGAGCTCGATGCCCGAGGCATCACGCAACCCCTGCGCGACGACCTTTCGCCCCTTGGCACCCCCGGCGGGCGCTCCGGTTTGCGAGAACTCGCTATCGCCCCAGCACGTGACCTGCCCGGTTCGACGGCGTGCGCAGGTGTGGGCCGCGCCAGCGGAGACCTCGACCGCATCGGCGATCTGCGGAACGACGGTCGGCCTGGGAACACCACGCTTCTTGCCGGCGCCGAGTTGCCCCGCTGTGTTGCTCCCCCAGCACAAGACCCGGCCGCTCTTCGAGACGGCACACGCGTGTTCGCTCCCCGCGGCGACCGAGACCGCGTCGGTGATCCCGGTGGCAGACACGGGAGCATCGGCGTCCGCTTTGCTGCCGTCTCCAAGCTGTCCCTTGTCGTTGCGTCCCCAACAGCTCACCGACCCATCTCGGCGTCGTGCACACGTGAAGCTCACGCCCGAGGCGACCTCGACCGCATCGTCGAGAGCGGAGACCCGCGGAGCGTCCCCGGCCGAGGACTTTCCTGCGGCGCCGTTGCCCAGGGCGCCGCCGTCGTTGCTACCCCAGCAGTAGACTTCTCGTCCTGGCTTGATCGCGCAGGCATGCGACGCGCCGACGGAGACGCTCTGGGCACCGGCGATGCCTTGAACGAGGGCAGGGGCGCGGACGGCCGCGGTCGAGCCGTTCCCGAGGCGGCCGTCGGCAGCAGCCCCCCAACAGCGGAGGGTGCCGTTGTCGAGGCGCGCACACGTGCTGGCCTCTCCCGCGTCGACGGATGCAACGCCTGCGACGGCCACGCTCGTGGGCTTGAGTGCTGCGGCCCCCGCGATACCGGTGGCCTGTCCGCCTCCGTTCGCGCCCCAGCACGCAACCCGGCCCACGGCGCTCCGGATGCAGGTGTGGAACTTTCCGGCGGTGATCTGGGTCGCGCCTTCAGAGCCGCGAACGAGATGCGGGCGGGCTCCACCGACGCGACCGCCATCGCCCATCTGTCCCTGGTCGCCTTGGCCGAAGCACACTGCGGCTGCCCCCTTTCGGATGACGCAGGTGTGGCCGGCCCCCGCAGCGACGCCGGTGAGCTGTGCAAGGCCCGGAACGTCGGTCGCCGCGAGGGTGTTGGGTCGGCCTTCGGTGCCTTGCTGGCGCCAGCGGTTCTCGCCCCAGCACGCCAAAGTCCCGGCCCGACGGATGACGCAGGTGTGGTCTTCGCCGGCCGCAATCGCCACCGCGTCCTCGACGTTTCGAACCGTGACCGGGAGCGTGGAGCGCTTGCCCGCGCCGCCTCGGCCGTCTCCGAGCTGGCCGCGGTCGTTGGCCCCCCAGCATGCGACGCCGCCGGTCTTCTTGAGTGCGCATGCATGGGCCCGGCCCAGGACGATGTCGGTCGCATCGTCGAGCCGCTCGACCAGGGGCCCGGCGGTGTTTCGGTCCGTTGTCCCGCCGTCACCGAGTTGGCCCTGACTGCCCGCGCCCCAGCACTGCGCACGCCCGGAGCGTCGTCGGCTGCAGGTGAATCCATCGCCGGCCTCGACCTCATCGATGGGGTCGTTGGCCAGCGAAGGATCTCCGGCGCCGGATCCGGGCCTCGTCGTCTTGGGCGACGAAGACGGTGAGGAGGACGGGGTGCACGCGGCCGCAACGAACAGCAGGACAAGAGTCGGGAGCGAAGCAGCTCGCATCGGGTGGGATGATAGCGCTCTCCAGAGGCCAACCGTGAAATCCCATGCGCCAGGCCAGGCCTGGCGCGATCCGTGGCGGGCTGCTCGGCGCTCGTCATGTCCAGCAGTCCGTGGTGAAACCCGACACGACGTCTCACCCGTCTTTTTCGCTGCGGGCGGCGTCGCTAAAACCGGCAGCACACCCGGTACAGCGGCGTTTCGGCTCCTACCTAGGAGCGAAACATCCATCGCGGTCCGCCGCGCCGGCTCTCACCGCAGGCTGCTAGGGTTTGGTGATCGGCGGTGATTGGGCTAAGAGGGTCGGGAGTGCCCGGCGACCGCACCATCATGCCGTCCGCCGCCCGATTGCGACGTGGCTGGAGGGCGGGGCTGCGGGCGCAGTCTCGCTGGCTCGACACGGCCGCCGGCCTCGCCGGGGTGGGTCTCGTCCTGGG
>OJGU01000448.1_pt1 | contig 24465 bp, 18 predicted proteins | sample 1594741 | NCBI WGS metagenome assembly OJGU01 (sample SAMN05416841, study PRJEB24817) | seawater metagenome | isolation source: Sea water | place: Canada:Atlantic | collected 2013-07
TCTACACTAGATCGCTCGTCGGCAGCGTCAGATGTGTATAAGAGACAGATTGTACCCTTTTATGATCGATCAGGACTCATCAACGAAACGTTGGAGACGCTGAGCTCAGCGCTTACCGAAGAAATTCTTGTCACCATCATCGTTGTCCTCCTCTTGCTCATGCACCTGCGGAGTTCCCTGTTGATTTCTGGTTTGTTGCCGTTGGCGGTGTTGATGTGTTTTAGCGCGATGAGTGTCTTCGGCGTTGATGCCAATATTGTCGCCCTTTCTGGGATTGCTATCGCGATCGGGACGATGGTGGATATGGGAGTTGTGGTATGTGAAAACATTCTCAAACACCTTGATGAGGCAGGGGAAGGAGAAGACCGGCTTGAGCTTGTCTTGCGAGCATCGAGGGAGGTTGGAAGTGCCGTGTTGACGGCGGTCGCGACAACTGTTGTGAGCTTTTTGCCAGTATTCGCGATGGAAGCGGCTGAAGGAAAACTTTTCAAACCCTTGGCTTGGACTAAGACTTTTGCACTGATTGCGTCGGTGTTTGTCGCATTGGTTGTTCTGCCGTCATTGGCCCATGTCTTTCTCGCAGGAAAATCACGAAAGGGCTGGCTCCAGAAGGCAAGCCGTGGTGTTGGGCTAGGTCTAGGATTGATTATTCTGGCTTACTCGGGGATTCAATTTGAGGCCTTAGGAGAGACCGCATCCTTAGGCTGCTTACTGGGAGTCTTCCTGATTGCTAGTAGCGGCTACTCTCTCCTTCGATGCCGTTTGTCGTCAGAAATGCAGATTTGGATTCCTCGCTTGACGAACATGGGAGTCGCGTTCGGCGTGGCCGTCGTCTTGGCACGGCACTGGATGCCGTTGGGGGTAGAGAGGGGAGAACTATGGAATGTATTGTTTGTCCTGATTCTCGTTGGAGGACTCGTGGCGACAATTCTAGTGTTCATGCACTTCTACGGGGCTATTCTAGGGTGGTGTCTTCGTCACCGCCTGACATTTCTCCTCCTCCCTTCGTTTCTCGTTGTGTCTGGAATGGTGATCTGGCTCGGATTCAATGCTGTCTTTGGTTGGTTGCCTCCTGCTCTAACGACTTGGCGCCCGATGCTTAGCTTGGCGTACACGTTTCCCGGGCTGGGCAAAGAGTTCATGCCGGACCTGGATGAAGGTTCGTTTTTGTATATGCCGACCACGATGCCTCATGCTTCGATTGGAGAATCAATGGATGCGATGAGAAAACAGAACATGGCTATTCGATTGATCCCAGAGGTTGAAACAGTCGTTGGTAAGTTAGGAAGAGCGGAGACCTCGCTCGATCCGGCGCCGGTCTCGATGGTCGAGTCGGTCATCAACTATCATGCGGAGTTTCTGAGGGATCGGAGTGGAGAGCTCATACTGTTTCGGTTCGATCCCAACGAGACGGATTTGTGTCGTGATATGGCCGGGAAGCCCTTGCTCGCACCGGATGGCGAGCCTTATGTTACAAGAGGACGATTTGAAAGAACGAGGACTGGAGCCTTGGTGGAGGATCGTCATGGAAAACCTTTTCGACTTTGGCGTCGAGCGCTGGATCCTAGCTTGAATCCAGGGCGCGCTGCGTGGCTTGGAATCAGAGGAACGGAAGACATTTGGGATGCGATTGTGAACGTTGCCAAGATTCCTGGTTCGACGTCTGCCCCTAGGCTTCAACCCATTGCTGCTCGGCTGGTGATGCTTCAAAGTGGCATGCGAGCCCCGATGGGAATCAAGGTCAAAGGGCCTAGTCTTGAAGCGATCGAGTCGGCTGGATTTCAGATAGAACGCTTCTTGAAAGACGTGCCGTCGATTCAAGCCGATGCCGTTGTGGCGGATCGGATTGTGGGAAAGCCTTATCTAGAGATTGAGATCGATCGGGAGGCGATTGCTCGCTACGGAATGCGGCTTGGAGATGTGCAAGAAGTGATTGAAGTGGGCATTGGTGGCAAGCGGGTCACGACAACGGTGGAGGGCCGGGAACGCTATCCCGTTCGAGTCCGTTATCTTCGAGAGCTGCGGGATCAGATCGAATCACTTGGGCGAATCCTCGTGCCGGCACCGGATGGTGTGCAGATTCCGCTCGAACAGTTGGCGACGATCACTTATCGACGGGGGCCGCAGAGCATCAAAAGTGAAGATACCTTCTTGATCGGGTATGTTCTTTTCGACATGAAGGCTGGAAATGCCGAGGTGGATGTAGTCTTGGAGGCTGAGTCCTATTTGAAGTCGAAGATAGCCAGTGGGGAACTCACCCTCCCTGAGGGGGTGAGCTACGTGTTCTCCGGGAGCTATGAAAATCAGGTGCGTTCGGAGAGAAAGCTGATGGTCGTGCTTCCCTTGGCTCTCTTAACCATCTTTGTCATTCTTTACCTTCAGTTCAAATCGGTAAGCAACACGCTGCTAGTGTTCTCGGGAATTGGCGTTGCTTGGGCCGGTGGATTTCTGATGCTATGGTTGTATGGTCAATCGTGGTTTCTGGATGTGTCTTTCATGGGCGTCGATATGCGGGAGCTTTTCCAAGTGCAACCCTTTAATTTGAGCGTGGCAGTTTGGGTCGGATTTCTTGCTCTCTTCGGTATCGCTTCAGACAACGGAGTGATTATGGCGACCTATCTGGAACAGACGTTTAAGGCGCGTCGTCCCGCGACGATTGCAGCAATACGTCGGGCGACCGTCGATGCGGGAGTCCGACGTGCTCGGCCTTGTTTGCTCACGACCGGGACGACGGTTCTTGCTCTGATTCCTATACTCACGTCTAGAGGGCGTGGCGCCGATATTATGGTGCCGATGGCCATCCCATCCTTTGGTGGCATGGCAGTGGTCGGCGTGAGTATTTTTATTGTGCCCGTGCTGTACTGCGTCGTTCAAGAGTTTCGGTGTCGTTGCAAGCTGCGCGAATCCGAGGCGGCGTTTCTTTCCGCGATAACGCTCTTTGTTCTTCCCGTGCTGTATTGTGCGTGCTGTGAATCGTTTGGCCGGACAGAGGGAACGATGAGGACGCCAATGGGTAGCGACGATGAGGCTGACTCCTAGGGGCGGTTTTAACCCGATTGTTCCCGTTACAAGAGCTAGTTGTCGAGTGCGGGTTTGAGAATCGCTACGACTGTGTCGTGTCCCCAACGAGGGCCAATCTGAGATTTTCGATGAGCTGCCCATTGAGCGGCGGTCAGGTGATGCGTGGCATCAAGACGGTCTTTGTCAGCTCCGCGTTCGAGAAGATATTGGACCATTCTTGGCTTCGCCTCCCAGGCGGCCCAATGCAATCCGGTGGCGCCTTGGATGTCCGTATTAATGTCGAATCCCGCTTGCAAGAGATATTGGACGATTTCGGTCTGATCGCAAACGCAGGCACAGCGGAACACATCGGAATACGTGGCTCCTTTCAGTTGTTCGACCATCGGCTTGAGCAGCCCGGCGCCGGCAGCCATTCTTGCTGAATGAATCTTTGCTCCATGATTAACCAGAATCGTTATAACCTCGACCATGCCGAAATGGACGGCAAAATCTAAGGGGGTGCCGTCGGGAATACCCGGGTAACTCGCCTTGATTTCCAGGTTTGCCCCAAACTCGATCAGGACCGCGGCGATTCCAGGCTCGCCGAGACTTGCTGCTCCGTGTAGCGGGGATTCTCCGGAGCTTGGGAGCCCATTTACTGGGGCGCCGGCCTTGAGGAGCAAGCGCGCGATATTGGCCTGCTGTCCGTGGTTCCATAATTGGTTGAACGGAGCGTCGGAAAGATAGTGGAGGGGTTCGGTGCGGCACTTGCGGAATAGGGGGCCCCAGGCAATCGGTTTTGTCGCAAGTTCAGGGCGTCCACTAAGGAGTTGCTCGATGGTTTCGAGATGACCCTCGTCTATGGCGCGTTTAAAATGACTCATCGTGTTCGTGGAGCGGCGATTTTGCTGTGTCTGAGAGCAGCGACTCTAGTTATTTCAGAATCTGTCGCCAAGTGAGCAATTCTCTTTGCGGCGCTTCTTTGTCGTTTTATCGGCCCCGATTAGTCTTGCGATGAAAGCGTTGAGGGGGCATAACGCTGAAGTCTCATTGGAATTGTTGTCTGTTGTCGAAACGGTTTGCCAGAATCGTGATTTGACTTGTTCGTTGCTAATGATCAAGAAAACCGGTTGCTTTATGAAAACTTCTCTTCCTTGGATTTACTTGTCTTTGTTCCTCAGCGCGACGTCGTTGGGCTATGCCCAGGAAATCTCGTTCTTCTTCTCCGCAGGTGATTTCAGTGGAGAACCTGATCGCTTCGGAAATACTCATACGGTTGGGCCGGGTGAGGCGATTGAACCTCGACCCTTTGGAAATGAGGCGCTTGATGATGTGTTTTTCGATGAGGACAACTTGTGGCTTATCTATGTGCACGAAGGAAACACTTTTCTCGTCTCCCACGCCCCGGGTGATTTTGAAGATTCCCCTGAAGTGTACATGGACATTACCGTCGCTATTGGGGGAACATACGAAGTCATTCTAGATCATCTGGATAACCGCAGCGAGCCAGGGAGTGGTCCTATTCAAGCGGCCTTGGGTGACAACGATCTGGTTGAGTATTCCGAGCTTAATTCAACGCCGGCAACTGGTGGGACGGCCCCGGGCTATCCTTCCATTGGAAATGTGACTTCGGGAAACATGTGGTGGCAAACAGTTTCCCTTGGTGAGGTGGAGGTTGAAGCGGGAGAAGTCATTCGGGTTCGTGTGGATGATGTTGCTGGCTTTGCCGAGGATTTTGTCACGTCGACCTGGAATGGTGTGACCTTACGGGTGATAGAGCTGAGTGGATCCATCTTAGAGGTTCAAGTCAGTCCCGGTGCCTTTGATTGGGTAACCGACGTTAGTGGTAATCAATTTCGAACTGGGCCAGTAGACACCGCCGCCTTTCCAACGCAAGCAGATTGGCTCACCGTGAACGCGAATAGTAGCAGCGATAATTTTTGGAATATTCGCGAAGGGCTCGGCTCCTATGGCCCAATCCTAGAATCATTCCCGAATGCCGGCGAAGATGCGCCTCCATTGCAGACTTCCGTCATCTTGGCCAATGGCGGGACTTACGACGTGTTCTTCAGCCTTGGAGACGTTGGTGCGGTGGATGCCGAGGAGAATCTTGTAAATCAGACCCCACTCAATTTTGCGTTCGAAGGCAGTGACTTCACCCGTTGGCATGCGAATGATGGGGAATTCAAAGGTACCCCCGGGTACAATGACTATGAAATGGCCGTGGGTGAAATCACCGTTGCGGACGGTGAGCAGGTCAATTTCTTAATTGATGATGTGCAAGACGGGACGGCAAGCCGATCTGTGTATCTCGGAATGCGCTTGGTTGCCCGGCCTTCGCTGCAGATCTCTGAATTTCAGGTTAGCCCGGGAGTGTTTGAGTCGACCACAGATCTCTTTGGCAATACCTTCCACACCGGGCCTGCCGATGCGGCTTCGTTTCCTGCGCAGGAAGATTGGCTCACGGTGAATGCGAATTCCAGTAGTGACAATCTTTGGAACATTCGCGAAGGCCTTGGTTCGTATGGGCCAATCATCGAGAGCTTCCCCGCCGCGGGCGAAGATGCGCCGACCCTGCAGACCAGCGTGACGTTTGCAACGCCTGGTGTCTATGATGTGTTCTTTAGTTTGGGTGATATTGGTGCGGTGGATGCCGAGGAAAATCTCGTGAATCAGACGCCGCTCAATTTTGCGTTTGATGGGGAGGGGTTTACCCGTTGGCATGCGAATGATGGAACCTTTAACGGCACCCCTGGTTACAATGACTATGAAATGTCTGTCGGTCAGGTAAGGGTCGCTACCGATGAAACTCTTAGGTTTCTGATCGATGATGTGCAAGATGGGACGGCTGCTCGCTCGGTCTATCTTGGGATGCGATTCGTCTATGTTGGGCCAGGAATGACCGAACCAGTTGATCCGCCCGTCGTTCCTCCCGTATTGCCTCCAATCGTCTTGCCACCGGTGCCAGGACAACAACCGGGTTCAATTTCAGGTATTGATCGTGCGGCAGATGGGATTATTAGCATTGAATTCACGGGTGTCTTACAGTCCTCCGATAGTCTCGGAGGTGAGTATCAACCTGTGGCCAATGCAACATCGCCGTTTACGGTTGATGCCTCAGGTGATGCGAAATTTTACATCGCTCGATAGGGCTCACGAGTAATCGATATTTGACGAAAGGCGGGGACCAATTTGGTCTCCGCCTTTCTTTTTGCTCCTTCCACGAAGGGAGGGGAAGGACGGGGGGGCGTTCCATGCATATCAACCGTTGAGCGAGAGTCTGCGCGAGCCGTCGAAGCTTAAACCTCTCGGATCGATCAAGCCCTTGACACAAGTAAGAAGCGTTGAGCTTTGTCAATCCTGTCGGGAGCAATATCTCGCGAGACCTCTCGCTCAATGGTGATCTGGTCCAGGTGGGGCTGGAAGTTTGCCTTTTTTCGGTGAAGCCCCGTGCCACTGGATTCGTTGGGATGCAATCGTGTTCGACTTGCATTGGTGACCGGAATCTAAGACTAATGGGATACGGTGCGAACACCCTTATGCAGGCGCCCGCACCGTTGACCAAGCCCGCGTTTAGCGGCGCTCGTCGCCCGGGAGGGCGAGAGTAAGATTGTCCATACCCGTGTCTCTCATCTGAGAAGCGAGCTGTGAGGAGCTGAACGTTTGAACGCTGCCATCTCCGAGCACGATGTTCCCTCGGAGGTTGTGAATGTTTTGATCGAAACCAGGCGTTGGAGTCGGGAGAGGCCGAGCTTGGTTCCTTGGCGCTCTCATTCTGAATCGGAGGATGGCTCCTTTGCTAATATCGGTTCGGTTGGCATTGGTAATATTGCGATCCCCTGAGAGGAGACTCTGGGGGAGCGTTTCGTCCGCGTCGAATCCGACGAAGTAGGAGATGTTTTGGTTGCGATAGAATGCTTCTATCCCCGTTTTTGCGGATTGCCGGTTTGTGTTCCACGAGTTGGCTTCGACTCTGCCTAAGCCATCGCTTGGGCAGAGGACGATTTTTGGCGTCGCTAATTCGTTTGAAAGCGAGAGGAAGTGGCGCCAAGTCTTGTTCATGCTGTCGAGCGCATCGGCTGATCCTCCCAGGGTGGCCGCAACTTGCATGGGAAAGAGATCATCATTGTCGGTGGCGAAGAGTCGAAAGGCGAGTCCCACGTTCTTCAGATTGTTAACGCATTTGATTCGGTGAGCTTGCTGTTTCGCTTTTGCCAGTGCTGGAAGTAGCATCCCGGCTAGAATCGCAATAATTGCGATGACAACGAGGAGTTCGATGAGAGTGAACGCTTGTCGGTGGTCACGTGTCGTTGGGCGTTTCATAGAAGGCTTTCTGTTTGGTTCAATGTCCATTTGAATTGCTGGCCCGTGTTCCCAATGTAGCGCCTCGGTGTTAATGAATCATGATGATCGGCAGATTTCGTGCGAAGAAGTGTTAAGGAGGCGAATTCTTCCTCAGTCTTTATTGAGACGATCTGTATTGCCGCTCGTCCGAGGTGATTTTTTATTGGTCGAGCGACGTTTTCGGGTGTCTGCGGTGCGATTCCTGCTTTGTAATTGTTGCCAGCGTGGAGTGTGAATGACGATGTCTCTACGTACGAATGACTGTTCCGGTGAGTTTAGACTCACGCGGATTCAAAAACCGAATCGAATGAGCTTAGCTCCAACCGCCAACGCTGCGGATAGCTTCGATTTGGATCCTCCGGACGATGGTGCTCCTCCATCGTTACCCTGCGACACTATCGGTGGCCCGAATCTTTACCGGAGGCGTGGATTGGATCGATATGGGGACATCTCGGCGGCTTGCTTGAATCCTTCAACCAGGAGTCATTCATGATGTTGAAGGGGAAGCGTTCGATTCTCTTGATTCGAGGCGAGTCTTTCCTGAGTGCGCTGAGTGGCGAAATTCAGGGGCTCAGTGGATTTCGATTTGAGACTGTTTCAGGGCTGCAGGAGGGGGTGGGAAAGCTTGGGGATTCTCGCTTTGCCGCGATCCTTCTTGATTTGCTCTTGCCAGGGGGAAGCGGCTTCGAGGTGTTGATGTCGTTGAGGCGAAATTTTGGTTTGCCAATCTTTGTGTTCTCGAGAGATGTGAGTGAGGCGGATCGGATTCTGGCGTATGAGATGGGTGCTGATGACTATTTGTCTGCGGATGTCAGTCAGCGAGAGCTTGTTGCCCGGTTGCGTGCGGTGATCTCTCGTGCCTTGTTAATTACCGGAGAGGAAAGCGACAGAGTACGATTGCATTTTGCTCAAGACCTACAGATTGACCCAGGGTCCCAATCGGCGACCCAGTCGGGAAAGGCCTTGCGTCTCACCCGCCTCGAATTCGATCTATTGGCGACGCTCGTGAAGCGTTCCGGACAAATCTGTTCCCGCGAAAGTCTGCTCCACGCGGTGTCTGATGAGCACTATAACGTTCTTGAGCGTACCGTAGATGTTCATATTGCATCGCTCAGAAGGAAACTCTCTGACGATCCTAAGGCGCCCCGCTACATCCAGACCGTGAGAGGCGTCGGCTATCTCCTACTGAATTCTTCCTCGCAGTGCTGGGATTCAGCTTAGGTAGTTGACCATTCCCGGTTTTCGTGTGGGCGGATGCGAGGGGATCAGCTCCAGGCGCCGCGCTGGTTAGAGATCAATTCGAGTCGCCGGTATACTTTCGGCCTAGGCCGAATTGATCGCCAGCTTTCTGTGCCCTGCCATCGCGCATGAAGACTTCAATCATCTTTTCACTAGACACCGTGTTGTAATGCTCATCTTTGAGTTGGAAGAGAATCTCGCGGGTCTTGGTGTGGATCACTTCTCCGCTAGATGGATAGGCATATTGCCCGTCCCGACTGAAGGTGACCCACCCGGGCATATCGTCCAATGCGATGGTGGTTAGTTGTTGAAAGGGGGCGTGTGCGCTGAAGAGATGCAAACGCATGTTGTGCCCGTCACTAATCCAGATTTCTGTCTCGTTGGGAGTCAGGCCAATCCCATGACTTGGGTTGCCGTGGCGCCTTACCGGTCCTTTGTCCCAGCCTAGGACCTTCACCGTGGCAAGTTTCTTGCCTGATTTGAGATCTCCGACTTCGAACCCTAGGAGGTCATTGACATTCACAAAGGCGAGGGACTCGTCACTATTGATTGTGAAGGGGCGGATACCGGCGCTGAATGGTCCGATTTTCTGTATTACTGTGTGCGATCTTGTGTCCGCGACATGAAGGAGAGGGGATCCGATATCCGCCATATAGGCTTTCTTTCCTGATGGCCCATAGATGGTGTTGTGTGCTCTAGAATGGACTTTTATCTTGGTGATGACCTTGCCGTTTTCGCAGTTGACGACGTTCCAGAAATCTTTTTCGAGGGAGGGGAGATACATGGTCATTCCATCCGGAGAAATCGACATGCGATCGCAGCCGCCTTGATAAGGAATTTCCCAAATGAGTTTCTCTGTTCCGAGATCGATTCGCTGGAGCGATCTCAAGGTGCTAATGAAGATACTGTTGAGAGAGACACTGACGTCGATCCCCTTCACGTTGGATGGGCGACCGTCTTTGTGAAACCCTTGAGTTGGAATACGTTTGACGAATCGATGGTGGTCGTCGATATCGAAAACGAGCAATCCGTGGCCGCCGTAACCCAAGTAGTCTCTGATCCCGGGAGTGGCAACGTAGAGAAAGTGTCCCGTCTTACTCGAAGCTTCGCTGGAGTCTTGAGCGTTTGCAGTGGCATTGCCGGTGACTAAGAGGGAGCTGATGAGCAGAATAATCGTGTCTCTGGCGTTTCTCATGATTTCGACCTTCGATGGCGATTTAGTTATTGGAAAGAGATCAACAGGAGATGTAGCAAATCGGAGAGGAGGTATCCATCAAAATGAGTTTTCGTTGTTCGTTGTCGAGGCTTCAACAAGCGGACGAAAATCAGACAGGCCTGTGGTGCGAGGCCTCGGAGGGGGGATATCTTAAGCCAGCGAAACGAGGGTTCCTATTGGCGAGTTCCGATTCGATTTCGTCCAACGAATACCGTTGGGTGATATGCGCTGGGCAGTTCCAGTCAAATGCCTCGATCTTAAAAAGCACAACTCTTTCAACCTTGGCGCGGTAGTCGGGAACGACAAGCTTTGCTGCGAGTTCAGGATCGTCGGTGAGATCATTAACTTCACTCGTTGCCCAGATTTTGAGCCGTTGACGCGTGGGGTAGTCGATCAGGAAGAGCATCGCTTTCTTTTCAGCGCTCATATTGCCAGTGCTGATGTACTGTCGATTGCCCTTGAAATCAGCGAAGCCGATGAGCCGTTCTCCGAGGACTTTGAAGAAGCCTTGTGGGCCGCCACGAAATTGCATGTATGGCCAACCGTTTTCACCAACGGTGGAAAGGTAAAAGCTGTCGCGAGACTCAATGAAGGCGATTTCAGACTCGCCGAGATTGTATCGATCAGGATCTTGTTCACTGGCAGCGTAGTTATTGCGAGAGCCGAAGCGAGCTTGGACGGCTTTGACACTTGGGGTGAAGGTAAAGGTTGAGAAATTTTGTCCCATAATCGTTTTTTGCTCCTCTCACTTTAGGATTTTCGAGCCCAGCGATAGCGGCGTTCGGTCTCAGTGATCTTGATGTCATTAATACTCGCTTCGCGAACTCTCATGAGTCCGTCGTCGGCAAATTCCCACAGTTCATTGCCGTGAGCCCGGAACCACTGATCGTTGTTATCGTGATATTCATATTCGAATTTTACAGCGATGCGGTTGCCGGTAACGCTCCAAAGCGTCTTCTTGAGGCGATAATCCAATTCTCGGCGCCACTTCGATTCGAGGAAGCGTCTCACAGCATCTCTTCCTTGGAAAAACTCCGAGCGATTTCGCCATTGTGTCTCTTTGGTATAAGCGAGAGATACCTTCTCGGGATCTCGAGTGTTCCAAGCATCTTCGGCCGCTTGGACTTTTTTTCGGGCGGTGTCTTCGGTGAACGGGGGGAGGGGAGGTCTCATGATGGGAGTGGTTCGTGTTCTAAGGTTTTGATTTTGGGAGGAAAGGCGACCGGTCGGTCTAGTGAGGTAAATTTTTTAAGAATAGGAATAGGTTGAATGAAAAATGTTACCTTTCTACTGCCAGTAGGCTTTTGATTTCTTTCCGCGCAGCAGTGATGGGCCAGACCTTGCGGAAGTTCTGGGATTCAATGAGGGCTCCCTCGAAAAGGAGGAAAATGATCGTTCCCTTGTGGGACGCGAATGAGCTTGGTTTTTCGGCGTAGTGTTGGGATGTCAGTGCTTGAATGGCCTCTTGCAAGCCTCTCTTGTGCGATTCGATTTCTTGACGTATGGGGCTTTCTGGATCGGGAAACTCGGAAAGTGAGTTAAGGAAGGCGCATCCTCGAAAGTTGCTCTCCTGCATCCATTGCTCAAGAAAATCGAAGAGAGCGAGAATTTTTCCTTTGGGATGCTTTGACGCGGAAAGTTTCTCTTGGAGCCAATTGTTCCATTGGGTATGCCGTTTTCGGAGCCAAGCAAGCCCGACCTCTTCTTTGGAGCTAAAATGAGAGTAGAAGGTTCCTTTGGCAATGCCAGCCGTCTCGATGATTTGTTTAATCCCGGTAGCGCCGAAGCCTTGCTCGTAGAATAGCTTGGAGGCTATGTCGACGAGCTCATCGCGCTTGGGCGTTGCTTTGCCGGTGGAAGGCATGTAGTGAGGTTAACGCGACCGGTCGGTCGGGTCAATGTTTATTTCTTCTTGTTTGTGAAACAGGGGAGATTACCGCCATTTCTTTTACTGGCGTCTTTGACTTCTGGTAAAGTAGGGTTAGTCGGTAGTAGGAATGAATCAGCCAATGAACATCGATTCGCCCATCTTTTTTTATGATGGTGAATGTGGGGTCTGCGATGCGACGATTTCGTTTTTTCTCCGGCACTCTGAACCGGGTAAACTTCATTTCGCAGCGCTTCAATCGAAACTGGCGCAATCACTCTTGGCCAAGGAGGGGATTGTTGATCCCGATATAAAGGCGGCTTACTTTAGTGGCCCGAATGGGATCGTTTCCAAGAGCAGTGCTGTCCTTGGGGGACTCGCATGTTGTCGGAAACCCTATTCGTTGCTCGTGTGTTTTGGCGTCATTCCCCAAGTGATCCGAGATGCTGCCTACGATTTTGTGGCTCGAAACCGGCACCGCATCTCTCGCTTGAGCAAAACGGAGTGTCGAATTCCTTCGGCGGAGGAGAAAGCTCGGTTTTTGATGGAACGCTAAGAGGCCGGCTATTCTTCGAGTTCGACCTTAAAGGCTTGCCCAATTCGAGCTGAGTGAGGCCACTCTGAATCTAGGCTGACGGTGATCCAGCATCCGTGCCGCACGCTGTTTCTCTTGTGGGTTTTGGAGATGAAAAGTTTGGGTTGGCTAATCTTTGTGACTTTTCCTTTAAGCCGGTTTCCGGGGGCGTCTTCTAGTACGAGCCATGCCGCCTGATTTGGACTGATTCTTGGTGCAGATCCACTTGGGACGTAGAATCTGAATGCGAGTTCTGCTGAATCCTGGATACTAAAGACCGGATGATGTTTTCCTATGACGGTTCCTGGAGGCGTCGGTGAGGGCTTCATGTAAAACTGATTGTTGATCGGATCAGATCCTTGGATTCCTGTGATGAATCCTGAAATTGGGGCATATATTTTGCATTTGCTTATGCGACGCTCTATTCCTTCTGCTCTTGCCTTCTTGATGGAGTGGATATCGATCAATGATTGGAGTTCTTCCTCTGCTGACCTAATCTTATTGTTGGATTGGGTGAGAATGTTGTGGAGCGCTGATTTAGCTTGTTGAATAGCCAGCCTATGTTCGATGTCTTCGTAGGCACGATCGTGTCTGAGCAGGTTTTCCCGGGTGTCGATGGCAAGTTCATTCTTGTATTTCGCTTCTTCGGCCGCGATTGAGGCTGAGCGAACTTTCTCTGCTCCAGCGACCCCTGCTTTGAAATGGGCTTGTGTTACTTGAAGGGCCGCTTCTGCTTCTTCGAGTCGTTTGATGGCTATATTGAGTTCACCCTCGGCTCTCTTGAGTCTGAGTTTGAAATCTGCCTGTCCCTTTTCCTGTTTCAATTCCATAAGGCGAAGGGTGAGCTCGGAAGTTTCAATCTCAAGTGCTTTGTTCTTCCGCAGATCCTCAAGCAGCGATCTGGTTGTGTTGATTTCTCCCTCGTCTTTTACGAGCTCAATCTTCTTGGACTCAAGGTCATCAACGAGTTGGTGACTCTCAAATTCAAGGATCAGGTCGCCTTTCTCAACCGTGTCTCCTTCTGCTGCGCGCCAGAGAATGGCTGCAGGGCTGTCGAGTTGATTGCGAATTGTCACGGCTGTCGCGCTCTCTAGTCTACCGGTAAATTCAAGAGAAGATTCTCGGGGCTTTTGACTTTCAGGCTCGTCTGATTTTTCCTCCTTCTGCATGGCTTGACTTGTCATGGCAGCGGTCTGCACGGTTGCGAATTGCGATAGTTGATTCAGTTCTTTGACGGAGAGGGTGATTTTTTGTTCCTTGCTGGAGGCTGCCTTTGATTCTGATGGTGCTGGGACTGCCGTTTCTATGGAGGTGTTTCTGCCAGAGTCTTCGCTGTCATTAGCTGAAATGCGAATCGTCGAGAACAAGAGAGCGAAGGTGAGGGTTGTTGTCGAACAGACTAGGACGGATATTCGCGTTAGCCGGTTGCGATTGATGCTGCTATTGAGGATGCGTCGGAGTCGGTTCTCGAGTTTGGAGTAGCCGGCCATTTGAACACTGGTTCCAGTGAGGATTCGGAGGCCTTTGAGGGATCGGGCGATAGTGAGGAGGTGTTCGGCATATTGGCTTGGGCTAGTACCGGATCGAATCGCGAGATCATCGCAGGCAGCTTCTGCTTCGGCTTGAAGCTTTCTACTAATGATCCAACTGATCGGATGAAACCAATAGAGGAGGCAAAGAAATTGTCCGAGGAGTTGGGTGCTACAGTCATAGCGCTGGATATGTCCGATTTCGTGAGCCAAGACAGCCGCTTGTTTGGTTGAGTTCCAATCCTCGAAGCCAGCCGGTAGAACCAGGGTGGCATTCTTAGTGCCGACAACCATCGGCATGAGAGTGCGTTTTGAGACGAGAATCTTAAAAGGGCGCGATCCCTTCATTTGTTGGGAAATCAGGGAACACTGAGTTTTCGTTTTACCCTCTACGAGGGAGACGGATTGTGAAAGCAAGTGCCGAATCCGTAGCCAGCCGATCGTGATCCAGAGCCCAAAGAAGACGCTTCCTGTGGTCCAGGTAAAAAAGAGGGTGGAGCGCAATCTGAAAGGCGTCTCCGTTGAGTTTCTATCGATCGCTATTAGATCGGTGGCGTCCTGGTGTGAACTTGGTTGAGCTAGAGTGGCGGTCGGCGTCGTGGCCGGAGGCGATCCGTTTTCGCCACTGGCATTCGAGATTACTGGGAGGGCCAACGGACTTAAACCGGAGCCGAATGCCGCTGCTTGGCTTGGGACTTCGACCCGATACTTGGGTGAAACGGCTGAAAGTGCCGGCCATAGTAGGAGGCAAGTAATAATCATTAGCCAATAGTAGTGCCTCGTTGCCGCTGAGAACCTTCGGAGAAGGAGGCTAAGACCCATGGCGGCTAGTCCGATGGCAGTCGTGCCGATGAGCGCATCCGTGGCAAGTGTAGAGAGGGTTATCGAATTCATGGCAAAATGTTCCTATTCGTTAGGGGAGCCTAGTGGCCGTCCTTCCTGGCTTGGCGAATCATTTTCTCCATCGCCTTGAGATCATCTTGTGTCAGTTTGAGTTCGGAGGAGTCGAGAAGGGCGGCCATCACTTTCTCGGCAGATCCGTCAAAGAAGGTTTGAACCACTTTAGAAATCGCGCTTTGGGCGGCTTCCGTTCTCGGACGGGTTGGAAGGTAGTTGTAGCGGGCACCTTTTTTTGTGTGCTGAAGGAATCCCTTGTTTTCGAGAATCACCATGAGGGAGCGAACCGTCGAGTAACTAGGGGAGTCCTCCAACTCCGCCATCACCTCCTGAGCGGTTGCCTCTCCTCGACGGTAGACGATTTCCATGATCTGTCCTTCTCGGCGTGATAGTCCGGTAGTGATTCCATTGGCCATAATAAGTTGAGTGCGAAAAAATTCGCATCTATGGCAAGGGTTGGCAAGATGAAAGTGCGTAAAAATTAGCATTTAGGTTCTCGATTTCTTGCCAAGGATTCTCGGATAGCTGTTTTTTCTTTCAATTGGCCGACGGAATTCCATGCTTAATGGATTCACGGGATCAGACTATGAAACGATTTCATTATTGCTGGCTTTTATTGGGACTTCTAAGTGCGCAGGGCGTCGTGGCGCAAGAAACTCTGATTGAGGATTTTGAAGGAGGAAACTATCAGGGATGGACGGTTGAAGGGAATGCTTTTGGCTCGTCTCCAGCCTCGGGGAAGATTGGTGCCCAGCAAGCAGTAGTGGGGTTTCGGGGCGGGGGATTGGTGAACACCTTCCTTGCAGGGGATTCGAGTTTGGGCTCGTTGACATCTTCCGAGTTTCCAATTTCCGAAAAGTATCTCGCATTCCTTATTGGAGGAGGGAAGCACCCAGGCGAGACGGGGATCGAACTTTATGTAGCGGGCGAACTCGTGCGATCCGCCACGGGTAGGGACGATGAGCGGCTGGAATGGGTGTAATGGGACGCTGTCTGAGTTTCTTGGGAAGGCTGGATTTGTTCGCATTATTGACCGTCACCAAGGTGGATTTGGGCACATCAATATCGATCAAATCGTATTGGTGTCCCGAGCTCGGGGTGTGAAAGATATTGGGCGCCTTTCTGATTACCGGAAGACCAAGGAATACTATCGAGAGCGCTACCGTCCACAGTATCATTTCACTCCAGAGATCAATTGGATGAACGATCCCAATGGGATGGTTTTCTTTGGTGGGGAATATCACTTGTTTTACCAACACAATCCCCATGGGAACGAATGGGGACACATGACCTGGGGGCATACGGTGAGCTCTGATATGGTGCATTGGAAGCATCTGCCCCTGGCCATTCACGAAGCCTATGGCGTCATGATTTTCTCGGGAAGTGCGGTCGTGGATTGGCGTAATACGAGCGGGTTTGGTTTGGGAAGCGAGCCGCCTCTGATTGCCATTTATACCGGCCACGGCCACGGGAAGCAGACCCAGGACATTGCATACAGTAACGACCGAGGGCGGACTTGGACGAAGTATGCCGGCAACCCCGTGATCGATCTTGAGGAAAAAGATTTCCGGGATCCGAAGGTGATGTGGCATGAGGCGTCGAACCAATGGATCATGGTGGTGTCGATGGCCAATGAGCTCTATGTGCAATTCTACGGTTCTTCTGATCTCAAGTCGTGGCAATTGCTGAGCCAGTTTGGTCCTGCGGGGGCGACGGGGAAACCGAATTGGGAATGTCCTGACTTGTTTGAACTGCCTATCGAGGGGGAGGCGGGTGAGAGCCGCTGGGTGTTGGAGGTTGATATGGGGAACAAGTCGATCGCTGGTGGATCAGGTGGAGAGTATTTCATTGGCGAGTTTGATGGTCGCGAATTCCGGGCAGAGCATCCGCTTGATGAGGTGCGTTGGGTTGACTACGGGCGAGACTTTTATGCGCCGGTTTCTTGGTCGGATATTCCTAAGTCCGATGGGCGCCGATTATGGTTGGCTTGGATGAATAATTGGGAGACTGCCTTGGTGCCAACGCACCCATGGCGGAGCGCGATGTCGCTCCCGCGTTCGGTGGCTCTGCGAAGAACGCCCGATGGCTTGAGAATGGTACAGAGACCGGTGAAGGAGTTGAAATCACTTCGAGGTGATCGTGTGGCGTTGAATCAGCGATCGCTTGTGTCTTCAAGCCTCCCCCTGGCTGAGTTCGGGATTTCAGGCAACCAGGTCGAGATTATCGCGGATTTCGAACTCAAGGATGCCAGCGAGTTTGGCCTGCGAGTCAGTCTGGGCGGTGGAGAGGAAACGGTCATCGGCTATGATGCCGGTACGGAAACCATGTTTGTCGATCGAACGCGGTCCGGGGAGGTTGATTTTCATCCAGCATTTGCCGGACGACATTCCGGGCCCTTGCCGGCGGTCGAAGGGAGGGTTCGATTTCATGTCTTTGTCGATACCTCCTCGGTGGAGGTGTTTGGGAACGATGGCTATACAGTCATTACGGATCGAATTTTTCCAGATCCTTCGAGTCAGGGAATCGAGCTGTATTCCAAAGGTGGGGCTACGGTGCTTCGTTCGCTCAAGTTCTGGCGATTGAACTCGGTTTGGCATAAGGCGGCAATAGGGGAGTGAATTCAGACAGAATCTTGTTGGAACGGGCTCGCCGTACTCGTTGATCTATGCCAGGGTGCCGAGAATTGTGAAGACCTTGTTTTTGGTGAGACATGCGAAGTCGAGTTGGGAAAACCCAGAGGGCGGCGACCACGCCCGTACACTGAATGATCGGGGACGAAAGAACGCGCCTGAGATGGCAGCGCGCTTGAAAGGACGTGCTGTTACTTTGGATCGCTTGATAACGTCCTCAGCAACGCGTGCTAGAGAGACGGGAGCCTTCTTTGTCTCTGGGTTGGACCTCGGCGCCGAGTCGGTAATTGTTGAAGCCCAGCTCTATGGGGCTACCGCCGCGGACTGGTTAGGGTTGATACAATCGTTAGATGAGTCGTGGAATTCAGTGATGATGATTGGTCACAATCCGACGCTAACCGAGTTGGCTAATGGGCTCGGGAGAATGGACATCAGCAATGTCCCCACCTGCGGCGTTCTTGAGTGTCGATACGCCGGGGACTATTGGGGAAACTTTGGAGAGCAAGCCGAGGATCTGGAAATTGACTTTGATTATCCTAAGAACATGTCCGCGTGACTAGAACGATCATACTACCAATCGAGGAGAAGGGCCCAAGATGCCAAAATCAGCAGCTGAATACGAAAAGGAATTTCTGAGTGGGCTTCGAACCAGCAGTGGTGCCGATCTGAAGACATGGATGAAGCGCTGCAAAGAAAGTGGTGAGACTAAACACAACGCCGTGTTGAAGTTCTTAAAATCGAACTATGAATTCAATCATATGCAGGCGAACTTTCTTGCTGCGATATTTCTCAATGGTGGGCAAGCGGTGTATGGGAATACCTCGGATCTAATGGGACAGCATTTCAAGAACAAGGAATCGGTAAGACCGCTTTACGATAAGCTGGAGACTTGGGTTAAATCGCAATTCAAGACAGTTGCCGTCGTCCCAACCAAGGGGTATGTGTCGTTTCGAGCTGAACGCGAATTTGCCGTCGCGAAGATAACGAAAACAGGCATTCGGGTGGGGATGGATCTAGGGGAACGCCCCTTTGATAAAAAGGTGGCGAAAGCCAAGAGTCTTGGGGCGATGCCTCGAATGAGTCACATGGTCGAGATTTCAGTGGCGAGGGAGATTGATGCTTCTCTGAAGACGCTTTTGAAAGAGGCGAACACGCGCGTCAACGGGTAGGGGAGGTTCGGAATCGATCAGGGACAAGCGGTATGCCCACGATTGCTTTTTTGCAAGGCCCTGTCATGCTGCGGGCTTCCTATGAAAGTCATCCTGAATTTGTGTGTCCTTCTGGTTGCTGGAATGGCAACAGCGGCTGAGAAGCCGAATATTGTCTTCATCTTAGCCGATGATCTCGGTTATTCCGAACTGGGCAGTTATGGTCAGAAGAAAATACGGACCCCGCGACTTGATGCTCTGGCTGCCGAGGGAATGCGTTTCACGCAGAATTATTCCGGCAATGCGGTTTGCGCTCCTTCTCGTTGTGTGTTGTTGACTGGGAAACATCCCGGTCACGCTATCGTCCGCAATAACAGTGAAGTTCAACCTGAAGGGCAGCGTCCCATTCCTGATGCCGAAAAGACCTTGGCGGAATGCCTCAAGGAGGCAGGTTATGTGACTGGGGCCTTCGGCAAGTGGGGCTTAGGGTTTCCGGGGTCTGAAGGCGATCCACTGAACCAAGGCTTTGATCGGTTCTATGGCTATAATTGTCAACGCCATGCTCATAGCTATTACCCCTCGTATTTGTGGGATGATGACGAACGGGTTGTATTGGAAAACAATCCGCCTATACCGGGGCACGCGTCATTGCCCAAGAACCTCGATGCCGGCAAGGCTGCGAGCTACGCTCAGTTCAAAGGAAAGGACTACGCACCGGATCGGATCAATGCCAAGGCCCTTGAATTCATCCGAGACCATCAAGATCAGCCGTTCTTTCTTTACTATCCGACGGTGATTCCCCATGTGGCACTGCACGTGCCCGATCAGGATCTTAAGCCCTATCTTTCATTAGGGTGGATTGACCCGCCATTCACCCGTGCAGCGGGGTATGGCTATACGCCGCACTACAAACCGCGGGCGGCCTATGCGGCGATGATTACCCGCATGGATACCTATATCGGCAATATTCTGGATCTGCTAGAGACACTCGAACTTGACGACAATACGCTCGTTGTTTTTACCTCAGATAACGGTACCACACATCTCAAAGCTGAAGTGGACTATGATTTCTTTCACAGTGTGGCGTCGCTGCGAGGGCTGAAAGGATCTCTCTACGAGGGAGGCGTTCGGGTGCCTTTGATCGTTCGTTGGCCGGGGAAGGTGAGAGCTGGGAGCGTTTCTGATTTCCGTACGGGTTTTGAAGACTGGATCCCTACCTTGCTCGATATTGCGGCTCCCGGGGAACTCGCTCCACATGGGATCGATGGGGTAAGTATCGCGCCGACTCTCTTGGGGGCTTATCAACGTGAACGTCCGTTTCTCTATCGAGAATTCACGGGCTATGGTGGGCAACAGGCCGTTTGGCTTGGTCCTTGGAAGGGTGTGCGACAAGGGATGCTGAGGAAAAACAATGTGAATCCCCTGAAGACGGAGCTCTATCACTTAGGTGAAGATCTTTCTGAAGCGAACGATCGATCCGCGGAATTTCCACGAGTCATCGCTCAGATTGAGCGCATCATGAAGCAACAGCATCAACCTTCTGATAGGTTTCCCTTTCCGGCTCTCGATTAGGAGAGCCATTCAATCCGCGAGCTTGGTTGTGCTTTGGACTAAAGGGGGAGGTTAAGGACGAGCTCTAGGTCTGGGGGCTCGGTGAGTCGGCGATAAAAGAGGTTGATAAAAAACAATCCCGTCATTGCGATCGCAAAGGCGAAACGGCCCAATGCTCCGGCGAGCAATCCGATCACCGCCCCAAAGCCAGCTTTACTCGCGGTCTGAAGGTCGGTGCCTCCGAGAAGCTCGAAGAGCATCGCTCCGGCGAACGGGCCAATGATTATTCCAGGCAGTCCAAAGAAGAGCCCGACAAGTCCGCCAACGATCACCCCTAGGATGCCTTTCCAGGTTGCCCCTAGCTTTCTGGCGCCCAGGACGCTAGCGACAAAATCAAGGCCGAGTGATAGAATCATCATGATGAAGAGTGTGACAAGGACCCCGAGACTGATGCTCTGTTCTTGATAAAAGAACCAATGGCCGAGCGCTCCGATAAACACGAAGGGCGTGCTAGGAAGTGCAGGAATGAGGCTCCCGATGATTCCCGTCAGCATAAGGAGCGACGCGATGCAGAGGATGAGAAGGTGCTCCCAACTCATCGATGCTGGAGGGGGTTGATCTGGGGGGAAGGCAAGAAATGGAATTCGATCAATCGCCTCATTTCGATTTCATCGATAGCGCGAGACTTTTTCGGATTCCTTCGCGAACGCCAGCATCGTAGAAGTCCACGGGATTGTAATCATCTCGCAGGATCATACCGCGTTCCGTGCTGGAATCGACGATGTTTTCGTAAGCGATTTGAACAGAGCGACGAATCAAGGGATGAGCGTGGCTGAAGTCCCGGGTGCGAGGTGCTCTGAGATTTTTCTGATCGGAGGCGACGAAAAAGACATTACCGTGCCCCCCGTCGTGAATCTTGATGGATTTGAAGACACTCTTGAGAGTCTTGGCTAATGAACTCACAAAGAAATCTTCGCCCGGTTTGAAGTAGCCAAAACTGTTGATCACCAAGACACCGTCTGTTTCTAGTCTCGTTTGGATTGACTGGAAACATTCTTGGGTCATCAGGTGAGAAGGGGAAGAATCCCCGAGGAAGGCGTCGAGGAGAATGACGTCGTATTGTTTGGACGATGCATTGAGAAAATGACGTCCGTCACCAATGTGGATATTGACGGCTTCGGGGTCGAACCCGAAGAACTCTTGGCCGATTCCTCCAACTCGCGGATTGATCTCGACAACATCAACGGCCACATCTTCATCCGCGAACTGTTGTGGAACAATGCCGACGCCCAAGCCAATGCCTAAGAGCGTGTCTGTTTTCTTTGCATAAGCCTCAGCCAGATCGTGAAGCATGTAGGTGAATACCGTGAGGCTCTGCTTCGTGGTGGGATCGTAGATGTTCTGGGTAAGAAGATCGTTGAGGTAGTAACGTTTTGTGCCGTCCTTTGATTCTAAGACTTGCATCAGCCCGAAGTTCGAGTTGCGACGGATGAGTTCATTCATTCCTCGAGTGCCGGAGATGGCGTCGATCCGAATCCCAATCGAACCGGCGATTATTGCGATGAGAAGCGCGGTGCCCGTTTGAGCGAGGTTCGTTGAAGTCCGGTGCCATACTAGGAAATAGGTGGTGACGACGGCAAAGAGAACGCCGGCTGAGACAACCAGAGTCACTGAATTCGGGGCAAACGGGATGAGGACATAGCCAATAAGCACCGTGCCGAGCACGCTGCCGACAGTGCTAATCGCTGAGAGGCGGCCGACTTGGCCCCCCACGGTTTGGGTAGATTGAGTGAGAACCCGGATGACAAATGGGCCGGTCACAGCCAGGAGCGTAAGGGGGATGAAAAACAAAAACAGAGAAGCAAGAATGGACCCAAGGGCGAGGCTGAAATTGAGGCAGAGGTAGGCCATAGGGCGGAGAACGGCCAAGGCAAGACAAAGATAGAGCCCAGCTAAGAGGATGCATAGATAGAGCCGTTTGAGGTTCGCTGATCGATCCACCAGCCAGCCACCGAAGTAATAGCCTGCGGCTAGAGACAGGAGGGTAACAGCGATTTGAGCCGTCCAGACGAAATGAGAGGTGCCGAAAAACGGCGACAGCATCTTAGCGCCCAGAATCTCTACGATGAGGATAATACCCCCGGTAATGGCGGCAGTCAGGTAGAGGAAGCGTCTCAGACCTTGGCTGATCGTAGGTTTTGATTCCTCGCTATTGCTATTCATCACGGCCGATTTCTACGGAGTTCGCGCTCGGAAATCAAGATTCGAGCGCTTGGAAGATATTCGATCGCTAAGAAACTCAAGCGACGGGAGATTTTTTACGAGCACTATCGATGTTCAAAATCGCTGAGCGGAGTGCCCTGAGCGTTCCTTGAATACGGTTAGTTGGTCGCTGCATCGTGAGATGGGATCTGATGAATGGTATGATAGAGCGTGTCAGAAATCGAATTGCCTTCCGCGTCGTGTAGTCTGTACGTAAGCGCACTTTGCATTGCGGGGTGAAACGGACTTAAGCGAAGTAGCACCGTGCGACCTGTGTCGTCGAGAATTACTCGCTCGACTCGGATCGAGTCGTGGCCCTTCTGGTCGGGATTGGAAATCTTATAGTCTGGCGATCCGTAGTTCCTAGTCCAGCGGTAATTCCATTGTTCGATCTCGTAATTTGCGGGATTCGTTGCTGAATTCGGGGCTAGGGCCGTTCGAAAATGAATGCGAATTCCATCAGGCTCGACGGTGAGGTTTTCCGGGGTATTGATATCGTCAATGCCGGTGTATCGGACCCGTTGAAGGCACCCTGGCATGGCTGCGCTTGTTTGCCATCCGCGAAGGCCAGTGACGTAGAGTTGCCCGTCTTGGTTGCGAAAGCGGGCTCGCATGGCTCCGGAATCAAATTCGATTCCGGGGATGCGAATCAGGCCGCCTTGATGTTGTCCCTTGATCTCTTCGAAAAAGACGTAGAACAGCTGGCATTTTCCGTAGGACAGATGGAGGAGACTGCCTCCGAGTGGGCCCCAGCGGGGATTTGACGGAGCCCAGACCTGTCCGCCGCATGAATTATCCACCCCGTGAGGAATCCAACACAAGGGCTGATGAAATTGAGTGGGAGGGGGGGCTTGATGATGTGAAGGCATGAAGCCGTAGAAACCATTCTTGCGGACGACGTGGATACCGCTTGAGGGAATCCAGCTACCTTGCTGTTTCCCAAAAGTGATCAAGTCATTGGGGCCGATCGCCATTCCGTTTGGGTTGCGAAGACCGGTTGCGAAGAGCTCGAATTGGCTGCCATCTGGGGAGATTTTGATTAGGCTGCCGGCATGATCCGAGAGTCCTTCATCGGTACATTTTAAGTAGTAGAAATTCCCAGAGGAGTCGGTCTGGAGGTCGGTGGCGAATCGGTGATGTCGTTCGGAAACTTGGCAGTCAGCGTTGAAGCTTTCGTAGTAGTCAGCTTCGTTGTTCCCATTGAGATCGACGAGCCTGGTGATCCGGTCGAGTCCGGTTACGAAGATCTCATCGTTCACGATTTTAAGGCCTAGAGGGTTCGATAAACCGCTTGCGAAGCGGTTCCAGACGAGCTGGTCAAGGTCCTCATCGATCCCGCTGAGAGTCCAGACATCGCCATGAGAGGTGCAGAGAGCGGCATCTCCATTGGCGAAGAAATCGAGACCAGCAGTGTAGAGAAGGGCGTTCCATGGATTGTCATACGGCAGAGTGAGTGTATCGACGACATAGGGGGCCTGGCTGGGGGCGGTCTTGCCTCTCGTGATGATGGGGGTCTCCCAGCGGCGCTGCCCTCCCTGTGCGAATCGTTGCAGTGAAACCTCCGCTCGCTTGATTGATCCGTCTTCATGAATGATCAGGTCTCGTGTCGTAGGGCTTTCCGGTAGGGTGATTTTCTTGGAGCCCATACTCAGTTGGAGAGGCTTTAACGAAGGCGCGATGGTGAGTTGTCGGAGAAATTTCCCATCCTTGATCGCTGGCGAGTCTAGGATGGCGGTGCCGTTAACGTCGTAGGAGAAGACAACGGTATCCTCGTGGAGATAGTGACCATTGAAGCGAAGCCAATGCGCCGGCAATGGACCGTATCCGTTGGAACGTGGATCGTGCCATGATCCTCTCGGGCTGGCCCATCCGGGATGCTGGGGACTGGTAAAGATTGGTGTGGCGCCAATTTGGATTCGATACTCCGCTCGCTCATCCTCACGACCGCTGAGGAATTGAACGAAATTTCCCTCCCAGACAGCGCTGTAGCGAAGAAGTTCCGTATCGAAGAGAGCACCAGCCGTTCCGTTGGGGCCAAGTTTCACGGCGATCCCCTTGGGAGTGATGTCTTGCCCATTTGCGATCACTCCGCCGAGACTGGGCCCACTATCCATCAGCGGGCGATATCGTTTCATTTTCTCTTGGGCGCGTGCCAGCCCTGAGATGGGGGCCGTGGTGGTGGCTGTCTCTTATACACATCTCCGAGCC
>OJGU01000449.1_pt1 | contig 24435 bp, 20 predicted proteins | sample 1594741 | NCBI WGS metagenome assembly OJGU01 (sample SAMN05416841, study PRJEB24817) | seawater metagenome | isolation source: Sea water | place: Canada:Atlantic | collected 2013-07
GCCAGAGCCAGCGCCAGCGCCAGCGTCCCAGATGGACACCATGCGTGAGCGGCCCTCGGCGGAAGACACCCGCCCTCCGGCCAAGGACGGACTGACGCCGCCTCCAGCGTACGGCGTCACCGAACCACCGGGCTGGTCGCCGCCAGGCACCGCTGTGCCCGAAGTTCACGATGAACCGGCCGCGTCGATGCAGCGCACCACCCAGGTCGACGGCTCTCCTGCGCCGCACTTCCTGCCTCCGATGCCCGAGCAGGCCGCCCAACCCGCCGCCCCGCGATTCGTGCCGCCGGTCCTCGAGGAGGCCGATGACGGCGGCATCATCCCGCTCTCCTCTCCGATCGATCAGCCGACCGTTCGCGGACGAATCGTCATCGACGACGACGACTTCGACGACGAGACCGGTCTGCCCAGCCCGCTGCAGGGCGACCGCGCGATCGAGGACGTCCTGCGTGCGCTCTCGCGGGAAGAGGGAAATCTCGAAGACCTTCGGGCGCTTGGGCCCGCGGGCCTTCAGGCTCTCGCCACCCGTCTGCCCGGACCCCTGGAGGTCCTGCGCCGGGACCTGCGGGCCCTCCCCGCGCCCTCCGCCCACGGACCGCTCGTGCGCGCGGCGATCCGGCTTGGCCCGGTGTTCGTTCCGTACGTGCTCGAGCAGTTCGAGAACACCGACGCCGACGTCCGCTTCTACGCCGCCTTCCTGTTTCAAGAGCTTCGTGACCCGCGAGCGATGGAGGCGCTGTCCCACTTGGCGTTCGACGGCAGCACCGACGTCCGGGTGATCGCGATGCGGGTTCTCGAGACGTACAGCCGCTACGACGGGTTCGAGGAAGCGACGTTCGTCGTCCGGCGTGAGCTCGACAGTTCGCACCGGACGCACCAGCTGTATGCGGCCCGGGCGGTCGGAACGCTGCGCGACGTGCAGGCCATTCCCAAGCTCATCGGTCTGCTTTCGAACCGAGACCGGTTCATTCAGGAGGCTGCGCTTGAATCCTTGTGCTCGATCACCGGGCAGCAGCACGGGCTCAAGCCGCACCGCTGGAAGTCTTGGCATCAAGACCAGGGCGTCCACCACCGCGTCGAGTGGATCATCGAGAGCCTCCGTCACCGCGACCTCCCGGTCCGCCGATGGGCCCACGATGAGCTCGTACGGGTCACCGGGCACCGGGTCCCGTTCTCACCGCTGGGGGACCGGAGTTCGCGCGAGGTGGCGTATCAGGCGTGGGTCGAGTGGTGGCAGCGGCACGGGCAAGCCCGGCTGCGAACGCGAGTGAGCACGCGTCCCTCTCGCGTCTGATCTCAGCCCCGGCCGGCACCGCGGCGGGCTGCGAGCGAACCGACCGCAACCCCCACCAACACGATGCTCGCCCCCAGGATTTCGGAGCCGGCGACCGCACGGTTCAGGACTGCCCACGCCAGAAGTGTGGCCGCCGCGGGCTCCAACAGGATCGCGAGCGCCACGCGGTCGACGGGAACCTGTCGAACCACCCAGTTGAACAGACCGTGCCCGATCACCCCCGGCACAAGTCCGAGGTACACGACGGCGAGCCAAGACCCGACATCGACCCCCTCACCGATCGGCTGCAGCAGCCATGCGACCGGCAAGAGCAGCAGCGCCGCGACAGCGTGCACCGCTCCCAGATACGCGCGTAGCGGGACCGCCGTCCGCACGCTCCGTCCGAATGCGAGGTACGCGGCCGCCGACGCCCCGCCGAGGAGGGCCAACCCATCGCCGACGAGCGTGCCGCCTTCGAGGGCCGCGGCACCCCCGACGAGCACGACGCTCCCGGCCAGGGACACCGCCGCACCGACGTAAAGCCAAGGGGACACGCGGTCCCCCAGAAGCCGGCCGAGCAGTCCTGCGAAGACCGGTTGGAGGGCGACGAGCGCCATCGAACGCAGCACTGTGGTGAGCCCGAGCGAGGCGATCCACGCCCCGAAGTGCAGCGCCAAAAGCGTGCCGGCTCCGAGCGTCCGCCACCCCAGCCCAGGGCGCTCGCGCATCGCCATCCACAAGCTCCCAAGCTCGCGGCGTCCGAGCACTACAAACGCGAGCGCGGTTACCGTGACCCGGCCTCCGGCGATGTGCAGCGGCGGTAGTGGCGAAGCCAGCAGGATGACTGTCGCTGCGCTCGCTGCCGCCGCCACACCGAGCCCCAGCGCAAAAGCGACGCGTGTGCCCTCCCCCACGTCCCCTTGTCGCGACGCCTGCGAGCGCCGTCAAGTCCGAGCCGGACCGTGAAATAGTCTTTTTGCGTGAGCAGCGCTCCAGCGCCAACGAATCCACAGCGTCGTGCTATGTAGCTAGGCCCATGTTCGAGACCATCTCCAAGGGCTTCCGGTCCGCCAAAGAGCGCATCACCGGCAAGGGCGAGCTCAGCGAAGACGTTATCGACGAGGCGCTCAAAGACGTCCGCATGAGCCTCCTCGAGGCCGATGTCGAGTTCCGCGTCGTCAAGACCTTCCTGCGCAACGTCAAGGAGAAGGCCATGGGCGAGCAGGTCAAGCTGGTCGCCAAGACCAAGGCCGGCGAGACGATGCGGGTCCGGGCCGAAGACCACTTCGTCCGGATCTGTCACGACGAGCTGGCGGCCCTCATGGGCCCGGTCGACACCACCATCGCCGAGGCGTCCAAGGGCGTGACCGGCATCATGATGGTCGGTCTTCAGGGCTCGGGTAAGACCACCAGCACCGGCAAGCTGGCCCGCAAGCTTCAGAAGGACGGCAAGAAGGTCATGCTCGTCGCGTGTGACGTGTACCGACCCGCTGCCGTCAAGCAGCTCGAGGTGATCGGCGAGCAGATCGGCGTTCCGGTCTTCTCCAAAGAGGGTGCCAACCCCGTCGACATCGCCCGCGAAGCCAACGCTGAAGCAGCCGCGGGCGCGTTCGACTACGTCCTCTTCGACACCGCCGGCCGGCTCACCATCGACGACTCGTTGATGGCCGAGCTCGACAACATCAAGTCGGGCGTCAACCCAGCCAACATCTTCCTGGTCATCGACGCGATGATCGGCCAGGACGCGGTCAACACCGCCAAGTCCTTCGACGAGCGCCTCGACATCAGCGGCGTGGTGCTGACCAAGCTCGACGGTGATGCTCGCGGCGGATCGGCGCTGTCGATCAAGGCCGCGACCGGCAAGCCGATCAAGTTCCTCGGCATGGGCGAGACCCTCGAGAAGCTCGAGGAGTTCCGACCCGAAGGCCTCGCGGGCCGCATCTTGGGCATGGGCGACCTGGTCGGCCTCATGCAGGACTTCCAGGGCGTCGTCGACGAAGAGCAGGCCGCCCAAGACGCCGAGAAGATGCTCGGCGGGAAGTTCACCATGGATGACTTCCTGGGCCAGATTAAGTCCATCCAGAAGATGGGCAGCCTCAAGGACCTGATGGGCAAGATGCCCCTGGGCAACCTGCTCGGCGGCGATATTCCTCAGGAACAGCTCGACCAGGCGATGGACGACAACGAGCTGACCAAGATCGAGGCGATGATTCAGTCGATGACTCGCAAAGAGCGAGCCAACCCGGACCTCTTCCTCGAGGACAGCGCGCTCGGCAGCAGCGCCGCGGCCAAGCTTCAGGGCAAGAAGAAGCCCAAGCGCCGCGACCCCACCAAGATGGCCGAGCTCCCCGCCGACGCCTTCATCGACAGCCGGGTGAACCGAGTCGCCAGTGGCTCTGGCCGCGAAGACGAAGATGTCCGCGCGCTGGTCGGCCGGTTCCTGGCCATGCGGGACATGTTCGGCATGCTCGGCGACATGATGGGTGGGGGCGGCGGCGGTCTGATGTCCAAGATCCCCGGCATGAAGCAGCTCAAGCAGATGGGCGCCATGCGGAAGATGGCGAAGAACCCCGAGATGATGCAGCAGATGATGGGCGGCGGCGGACTCCCCGGCATGGGAGGAATGCCTGGCATGCCCCCCGGCGGCATGGCTGGCCTCATGCCCCCAGCGCCCGGAGGCGGTGGCAAGTCCACCTCCAAATCCAGCCGCAAGAAGCAGAAGGCCGCCCGGAAGAAAAACCGCCGGAAGTAACGGCCGAGCGCCCCCCTACTGCTTCTCGCGGTCCGTCTTCGCGTCCGCCATCAGCTGACTCAACAGCGCCTCATCTTCCTGCAGATCGTCGACTCCCAAAGGTCGAGAGATCCGGTACACGCCGTCCATCCAGTTTCCGAGGTCCACCAACTTGCACCGCCGCGTGCAGAACGGTCGCCACTTGGATGTGGGATCGAACTCGAAGGACACGCCGCAGGTCGGGCATTTCCGCTGCACGTACGAAACGTAGCAGACCACTCAGCCCGCGTGGCGCAAGGGCGCCCGGTCCGTTCCCGTCGCGCACCGAATCAGCCGGGCGATCTCGTGTTGTGTGCACAGGGTCGGGTCCAGACCCGCCTCCAAGAGCCGGTGCACCATCGCGGGCTGGGGGCACAGGTCGGGACGCAGTGCGACCAGCACCGCGCCATCGCGGACGGCAAGACGAAGCGCAGCCACCCCCTCGAACTCCATGCCCGATGCGACGATGATCAGCAATCGTGTCCCGCGCGCGTGCACATCCGTGAGCACCGCGTCGAGGTCGGGCTGAAGAGCATCGAACCCGCCCTCCGCGGGTACAACCGTCAACGCCGCCAGGCTCGAGTCATCCAGAAGCACTCGCGGGCGCATGTTCGCCAGTTCGCCCACCCACTCCGCGAAGGACTCCGACAACCTCGGGTTGTGGTGCACCGCGACAACCAGGGGAACGACCGTACGCTGCAGCTTGGGGACCAGCGTCGGCAACATGTGCGGCGTCCCAGCGGACCCGAGCAATACGACCCCCTCGTAGGGCTGGTCGGCCAACGCTGAGAGATCGGGCCTCAGCGCCTCCAAGGCCGGGACCTCGTCTCCAAACAGCGCCGGAACCGTGCCGTTGTCCCAGCACACGACATGGACATGTTCGAGGTCCCGCTGCCGCAGCAGTTGGCAGACCTCGTCGCGGAGTTCCGGCTCGACCACCAGCACGGTCGGGACCGGGCGCTGGGCGGCGAGCGCCGATGCGATCCGGACACCGCCGCGAGCGTCGAGTTCGCCATCGATCACGACGTGCGTCGGCTCTGCTGGCCCAAACGCCTCCACTGCGTCGAACACATCGGTGATGGACTCAACCGGGGCGCACCCGAACTCCGACCAGATCCGCCGAGCCAGCGCGTCAGCGAACTTCTGAGTCACGCAGAGCAGGACGCGGGGCACGTCTGGCTATCGCCCCCGGTGTGGGAACCTTGAGGCCCAGCTCAGGCCGTCGGCAGGGTCGCGAGAGCTTTGGCGATGCGTCGGCAGCCCTCTTCGATGCTGGCATCGTCCGTCGCGTAGCTCATGCGCAAATGGCCGGGCGCACCAAACGGGGTGCCTGGCACTGTTGCAACGAGACTCTCTTGGAGGAGCCACGTCGCAAGCTCGACGTCGGTCGCATGTTTGGCCCCGGCCCCAACGTGTCGTGAGACGTCAGCGAAGACGTAGAACGCGCCGTCGGGGCGCTGGACCTCGACCCCGGAGGCCTGGGCGAGGCCTTCCAAGATCAGCGAACGGCGCCGGGCAAAAGCCGTCCGCATGGCCTCGACCTCGGCTGGAACGGACGGGTCTGTCAGCGCCGTGAGAGCTGCACGCTGTGAGAGCGTCGCCGCCCCGGAGGTGGTCTGGGACTGGATCCGGGACGCCGCCGAGATCAGCTCGACGGGGCCGGCCATGTACCCCACCCGATGACCGGTCATGGCGTAGGTCTTCGACACGCCATCGATCGCAACGATGCGCTCGGTGATGCCCGCCATCGCGACGAATGCACTGGTCGCCTCAAACCCGTCGTAGACGAGGTTGCGATAGATGTCGTCGGTGACGATCCACGCCGAGGGTGCCTTGCTGGCGATCACCTCGCCCAGCGCCCGCAACTCGTCCCGGGTGTAGCCGGCGCCGGTGGGGTTGGACGGGCTGTTGAGGATGACGAAGCGCGTCTTGGGCCCCAAGACCGGCTCGAGCGCGTCCGGCGTGAGCTTCCATCCTGCAGCCCGAGTGGTGCTGACCGTGATCGGGACGCCACCGGCAAGCCCCACCATGTCGGGGTAGCTGACCCAGTACGGCGCGCCAACGACAACCGCGTCTCCGGGGTCGAGCGATGCGAGGAACAAGTTGGCCAGGCTGTGCTTCGCCCCGCAGGAGACCAAGATCTGGTTGCGAGCGAACGTGCGCCCGTGAAACGCACCCAACTCGGCCGCCACAGCGTCACGAAGCGCGGGCGTCCCAGGCACCGGCGCATACCGGATCGGCTCCGACAGCGACGCCTGCGAGACGGCCTCGCGGACGGCCTTGGGTGGTTTGAAGTCGGGCTCACCCGCTGCAAAGCTCAACACTTCTTTGCCCGCGGCACGCAACTCCGCAGCCTTGGCCGAAACGGCAAGGGTCGCGGAGGGCTTGATGGCAGCGGCGCGTTTGGAGATGGCGAAGTCGGAGGTCATGGGCTTGAGATGGGTTCGGGATGAAAGCGGAGGAACTCGACCTCAGCTTGGCCGTAGTGCTTGGTGGCCTCGAGTTCCAGCGTCGCCGGCCAAGCGACGTCTCGGCTTTTACCCCGAACGAGCTCGAGCTCACAGACGACGACGGCACCGGGCGCAAGCCACCCCTGCGGGAGCGCCTGCGCGATGGCATCCACGACCTCAGGTTTGGCGAAGGGAGGATCGATGATGACCAGGTCGTAGGGCGCAGCGCCGTGCTGAAGAAACTTCACCGCATCGGCTTTGACGACTCGGACCTGCTTGCCAATGCCGAGCGCCTCGGCCTGGGCCTGCAGATGCCGCGCGACCTTGCCACTGAGTTCCACCACGGTCGCCCGCTCGGCTCCTCGGGAGATCGCCTCGATACTCATCGCCCCGGACCCGGCAAAGAGGTCGAGAACGCGGGCCCCTGGAACGTCTTCACGTAGGCGATCGAAGACCGCGCCGCGAACCCGAGCCGAAGTAGGCCGAAGCCCCGGCACCCCGTTGGGAAGCCGAAGCAAGTGGCGTCCCCCGAGGGTGCCCGACTCGACGCGCTGCATTGTGCAGGCCTACCACGAGCCGTCGGCGGTCGTGAAGTCGCTGCCGAGCCGCTCGCGAATCGCGTCTTCCTCGGCACCAAGGCGGGCGATGCCGGCCCGATAGTGACGACGACGGCGGAACCAGGCGATGATCACCAGCGGGAAGACGAGCGTGAATGGCAGCGTGCCGCCGGCGAGCAGCGGGTACCAGACGAACCGTCCCGGCAGCCCTTGCCGCCACTTGATCCCGAGCTCCGCCAGTCCGAGGTTGTAGGTGCGGATGAACGAGGCCTCGAACGTGTGTCCGGCCTTCATCTCGGTGAGGAGCTGCTGCAGGTTGTCGACGTCGTCCCCGAGTTGGTCCGCACGTCGGTACTCCGCAAGGAAGTTCACGAAGTCGCGGGACGCAGCGTAGGCACCGGCCACCTGCTGCGGGTCGCCGTAGAAGAGCTTCTCCAACGCGGCGAAGTCCGGAACTCCAGCGCCGAAGACCAGGCCCGCCAGAGACTGCGATCGACCCAGGCTGATGCCGCCCTCGGTCGCTTCCGCAACGCCCTCGTGGAACCAACGCGGAACCTCGGCCCCGCCGGTGGCTCGGTGCAGCGCCACGTGGGCCATCTCGTGCTTGAGCAGCTGCTCGAGGTTCGTGGGCGAGCCGTCTGGACCGTGCCGAGCGATCATGATCTCGCCGGACTCCGAGTGGGCGACGCCGGCGACCCAGCGGGGCATCCCGGATGCCTCCGCCACCTGTCCGGCGTGATCCATGAAGTAGATGTCGAGGGTGTCGTCGAGGTCGGTGGCGAGGCGTAGCTCAACCTCGCTCCACCATTGCGGGATCTCATGCGCGAGACCGCGCGCTTCGTCCTCGAGATTGGGCTCGTAGTGCAGAACCGCCCTGCCGACGACAATGCGATGGTTTGCGAGCGACGTCGTCCACCCGGCGGGTTCGCCGACATCTGCCCTCGCCAGCTGGGGGGTGCCCCACAGCCCAAATAGGGCCATCACCATGACCATCGTGCTGGCCCAGCGCCGCAGAATTCGCGTTTGCGCTCGTTTCGTCGCGGGCCTCGTCATGCTCATGGGCCCACCTTGAGCACGACCTTCTCCTCGCGCAAGGCGTTGGCGACAAGAAGTCCGACGGCTGCCCCGATGACGACCACCACCACGCCCGCGACGATGCCTGCCCGCGCCTTCGGGCCCAGGCGGCGCCCGCGACGGCGCTCCTGCACACCGTCTCGCACCAGCGCATCGTGTTCCTTCCACAGGGCAGCCACCAGCCCGGCTTCATCGGCCGCCGCGGTGCTCCGAACCGCGAGCACGATGTCGAGCACACAATCGTAAGGAAGCAGGACCGGCTCGGGGCGCTGCCCGACGTATCCAACCAGGATCACCAGGTCGTCTCGCCCCTCACGACACACCTCTCGGGCCGACGGTGCTCCCACTCGAAGCCGCCGCGCGTCCACGCCAATGCCTTCTGAGGACCGCACCCCATCGGCCAAGGTCCCCACGAGCTTGCGCTCGGCCTTGGTCCCGGGCGCAGAGGGGTCGAGTCCGACCGCGACCCGGACGGTGCGATTGTCCGGGCGGGCTGCCTGGGGTGGAGGGGGCTGAGTCGGCGCAACTTCGGGAGCCGGCTCAGGCTTGGGGGCGGGCGCAAGCTCAGGCTCTGGTGTCCCTTCAGGCCATGCGACAGCGCTCGGGCCTTCGACGGATCGGTCGGACGGAACCGGTCCAGGGGCTGCGAGCAGGCTGGAGGACAACAACGAGGCGAGCAGGCGCATCACGATCCGTTCGCCAGGGAGTCGAAGAACTTCCCGAGGGCCCAGGTCTGCTTGGCCCGAAGACCTGCGGCAAACTGGAATCCCGTCCCGGTCCCGGCGGTCCAACGGACCTCGGCCTCGACCTCGATGGGCTCGGCGAGCTGCGGCACACAGAAGCTCACCCGCACCTTGTCCCCCAGTTGCACAGCGGGCTCGAAGTCGACGGACGCCAGCATCCCACCGAGGCTGAGGTTCTGCGTCATCCCGCTCACCTCTTCGTCACCCCGTCGCACCCGCACCGCGAGCTGGACGTCGAATCGCTTGGTCCGTCGCTTGTCTTCGAACGCCATGACGTCTTCGCCCAGTTTATCGCAATCCCCGGCCCTGGGTTGTGACGCGGCCCAGGGTGCACGCGCCCTGCTCGCCAACCGCCCCACTTTGGTCCTCACTCCACGGCCGGCCCGGGGTCCCCTCGAGCGGGGCGCTGTCGCTTGGCGAACCAGGGCCGATAGGCGGCCATTTTGCGGCGCTGCAGTTCGGGCGCGCGACGGCGACACGGCTTGCGCTCTTTGCTCCCCTCCGGGGCTCCCCACCGAATTTCGGGACAGTCGTTCGGGTTGTAGCCGAGCTCGAAGGCTTCGGCCCGGGCGACCAGGTCGGCCACGGTCAGCGTCCACGACGAACCGTCGCTGCGGACGTACGAGAACTTCGCCTTGGGGTCGGCCAGCAGCGCCTCGCGAGCGGTCTTCAACTCCGCCCGCAACGCCTCCATGGTCTGCCCCCCGCGAACGTAAACGTCGGCGTTGCGCGCGACCTTGTCTTCGAACCCGCGGACCAGGTCGATCGCGATCAGCAACCGGAGGTCGCGGGCCGGGGTCGAGAAGTTCTCCCAAGCGCCTGTGGTCTCGAAGATCGCGTGACCACTGGGCATCTCCACGCTGCCGCCCTTGGCCACGTGCGCATCACCGTTCTTCACCGACGTGACGCGAACCTTGGCCGCCTCGAGGAGCGCAGCCATGGCCGCGCGCTGGTCGGCAACCGCATCGCGTTGGCCTGGCGTGATCAGGCCGTCCATCTGATCGTAGAACGCCTCGGGCTCGAGCGAGCCCTGCTCGAGGCTGAAGTCGTCGTAGCCGGGCATCGAAGCCAACTGTGCGTTGGTCGGCACGACGACGATGCGACCGCCATCTGAAGCCTCGGTGAGATGGGGACGAAACGCCTTGAAGCCGCTCCCGCCGAGGCTCGGGTCGGGGTTCCACAAGAAGTTGCCCTCCCAGAACCGCTTGCGGGTGATGCTGCCGTCCGGCTGACCATCCACGGCGTAGAGGATGCCCGGTTCGCCGGGCTTCGGCGGAACCCACTCGACGAGCACGAAGAGGTGCCCATACGGGTCTGCGTAGGTGGTGCCGGGCCGCAGCGCGTCACGACGCAGCGCCACCGGGTAGAGGTCGGTGTCGTCTGCGTCGAGGGCGGTGCGGCCGTTGCCCGAATGCACGCCCCAAGCGAGCGTGCGACGAAAGAACTTCTGCACCGCTCCCAGCTCTCCGGGCTTTCGCGCGTCCGGGGGGCTCTCCGGTGGGCCGAGGTTGCCGCGAAGCATCCCGCATTCGGGGGCCTTGCCCCGGCCGCGCGAGCAACGACGAAACCCGAACGGCAGCTGCCGCTTCCACGAGTAGTACGCGCGCAAGAAGTATGGGAGATCGGCGCAGTCGGGCTTGAGCCGCAGCCCCCCCGAATCCTGCGGAGCATCCTCGGCCCAGTTGTTGTGGTCGTGCAACAGGTTGCGCGACGCGTCGGTACTCACCAGATCGAACCGCTCCCACGCGAGTTCTTCCCCGCGTGGTGCGGTGAACAACTCCCGAACCCACGCCGAGAACAGCGCCTCCTCCCCGGGGTCCCAGCTGCGCGTGACCGGCCAGACGCCGTCGTCACTCGTTCGTCGCGGGCGAGAGGACGACGCGTCCTTGGGCCGCACCGTGAGGCACGCCAGGCCCGTGCCCTCTTGCCCGACAACAACACGAACCTCGTCCGTCGCGGTGAACCGACCGATCACCGCCGAGGGCACGCCGTAGCGATGCGTCAGCTCGATCGTGGGTGTTTGCCCCTCGCCGACCAGGCGAAGCGCGAGCGGGGCCTCGGTCTCCAGCGTCGCCGCGAGCACGGTCACAGGCTCTCCGCGCACCGGCTGCCGGGGATTGAGCAGGATCCCGATCGCAGGATCGTCGTCCTCCGGACACGTCCCGGCATCTGCGGGTTTGGGGAGGACCACCGGCTTGGGCACCTCGAGCTCGGCGACCGGCGGCGACTCGGCTGCGGGCGACTCGCCGGGGTCTTGCGGCGTGCCGGTGGATGTCGCGGCGACGGCAGGGTCCTCGGGCTCGGCGACGGGCTCGGGATCACACCCCAGCAGAACCGTCGCCGCCACGCACCAGGCCATTGCTCGTCGTCGCAAGCTCACGCATCGATGGGATATCGCGGCCCGGGGAGGTGCGCCACCCCTGTGATAAACGAAGGGCGATGCTGGTGCTCATCGCTGACAAGTTGCCTGCTGCGGGCCTGGCAGACCTCCGTGATCTTGGACTGACGGTCGATTCCCGGCCCGATCTCAGCGCCGAGACCCTCCCAGAGGCCCTGCGAGAGACCAAAGCCGGGGCCCTCGTGGTCCGCTCGACCAAGGTCACGGCCGCCGCATTCGATGCTGCAGCCGGTTTGGGCCTGGTCGTGCGCGCTGGAGCCGGGGTCAACACCATCGATCTCGACGCCGCGAGTCGTCACGGCGTCTTCGTCGCCAACTGCCCCGGCCGCAATGCGATTGCAGTGGCGGAGCTGACGATGGGCCTCCTGCTCGCGATGGACCGACGGATCCCCGATGCGGTCGCGGACCTGCGAGCAGGCAAGTGGCGGAAGAAACACTACGGCAAGGCCGCCGGTCTGTTGGGCCGCCGCCTGGGACTCGTCGGGTTTGGTGCCATCGCCCAGGCGGTCGCCGCCCGGGCACAAGCGTTCGGTATGGAGGTCGGCGCGTACAGTCGAAGCCTGACCGAGGCCCGGTCCAGCGCGTTCGGGGTCAAGGCCTACGCCCAGCTCGACGACCTGCTCGACGAATGCGACGCGATCAGCGTGCACGTGCCGTACAGCGCCGCGACCAAGCACCTCATCGGCGCTGCACAACTCGCCCGCATGAAGGACGGCGCCATGCTGCTTCACACCGCGCGCGGCGGCGTGGTCGACGACGCGGCACTTCGAGACGCGGTTTCCAGCGGCAAGGTCCGCGCCGGCCTCGACGTCTTCGAAGAAGAGCCGGCCGGGGGCGACGCTGCGTTTGAGACCCCGCTGCAAAACGTCGAGGGCATCTACGGCACGCCACACATCGGCGCATCGACCGAGCAAGCCCAGCTCGCCACCGCGGCCGAGGTCGTGCGCATCATCGGTGGGTACATGGACAGCGGCGAGGTTGCCAACGTCGTCAACGTCGTCCCGCAGCGCGAGACCGGCTGGAGCATCGTCGTCCGCCACCGCGACCGCGTCGGCGTCCTCGCCTCGGTCCTTCAATCCCTCCGCGAGGAGGACACGAACGTCCAAGAGATGCAGAACGTCATTTTTCGCGGCAATGAAGCCGCCAGCGCGACCATCGTGGTCCAGCGCGAGCCTACGGACGGGCTGTTGACCAAGCTTCGCGCGCACGAGGACATCCTCTCGGTCGAGGTCCGCGCCATCGGTCCATCGTGAGCCCGAGGGTCGTCGCCGACGACGCGATCCCCCATCTGGACGAAGCGTTCTCCACACTGACGCGCATCCGCGGGACCGAGATCACGACGAAGGAGCTGTTGCACGCGGACGCCGTCATCGTCCGCAGTGTGACTCGGGTGGATGCCGCCCTGCTCGAGGGGACCCCCGTGCGCTTCGTGGGTAGCGCGACCGCCGGCGTCGACCACGTCGACGTCCCTGCCCTGACCCGTGCCGGCATCGCCTTCGCCCACGCGCCGGGTTGTAACGCGCGTGCTGTGGTCGAGTACGTTCTCGCGGCGACGCTGGGCCACTCGGAGCTTCGCGGTCCGGTGGGCGTGGTGGGGTTTGGACAGATCGGGCGACGACTTGTCACCGCCCTGAGACGGCTCGGATTCGAGGTCTGGGTTTGCGATCCTCCGCGAGCCGAAGCCGGGGACGACCCGGAGACGTTCCTCCCGCTCATCGCGCTGCTGGAGCGGTGCAACACGGTGTCGTTTCATGTCCCGCGGATTCGCGACGGCGCCCACCAGACGAGACACCTCCTGAATGCCCAGGGGCTGCGCCGACTTCCATCGGGGGCGCTTGTGCTCAACACCAGCCGAGGGGACGTGATCGACAACGCGGCTTTGCACGCGTGGCTCGACGCGGGCCGTGGGCACGCCGTGCTCGATGTCTGGGAGGGAGAGCCGAACCTTCGATGGCCACTGCTGTCCCATCCGCGGGTGCGCATCGCCACACCGCACATCGCTGGCTACACCGCAGAAGGAAAGGCCCGCGGCACCGCGATGGTTCACGCGGCGTTTTGCAGGGAATTTGGGGTGCGGCCTTCGTTCGAGACAAGCCACGTGCTCCCTGCGGTGACGCCCTTGGCGGCCCCGGCCGACGGCGCGGAAATCCTGCGCAGCGTGCATGCGCTCGGGCCCACCGATGCGGAAACCCGGGCCCTGCTGCAGTCCCCGGAATCTGAGCGACCCGCAGCCTTCGAGGCGCAGCGGCGCAAGTATGTGTTCCGTCGGGAGCTCAGCGCCTACCGACCCTCCGGGCCCGCGGGCGACCTGTGGCAAGCCCTTGACGGTCTTTCCTGAGACTACGGGCCGGAGCGCCCCGCGGGCGCGCACAACCTGTCGATGAGGATCGCCATCGCGCTCCGAACCGAGAGGTGGTTGAACCCAGTGCCGGCGTCGATCGGCTGCAGCTGCCGGTCACATCGCTGCAGCACCTCGGGGGCCAGCCCCCACGCCTTGCCGATCACCAACAACACATCGCGCCCGGCCCGAACCGTCTCGCGTACCTCGGCGACGGAGGTGGCGGGCTCCCGGGCAACCGCGCTCGTCGCGACCACCCAAGGGGCGTCCGGTCGAGACGCGTCTTCAATCGCGTCGTCCAGGCTCGCGCACCACAGCAGCGCGTCCATTCGACCGCGAGCGGGGTCGCGCGTATCACTCTGGCCGTGCGCGATGACCCGCTTCGCCTTGTCGCGCTGCGCGGGGACCGGGTTGACCACATACAGCGTGGGAATGCCGTAGGTCAGCGCGAGTCGCCCCCCGTCGAAGACGTCGAACTCATCCACCACCGACGCGATTTCTTCGCCATGACGGTTGAGCACGGGGTGGTGTACGAGCGCGACCCTCAGCGTCCCGGTTCCAACCTTGCTCATGGTTTTGCAGCTCCCGGATGCGGTGGCTCGGACCACTCCATGGGAAGGATCCACCGATACGGGCCCAACGAGGCCGGCTCGTGCCCCAGCTCGAAGTCCGGGTCGATGAACCGCTGCGGCTTCCGATAGTTCAGCGCGGTCATTGCGTCGACGTACACGTTCACGACTCTGCCTTCGTCCTGCTGATAGCGCTCGACCAGATGGTTGGCGTACTGCCGAATGAGTTCTGGCTTGCCCCGAATCTTCCGGGCCTGTCTCTTGGTCAGCTCGGTCCCCGGCTCCACGGTCCACGTCTCGCCGGTGGCCACGTCGACGACGCGAAACGTGACCGGCCCCCGCTTGGAGCGCAGCTTCATTCGCCACGAGCAGACGTGCCCTTCCTCGGTCCACGCGACGTCGCCCGGGTACAAATGGTGCCGGAGCGGAACGAGGACCTGCACGACGAGGTATGCGACCCATAGCGAGGCCCACAGCTGGGCGCGCCGGGGAACGGCGAGAGTTCCCGGGCCTCGCGAGGACATCCACGTGACCCCACGCTCCAGTCGCATTCCGAGCCTGGGCAGCCGAAACGCCCAATCCGGGGTCAGGAACAGCGTCGTCGCAGCGAGCATCAGCCAGGGAAACACGCCGATCGAGAACAGATGCATGTTCGACACGTGAAAGCCCACCGCGGCGAGCACCGCAAAGCGGCGCGTCTTCTTCCACGCCAAGGCCGGCGCGATGAGAAGGTCGAACATCACGCCGCCGTAGGCGATGAAGACCGTGAAGCCCTCTGAGGCGACGAAGTCGTGTAGGCGCTCGGTCAGCGGCACCGCGTCGGGGAAGACCGAGTGCTGCACCGACTCGACCCAGCGGATCCAGGGCGTCTTCGCGACCCGGTTCGCCGAGCCTTTCATCCAACGCCGAATCGGCTGGTGATAGACCATCCAATCGGTGTTGAACTTGGCGATGGCGCCGTAGACGTAGACGATCCCCAGCTGGAGCAAGATGAGCGCCCGTGGCCAGACGGGGACGACGCTCGAGGCGATCTTGGGTCGGATCAGCGCGTCGAGGGACAGCGTGCGATGGGCCGGGACGAGAATCATCAACCCCGCCAACAAGCTGATCAGATAGGCGTGGTTGAGGTAGTTCGCGGCACCCAGGAGGAACTCATAGGTGTGCGCGACAAAGAACACCGCCGAGGCCAGCCGGTACAGGAACCCGACCGAGATGAGGACTCCACAGACGACGAGCGTGATCGACAGGATCCCAATCCCGGTCCCTGGCAGCGCCTCAACCCACTCGAAGCCCGGGTACTTGAAGAGGAACGTCGGCTCGACGTAGTAGCGGTACGTCCAGCCGTGGATGTAGTAGCGCCACGACTCCCACGCCATCAGGCCGCCCCACAGGATGCGATAGATCGCCAGCGCCACGGAGGGCTCGGGCGAGAACAACCACGCTACGAGTCCGGCCCAGCCCCGCGCGAGGCGAGCTGGCATGGACGTGCTGGTCGAAGCGTCCGCCACGGTACACAAAGCCTACGCTGGGCTCAGAAGCTCGTCGAGACGACCAAGCGGAACGTGTCCGTCCCGCCCAGCGACCGCATGAAGCCGTGCGCGTACTTGAGGAACACGTTGATGCCCTCTGCGTATCCCATCCGGAACGAGAACACGAGTGCCGCGCCGCTGCCGGCGAGCACGTCTCGGACATCAGTGGGGTCGGTCCACGCGTTGCCGACGTCGACGAACGGGATCAGCCCCACCCGCGACATGAACACCGGCAGGCTTCCAATCCCGCGATCGACGTCGGCCAACGGGATCCGATACTCGGCCGTGGCGCGTGCGAAGTAGCGTCCCTGGGCCGTGCCGACCCCGTAGCCCCGCAACAAGCTGCAGCCCGAGGTTCCAAACCCGGTTCGGCCCAGCAGCGCACGGATGGCGTCGCCGCCAGAGATGTAGTCGCCGACGCAGAACGCCCCGCGGCCGCGGAAACCACCGGCCGACGCGCCGCCTCGCCACCGCAGGGCGAGGGATTGATGCCCGCGCCACGGCATCGGAATCGTCTCGTTGTAGGACACGCTGGTGTTGATGTCTCCGAACTCTCCGCCGAGGCGACGGTCGACCACGCCAACCCGAACCGACACCGATCGGCCCTGCTCGACCCCGTAGCTGAAGCGCCCTCCCCCATCGGCCTCGTTGGAGTACGACGTGGAGAACGCGATCTCTCCCGCATCCCCCACCTCCGGCAGCCGCGTGATCGGTGCGTTGGGATCGATCAACGCGCTGTCGGCATCGAGGTTCTCCCAGCGACGCCACACGTACTCCGCCCCAAAGGAGGCGGAGTGTTGCGCATGACGGACGATCGGCAGGCTCGTCCCAAGCGACAACGTGCTCACGCGCTCACGGTAGCCGCCGACAACGTAGGAGTCGTTCTCCGACCCCAGCGGTCGGTCGTAGTCGAAGCGGGTGAAGCCTGATGAACGGTTCACCAAGCCCCGGCTTGCGCCGAAGGTGAACGCTGGCCACAGACGGTCGAATCGGTACGACGCCGCGCCCGAGGCGATGCGCTGCTCGGCGTCGTAGTTGAAGAACATCAGAGCCGAGTGGTAGCCCTGAACGTCGGTGATGCCGGTCTCGAAGCCGAGGCCCGTTCCGAAGTCGCTCGACTGGAAGTCGAACGCCGTGGGGAAGAAGAGCCGGGGATAGAAGGTGTCGATCGCCCGATAGCGATGAGACTGCAGCGACAGCGGGCGGCCGTTCTGACCCGCGATCTGGGGCTTGGGGTCCTGAGCTGGCGGAAGGTCGGTGATCGTTGGAAGCACCGGTAGCCACGTCTGAGGATCGAAGTCCATCACCCACACGTCGTAGCCGCTCTTGCCGTACCCGATATAGGCGAGCCGCTCTCCGTCGTGGCTGACCCGGGGCTCGAAGGCGCCGCCCAGGACGTTGCTGACCTGATGGAGAGCCTCGGCCTTCGTGTCCCACGCGTAGACGTTGTAGACGTCGTCCCGGTCGCTGCCGAACACCACGTAGCGACCATCGGGCGACCACGACGGTGACATGTCGAGGTGACGGTCGGCCGTAATGCGTTGGGTGGTCTCCGAGGCGAGGTCGTAGACGTAGATGTCGCGGTAGCCCCCCTCGACGAAGCCGGAGAAGGCGACCTTGTCGCCACTGGGGCTCCAGCGGGGCGTGAGTACCTGCGACAGACGGTCGATAGGCGGCAGCTCGCGGACGTCGCCCGTGTCGAGATCGAGGAAGGCCAGGCGGGACTGCGCCACGTCGTTGCGCCGGAACACGACGGTCCGCCCATCGGGAGACACATCGGGCTCACTTGCGCGCAGGCCGAACGTGAGCTGCTCGGCACCGCGGGGGTCCCCACCGTTCCACCGCCACAGGTCGCTGTAGCGGTAGCGGTAGTCGAAGGTGCCAGTCTGGTTGAAGACGATGTCGTCGGTCGCGCCGACGAAGCTTGCGGCGCCAGGATTCTCCATGTCGAAGACCTGCTGGAGGTCGACGTCGGCGCCTTGGCGACCGATCCCCACGCCCTCCCGGATCCGACCGCCACCGGACCGGATGCGCTTGACCCCCTCATCGCGATGGCCGTCACCTTTGTAGAAGTAGAGGTAGCTGTCGTCTCGGGACCAGAACGGGTACCGAGTCGTCTCGCCGCCAAAGGTCAGCCGTCGTCCCTGGCGAAGACCCCGCGCTCGAATGCGTCGCGCCTGAGCTTGGAATCGTCGCGTCGTGTCCGCCTTGAACTCCTGCCACAGCTGGTAGAACGTGACGCCAAGGACCTTCTCGATCGCCTTGTTGATGCCGTAGGGGATGACCTGCGTCGCATAGACGTGGCTGAGGTCGCGGATCTTGTCCTCCCCATAGCGCGCGAGGATGTAGTGCATGAAGTGGCCGCCGTAGAGGTAGACCGACGTTCCATGCGGAAAGACCCGAGCTCCACTGCTGACTTGGTCGAGCGTCTGGAACGTTCCGTCCAGTACGGCCATCCGTAACAACGCGTCGAATTGTGCAGACCGCAGGCGGCCCATCGACGAGTACTTCGACTCGTGCATCGTCGCGACGCCTTCGACGACCCAGCGCGGCTGCACGATGTTGGGCGTCGTGATCTTGCCGAGCACCCCAAGCCCAAACACAGCGTTCACCGCCCGCGCGATGCCGTGCACGGTATCGAGGTGAATGACGTGCACGAGTTCGTGTGTGATCAGGATGTCGAGCCAGTCGTCGTACGCCTCGAGGACCGACAGCGCTTCGGGTGCGGTGACATAGGCGACGACCTGCGGATACGGGTTGGCGGTCGCCCGCCCGTTGGCCGAGTCCTGCGTATCGGTGAGCGTGACGTGCGTCTTGAGGTAGACGTCGTGCCCCCACGCGCCGGTGAGTTCGGTGTACGCCTTCTCGGAGATCATCGCGGTGCGTTCGGCCGCGTCCTCCTGCCCTGCCCAGTAGTGAATGTAGAAGTGCTCGGTCTCGATCGTCTTCCACTTCACGTCCGGGTTGCTCGCGTGCGCGGTCCCTGGCACGAGCCACAGGAACGCGACGACAAACATCCCCGCCAGCAGCGCGACGTACCCGGCCCACCCCGACGCGCAGGGCGTCGGAAACGGCCGCAGGCGCGTCGAAAGCATGAGCGGGAGTGTATCGCACTCCCCCCCCGCGCCTACGCGCGTGCGCCTAGCATCTTGGCGAGTTCGTTCGGCCGCTCATACGCCGGGTTGTGCCCGCACCCGTCGATGATCGCCTCCGAAGCGTTCGGCAGCAGCGCCGCCAGCCGCGTCGCGTGGTCCGGCGGGACGATTTGGTCTCGGTCGCCCCAAACAAGCGTGGTAGGGACCGACACGGACGCGAAGCGATCCCGCAGCCGCACAACGCTGGGCATCTGGGTAAGCATCGCATAGGCGGCCTCTCGTCCGCCCCAACGACACAAACGGTCCCAAAAGACGTGCGCGTCGCCTTCGTCGAGAAGCTCTGGGGTGGACAGGCCCTGCTCGAAGAACCGAACGAAGTCCGCACGACGCAGCGTGCGGCGAAAGACCTCGAGCCCCAGCGACGGGGCGATGGCCAACGCTCCCTGCAGCGGCAGACTGACGGTCAGCGCGAGCGGGCTGAGTAGAAAAAGCTCGCGAACACGGTCGGGCTGCTTGGAAGCCAGCACCAGTGCGAGGGTCCCGCCGAAGTCGTGCCCAACGAGCGTGCACGCAGAGACCCCCAGCGCCTCGAGCGTCTCGGTGATCGCGTCGGCCAGCCACTCGAAGGAGTAGTCATCAACCTGCGCCGCGTTCGGTCGATCGCTGTCTCCGGCACCCGGCAGATCGAGCGCCACCACCCGCCGGTCCACCGCGAGCTGCGGAATGATCCGCGAGAACGTGTGGTGGGTGAGGAACAGACCGTGCAGCAGCACCAACGGCGGCTTGCAAACGTCGGCCGCCGGCGGGTGAACGTCACACGCGAACACGCGACCAAAAGAGAGTTCCAGCAACCGGCTGTCGTCCGCGACTTCGGCAGGCAGCCATGGCGCACCGGGCTCGAATCCTTGCGCGGTCATCCTGATTCCTCCTCCTGCTGCTCTGGTTCCTGTTCTTCGGTCGCCAAGCGCTGGCCTCCGCCGTGGTCGAGGTGCTCGGGGAAACGTGCTCGCATCTTGCCCAGGACCAGCCGCTCCGCGTCGTCCACATCTTCCACCTCGAGCACCTCGCGGACGAGGCTGACCATGTCGTCGTAGTCCGAACTGCGGATGATGTTCTTGATCACAGGGATGGCCGAAGGATGCATGCTCAGCTCGGTAACGCCGAGGCCCAGGAGCACCCATGTGTAGCGGGGATCCGCAGCCAACTCACCGCAGAGACTGACGGGGATCCCCGCTTCCCGGCCCGCTTCGCTGACCCGCTGAATCAGTTGCAAGATCGCGGACTGAAGCGGTCGGTATAGATACGCGACGTCGTCGTTCTCGCGGTCGATCGCAAGCGTGTACTGGATGAGATCGTTGGTGCCGATGCTCATGAAGTCGACGTAGCGGGCGAGGCGCTGCGCCTCCAAAGCCGCGGACGGGACCTCGACCATCATGCCGACGGGGACATCCTGAGCGTAGGCTAGCCGATCGTCTTCGAGCTGCTGTCGCGCCTGATCCACGACCTCGAGCGCGAGCTTGAGTTCGGGCAGGCTGGTGACCATCGGCAACATGATGCGCAACGGACCATGAAGCGCGGCCCGCAGAAGGCCGCGGAGCTGAGAGAGGAACCATTCGCGGTTGGTGAGCGCCAGCCGGAGACCGCGAACGCCCATCGCCGGGTTGGCCTCGGCATCAGAGTCGTAGTCGAGCAGCGCAGTCTGCTTGTCGGACCCCAGGTCGAAGGTGCGAAACACGACCGGGTACGGTGCCATCTTTCGGAGCACGTCCTTGGCGTGTCGGTAGTGCTCCTCCTCGTTGGGCGCCGAATCTCGCCCCATGTACAGGAACTCGGTGCGGTACAGCCCAACGCCTTCGGCGCCGTGAAACCGTGAGGAGGCGACCTCCTCAGTCAGCGCCACGTTGGCCCGCAGCGTCACCCGTTGGCCGCAGCGGGTCATGGCAGGAAGGCCGTGTTCGCGTTGGACCTGGTCCTCGAACTCGTCGTACTGACGGCGCGCCTCGTTCCACTCCTCGAGTTCGACCTCGGAAGGACGCAGCAAGACCACGCCGTGAATCGCATCCAGGACGACCGTATCCCCACGCGCGACCACCAGGTCGACGTCGTCGACGCCAACGACCGCCGGAAGTTCCATCGAGCGCGCGATGATGGCGCTATGCCCGGTGATGCCACCCACGGCGGTGACGATGCCCACGATGTCGCTGCGCACCATCTCTGCGGTGTCCGCGGGCGAAAGGTCGTGCGCAATGACGACGGCTCCCGCCGGGGGTCGGAGGGCCTGGGGCTCATGCCCGAGCAGGTTTTCCAGCACGCGCTCCGCCAGCTGTGTGATGTCGGTACTGCGCTCGCGGAAGTGCTCGGCGTCCGCCTGCTCGAGCATCTCGCGGATCTCGTCCGCAACCCGGGCCAAGGCACACTCCGCACCGATGAGCTCCTCGAGGACGATTTCCGCGACTCGTCCTGCCAGGTCGGGATCCTCGAGCATGAGCTGCTGTGCTCGAAGAATCTGCTGGTGCTCCCCGTGCGGAAGACGCCCCTCGATGGTCTTGAGCTGCGACTGCGTCTCCGCCAGCGCAGCTTCGAAGCGAGCGAGTTCTTCATCGGTCTCGGCACGCTCGATGTCCCGGGGCTCGATGTGTTGTTTTCTGCGGTCGACGACATACGCCGGGCCGATTGCGATGCCCGAGCTTACGGCGATCCCCCGAAGGGTCCGCCCGCGACCGTGGCGGTCGGCACGTCGGCTCACAGCTCTCCGAAACCGTCGTCGACCAGCTTGCCGAGCGCGGCGTAGGCCTCGTCTTCTTGCTGTCCCTCGCAGCGCACCGAGAGCGTCGTGCCCTTGGCCGCGGCGAGCATCAGCACGCCGAGGATGCTCTTACCGTTGACCTCGCGGCCGCCACTGCCGATGAACACGTCCGCACCGAACTTGTTGGCGAGGGCGACGAGTTTGCTGGCCGGACGGGCGTGCAAGCCAAGGTCGTTGACGATGGTGTGATCTCCGCTAGCTGACATCGAGGGTTTCTCAGGGGTCCGCCGGCGATGACGGAGAAGGGGCCGTTGGGCTGACACAGACGGAGCGCTGTCCGCTGGATGCACAGGCCTTCGCGAGTTCCTCCGGGGTGCTGGAGGTTCGGTCGAGGCTCGATAGCTTGAGTAGCATGGCCAAGTTGAGCCCAGAAAGCACGACGACGTGGTGCGTCTTGCCTTCTCGGTGACCACACTGGCAGGGACTGGCGCCGAGCAAGTCCACCAGAAGCAGGACCCCCTGCCCCCGGTCGACCTCATCGAGCGCTGCGCACATCGAGGCGGTGAAGGCGTCGGAGTCCCCCAGACCGGCGTCGAGTGCGAGGACGCGATCGAGGGACCCGGGCGAGGCGATTCCTTCCGCGGCGCGGAGCAGGTGACTGGCCGTCTCTCCATGCCCCACCACCACCACGCCGACGCCCACTGCAGGCACGTCCCCCGAGTCCGAGGGGTTCATCGCGCGGTGCCCCCGACGTCGCGGTGGCGCACGACCAGTCGAGGTGCGGGCTCCATGAACGCCTCCCCCTTCGACAGGGAGCGCTTGAGCGCTTCGACGAGCGCGACCGAGCGGTGCTGCCCACCCGTGCATCCGACCGCGACGGTGAGGTAGGAGCGGCCCTCTGCAGCCGAGCGCGGCGCCGCGAAACGAACCAGCGACTCGATGTGCCCCAGAAGCGTCTGCGCGTCTTGCTGGCCTAAAACGTAGTCGGCGACCGGCTCGTGCAGGCCGGAGAGCGGGCGAAGGTCCTCGCGCTCGAACGGGTTGTCGAGGAAACGGGCGTCGAGGACGATGTCCGCCTCGCTCGGCACTCCGTTGCGAAACCCGAACGAGGTCAGCACCAGCCGAAGCGTGCCGCCGCTCCCAAACCGGTCCCGCATCAGTTGCCGGAGTTGCCGCCCGGTGAGCGTCGAGGTGTCGATGGGGCGCTCGGACTTCTCCCGAATCGGTCCCAGCAGTTCGCGCTCGCGATCGATCGCCTCAGGCAGGTCCCCCATCGGATGGCGCCGCCGCGTCTCGGAGTACCGACGAACGAGGACATCGGTGGCCGCTTCGAAGAACAACACGTCGACGCTGTGGCCAGCGTCGGTGAGTTGCTGATGAATCTCAGCGAAGCGCTCAAGGTAGGCGGTATCCCGCGCATCGACAACGACGGCGACGGGGCGGTCATCCTCGGTCCGACGCACGCTCTCCATCAGCTGCGGTAGCAGCACCAACGGCACGTTGTCGACGCAGTAGACCCCAAGGTCTTCGAGCGCATGCAAGGCGGTGGACTTGCCACCACCACTGAGTCCGGAAATGACGAGAAGGTCCACCGCTACTCCACCTCTGTGACCCGAATCATGTTGCTGTTGCTCTTCTGCACCGGTTCGGCAGCGCCATCGCCCTGGGCACGGATGCTCTCGCGAATGCGGGCGTTGACCTTCTCCTGGAATTCACGGGCCGAGTCGTGCCCACGATATTTCAGGATCTGGTTGCGAGCGACGACTTCGATCAAGGACGCGATGTTTCGCCCCGGACGCAGCGGGATACGAACGAGCGGAACGTCAACTTGAAGGATCGGCCACACCTGAGACTCGGTGCCAAGCCGGTCGTAGTCCCCCTCGTCCACCTCGCTCAGTTCGACGACCACTTCGATCTTCTTGTTGTCCCGGACCGCCGCGACCCCAAACAGGTGCGTGATGTTGAGGATGCCCATCCCGCGGATCTCCATGTGGTGCTGGTGGAGTTCGGTCGCCGCTCCCCACACGGTGTCCGGCGGACGCACCGTAACTTCGACCACGTCATCGGCCACCAAGCGGTGGCCCTTGAGCACCAAGTCCAAGGCGGCCTCACTCTTGCCGACCCCGCTACGCCCGATGAGCAGGACCCCCACGCCAAGGACATCGACCAGCACGCCGTGAATGCTCGCCGTGGGCGAGAGCAGCTCCTCGAGCCGGCGGGTCATTCGGGTGATGAAGGTCGAGGTCATCACAGAGGTCCCCAGGACTGGGATGCTGCGGGCCTCGGCTTCGCGCATCAGCAACGGAGGTGGCTCCAGCCCCCGAGTGATGATCAGAGCGCATGGATCCTTGTCGAGAAAGCTCTTGAGGCCCGCTTCGATCGTCTCGGGGTCGGAGCAATGGATGAAGTCGATCTCCGACAACCCCAGCACCTGCACCCGGTCCGGGTAGACATGTTTCGTGAACCCCGACAGCGCGAGGCCGGGCTTTTGAATCCGCGGCCGCGTCGTCCGCCGGTCCAAGCCGCCCCAGTTGGACAAGGGGCGCAACCCCAGCGGCGACGTGTCGTCGTCATCGAGTAGCTGCGAAAGCTCGACCGCGTTCTCCTTGCGCATGGATGAAGGTCCCACAGGAGCATAGGCCATCTCTCCCCCGCCGTCGTCCCGAGCGATTCGCGACCCCCGTCGCGAATCGCGGGGGGCCGGAAGCGATTCGCGCAGCGAATTGCGTGGCCCGCTCCGTCGCGGGCGGATGCTCCCGCTGCGTTTGGGCCTCCATGGCGCGGGTTCCATCGCGAGGCGCTCGACGGCGAAGGCGCCGCTGGGGGGAGGGCGAAGCTGCACGAGGGGCACGAGGGCCACGCAATTCGCTGCGCGAATCGCTTCCGGCCCCCC
>OJGU01000450.1_pt1 | contig 24392 bp, 24 predicted proteins | sample 1594741 | NCBI WGS metagenome assembly OJGU01 (sample SAMN05416841, study PRJEB24817) | seawater metagenome | isolation source: Sea water | place: Canada:Atlantic | collected 2013-07
GTGGTGGCGGTGGTGGCGGTGGTGGCGGCTCGAAAGGCTCAAGTTTTCTTCGCGGCCGCCGCGGGCGCTCGGGCTACCAGGGCTGTTCTTCGTCGCACTCGGTATGCGAGCCCGGCTTGCAGTGCTTGCGGAACCAGTCCGCCTGCTCTTCGTTGAACCCCATGCTGGTACCGCCTTCGCGGAGGTCCCAGTGAACGAAGTCGACCCGACCACCGCTTCGCTCGTAGTCGGTGAACTTGCAGATCGCCTTTCCGTTGCCACAGCGATGACGGCGGGTCTTTCCCCATGGCAACAACGGATGCTTGGGGTCACCGGACTCGACGACCTGTCTTACGAAGGCCCGAGTCAAGATATGTTCGACGTCGAGCTCAGCCGCTGAGATCCATCGCAGCGCGCGTGTCGTGGAGGTCTCGCAAGTCTTGTGCTTGGGATCGCAGGTTTGTCCCTCGTCGCACGGGCCCCGGGTGCAGCCTGAGCTGGTCTTCTGCCCGGGCTTGAGGGTCTCCTCGAGAAGCTCCATCGAGGCAGCCTCCTCGGCGCCCAGCAACACCGCCATCGCGGCGTCATGACTCGCTCGCCGCCGGGTCTCGTCACTTTGCAGCTCGCACAGCGCCATCTCGATCCGGAGCTCCGCCGATCTCGGATCCTTCGCCACCCGTTCACGGAAGCCGGCCGGGATCAGGCCCGGCCGCTTTTTCTCGAGCGCGATCACCTGATTAACCGCGTCCTCGTTCGAGAGGAGGAACGACTCGGCTGCCGGCTGTTTGTGCTCCGCTGCGAACTTACGGCGAGGGTTTCCCTTCACTGTGGGCCGTACTCTCGTGTCCGTCTTGCGCTTGCCGAGCTTGAGACCCATGTCGGATGGGCACTCAACCTCGCGCTCCAAGACGCTGGGCACAGATTCTTCAACCGGCTCGGTCGAACCTGGAGTGTAGGCCGAGGACTGGCTTGCCTCCGGAGCTGGCTCAGGATCTTCGGACCCACCGAACATCGGCTTGCCGTTGATCGTGCAGCCGAGCAGGCCAGACATACACAATGTCGTCAGCCACGCGATGCCGCGTGGCCGGCCACTTGTCCAACCAGCGCTCAACACTCCAGCTCTCCACCGCCATAGCAAGGGCCGCCCTCGGCACGTGCAGGCGTTGAACCGGAGGGCCCGTAAACCGCAACGCCGAGGCGCACTCGCGTTGCGATCGATCCGGCGAAGCATCGCATTGCCAACGAACTCGGCAGCATCGGCGGTTGCTAACACAACCGCGGACAAGCGGCCATGACCTCGCATCTGGCTCTAGGGGGTGTCCTCAACTCGGTGGGACGGAATCTGAAGCGGTCGGTCGTCCACGCTCGCCGTGGACCCAGGCCCGCAGTCCTTCGGGGATGATCCTCTACAGCGTGGAGCAGCGGGACGAGGCCGAGCGCACGGGTCAGCGCCCGCCTACATCAGATAGAACGAATCCGCCGGGTACGGGGGCGGGACATCGCTCTCACCGAGAAGCTGCAGGATGTTGATCTCGACGGTGCGAGCGATGGCGGTGACCGGCGTATCTGTGGGGAGGTTCGAGAACGGGTCCTGCATCTGAGTCGAGGTGCGTTCCAAGAGCAGGAACGGCGTCGAGATGATCGTCGTGACGAGGATCTCCCAGTACCCCTCGACCTCGCCGAGAGAGATCGAGAGCACCGTGATGAACACGTAGATGAACGCCTTGAGGAACATCCGGTACGTGCGCGGGAATACCGTGTTCCGAATCCGTTCGGCCATGCCCATCCAATCGGTGAGCCGGGTGAGCGTCTGGTCGATCGCGACCCGCTGGTAGTCGGTGACCGCCCCGCTGGCCGCCAGCTCCGTGAGCGATCGCGACTGCAGCTGGAGCAGTGCGACCGGTCGATTGCTGTGCCGTTCGAGTTCTGCAATCTCGTCGACGTCGAGGTGGTCGACGGTGTTGGCCCGCCAGTCCAACCCGCGCAAGCTTTGGCCGAGGCAGTAGCACCAGGCGACTTGGTGCATCGCCATTCGGCGAACGAGGGCGGCCACCTTCGGGTCGTCTTGCGCCGCAACGGAGGCGAACGAAAGCGACTGACGTACCAGGGTGCGGGAGTCGTTGACGATCGCCCCCCACACCTTGCGAGCCTCCCACCACCGGTCATAGGTCTGGTTGAGCTTGAACGACAGGATGAGGGAAATCGCGGTTCCCAAGAACGCCGCGATCGTCACCGGAAGCTCCGGGAGGTACGGACGCTCGTACTCCACCAGCAGCGCCCCCGCGACCGAAATGGCGACGACCACCAGGAAGTCTTTCCAAGCGCTCGCGGCGATGTATTCGACTGGGATTGTTCGTTCGAGGAGCATGGATCGAGATCAACCTAGAGGCCTTGGCCCGCGCCCCGCGGTTTGACCGGTCCGGACCGATCGGAGCGGATCGATCCGGGCCCCCTTGCAGCTGTGGACCGCCGCCAGGGCTCGGTGAGCTGCAACATCCGTCCTTTCGCGTGGGTCTTGGCGTCCGCTTCGCTCAGGCCGCGCCGGCGCGCAAGCATGATCAACTTGTTGCGACAGATCCGCCTGCCGACGAACGCCACCAATGCGCCTTGAGCGAGAAACAGCCACGGGGTGGTCGATTCGAGACCCGTGTCCGAGTGTTTGAAGAGCACCACGGAGAGCAGGACCAGCAGCAGCGCGACCATATGCGTGATCGATAGAATCTCCGCTGCGCTCAGATCACCCTGACGGTGCGGCCCGGACCTCGGGCTCGGCCGTCTCGGCATGCCGCCAGTGGAAGGACCCGTCACGGCCGTATCCTCCCTGCCGCTTCCCGTGCGCGCCACCGCACGTCGTCGAGGTCGTCTCCGACGACCGTGACGTGGCCCATTCTCTTTCCGGGCCGCACAGACTCGTGGCCGTACATGTGCACGACCGCGCCGCTCACGTGGAGCGCCTCCTCGGCGCCGCGCTTGTCGGCTCGTCCCTCGCGTGTTCCGAAGACGTTGACCGTCACGCCCGCAGGACGCAACAGGCTCGTCTCACCGAGCGACCAACCCAGGATGGCGCGGAGGTGGTTCTCGAACTGAGACGTGACGCAGGCATCGATCGTGAAATGACCCGTGTTGTGGGGTCGCGACGAGAGCTCGTTCACCAGGAGCTCACCTGAGGCCAGCTCGAACATCTCGACGGCCACAACCCCGACACACCCGAACGCCGCCGCCACCTCGCGTGCAAGCGTTTGAGCTCGCACCGCCACCGCGCTGGTGCATGGCGCTGGGATTTCGACGACGTCGCAGCGAACGTCCGTTCGGCGGGTATGAGCGACGGGGTACACATCGTCGACGCCGTCGGCACGGCGGACGACGACGACAGAGAGCTCGCGAACAAAGGGCACGGCCGCCTCGAGCAGGACGGTCCCTCGCTGAGCGAGCCGGCCGTACGCTGCCCGCAGCTGGGAGTCGTCGTGGGCCCAGGTCGTCCCGTAGCCCGCGTCGCCGTCCCCACGTCCCTTGAGCACGACCGGGAAGGAGAGGTCTTTGGCGGCCTGCAGCGCCTGCTCCACGGTTCGGCACGCCCGAAACGCGCCCACCGGAAATCCGGCGCTCAACACATGCCGCTTCTGCACGAGCTTGTCGGAGATCCAATCGACCGTGCGTTTCGACGGCCACAGTCGGGCGTGCTCGGGCAACAGCTCGACCACGGTTGCGAGGTCGAGCGACTCGTTCTCGAGCGTCACGACGTCGCTGTCGAACAGAAACGGTCCCAGCAGGCGCCGATCGTTCCAGGCACCGACGACCCGGTGCCCCAACCCCGCGCACGCCCCGGACTCGCTGGGGCTGAAGAACTGTGCGCGCAGGCCCAGACGGGCGCCGGCGAGCGCGAGCATACGACCGAGCTGACCCGCCCCGAGGATGCCCACCTTGAGCGATGGCCCGGCACCAAGGCGAGGAGCCCGGCGCCGCAGACCTCGGCACGGGCTCGCAAACGCGTCCATGAGGAGGTTTACGCCGAACACAGGATATAAGTAAAATAGATAAAAAAGCAAAAGTCGTTCTATAAAATAGAACGCTACGGCCACGGATGTCGACCTTCAACTACAACCACCTCCGGTACTTCTGGGTCGTCGCCCACACGGGGAGTCTCACCGGCGCAGCTCGTGCGCTTCGCGTGTCGCAGTCCGCCATCTCGGTGCAACTCAAGAAGCTAGAGGGCGAGCTCGGACACCTCCTCTTCGACCGGAAGGGGCGGAGCCTTCAGCTCTCGGAGGTCGGGCGGATCGCCCTGGACCACGCCGATGCGATCTTCGCAACCGGCGACGACCTCAAGGCCACGCTCGAGGCGCGTGCGACGGCCCAGAGGATCCCACTTCGCGCCGGGGCGCTCGCCACCTTGTCGCGCAACTTCCAGTTCGGATTCATCGAATCGATCCTCGGTCGCGCAGATCTCAGGCTGAGCGTGGTCTCCGGAACACTCGACGGACTGCTGCGGAGCCTCAGCGAGCATCGCCTGGATGTCGTCCTGTCCAACCGCCCCGCCCCCCGCGCAGCGGACAGCACCTGGGTCTCGCACCGCATTGCGGAACAACCCGTCAGTCTGGTCGGGCCCCCGCGCTTCCGAGGGAACCGCCGGCGACTCGAAACGCTGCTTGCCAAGGAGCCGATGCTCCTGCCCATGCGCGACAGCAGCATTCGCGCGGGCTTCGACGCGCTCGTCGACCGCCTCGGCATCAGGCCCACAGTCGTTGCGGAGGTCGACGATATGGCGATGTTTCGGCTGATCGCGCGGTCCGGTATCGGACTCGCGGTCGTGCCGCCCATCGTCGTCAAGGACGAGCTCCACGACGGCACACTTGTAGAGGTCCGCCAGATCCCCGAGCTCGCCGAGACCTTCTACGCGATCACGCTGCCGCGGCGCTTCCCGCATCCTCTGGTCCAGCAGTTGATCGCGGGGCGGGATTGAACGCACTCCGTCCCCCGAATGTGCACGCGGGCGCGTCGCGAACAAGGTGGTGTCAGGGTAGAGGTTTCGCGGGCTCGACATTGCACCGCTCGCTGGAGTCACTCGACCGCGCAGCTGCCCGGCGCATCGCCTCGCGATCCGTCCTCGAGCACGAACTGCTCCCGGTTGGTGACCGGAGCCCCGAAGACGCGAGCGACCGCGCCCAGCGATCCATCGGCAAGGCGCACTCGGTGGCCGACGAGGTCCGTCGCGGGGAAGAGCTCGAGCGTCGCCGCGTGTTCTTCGGGGATACGAGCCGGATTCGGCAGTTTGTCGTTTCCTGCAAAGTGAGCGTCGCGTGAGCTGCCGTCGCTGTCCCCCAGGAGGGCAAGACATCGCCCGCGCTTCGTGTCGAGCCACGCGTAGCGGTCCATGTCGTCGGCGGGAAGCTGCAACATCGGTTCGAGAACCGAAGCAAACACAAGCAGCACGACGAGCGAGAAAAAGCCCACGACCGGGGTGACGATGACCGCAAGCCCCGTCTTTCGCCGAGCATCACTCGCCGCATTGGAGGTGGCGGCCGCCCATGCGCGCACGCTGTGCCCCATCACGTGGAGGTCAACCGTTCGGTGGGCGGCTGCGGCCGCGACGGATTTCGGATGGACGACACTGTCGGCGCCGCAGTGTTGGCATCGCACGATGGGATCGACACCGGAGGCGGACAGTGGCGCGCCGCAGAGCGAGCATCCCGAAGGTTGACCAGGCCTGTGGGGTGGCACCGCGGCGGCGATCACCAGCAGTCGCCGTTTCGCCTTGGCGACGCTGCCGTAGAGCACTCCGCCGATGAGGCCGTAGATCACCAACGGAACGCACAGCAGCACAACCCCCGTGACTCTGTTGATGACTGGGCCCGAGTGGACTGTCGCTTCCCAGAGCGTGTACCCGAGCAGGGCGACGAACGGAGACGCGCCCAGAAGAAGGCCGACCACAGTGCCACGCCCCGAGCGGATCGCTCGGCGGATACCCGTGCGCGCAGTGGCATCGAATTGCCGGGTACGGACGTCGAGGTGGAACAGCTCCGCCTGCGCGGCGAGCAGCCACTGCTGGACGTCCGGAGGGGGCGGGCTGACGGTTCGGCACGCGCGACAGCGGATCTCTGAGGCGGATGCGAGGGTCAGAGGGACCGGAGCACCGCAGCCTGAGCACGAACACGAAAGCATCGATGGTCTCAAGCGCTAGACGGGCAGCGCGGAGGAACGTTGCACTCAGCGCCAAAATGGGTCATCGGCAAGCGAATGCGTCACCAGACAGCCAACTGGATCGCCTTTGCGCGCGGGAAGGCGGGGCGGGCGTGGGTCAAGACCACGCCCTTCCCATCTGCGGAGGTCCGCCACGTGATGCCCGACCCGCTCGGTCAGATTCACGCGGCGGCAGCCGGCAGGCATTGAGGAGGTGGTGAAACGCGACCCCGTAGAGCCGTCCGAAAGGAGCTGCGGCCTGCGCCCGGCGCTTTCTTCGAGCCGGGCCATCAGCTTGCGGTTGAGCCGGAAGTGGCCAAGGTGGTTGATCGTCTCCCGCATGGCGCGCTTCGGGAAGTCGGCCCGAGCGTGCCGTGCATCTACATCTTTGGCCGGTTCCTGATCGGGTTTGACGACCAAGCGATCGAGGCGCTGGTCCACTGGCGAAACACCCTCCGCGAAGAGTCCGCGCCGCCGAAGAAATCGCTCGCATCGGATGTCCCGCGGTTCTTTAAGTATGTCTCCGTCTTAAAACGAAGCCGTCGATTCTCCCCCCACAGCGACGCCTACGCCAAAACGCATGAGGGCCACCTGTGCGGACGGCACCCGCTCGGCACCGTCCGATGCTCCGCGAGAATCAACTGCTACCGTCAAGATGGATGGCGGAGAGACATCGGTTTTCCACCTCGATCGGCACCGTCGACGCGTTTGTCCAACGCATCCTGTCTCGGGAGGGCACGTCGGTTACCGACGACCCAATCCCCCATCCACCCGGCAGTCAGATTCTTCTCAATCTCGACGATCAGGACCGAATTCGGCTCCGACACTACGCCTCTCCAACGCAGGCTCCCTCCCCCATCCTCCAGGTCGACTTCGAGCCCGTCGGAAACGGCCTTCGCCTGGAATGCGAAGTCTTGCGCGCGGATGCGGCATTTTCGGCGGCTGATCGGGCTCCCCCAGAAGACCTTGGTGAGCCCGAGCCCTTCGAAGCGTTGGACCTGCTCGACCCGGCGGACGCCATCGGTGAGCGCGTCATTTTCCTGATCCTTCGAGGATCCATCAACCTCATCCGTCGGCTGTGGATCGCCACCTGCTGGTTGTCGAGCCGACTGTTTGGGCCGTGGCGGCACCGCAAAGGCATGACGCTGTACGGCGACCGGCTCATCGCACTGGTTCGCGAGGTCGCCGAAGAGCCGGGGCTCGTCGTCGAAGCCGAGCCGCGCGGACCCCAGTAGACCCAGAGCACACCACCACGGCGCTTCAGCCCTCGGAGAACTGGAGGAGGGCACCTCGGTTCGATCCCAAGTGAGGCATTCGCTCGCCCCGCACGTTTGTCCCTGCGATGCGACGCTACGCCTTGTCCACCCTCGCGACCCCCCTGCTCACTCTGTGCGCGTGCGAGCTGGTCGGGCTGACCACCATCCTCGACGATACGCAGTACATCCCGCCCGTCGAGGGCAAGCTCGCCATCTCCGAAGATGGGAGCCAGATCTGGGTGAACCGCGACCATCCCAGCGGCAACCTCGAAGTCGTCGGATTCGCGAACCCGACCGGTACCCCACTGGGGTTGGCCGGGCCGTTCTCCAGCTCCGTCGCGGTCACCGACCTCGCGGCGGCCCACGAGGCCGGCGCCGAGGATGGGGTCTGGACGCTTCACGCCAACGGTGTCCGCGTGCGCTGGGATGGGACGGGGGCGTTCGGCGGTGGTCTCGGCCTTCCCGACCCCATCGAAGACACGTTCCCCGAGGGCGCGCGGCAGTGGTGCGGCCTCGCGATGGGGATGGACGGCGCAGCGTACGTGATGGCGGGGCACCAAGAGGGCGTGCAGACGCACTGGCACCTCTACCGGGAGAAGAACGGCATCGCGACCCGAACGGAGGGTCCGTTTGCGTCCGCCAGCTGCCCCGAGATCGCATACGACCTGGCACTCGACGAGGTCGCGGTGGCGGTCGATGGCGGCTACGGCTCGCGCGACGTGTTCTGGTTCGACCCCGACACGATGGACGAGACCCACACGGTCGAGATCGTCGCCGCGCCTCGAGCCATCGCCGCCTTCAACCACAAGGTCGCCGTGGGGTCGACCTCCTTCATTCGCGTCTGGAACCCCAACGGAACCGTCGCCGACACGGAATGGGGCGTGAGTGTCGAGGACCTCGACGTGCAGTACGGCGACAACATCGCCCGGTTGTGGTGGTCAGGAGCTGGCCCGGACCCGATCTCGACCGTGGGCTGGTATCGGCTGCAGTAGGTGAGCTGGCCCGTGCCGAGGCCCTTCTCGGCCGTCGCGAACCCACCCGCGGCAGGATCGCACAGAGCAGGACCGCAGCAGCACCGGCCTCAACAGGGCTCGAACGCCTCGTCAATGCACTCCTCGGTGAAGAGCGGTGAAGACTCGAGCAGGCAGTTCAAGTCGGGTGCAGGGCTCAGGCAACCTTCCCAAACCGGGTGCTCGGCGGGCTGAGGCCGCGCGGGAGGATCGAGGTCCGTCCTGAAGTCACCGACGCATCCGACCTCCCAGTCACACACCGAGACTTCGCGCCCGCGCGCGACAAGCCCGCTCGGCGCAACGCGATAGACCCAACGCAGACTCTCCTCCCAGGTTTCATAGACGGTGGGCTCGCCGATCACCTCGATCGTGCCCGGCGTCTGGTCTCGCAGGGCCTCGATTGCACATCGAATGTCTGCGGGCGCCGGGTCGAGGGCAATCGTACACAGCGGTCCATCTTCACAACCATCCCAGTACGGAATCGCCGCGTCGGTCCAACAATCGAGGACGCAGTCCTCATCGGGGAACCCACAGCCCTCCGGACGCGCATAGGGGCCGGTCTCTGGCTCCCCGGTCGACGAAGAGGAACTCGAGCCGTCGCCCGAGCTCGTCTCGCTGGTCGAAGTCGAGCCGGACACCTCTTCTCCGCTGCTTGCGCCGGCTGCCCCCGACGTGGCCTCCGACGTGCCCGAGGTGCCGGGCGCAGTGTCCTGCGGGGCTGCGGCGTCGCAGCCAAGCAGGCACAGGGAGATGAACAAGGTGGTTGAGTCTCGGGAAAACAAAGCCATGGGTGTCACCGTCGTCTGCCGCGGTGCGCGGCCACCTACGCATTCGGGGTTGGGGCCGCCCGAATGACACGACGTATTCAGGGGTCGCCGATGACCCCTGAATCCGTGCGCTTTTCGTGCCGAGTGCGCGGCTCCGAGCCTCCCTCGTGTCACGGAGTCGACTGCGCGCTCGTCCGCACCTACTTCCCGCCCAGGCGCGAGGTGTACTCGGCGAACGCCTCGTCACCGAGGGCCTTGCTGATCTTCTCGATCATCGCGCGCTCTTCCTCGGAGATCGGGTTGAAGATCTGCAGGAATCCACCCGCCGCTTCGGCGACCAGGATACACAGCCCGACGACGGTCTTGGCACCGCTCGGTTTCTCCTGCAGCAGCTCCTTGAGGACTTCGAGTGACTCGTCCAGATACTCCCGGGAGGGCCGTTCCTCGAGCAGCGCCTGGAGCACCGTGAACGCGCTGCCGCCACTGACCCCGCGGACCCGCAGCAGATTCAGAATCATGGCGCGTTCGCCCTGCTGAATTTTTCCGTCCGCCCACGCGACATGAACCAGCGGCAACAGATCGAAGATGCGCTCGGCTTCGCCCTCAAAGCCTAGCTCCCGGATTCGGTCCGAGAGCTGGTAGCGAGACGCATCGATCTCTCCCTGGGCCAGCGCAACACGATCGACCTGCATGGCGACCGCCGACTCGTGAAGAGCCACCCGCAGCTCTTCGCGCTCTGTGGCGCCCTCTGGCGAAAATACGGGGGCTCCGGGCTCGGTCGACTCAGCCATGGCGCCATCATAGCGCCACACGAGCTGAATGACTGCGGCGCCCCGGGGTCGGTCCTACGGCCAGTGGCGTCGCCCGTGCTTCACAGCGACCTCCGCCAGCAGCGGACGCCCCAGGGCCCGATACGCCTGCGCCATCAGCCGCAGCGCGGCCCTGGCCGACACGGTGTCGCCGTGGTGGTTGTTGGCGAAGAACTCGCGAAGCAGCCAGAGGCTCGTGGCCGGGTGGCCGTGCATGACGGCGAGGTTCGCAGCGCGCTCCACGGGTGCGAGCGCGCTGTAGTGCGCGACGTCGACCACGGGCGCGTCACCGAAGGCATCCGCAGGTGCCAACACGCCTACGCCGTCACTCGTGGGTTCATGCCGCCATCCCTCGGGAACCCCCGGTTCGATCGCCGGCCACCGGGGATCGAAAACCGGCGCCTGCGAACCTCCTGGGCCTAGCAGTGCGTCCGTCTCCGCGTCCGTGGACCCCAGCGCACGGATACCGCCCTCGGTGTCCATCGGATTGAGCGCGGCGAGCGGATACGGGGAAAGCTCGGGTGTGTGAACGACGAAGCCGTAGTGGATGCCATCGACGCCCGGTGAGCCAAAGACGAAGAGCTCGGGCGGAGTACACGGGTAGCCGTAGGGCTCGCACTCCGGCCACACCGGGCGCTGCGCGAGGCCAGCCAGGTCGAAGCCCAACCCCCCAAACGACAGATAGTCGGTGTCATTGACGAAGCCCTCCCGCGTCGCATGTTTGAACGCCGCCTGGGCGAGTTCAACCACGCGACTCGGGGGCTCGACGCCGTAGGCTTCCCCCAAGCAGGCCGCCACATCGAGATCGACTGGCTGCTCATCACTCACGCGGCGAGGCTACACCAACGCTCACCGCTCGCCGGGCATCGGCGACTCTCCACGCCCGCGGGGTCGAGCCCGTCCAGCGCTTGAACGCCCTGCCGAAGGCGCTCTGGTCGGAAAAGCCAAGCAGGAAAGCGATCTCCGCGATCGAGACGTCGGGTTCGCGGAGGTACTCCCGTCCAAGTTCCTCTCGGACCTCGTTGAGCACGTCGCTGTACGAGACCTGAAACTCGTCGAGCCGGCGTTGCAGCGTTCGTTCGCTCATCCCAAGTGTCTTCGCAACAACTGCAACGCTCGCATCGCCGCCACGAAGCCGGGTCCGAAGCTCGGCCTGCAGCTTCTCGAGGAGGCCGGGCTCTTCCACGGGGACCTCACCCAGCAGATGTCGGGCATGGTCCTCCAGCACGCAGAAGAGAGCTTCGTTCGCCCCCTCGACGGGCTGCATCCAGCTTCCATGCGGAATGACCAACTGCGGCCGCGGCATCGCAAAGTTCACCGGGCAACCGAAGATCTCCGCATACACCTGCGGCTGCGCATCGGCGGGGAACGTGAAGTCGACCGATTCGAGTCGCCAGTTCGTACCGGTACTCGCGCGGCTGCGAAGCACCAGCGCCGCGAACGTGTACTGCTGAGCGGGCGCCGGTACGTCGGCTGCACCGCTCCCAAACGAGAGCGTGACCCGATCCCCATCGCCCTCGGTTTCGAAGCGGCCGCGCGGGTCGACGAGGGGAAAATACCGCGCGATACGGCTCAAGCCCTCCCCCACGGTCGGCGCGTTGGCGACGATGAAGTCCAGCACCTTGTACGCCCCAAACTCCAGCGCCCGGGCAGCCTTCAGAGCCAGAAGAGGATCCTGGGCCTGCCGCGAAGCCTCGAGCCATACCGCATCCGCAAGCGGGACCGGGATCCGGGCGTCCGGCTCGAAGACCTGCTCACGCGACAACCCCGCTGCGACCAGGATCGCGTCGGGATCGAGGTCCATCTTGGCGCACGCATCGAGCACCGCCCGGGTTGCCACCGACAGGACCGTGACGGACACCGCATGATTCTATCAGTTTGTGGGGCGCTCACGCCGGGCAGCACGCCCACGTCGCGCCGAGGCAAACAGCAGCCACACCGACATCAACCCGCACGTCAACGGAAACCAGTCTCCGAGTCGGGCGTAGATGGTCTCGGTGCCGTGTCGTGGCAGACGGACGAGGAGCACCCGCTCGTCGCTGTCCCACGCCGAGTCCCAGCCTCGGACCCGGCCCCACGGGTCGATGCCAGCGGACAAGCCGAAACGGGTCGAACGAAGGACCGAGGTGCCACCTTCGATGGCTCGGATGGCGGCCATCTGGGTGTGGATGGGATCGATCCCTCTCCAGTCGCTCGACGGGAGCGCGACCAGGTCCGCACCGTTACGGGCGTTCGCCAGTGCCACGCGCGGGAAGTCGTAGTCGTAGCAAATCGCGCCTGCGACATCGCCTCGTTCGTCTTCGACCAGCGGCATCGGGCCCTCGCCACGCACCGCAGGTTCGCCGGGAACGGGTACGTGCTTGAGGTACGTGTGATCGATCGTCCCGTCTGCCCGAACGAACACGTACTTGTTCTCGTACACCAGCGGATCGGTCCCCAGCGGAACGACGTACGCGGCGACCAGGTCGATGTCGAGCCGAGAGGCAAGGACTCGCAGACGCTCGTGCCACGCGGGTTCATCGTCTGGCCACACCATGGTCGCCGCTTCGTTCCACACGACGAGCTCGGCCCCCGCATGCGCAGCCGTCTGTGTTCGGCGGACCAACCCACGCTCGTCGTCCTCCAGCCGCTGCGCCGTCGGCAGCTCAGGCTCGGAACCGACGACGCTGTCCGTCCCCACCGCCGCGACCAATCGCGTCGGGTTCGCCTCGAGTGAGGCCAGTCCGAGCCGAGCCTGACCAAGCCCGATCGTTCCCACGACTGCAGCGGCCGTCGCCCACGCGCCGACACGCACCGTGGACCGCTCGCCGCTCAGCAAGCGCTCGAGGACCCCGGCCACCACGTACATCAGGAAGCTGACCCCATGCAGGCCCGTGATCGACGACAGCTGCAGCAGCGCAAGCTGCTCGAGCTGCGTGTTGGCGGCCGAGCCCCAGACTCCAAAGGGCAACACGGCGTGGAGCGTCCACTCTCCGAGCACCATCATCCCTGCGAATGCGAGCATCCCCGCGTTCTCGCCCAAGCGCTGCCGTACCCACGACCAGCCAAAGTACGGCAGCACCAACAGGACGCTGAAGGGTCCGGCCCAACCCAGCGCGGCGATCGCCGGCAGCGGGGCAGTCATGATCTTGAGCATGCCCGCAAACCAGGCGACGAAGCTCACCCCCGCGAACGTCGCGCGAGACCGCCAGCCGTGGGTCAAACGAAGATAATGAAGGAAGGGCGCCGGGGCCATCCACGCCAGGATGCCGAGCCCCAGGCGCACCTGGGATGCAACGAGAAGCACCGCTCCCAGAAGGAGCCACGTCCACGGTTTGTCGTCCATGTGGTTCTTCATGTCCCCACAATGACCACTGGACCGGGCGACGGCTCGACCCCGCGCGCCAAGCCTTGGGCCGTAAACGCCAAACACGCGGGGCCGGTCGCTCAAACGGTGTTTGGAGGCCAGAACGCAACCGCCGCCGGCCCAAGCCCGGTACGCTGCGATCCTCCCGTGGAGCGCTCATGAAGCATCCCCTTCTTGTGACTTTGTTGAGTACGTCTCTCCTCGCCTGCGCAGGCCGCAAGCCGGACTGGCACGTCGAGCCATCCTCCCAGCCAACGCAGGCCAGCCCCGCCGACAACGATGCGCCCCTCGACGCTGTCGCGCTTGGGGATGCACGCTGGGCTGAGCGCACGGACCCGCAGAACGTGCGCGAGGCCATCGCCCATTGGGAGGGCGTCGTCGCGGCCGAGCCCAGCAACGCGGACGTGTTGGTGAAGCTCACCCACGCCTACTACTTCCTCGCCGACGGCTACCTGCGGGATGACGACGATGCGTACCTCGAGGCCCTCGACGCCGGGGTGCGCTGGGGCGAACGGGCGATGGTGGCATCGTCACCCGAGTTCGCCGCCGCGATGGCCGAGGGCGCGAAGTACCCCGATGCGATCGCTCTGGTGGGTCCGCAAGGCGTGCCGGCGATGTTCTGGTACACGACCGCGCTGGGAAAGTGGGCCAAGAAGCAGGGGTTCGCAGTCATGTTGGGCCACAAGGACAACATCAAGGTCGCGATGGAGCGAGTGTTGACACTCGACCCGACGTTCCTTGGCGGGGCACCGCACGCCTACTTCGGTGTCTTCTACGCCGTCGCGCCCGCGATCGCCGGCGGCGACCTCGACAAGTCGAGGGAACACTTCGAGGCCGCGCTCGCGATCTCGCCGGACGTTCTGTCGACGAAGGTGCTTTGGGCGGCCGAGCTCGCGACCAAGACGCAAGACGAGGCGACGTTTGACAGGCTCCTGGCTGAGGTTCTCGAGGCGGACGAGAACGCGGTCCCGAGAATCGTCGCGGAGAATCGGGTAGAGCAGCAGAAAGCCCGCGAGCTGCAAGCGCGGCGCGACGAGCTGTTCTAGGGGGAGACCTGTCGCAGCGAAGCGCCGGCTCGTGCCGGATCGCCTAGAAGTCCGCGTCGTCGAACATCGTGATCGACTGGTGCGGCGCGGACAGGATCGCGAAGTGCCCTTCGATCTCCGGGAGCACCCGTTCGAAGTAGTGCCGCGTGACGCCGAGCTTCGCGCGCTGGTTTTCCGTGTTGGCTTTGACGGCGTGATTGGCTTGCGTGAGCAGCGAGAAGCCGCAGACCACCAGCCCGAATGCGGTCAGGTACGTCGACGCCGAGGCGCCCATCACCTCGGCATCCTCCGTGGCGCGCTTGCCCAGACCCACCGTCGCCGCATCGAGGGACGAAAGCGTCTGCGCCAGCGTGGCTGCAAAGGGGGCGGTCTCTTCGTGGGTCTTTCCGGCCTCGATGGCCTGGCGCGCCTTCTTGCCGAAGACGTTGTAGAGCCTACCGTTGCTCAACCCCAGCTTGCGGCCGACGAGGTCGAGCGCCTGGATATGGTTGGTGCCCTCGTAGATCATCGCAATGCGGAGATCCCGGAGGTACTGCTCGATCTCGCCGTCGACCGTGTAGCCCATGCCCCCGCAAACCTGCATGCAGTCGGACACGTTCTCGAATCCGCGCTCGGTGCCGTAAGCCTTCATGATTGGGATCATGAGCGCGACGAGGTCGTCGGCCTCTTGCCGGGTGGCCTCGTCGGGATGGTCCGTGGAGAGGTCGATGTTGGCGGAGATGAACACCGAAAGGCCTCGCAGCGCCTCGGTGGTCGACTTGACGTCGAGCAGCATCCGGCGGACGTCGGGGTGCACGAGGATGGTGTCGGCAGCCTGGCCAGCCTCGCGCTTGCCCATCGCCATCGCTCGACTCTGACGACGCTCTTTGGCGAAGTCGAGGGCGGCCTGGTACGCGATCTCACCGAGCGAGACACCTTCGACACCGGTGAAGAGGCGCGCGGCGTTCATCATGATGAACATCGTGCGCATTCCCTTGTGCGGCTCGCCGACGAGCCAGCCCTCGGCGTTCTCCAGCGCCATCACGCAGGTGGGCGAGCCATGAATGCCCATCTTGTGTTCGAGCCCGGCGCAGCTGATGCCGTTGCGACTGCCGTCGGCCAGGAACTTCGGCACAATGAACGTGCTGATGCCCTTGATGCCCGCGGGTGCACCGGGAAGTCGCGCCAGCACCAGGTGAATGATGTTGTCGGAGAGTTCGTGCTCCCCCCAGGTGATCCAGATCTTCGAGCCCGAGAGCTTGAAGTGGTCACCGTGCACCTCGGCCTTCGTGCCCAACAGACCCAGGTCCGTCCCGCTGTGCGCCTCGGTCAGGCACATCGTCCCGGTCCACTCGCCGGTCGCAAGCTTGGGCAGGTACATCTCCTTTTGCTCGTCCGAGCCAAACGCCTCCAACGCCTCGATGAGCCCGTTCGTCAGACCGGGGCACATCGACAGGGACTTGTTGCCCGACATGAGCATCTCTTTGGCCAAGGTGCCCAGAGAGATCGGTGCGCCGCCTCCACCGTGCTCGACATCCGCGGTCAAACCGTAGAAGCCGTTCTCGGCGAGGGCCTGGTGCCCCGCCTCGTACCCGCTCGCGATGGTCACCTCGCCCGTCTTCGGATCCCACTTCGTCCCCTCGGTGTCGCCGTTGCGGTTGGACTTGAGCAGGATGTCCGATGCCAGGGTGCCGGTCTGCTCGAGGAACATCCGGGCGGTTTCGAAATCGAAGGCCTCGAAGCGGTCGAGCTTCGCCACGGCGTCGTAGCCGAACGCGGCGAGCTGAAACATCATGTCGTCGATGGGCGCGGTGTAGTGCTGCATGACTTCTCGGGCGTCCCTGGTCGCCAGGACCCGGACGCGGCGACAGTGTCGTCGACGAGAGACGATTGGCCAAGGGGCACCGCCAGGGGCCTCAAGGAACGCAAAAACAGCGCTTTCGTGGTTCCGCGGGTGCTCCGCGACGCGCGAGAGCGGCGAAGCTCGCCGTCCACTCAGCGCAGCTGGAGGTCGACCACCACGGGCCGATGGTCAGACGCGAGCTCGCTTTGTCCGCAGTCGAGCGGAGCGCCCGCCTTCTCGACACCTTCGTCCGGCCCTTCGTCGCCGCCGTCGCGGCACGCGTCATACACCTCGGCGGCCACGATCTCGGCCGCGCCTGCGTAGACGTAGTCGAGGCGGCGGCTGTCGGGGATGAAGGTCTCGTCGTAGCTCGTCTCGACCCGGGTCAGCCCAGCGTCGAGAAGCGGCTTCGCGGGCTCATAGGTCAGCGGCAGTGTGATGTCGTTGCCGAGCTCGTAGAAGCTGGGCAGGCCTGGTGGCAGAGCGTCGAACACGGTGGGCGACGGGTCTTCGCCTTCGTTGAGGTCGCCGAGAATGACGACGGCGTTGTCCGGAAACTCCGCGAACTCGTTGAGTGCGGCTTGTCCCAATCGGACGTGCTCCACCATACGGCGAAACCTGTCGACCTCCCCCCCGCCGGCTTTGAGGTGCGCGGTCACGACGCTGATGTAGCGGTCGCTGCCCGGAACCCGCAGTCGAAGGCGTACGAACGGGCGGGTCAAATCCCGGGCGTCGTCATCCGCAGAGATCCAGTTCGACCACAGGTACGCCGCGTCGTCGACCGGAGTTCGGCTCATGCACGCGTTGGCGATGCCGATGCCGTCGGGACCCGAGAACGGTGCGAGCAGGCCATCGATGTAGCCGCCCGACTCGGCGAGTTCCTGTAGCCAGGATTCCTCGCCCTCCCCCACCTCTTGGAGGCACAGCACGTCGGCGTCGATCCGCAGCACGATGTCGAGCAGCGCCTCGAACTGCGGCGAGCCGGGCTCATCAACGCGCAGAATGTTCCAGGTCGCGACTCGGAGGCTGCCGTCGCCGTCCGGTTCGCCGTCGCTCTCCGCATCTGGGGCCCCACTCGACCCGCAGAAGAAGCAGCCCGAAGTCTCGGCCGCACTGCCCGTCGTGCTCTGGGCGGCCGTGCTCGAACCAGTGTCCGTCGCCGGGGCGGAGCTGGTCGTCCCCTCGGGCTCGCCGTCGATGCTCCCGGGATTGCCCAGACACCCACCGAGTGTGAACACCGCGAAACCGGGGCCGAACCATCGCATCAAGACGCAACGCTACCAGAGCACGGGGATCCGTGGGCGACTCGCTCAGTCGATGTCCAAGCTGTAGCTGACCACCATGTCCGCGCCGTCGAACGCGGGGAACTTGGTGTCCCAGATCGCCCGGCGCGCGCACTGCCGGATCCCGGTGTGGTCCAGCCCGGGTGTGGGCTCCACGTTCACGCCGCGAACATCGCCGTTGGGCGCGACCTCAAAACTGAGCTCGATCGACCCCGGCTCGAGCGCCCGGTCGTCGTAGCAGGCGGACACGCTCACGCACGCCAGGACCTCGGTCGTGGCGTGGTCGAGATTCAGGAGCAGCGCCTCGTTGTGAATCGTCTCGTCCCCTGCATCCATGTTGGTCAGCCGGGTGCGTTTGGGGTTCAACCTCGGCACTTCGGTGTCGTCGACCGGTTTGTAGGCCGGGATATCGTCCGCGTCATAGGGACACTCGCCAAAGTGCGGCAGCTCGACCCAGTGCGTGTCCTCGTCCTCTACGCGCTCGAGCATCACCTCTGCGTCAGCGCCTTCCCGCTCGATGGTGGCGATCGCGTGGCCGTGAGCCGCGTGGATCGGGGGCGGTGGTTTCGCGCCTGCACACGCACAGAGGACTCCCGACAGGAGGAGGAGCATGGGTGGTCGCAACAGCACTGCCGATGGGCGCAAAGACGGAGCCATGCGTGAGCCTAGCGACTTGTGGGTGCTTTGTGCCCCTGATCGTATGGGCGGCGCCACGGAGCGTCGCCATCAGCTCGATGGGTCGATCCGAACGTTCGCGGTACCAGCGAGACGGCGTGGCGAGGTGATGAGATGTGCTCTAAGCTCGAGTTTGCAAGCGTATGAGCGCCGACGAAGGCACAACCCGGGACGATGCCCCCTCCCCCACCGCTGACAGCGCCCTTCGCTCGGTGGTGCTGCCCATGCTCCAGGTCGCCTGCCTCTCGAAGACACCTGTCGCGGTCATGGCTGCGCACATGTCTCTGTCCTGCACCGGTCGCCTGTGCTCAGCGTCGAGCGATGGCGTCGTGCTCGAGCTCCCGAATCCCCCGGATGGGACGCTGCTTGGGAGTAGCGCCGCGGTCACCTTCCCCTCCGGCGACGGAACGAAGGGGTTCGTCTCGGAGATCATCGCGGTGGAAAAACCACCCGGTGGCCCCACCGTCGCGACGCTGACCCTTCCCGAACAGCTCCGCGCCGGGACGCGACGCTCAGCGGTTCGGATTCCCGTTCCGCCCGAGACGCTCACCGCCGCGATCGTGCACGGCGACGGAGTCCGCGGCACCGCGCTCCCCGTCGACATCAGCCTCACGGGAATCCTCATCGAGCTCGACGCGCTTCGTGCCCAACGTGTTGCGGTCGGGGCTCAGATTTCTCTGAGGATTGCCCTGGGCTCGCTGGAGCTGCTCCTGAACTGCGAGGTCCGTCGCAAGGATGGACGTCGTTTGGGCCTTCTCATCGTGACCGACGGACCCCCGCCCAAGCGGATGGCGAAGATCATGTGGCGGCTTCAGCAGGACCGCCTGCTCTCGCGGTAGCGCCATGCATACACAGCGCACCATCCACAACGCGGGGCGTGCGAAGCTCTTGGTGTGCGAGCGATCTTGACGGCAATGCTCCTGCTCACCGGTTGTGCGGGAACCTCTGGCACGCTCGCGGAACCGAGTTCGTCGGACGAGGAGCCCGCGGCGTTCGTTGGCGAACAGGGGGGCGAACACGAGGGGCACGGAGTCGAGGAGACCGATCTCGAACGCCTGGACATGGTCTTGTACGAAATCGCCGGCGTCGCCGGCGGGCCTCCAGACGGGCACGCCGCGGGGCTCGAGCACGACGCCAACGCCCGCGAGCACTTTCGCGAGCGTCGTTTCGCAGAAGCTGCCGCCGATTTCGTCCGGGCGGCCGCGGTCTTCCGCGACCTCGACACGGCATCGACGGAGCACGCGGGGAGCTGCAGCAACGCCGGCGTGTCTTGGTACAACGCCCAGATGGAGCCCGAGGCTCGTCGCGCAGCCGCCTCCCTCGAGTCCGAAGACCCGATATGCGCCTCCCAGATCCGCCAGCCGTTCGAGTGACGACGGGGCCGCCAGCTCCCCCTGCGATCGGCGTGTGGGACCCAGCCCAACGCTTCACTCGTAGCGAGCAACCACTTCAACGACCCGCAGGTGTTTCGTCTGCCCCTCCAGCAGTGTCCCCTTGGGACCCGCCAACGCTCCGTTGAGGGCATCGAGCGTCTCTTGAAGCTCGTCATCGGACGCCACCGCCACCCCTCCCCGCTCGAGCAACCCGCGAAGTGCCCCAGCGTTGGGAGGTGGCCACGGCATGGAGCCGGGCGGGCCAGATGGCAGGCGATACGTCACGTACCTCGTCCCCGTGAACTCCAGGTCGACGGACCCCTTCGCGTCGGCGACCATGCTCTCGATGCGGGCGTGACCGGAGCCATTGTCGCTCAGGTCTCGTCCTGACAGGACCGTGCCGATGGTCTCGAGGGTCACGCTGAACTCACTGTCCGGGGCTTGGTACGTGGCCGACGTGCGGAATTTCGAATCCCCGCACCCTGTGAGCAGACCCGTGACGGCTGCGAGCATCACCATCGAGAACGCCCTTCGTCTCACCGCAACAACCTGACCCCGCCGAGGGCGAGTCGCAACCTCCCACCACCGACCTCTTCACTGGTGCGCTTCGTACAGCCCACGTGGCCAGTAGCGGACCGGGCTGATGCCATCGGGCGCGATCAGCTCGGCGGCGATGCGCTCGTAGTCGTAACAGTTCAGCTCGTAGCGATTGCCCCAGGGGTCGGCAAAGTCGAAGGCCCAACACAGGTCGAAATCGACGATGTTGTCCGGGACCAGCGGCTCACCCGACGGTGCGCGGATGTCCCCGGGAAGCGCGCGGGTGAACGCGGTGAACATCTCAGCATCCACGCTGAAGGCGACGCCGGTCTCTTGCTTGAGCATCGGCTGCCGCGGTGAAGCCTCGAACAATGCGAGCATCGTCTTCCCTCCGTCCGCGGTGATCTGCAGCGGTCCACCTTCGAACCCGGTGGCCCAAAAGTCGAAGCGTTCCACGGCCTCGAAGCCGAGATGCTCGGCGTACCACGCGGCCGCCTCGGCGCGGTCGGGAACACGAATGTGTACGTGGTCCAGTCGACCCATACGGAACTTCGGCTTCTTGACGGTCACGCCCGAGGCTAGCAGCCCGTGGATCGACAAGCTTGCCCCCCCACGGCCAGCCGACTACCGGACCCGCGGACAGCTCTCGTCAAACCCATACAGCACGTACACTGTCCCGAACTGCCCATCCTGGGGCGCTCCGATCAACACATCGGGGATGCCGTCGCCGTTGACGTCCTGCCCTGCGCTGATCGACTGCGCGAAGTCGTCGTTGACCTCTGGGCTGTCGAAGATGAAGCCCTGCCGCTCGTCCGCAACCGCCCCCAGATCGAGAGCATCCATCCCGTCTCGGCCGTACGCGACGTAGACACGACCGCGCACGTTGTCCCCACCGAGCGCGCTGACAGGATCCGCTCCGCGAGCGATGAGCAGATCTGCAAACCCGTCGCCATTGACGTCACCGGCCCGGCCGATGTTGAACCCCAAGCTCGGGTCGGGGTCGCTGGCGGGGCGGGTCGACACGAACCCGCCCTGGCCCTCGAACACATCGAGCAGCGAGATGGGTCCGGTGTCGTCCTTGCCGAAGACGATCCCGATCCCTGCCTGATCGTTCATCTCGGGCAACGGGTAGGTGACCTCGAAGCCGATGTCGTCGAACCCATCGCCGTTGACATCGCCCACGATCTCGACAATGTCCGGCATCTCGAACAGGATCTCCGGAAGCTCGAGGCTGATGTCGAACCCACCGATGCCCATCGCGAGGTCCTCCAACGAGGCGGTGCCAATATCCTCGCCGCCGAACAGGACGTGAAGGATCGGACCCGCAGGGCCGCCAGTACCGAACAGGATGTCCGGGATGCCATCTGCGTTGATGTCTCCGCCTCCGCCCACGATGAAGCCGTGGAACGCCCCGTCATACGGGTATTCGATGCCCACGCCGGACGCCGGCCCCTCCGGACCGATCAGCATGAAGCCGGGGTTGTCTTCGGACCCGAAAATCACATCGACCGCGCTGGGGCCGGCGAAGTTCTCCAGCAGCGGCGTGCCGATCAGGATGTCGCTGAGCCCGTCGACATTGACGTCTCCGACCCGTCGCCCGCCCGGAGGCAGGTTTGGAAACGCGTTGGTGCGGCCATCGATCGCAAACCCACCGGCGCCGGTACGAACCTCGGCGAGCGCGATGTCCACGGGCGTGGAGTCGAAGTCGACGCCATAGACGACCGACCACCGCCCGTGCTCGGCGAAAGGGACCTCCGGATCTCGGGCCGACGAGCTGATCAACAGGTCGTCGCGACCATCCCCATTGATGTCGCCTAGACCGGACACCGAGTCCCCGGCGCGGTGGTTGCTCGCCTCCCCCTCGATCACCCAACCCGCGACACGTCCACCCACCTCGCTGAGACTGAAGTCATCGTAGCTGGGGCCGCCGCGCACGAGATGAACGCGCCCCGAGTCCGTGTTGAGCCCGGAGTCCGCCCTCGGGGTTGAGATCGCGTAGTCCCCCACTCCGTCGCCGTCGAAGTCGCCGGCACCCGCGACCTGCCAGCCCGCGAGGCCTCCCACCGTGACGCCATGAATCGTCGTGAACGGGACGGTCGGACACACGGAGGGCTCTGTCGTGTCGCCCTCGGTCTCGCCGGTCGTGGACTCGGTGCTCTCGCTGGATGTCGTGTCGCCGGAGCCGGACGTCGGGTCCCCCGAGGAGCTCGTGCCCTCGCCCGTCGTGCCGCTCGTTGTGCCCGAGGACGTCGAGCCGAGCGTACCGGTCGTCCCGCCCGTTGTTGGGGTCTCGCCCGCCGGCGTGACGTCGTCTCCGCAACCGCAGATGAACGCGGCCAAGGCCAGTGCTGTAGTCGTTCGTGCGCTGCTCATCGTTCAGCCCGCGGGGTTGATGTTTCGCAGCCCCATGCCGCCTGGGTAGAAGTAGCTGCCGTTGTGGTGAAACCCGTAGACGTCCACCTGCACTCCAACCCCCTCCGGGGCGACGAGTTCGTGGGTCCCCGGCGGCGCCGGAACGTAGGCATATCCGAAGTCGTCGTTCCCAATCGGCAGCGGGTCCGGCAGCGGTAGCCCGTCGACTTCGATCGCCTCCCACTCCTCGAGCGGCGCCACGACGGTGAGGTGGTTGTGGCACCACTGATCGGCGCCCGCTTCGTCCGAGGCCTGACCGACGGGCATCAGGTAGCGGTTCAGCCAGTTCTCCTGGGCGAACACCCAACCCATCGCAGGGTCTCCGGGGCCGGAGATGGCTTCGTCGCAGTCGTGTGGAATGAGCGGCGGGTTTGCCACCGCGCCGGTCATGAGGTGCAACAGACCGAACGGCTCGTTGCCCTCGGCCCAGAACGATGCAGAGGTCCACAGGTCGTAGACCTCTCCGGCCTCGAGTTCGATCGTTTGGTCGATTCCCCCCCCCTGCAGTTCGACCACGGTCCCGTCCTCGTTGCCAACGAACCGCCAAATGTCAGGGGCGTTCCCGACCGGGATGAACTTCGCCGCGGCATACTGCGTGCCGAACACGGATGTGGGCGGCACCGCGGTATGGACCACATCGTTGGCGCCAGCGTTGAGCACCAGCCCGCCGACGCCGGAGTACACGGCCACGGGCGCGGACGACTCGACCAGCGATCCGTACAACGGGTTCACGCCCTGGTCCTCGATCCATTCGGGCGCGGTGATTGCCACGTGTTCGAACCGATTGAGGGTCACGGTCAGCGAGTCGTTTCCGGCGTCGTAGTCGAGCGCGGGCACCATGTCACTGCCCGTCGTCACGGCTCCAGCGTTGACCAGGGAGAACGTGACCTCGGTGTTGTCTTCGGTGGCGACCACCGTGACGTGTTGGTCGCTGCCCACGGCGTTTTCGACCTCGAAGTTCGCGATCCTGTATCGGGTGCCCAGGGTCGAGCTTGGGAACATGATGCTCGCATCGTTGGTCACCAACGTGCCGCTAAACGGCATGAAGGTGAACACCTGGAGCGGAAAGTCGCTGACGAGTTCATACCCCGCGCGGCCGATCTCATCGCCCAGAAATCCGACGCGCAGGGAGGTGTCACGCTCGAAGATGTGAACCGCACCGGGTTCAACGTCCACGACGTCCACCATCCCGTCATAGGTGAACAGCTCGACGTGGGCGGTCTCGCTCGACACATTGGCCGCCGCAAACCCGACCAGGCCGTTGGAGACTCTCGGGAGATAGATCGGGTGAAACACGCACCCGACGCTGGTCTCGGCGGCTTCAGCCTCGTCGCAAGTCTGGGGAAACTCAGCCGAGGGCGGCTCGGGAATGTCGGCGATGTCCAGCTTGGGTCCATCGTCGGTGCCACCGCTGAGGCTGGACCCTCCGTCCGTGTCCTGCCCCCCGCTGGTCGAGGTCGAGCCGCCGTCGGTCGTCCCGGGGAGCTCCGTTTCGCCCCCCGTCGGCATGGCCGTGTCCGTGTTCTGAGGATCGGTGTTGCCGGAGAAGCCGGTGTTTCCGACTCGAACCGTCCCGTTGCAAGCAACGAGCGCCACCCCTACCACCGGGGCGACCCACAACGAAAAAGCGCGGCCCATCTGCATCAACCACGATAGAGGCGCAGAACGCAGGAGACCGATCAAAAAAAGATCATCGATGCCCGAAGCCGACGGAAAGCTCGACTGTGGGCCGAATTCGCCATGGATCGAAGGAGAACGCGCCATCGTCGGCGACGAACTCCACGTTCACCGCCTCGGCTTGCGCCCCCGCGCGGAGGCTGAGCACCACGTGGGCCGAGCGGGCACGCAGCCAGAGCGAGGGGCCGAGCTGCGCGGCAACGGTGGGCACGGCCAACGTTGC
>OJGU01000452.1_pt1 | contig 24341 bp, 20 predicted proteins | sample 1594741 | NCBI WGS metagenome assembly OJGU01 (sample SAMN05416841, study PRJEB24817) | seawater metagenome | isolation source: Sea water | place: Canada:Atlantic | collected 2013-07
ACGAGATGTAGAGAGGTCTCGTGGGCTCGGAGATGTGTATAAGAGACAGCCTCACAACGCACCAGCCCTCGACCCGGTCCCTAGGAATCCTTGCCCGCGGGCTGCTGGCGCGAAGCGAGTCCCCCTCGAACCCACACCTGCATGCGCTCGTCTTCGCGGCGGATCGGCTCGACCACGTCGCGGAGGAGATCGAGCCTGCCTTGGCGCGGGGAGAGGTCGTCGTGTGCGATCGCTACGTGATGAGTTCGTGGGTCTACCAGGCCCTCAACTGCGACGCGGCATGGGTCGAGGCGATCAACTCCCGCGCACCATGGCCGGACGCGACGTTCGTTCTCACCGTCGGTGCCGCAGAAGCCTCGCGCCGAGTACACGCACGAACGCCGGAGCATGAGCGAGAGATTTTCGAGACCGAGGCGATTCAGCGCCAGGTCGAGGCAGGCTACGAGGCCGCGGTGTCCCGCGGGCTTCCGGGCGTGCAGGCCATCGACGGCACCCAGTCGATCGATGACGTGACCGCGGCCCTCGTGCAAGCCTGCATCGAGATCGGGCTGTAGTGCTCAGCCGTCGGCGAGCGCGTACGTGGCGGTGCGCCGCTTCTCGTTGCGGATGCTCTTCACGACGAGCTTGGTCATCGACGGAAGCGTGTCGACCATGTTGCTCAATGCCTGCGGCGTCTCGAGCCGGTCGCCGTTGACGGACAGGATGATGTCGCCCGCCTGGAGGTCACACCCATCCGCGCAAAGGTCAGGCTCGTCGGGAAACACCTTGGTGATCTCCCAGCCGACGAACTTCCCCGAAAGCCGATACGGCTCGGGTCCGAGTTCGTACAGCAGGTAGCCGGGGCCACGGGACAGGGCTTGCTCGATCTCAGAGCGGAAGATGGTGTTGTCAGGACGCTCGGCGGCCACCGCCGGCGAGAGCGCGACCCCTGGGTCTGCGGCTTCGGGCTCCGACCCCGCAGAGGGTCCCGCCGCAGGGGCGGAAGCAACCGGAGGCGTGCTCGGCTCCGAAGACCGGGCACAGCCGCTGCCGACCACCGGAACGACGAACAAGGCGAGAGCGCGCGCTGCGAGACCGCGAGAGGACAACACGCCGTTAGTTTGAGCCAGCGCTGTGGGCGAACCAAAATAATCGCCTCCGCGGGGACCCACAGAGGCGACGTTGCCCGGAGGCCGAGCTAGCTGAGGAACGCGAAGTAGGCCGCGATGGCAGCCGCGACCGCGACCGCCCCGGCGATCGCATAGACCGCGGTGTTGGAACTCTTGACCGGTTCGAGTTCGGTGGGCTCCCGCACGACCGGGACCGGGGCGCTGGGGTCGGAGGTTCGAGACACTCGTTCCTCGACTGGCCGCGAGGCAGAGGCCACGTCACGGACGGTGGGCCCGCGCGGGGACACGCCTCCTTCGGGCTCGACCTCCCCCTTCTTGAAATACATCGTGTCTGGCTTCTCGGCGGGTGCCGAGGTCGCCACGATGGTCTTCCCTTTCTCGATCGGCGTGCCCGCAGGAGGGCCCGTATTGACCACCGTGGGCGCGTTGGCCATCGCGGCATCGGGGACGTCGGGGGTCGGCAAATCCGGAGCAGGAGTCGGCGACGGGTTGGTCACCATGACGGTCTTGCCGCGGGTGGGCGCTCCGACGTCCGCAGCAGGATCCAGGGGCGCGGCGGCGGGCGCAGCATCCGGAGTTGCGGCGTCGTCCGCCTCCGGGCGCTTGAGCGCCGGTGCGCCAAAGACAGTCCAGCCCTTCTTGTCCGCGGCTTCGACGTTCGACACCGGCGCCGCCGCAGCGGGGGCCTCTTCCTTGCTGGGGAGGTCCTCCAGCGGTGCGTTCATGAACATGGTCCAGCCACGCTTCTTGGAAGCACCCGCATCTGTGGTGTCGTCAGCAGGCTCTTCCGCCGGCGTGGCGGGATCTCCAGCTTCGGGAGCCGCAGCCTCAGGAGCAGCCGCCTCGGGTGCAGCCGCCTCGGGTGCATCGGTGGCGCCGGGCTCCATGAACATCGTCCACCCTCGCGAGCTTGGGGCCGCGCCATCCGCGGGCGCCGCTGCAGCAGCGCCATCCGGCGCAGGCTCCGGCGAGGGTGCCGGATCAGAGGGAGCCGCCTCGGCGTCATCCTCGTCCTTGGTGAACATGGTCCACCCGCGGGCGCTGGGCGTGGTGCCGTCGGCCGCGGTGGGCTCGGGTTCCTGTCCCTCGGAGGCAGGCTGCTCGGCCGCGGTTTCGGGCTGGGCTTCAGCCGGCGCCTCGCCTTCCCCTTCCCCGGGCTTCATGAACATCGTCCAGCCGCGGGTGCTGGGCGGTGCTTCCCCCTGAGCCGTTGCGGGCGGCGTGGGCTCGGGCGCGGGTGCGGGCTCGGGCGTGGTCTCGGACTGCGGGTTGGCTTCGGGGGCCGCGGCCGCGCCTGCGTCGTCGTCCTGCGCCTGCATGAACATCGTCCAGCCACGGGTGCTGGGCTTGCTCGGGGGCGGCTCGGGCTCCGCGGGCTTCTCAGGCTCGTCGTCCTGAGCCTGCATGAACATCGTCCATCCACGGCTGCTCGGACGGGCCACCGCCGCGTCGGGAGCCTTGGGTGCGGCGATCGGAGCTTTGGGCGCAGCGGCGAGATTCGGCGCCGAGACGCGAGCGGCGAGCCTGGGCGGCTCGACCCCTCCCATGTGCGCGATGTCGCTGAGGAACTGCTTGAGCATCATCGGACGCATTCGGGGGTCCTTGCCCAGCGCCCGGCGCAGCTTCGCGTCGATGCTCTCGCTCGGTGCAGCCTCCTCGTGCTGGGACAGGACCTCCTCCGGGGTACCGGCGAACAACGGCGTCCCACTCACCATCCACTGCATGAGAGCAGCGACGTTGTAGATGAGCGTCCGCTGGTCCACGACCTTGCCCTGCACCTGCTCGGGGGCGATGGTCATCAAGGGACCGGCACCTCGGGCCTGCGGTTCGCCAACGGCAAAGCCTCCGACACGAACGCCCTCGGCGCTCGGGAAGACGACGTCCGCACCTAGGTTGCGGTGAATCACCCCAACGCGCTGTGCTTCGAGTAACGCTTCACCGACCTGCACGGCGAGCGTCGCAGCGTCTTCGGTCGACAGTGCGCCGGCTTGCAGATGCTCGGTCAGCGTCTGGTCCGGGCCGAGCTCGGTGACCTCGAACACTCCGTCTCCGTGTTTGCCCGCGTTGATGATCCGAAGGACACGCGGCGAGACGACGCTCTTGAGCTGTCGAAGCTCGCGGAGGCTGCGCTCGAGTGCGAGCCCCGAGGCAAAGCAGGTACGGTCGTAGATCGTGACCCACACCGCCGCTCCTTGGGCGTCGGTCGCCTTGTAGGTCGTTGCACCAGGGCGCGCGCGAACGACAGCGTCGAGCGTGTACGCACCATCGACCACTGTGCCCGGCGAAAGCTGAGATTCACTCATCGAGTTTGCTCCGCCCATCCCCCGACCGCGGCCGGCAAGTTGGGCGACTAGAGCGTACGGCGCCGTCACGCAGTGGATCAAGAAGACGCAGTGTTCAGGGCGGTGTCACGGACCAAGGTGCTGGTCGGACATTCAGCAGCCGGCGAACTGCAGACATGACAAAGCGGATGACGAGACAACTCGTCACCCGCATGAACTGACAGGCCCCCGAGGGGGATCCGCATCAGGCTTGTGCTTTGGGAGCCGGCTCGCCCGGCTCACCGCAGCCCGCGAACAGCGCTTCGTAGGAGAGCGTGCTGTTCTGAGCCATCTTGGCCTTCCGAGCACGGCCGGCCTTCCGCTGGCGGTTGGCGCGTTTGCGTTTGGAGACTTGCGTGAAGGATGCCATGGCGGAGCGCTGGCTTGTAGCTGTGCGTTCAGCCCATGTCAAGGGCGCGGATATGTGCCCGCTCCAGGGTTGAAGACCCGCTGGACTGCGAGCACGCCCTCGGTCGAGCGCAAGGCCGTCAACAGCGACTGGAGCTGCTTCAGGGAGGCCACAGACGCGTGGAAGGTGTTGATCGCGCGTTCCCCGTCGCCGTAGGCGCGGCAGTTGGCCTGCTTGATGTTCACGCCGTGGTGGGAGAACACCCGGCTCATCTCCGCCAACAACCCCACGGTGTTGCCGGTCCGGACCTCGACGGTCACAGGGCACGACAACTCGATGTCCGGCGACCAGGCCAGGTGGACCCGGCGCGCGCTGAGCTGCTCGAGGGCGTCTGGACACCCTTGAACGTGGGCGGTGACCCCTCGGCCCGGCTCGAAGAACCCGATCAACGGGTCGCCGGGGACCGGAGAACAGCACGGCGCGAGCTGCACGAGGGCGTCAGATCCCTCCACCAACTCCTTGGTCAGGACAATCGGCAGCGACGCTTCGGCCCCCTGCCCACTCGCGTTTCCACCGGTGGGCGCGGACGCCGGACCTCGGACGCGGCGCATCACCCGGCCCAACAGGCCTTCCGCTTCCGGTCCCTGACAGACGCGATCTGCCACAGCCGTGGCCGCGACCTGCCCGGCTCCGACCGCCTCGAGAATCCCGGCGGCATCCACCTCGGGGCTCAGACCGAGGCTCTCGGCGTGCTCGCCGAGCTTGTTTTCGAGTTCTTCCTCGAGCGATCCCCCGCGCGAGGCCACCTCTTGCTCGACGAGGCTTCGGCCCAGGGAACGCAGTCGCGCCCGTTCGCGCTGCCTCAACACGTGTTTGATCCGTGCCCGTGCTCGGGAACTCACACACATCTTGAGCCACTCCTCGCGCGGCGCGACCTCGGGGTTGGTCAGGATCTCGACGGTGTCGCCTTGGCGCAGCCGATAGCGCAGCGGAACCAAGTGGCCGTTCACCCGCGCGCCCGAGCACTGCATGCCCACGTCGGTGTGGATGGCGAATGCGAAATCGATCGGCGTGCCCCCTTTGGGGAACGTGAAGATGTCGCCACCGGGCGAGAACACGTAGACCTCGTCCGCATACAGGTCCGCTTTGACCGCCTCGATGAACTCGTGGGGGTCGTCGACGTCCTTCTGCCAGTCCATCAGCTGGCCGAGCCACGCCAAGCGGCGGCCGTCGGTCGGCCCGTCGCCCCACTGCGCCACGATGCCGCGCTCGGCAACCGCATCCATGCCTTCGGAGCGAACCTGCACCTCCAGGCGCTGACCGTTGCGATCGATCACCGAGGTGTGGAGGGCTTGATATCGGTTCGGTCGCGGCAGTGCGATGTAGTCTCGGAACCGGCCGGGCACCGGCTGAAGCACCGCGTGCAGTTGTCCCAGCGCCGCGTAGCAGGCCTCGCGGTCTCGCACGACCACCTGAAACGTCGACACGTCTGAGAGCTGCGAGGGCTTGCGACCGCCCCCGGTCATCCGGCGCTGGAGTCGAAACATCGGACGCAGCGTCGCCCGCAGTCGGACGCTGCCATAGACGTCGGCTCTCCACGACACCGCCGCTTCCAGCGGGTCATCCGAAGTATCGGGCTGGGCAAGCGAGGGGTCGAAGACCGACTCGAGCCGCTCGATGCCGTCCTCGACGACGCCGGGGTTGGATCCCAGGAACTGATAGACCTGCTGCCGAATCGTCGAGAACGCTGGAGGCTCGAGATACGAGAACGAGAGGTCCTGCAGCTCACGCCGCACCCACTCGATCCCCAAACGACCCGACAGCGGGGCGTAGATCTGCATCGTCTCGGTGCTGATGCGGTGCTGCTTGTCGGCGGGCATGTGGCCCAGCGTCCGCATGTTGTCCAAGCGGTCGATCAACTTGACCAGCAGGACGCGGATGTCCTCGGACATCGCCAGGAGCATCTTGCGAAAGCTCTCGGCTTGCTGCTCTTGCCGGGACAGGTAGGGGACCTTGCCGAGCTTGGTGACCCCGTCGACGATGCTTGCGACCTCGCGTCCGAACGCCTCGTGCACATCGAACACGGTCAGTTCGGAATCCTCCACGGCGTCGTGAAGGAGACCCGCGGCGATGCTCGTCGCATCGAGTCCGAGCTGCGCCAGCATCGTCGCAACGCGGACCGGGTGCACGAAGTACGGCTCACCGCTCTTGCGGCGCTGCTTGCTGTGCGCCCGGCCGGCCGACTCGAACGCGCGCTCCAACGTGGCCACGTCGGTCTCGAGCACGGTGCCCGCAGCCCGCGGGTGGTGAGAACGGTAGGCCTCGACGATCTGCTGGAGCGCCGCTCCATCGCCAAGGTCGGATTCGGAGACCTCGATCGCAGCCGGGCCCAGTGGGGTGATCGAGGATGCGACCGGGTACGGGCCCGAGTCCCCCGCAACCTGGGCGGGGCCGGACCCCGAGCGAGCGACCGGTTGCGGCCCCGACTCAGGGCGTTGCGTACCGGCGGCGTCGACCATACAGATCGCAATACCCCTCCTGCGGACCGGCGTGCAAGCCACAGCCGCGCCCAGCCGGGCCAAAGCTGACCACGAAGGGCCCTGGCAGCCGCCCCGGCTCCAGGACGTTGAGACTCACATTCCCCCCGTCCGCGCTGCCGCCGGACTTGCCGCCGCGGGGGCGAGGTCTGCCCTAGAGCAGCGACTCTTGGCCCGAGATCACGGCATCGGCGATGGCCGCCTGACGTGATCGGGCGTGCAGATGCGCGAGGTAGACGGAGCGAAGCGCATCGTAGGCCTGCTCGAGTTCCTCATTCATGATGAGGAAGTCGTACTCGGCGTAGTGTTTGAGTTCTTCACGAGCGACCCGAACCCGACGAGCGATCACGTCCTCGGAGTCCGTGTTGCGCGAGCGAAGCCGCCGCTCCAACTCCCGAATGCTGGGAGGCAAGATGAACACCGACACCAGGTCTTCGCGAAATTTCGAGCGAAGCTCCCGGCCGCCTTGGTAGTCGATGTCGAACAACAGGTCGCGGCCGCTGTCGATGCTCTCGCGGACGCGCGAGGCCAACGTGCCGTACATGTTGCCGTGCACCATCGCGTACTCGGCGAACTCATCGCGCGAGACCATCTCTTGGAACTCCTCCTTGGCGGTGAAGGTGTACTCGACGCCGTTGGTCTCCCCGGGCCGAGGTGGGCGCGTGGTGTGGGAGACCGAGAACTCCAGCCGTCGGAACTCGTCGCGCAAGCGGTTGCACAGAGTCGTCTTGCCGGCGCCCGAGGGCGACGACACCACCAATAGAAGTCCGCGGCGGGGGTCACTCGACATTTTGAACCTGCTCTCGAATCCGTTCGATGATCGCTTTGCCTTCGATCACGATGCGGCTTCCGTCGTGAGAGGTAAGCTTACTGCCCATCGTGGTGAACTCGCGATGGAGCTCCTGTGTGAGGAAGTCGAGGGTCTTGCCCTGGCCGACCGAAGCCGGTGCATCGAGCGCGCTGGTCATCTGTCCAAGGTGCGACTCGATACGGGCCAGCTCTTCGGCGACATCCCCGCGGGCGAGCACCACCGCCACCTCTTGCGCCACCCGGCTGGGATCGAGCGCCGGCGCTCCCGCTCGAGCGGTCAGCTCTGCGAGCCGCGCCGCGACCCGGGCTTGAATGCGCTCCGCCTCGGGGGGCAGCAGTTCGGTCAAGCTCCCGGTGGCCGCGGCGAGCTGGGACGATAGCTCGCGAAGCGTCGCCTCGAGCGCGGTCCCCTCCGTGGCTCGAAAGCCCGCGAGTTCCTGCAACGCGCCATCGATCAACGATTCGACGAACGGCGGGACCTCGGGTTTCTCGTCCGACGGCGCGGCCTTGATCCCCCCACAAAACCGCAGCACTTCCAGCGATGTAGGCGCCAAGACTTCGAGGCCTGCCTCAGTCGCGATGCGACGTGTCTCGGCGGCTGCGGCCGCGACGGTCGCGACCTTCTGTGGGTCCAAGCCAAGTCCCGCGAGCGGGTCGTCCTCGGGGGCGGCGGCCGTGTCCCTGCGGACGAAGACGGAGACCTCGACCCGGCCACGGCCGACGTGCCGCTCGACGACGGCTCGAAGTTTGGGCTCGAGCGACGCGCCGAAGGGCTGCCTCAACTTGATCTCCAAGAAGCGACCGTTGACCGAGCGCGCCTCCACATCCACCCGCACGCGGCCGCGGCCCGGGGCGTCCCAGGCCTGCGATGCCGCGCCGTAGCCGGTCATGCTCACGACGCTCACCCACACCGCATACCGTCCTGAGGCGACCCGCCGCAAGGCCCGCCCGGCTGGTATGCTCCGCGCCGATGTGCGCAGCCCGCTCGCGGTGGCACGGCCAAACCCGCGCCGTTTGCTTGCCCACGCTTGTTTCAGCGGCCCTGCTGACGGTGGCCCCGGGCCTGGCGGACGCCGCACAGGCGCCTGCTGACCCCCCTGCAGAGTCTTCCGCGACGCGGGGAGATCCCGGGACGCCCCGCAAAGCCGAGGGTCCGCCGGACGGGCGCGCGTTCGCGCTTGGCGTCGAGGGCTCGATCATCACCACACCGCCCCTTCGCCCACGGGTGGTCCACGTCGACCCTCGCTTCGTCGGTCGGTCGACCGCGCTCGGCGGACTCGGCGTGTTTGGCCGCTACCGGCCGCTGTCGTTCATCGGCTTCGACGCGAACATTCGCACCGGGTCTCTGCGCCTGCGCGCCGAAGAAGGCGACACCACAATCTCCACCGACCAGGTCCTGGCCGACATCGGCACCCTGCTCTACCTCGGTCGCGGTGAGGTCAGCCAGTTTGCCTTCAGCGGCGGCGTCGGAGGCCTGTTCCATCGCGTCCGCTATGACCTCGACTCCGGGATCCGGGGCACGCAGTCGTTCGGTGCCTTCACCATGCGCGCGGGTGCCGAAGCCGAGTTCCTCGTCAACCGCATCGCGTTCGTGCTCTCGTTCCGAACCTACGGCGTCGTCACTCCCCGCTCGCACGCCCGAACCTCCGGTCAGCTGTTCGAAGGCCGCAGCGCGGCAGACAAAGCAGCCCCCGTCGCAACCTTCTCAACCTACCTCGCCGGATCCGCCGGCATCGCGTATCGGTTCTGACGTAGGGGAACCTCTCGGTTCCCAACCCTGCGGGAGCGAAGCTCCCTTCGGGTCTCCCTCCAAGGTCGCCCTTGCGGGCTCGCTCGCGTGGCCTCCGGCCACGCTCCTCCCCGTTCGGGAAACGTGGGCGGGTGGAAGTCCCGTCGCGGTGTCCGACACCGCAATAATCTCCGCGTCCACCGGAGCGCAGCCAACGGCTGCGCGAGCAAGCCCGACAGGGCGTTCGCAAGGGGGGAAGCGCAGGGCGGTTTTGCCGGCCGGAGCGGCGGGGGACTGCGAAGTCCCCTCTATGGATGAGTCCGGCTTTGCCGGCCGGAGCGGCGGGGGACTGCGAAGTCCCTCCTATAGACGAGGTTCGGCTTCGGCGTCGAACTTCGCGAGGAGGGTGTCGATGCCGCGGTAGCGTACGGTCTGCTCGGGGCTGTCATCTTGGGACAGGCCAGGCTCTTGGCCGAGCGTGGGGGTGTTCAGAAGGGTGACCAACATGATCCAGATGTGCATCTCTCGTCTTTCCTGTGGCGTGTGGGTTTCGCTCCCCCAACCTGCCGCAGGACCCCGGCGATGCAAAAAAAGCCGCGGAACGCAAACGGATGAGTCTATTGGCCCGAGAGCCAGGATTGCTCGGGCCCCAGCCGCAGTTCAGACAACATCGGCTTGTCATCGACGAAGCGCAGCGCCCCGACGCGGTTGCTCACGACCATCACCTCGGTCGGTGCGTGCAGCAGGCTGACGGGGCGCAGCTCCTCCATCCTCAGCGCAATACTGGTCTTTGCGCTCTGCCGCTCCTCCCGGGTCTGTGCCGCTCGATAGGCCTCGAGCGCCCCGTCGAGGGCGGCATCGGCCACGCCGGTGATGTTGTTCGCGCCACGGCTGTGCAGCAACGGGTACAGATCGTGGTCGGAGTGCGTGACCCAACGAACGAGCGCCATGTCGAACTCGCCTCGGCGCATGAGCCCGAACAGGTACGACCAGCCTGCTGTCGCATACGGGACCTGAACACCCAACCCCCGCCACGCTTCCTTGAGCCGAGTCGCCAGCGTCCTGGCATGGGCGCCCTCCCCGTTCCACATCAGAACGAGCCGGAGGTTGCCGGTCGCCTTTCGCCGGACGCCCCGCTCCAGGGTCCAGCCCAGCGTGTCCAACAAGGTCGCGGCGGATGCAGCGTTCAGCTCGTCGTCGAACGCCCGTTGCTCGGGGAGACCCGCCATGCCCCACGTCACTGAGACCCCGGCCTCGGCGAGGGCCGCGAGGTCGAGGGGGACCGGGTCCTGAAGATCCACAACCGTGGCCGCCTTCGCCGGCGGCATTCCACCCGGGCTCAGGGTGCCCCGAGGAATGCCCAGGTCGAGGGCTTCCCGAAGACGCGGACCTGCCTGCGCGCCATGGCGGAGGTTGTACAGCACCGCGTCGAAGTGCGGCGGGGAGAGCACCCAGGCCGAGAACCGTGGGGCCATTCCAGGCTTGGCCAGCTCGTCGGGGACGTGGCTTGGCGACACCGAGGCCAGAACATGCAAGTCGCCGCGCCGCAGCTGGCTGAGGCCGGTGGCGCCATCGGGAACCTCCCGCAGCACCAGGCGCATCACCGCACCCGGTCCCTCCGCGGGCTCGACCCGCTCGAACACCACCCGGTCATCTTCGATGGCGACGAGCCGCATCGGACCGGTCCCGACCGGCTCGGCGGAGAACGCCCGCCCTTTGCCGCGCCGCTTTTTTCGCGGCACGATCTTCATCGAGGCCACCCGCTCCAACGCGAGCGGCTCGGGGCGATCAAAGCCGATGCGAACCCAACGACCCGGGTCTCGCAGCTCCGGAGCGCCGAACGGTCGGTCGACCACCTCGATGGCCCGCAGCTCGTCCAACCCGAGCTGCAACCGCAACGTCGCTCGCCGGGGGTCCAGCCAATACTCCAGACTGAACACAACATCCTCCACCTCGACGGCCTCGCCATCATGGAAGGTCGCTTCGGGCGGAAGGTGGCAGTAGACGTCGCGCGCGGGCCCGGTGGGGGGGTCCACCACGCAGGTGTCCGCGAGCCCGGGCTCGGCAAACGGCGCGCGATCGGGTGTTCGTCGAGTAAGCCCCTCGAACAACAGATCATCGATGACACGCCGCGCCCACGGCTCTTGGTCGCTCAGCGGGTCGAACGCACGGGGCACCGACCGCATCCCGATCACCAGCGTCCGCTCGGCGGCGCGACCCGCCTCTCCGACTCGGGCCTGTTCCTTGGCAAGCATGGCGTCGGCCGCCGCGCGGGGATCGGCCACCCGATCGGTCTCGCCCTCGTCCAGGGCAGAGCCACCGCCACACGCGGACAACGCAAGCGCCAACGACGCGAGTCGCCGACAGCCGGCAGCCAAGGAGCGCGAACGGGGCATCGCCGAGGCTTTGTAGCAGCCGCGGGTCTCGCTCGCGATTGCTAGATCGCCAGCACAGCGGCGTGCGTTCGCTTGATCGACGGCAAGCGCGCATGATACGACCCTCCTCGGTTGAACCTAGACCGACCCGCGCGGTCCGTCCCCCCCATTCAGGCATGTCCACCGCTCGAGCATCCTCCGCCGCCGTTCTGTCCCGCATCGGTTTCCTTGCGCTGCCGCTGCTTCTCGTCGCGCCCGGCTGCGACAAAGAAGAGAAGCCGGCCGACCTGGAGGAGAAGAAAGAAGCGGCCGCACCCAAGATCAAGGTGGAGCTGCCGCCCTCGCCCGACTTCGACGAGGGCAAGGTCGACCTCACCTACCCCGACGGCTCCGTATCCATCTACGGTCTTCGCACCGAGATCGACGAGAACGTCAAAAAGGGCGACGCCGGCACCGAGGTGATGGTCAAGGGCTACGTCCAAGAGATCTACGTCGCGCCGGAGTGCCCCGAAGGCGAGATTTGCCCGCCGCCCAAGCAGCCGCACGTCTGGATCACGGACAAGCCGGACCAGCTCGGCAAGAAGCGCGCGATGATGGTCGTCAACTACCGCTTCAGCATTCCCGAGTGGGACGCCAAACGCTGGAAAGAGCAGCCCGACGTCATCTTCGAGAAGGGCAAGCAGTACAGCTTCAAGGGCAAGTTCAAGCGCTTCAGCGACACCGGCTTCGCGTTTGACCGCGGCCTGCTCGAGTTCGTGGCCTACAAGGCTCACGACCCGGAGACCGGCGCCGAGCTCGACGCGTGGGTCTACCCCCCCGGCGCTCCATGGCACCCCCTCGAGGTCCAGCGTCAGGACGAAGAGAACGCCGAGCTGGCAGCCAAAGCCAAGGCCGCGCTCGAGAAGAAAAAAGGCGGCTGAGTCCGCCTCGGTCTCCTGCCGGAAGCCCCGCGCCCTCACCGGCTCGGGGCTTTTTTCGTGGACAGAGGTGCGTGTTGGCTGCCCTGGAGTCTGAGCCGATCACCGAGGCCTGCGTGGGTGGTCTCGTGATCTGCGACGACTGACCCCACCGGGTCATCGCGACGGTGCGAATCGGTAGCGCCAGTCCGAGCCCACGAGGGTCACGCTGTCGTCGTCGACCTGGGCGTCCAGTCGTTCGCCTCGCTTGGGGAGGACCCGAATCGTCCAGGAATCCTCGCGCTCGACATCATCGTCCGAGACCGACTCCAGTCGCACGACACGCCGCTGTGCGAGTGTTCGCAGCCGCTCCATGTCCGCCTCGACGTGGGGTCCCTCGCCGACCAAGCCTTCAGGCGTGCGCTCGAAACGAGACGTGTGCCCCTGCGCGATGACCTCGATGCTTCGCGCCGTGTCGAGCCAGAACGCAACGGGATCGGTGTGCAGGATGTCCTGCTGCAGACGTCGGCAGGCCGTGCTGGTCAGCCGACCCGCACGCTGGTCGACGGCCGCGATGCAGCCTTGCGGATCCTCGGGGTCGGCCCAGACCTCGAGGATCAGGACGCTCTCGCGTCCGGCTTCGGGAACCTGCTCGAGACGGAGGGTCCGCAGCGGCGATGCTGCGGGGATCGGGACCCAGCTCTGGACACGCACAGAGGCCGCTGCGGCCAGCACCTCTCCCAGGAGCACGTCGCTGAGCGCCACGTCGCCCTCAGGATGCATGGGGGCGTCCAGACGCCACACACCGAGATCGAAGTGCACGCTCTGTCGCGGCCACCCCGCGGCCGTGATCTCGAGCGCCCGAACGTCGTCGACCGCGAACCGAAGCAGGTCCCGGTCCGCGAACGTCGCCACATCGGTGGCCACGGTGACCCCCGCCGAGCGCAATCGCAGCAGCGGCCCTTCATCACGCTGACAAATGCGGTCGGCCCCTCGAGGGCCGCATCGCAGACGCATGTGCTGCGTCGTGTCGGTGGTCATCTCCAGGTCCACGGCCCAGGTGGGCGTCGCCGTCCCCTGCGGCGCCAGCTCGACCTCGGCGTCGTGGACCGACTCGTACCACGCGAAGACGTCGGGGCCATCGACCATTCGGTCCCCTTCGTCCGTGCTCATCCGCCAGTCGCCAGCGTTGCGAGCCAGGGCCTGACGCGCCGGCAGCCGCTGCTCGATGCGGAGCACCCGTCCGTAGCCATACGGTGACAGGCGCGGCTCGAGAAGCGAACCGGCGTCGGGGCTGTCGGCGCCGGGTAGCGGCCAAGTCCCCGTGAGGGCCTGGTCGACGCAGCCTGGCCACCCCTCCCCGCGCACCAAGACGGTTCGAGCGCTGCCGTCGGGGCACGCGCCGGCGAGTGCGAGCGTCCATCGACGCGCGCCCGTGCCCTCGAGGGACACCCACGGAACGGCCGCTTGCGTGGCACCCTGCGGAAGCAGCGGAGACAGGCGTGCCCCGACCATCCGGCCCAGACGGGCCTCCACGGCGTCGCTCGAGAGCAGCGCCGTGACCGACGGGTCCTCGCCGGTGGTCGAGCGCCAGCGGCCATCCTCGCCCCGGCGCATCTCGCCGCTGGGGAGCTGCAATGCGAGCACCTGTCCGGGCTCCACAAGCACCGCACGGCGGGAGAGCCAGGCCTGGGGGGCTTGGTCCAAGATGTCGGCCATTTCGGCCTCGACGACCCAGGTCTGGGTCTTTGGACCCTCGGGATCGAAGTCGGCATTGTCGATCTCGGCGTAGCGGCCCGCGTCGTCCGGCGTCCGCCCACCGACGCGCAGCGACCGGGAGACCCCTGCGGCCTCGACGACGATCGTGCCCAGAGATCCGACGCCCACGCCGGCGCCATCGCTCACCGCGCGGACCGTCGTCGCCATGCGCAACGACGCCCACAAGCCTTCGACGGCCCTGGGATCCGCGGGCCCCACCATCTCGCCATCGACCAGCAAGGCGTGCCCATCCGCGCTGGGTTGCAGCACGACGCTCGCCCCGTCGGCCCGGGCCAACGTGATGGAGGCCGTCTCCAACGTGATGTCGGGGAGCGTTGGGAACACCCGGCGGGCCGAGGACCGCGTGGAGACAAACCCGCCGGGCCCCGTCTGCGGAGGTTCGGTGCCGTGGACTGCGACAACGAGGGCCACAGCCACCGCCGCCCACGCCCAGGTTGCAGGCTTGAGCATCATGTTCGGCGCCTCCACAACACCCACAGCGCCAGCGCGATGCCGAACCCAGGCATCCCAAACAAGCACACCCAAACCATGCGACGCAGCTGCTCGGGCAACAGGACCAACTTCACCGCGGTCCGCTCACGAGGTCGAATCCCCAGCAACGTGTCCTCTGCGGTCAACCAGCCCAGCGTGTTGAGGATGAGGTCGCGTCCGTGATCGTAGACGACGTCGTCGCGCAGGTACGCGTTGAGGGCGAACTGATCGGATCCGATCACCACAGCGCGGGCGTTGCCGAGGGTGCCTGCCGCCGCGAGGACCACGGGACCGCGCCCATCCGCTTCGCCCTCCAGCTGGGGAGGCACGCCGGCCCGGATGCCGGCGATGTCGGCTTCGGCCCAGGCGGTCTCGGCACTGACCACGAGCGCCTCGGCCTTGGATCCGTCTTCGGCTTCGGTGAGATCGAGCTCCCGAACGAACACGAAGCTCACCGCGCGAGACACCAAGGCGCGCACGGCCGGGTGCGAACTCCAGCCCTGGTCGATCGTGAACGCCAGCATGGGGGTCGCGCCAGGCATCGGATGCTCGGGGTCGAGCACGATGCGGTCCCGCGTGATGATTCCGAAGCGGCGCAGCAAGGGCTCGAGACCGTGAGAGGCCAAGCCGTTGGCGCCGGGGCGCACGACCGCGCCGCTGAGCACCAAGAACTTCCCGCCCGCGTCCGCATAGCGAGTCAGCGCCTGCACCTGAGGACCTGGCAGCGGTCCCGAGGGGCCGCCGACCAGCACCACCGTGCACCCCTGCAGGCCGTCCGCGTCGTCGAGATTGGCGGTGCGGAGCTGAATTCCGGCGTCTTTGATGAGGTCGGAGAGATGGGCGTACCCGCCAAACGGCTCCAGGTTGTCGAACCGAGGTTCGCCGTGTCCCGCCGTGGCGCACACCGTCACGTCCAGCGGTTTGGACACCGACAAGAACGCGGAGAGCAGCGCCTCCTCTCCGCGGAACTCCTGCACCCGTGGCCCGGTCGCCTGGACCTCGGCACCCGTCGCATAGGTGACCAAGTCGCCCGGCAACCGGTGGGCACGACGCTGCTCCGCCCCCTGCCCGGCTCGGACCAGCACGACGCCATCGGCCAGGTCTCGACCGCCCAAGCCGAAGTCCGCCACAAGCTGCTCGGCTTCCTGACGATCCCGGTCCGGGTCGAGAAACTGAACCCGCAGCGCGTCGCTCGCGTCGGTCATCCGCGAGAGCACCTCGCGGAGTTCCTGGGACAGGGGGTTAGGCCTCCCGGCACCGATCGTCTCCGGGACGACCACCCGCACGTCGATGGGCCCTTCGAGACCCTCCAGGACATCACGCGCCCGGTCGGAGAGTGCATACATCTGCGCGGCGGTCCAATCCTGACGCACCGCGTGGCGGCCCACGAACCAGGCAGCGTGCACCACGGCGACCGAGATCAGGACGGCGCGGATCGTGCGGTCGAGGTTGCGGCGGGGATCGATCGCGAGCACGGCCGCCACGAGGGAGACGACGACGATGGCCACGTGCAGCCCGATCCATCGCGTATCGACGATGCCTTGGGCCATCTCCTGCATCATTGAGAGCAGGCTGGTCTGCGAGAGCGCGTCGGCCACCGCGGGCGACTCGACTTGGTCGACCAACAGGCCACACAGCAGCAGGATCGTGCACGCCACCGAGGTGGAGATCGCCGCCTGCAGCTGCGACTTCGCCACCGCACTCATCAGCAGCCCCAGCGCGAGAAAGCTGCACCCCACCATGAACGTGCCCAGGTAGCCCGCCGCGATCGGCCCGAGGTCGGGCTCCACGTTGGCCCCCCGGAGCAGCACGTAGAAGACAACCGTCGGAGACCACAGCGCGACGTAGAACACGACAACGCCCAGGAACTTGCCCAGCACGACCGTCACGGGACTCAGCGGCGCGGTGAGCAAGGCCTCCAGCGTTCCTTGATGTCGTTCTTCGGCCAGCAGGCGCATGGCCAGCGACGCACACAAGAAGATGACGGGCAGCCAGAAGATGAAGAAGCTGCCGCCGAAGTAGAACTGCATCACCGGGCCTGGTGCTGCGAGCGGGTCGTTGAGCACGTGCAGCAGCAGCGAGAAGTTCCAGCCCTGCAGCAGCAGGAATAGCGAGCCCACCACGTACGCCAGCGGCGTGACGAACAACGACAGCAGCTCGCGATGAGCGAGCGCCAGCGTGCCGCGCACGGCGTGGATGAACTCTTGGGCCACGGGAGGGGGAAGGTAACGCAACCTCAGGCTCGACGCGCGCCGGTCACCGCGGCGAAGCGCTCTTCGAGGCGCGTGCGACCCATCGAGAGCGTTCGCAGCTCCACACCCGCTTCGGCGCAGGCGTGGCCGACCGCGGCAAGCACCGCCTCGGGGTCGTCCTCCGCCGCCAAGGCGAGCCACGCCGAGCTGATCCCGTCGTCTTCGGTCACCTCGACGTCCCCGTCCACCGCCTCTGCCAGGAGTCCCTGCGCTTGCGCAGCCCCGGCCACCAGCCGAACCTGGATATGGCCCGTCGCGAGTGCGTCCTCGATCGATTCGTCCACCACCAGCCGCCCCTCCGAGAGGATCACCACCCGGTCACAGAGTGCTTCGACCTCGGCGAGGATGTGCGAGCTGAACACCAACGTGTGCGCGCCGCCCAGCTCCCGGAGCATCGCGCGGATCTCCAGGACCTGGTTCGGATCGAGGCCGACGGTGGGCTCATCGAGAACGATGAGCGGCGGGGAGCCGAGCAAGGCGTCGGCGATGCCCACGCGCTGCCGGTATCCGCGGGAGAGCTGGGAGATCGGCTGCTTGAGCCGGTCGGAGAGTCCAGTCTTGGAGGCGACCCGCTCGACCTCCCGACGACGCTCGGATCGCGGGACGCGTTTGATCGACGCCCGGAACGACAAATGCTCGTGGACCCGCAACTCGGGGTACAGCGGCACATGCTCGGGCATGTAGCCCACCCGGGTCCGAACCGTCAGCGAGTCGGTCGCCACGTCCAGCCCATCGACGCGCAACTGCCCCGTCCGCGCCAGCGGAAGGTAGCCACACAACAGCCGCATGAGGGTGCTCTTGCCCGCGCCGTTGGGTCCGAGCAAACCCAGGCGTTGCCCAGACTCGACGCCAAACGACACCTCGCGCAGGGCCTGGACCTCCGCACCGGGGTAGCGGTGCGAGAGGTCGCGGACTTCGATCGACGCTGCAGTCATGGTTTCGGGGTTTCGTTCTTGGGAGCGTCCGAAGGCGTCTCCTCCGAAGCCGTCTCCCCCGAGGGCGTCTCCTGCGGAGGCTTCTCCTGCGCAGCCTCGGCGACTTCGGGTGGCAGTTCGGGACGCTTGGGGGTGACCGGGTCACGCTCGATCTCCGCGAGCGCCCAGGCCACCGACTCCTTCACCTCGCCGGCCGCAGTGGGCAGCGCTGCCTCGAGCGCCGGCTTGTAGATCGTGAGCCGCTGGACCCCCATCACGGCCGCCGCAGCGGACCGCACGGACGGCTCGGGATCGCTCTTGAACGCATAGGTGAGCGCGATTGCGGTGCCTTGATCGGTCGCCGAGGCCAGCGCCTCTGCGCAGCCGACCCGCTCCGGTGGACCCACGAGGAAGTCCCCCTTCTTGTTCTTGAGTGTCAGCCCGTCGATGAGTCCCTTGCGGCGCCGCTCGTAGTCGACGTAGGCCGCCACGCCAGCCTCTTTGTCGCCGGACTTCACCAGCATCTCGCCGAGGACCAGCCAGTTCTCCAGGTTGTCCGGGTCGAGCGTCGTCGCGGTCTTCTGGGCCTGCGCCGCGTCTTTGAATTGCTTGTCCGAGCCCAGCGCGAGCGCGAGCGCCATGTAGGGACCCGCGTCGTCGGGCACGAGTTTCGCGGCGTGTTGGTACTGCGCGATGGCGCCCTTCACATCGGTCCGCCCCTCATACAGCAGCCCAAGCAGGAGCGAGGCGTTGGCCCGCAGGTGGATATCCTTCGCCTCGTTGCTCACCCGCGACAGGTCCTTCTTCGCGCGAAAGAAGTCCGCCGTGTTCGGCAGCGTCGGATCCGACGCGACCCGGTCCCGCCACTGCTCCGTCAGCTGGGCGAACTGGTCTTCCGTCATCGGCTTGGGCGCGGCAAGCTCGGGATCGGCCTTGGCACCCACCACTTTGCTCCCGGTCGAAGCCGGTTCGACGGGCGCCGATTCGCAGCCCGAAACCAGCATGGCTGCCGTTAAAAGGGCCGAAAACATGGTTCTCGGGGCAAAGTGCCGAAGGGTCCGGCAGCGTGTCGTCCGCACCGGCGTGAGGTTGCCACAAGTCGTCTTCATCATGATACGATCCAGATGTGGGTTTTGTGGGTCCAGCGCAGCAGGCTTGTTTGAGCGCTGCTCTGCGTTTGGGGTTGGGCCTGGGGCTGAGCCTGGGTGTGGGGTTGAGCGCTGGATGCGACGACCTCAGCGATCCCTCCACACCCTGCGGCACGCTCGAGTTGGGCGACGCAGAGCCTGGAACGATGGTCAGCCATCGCCACGCGCCGGTCCTGGCTTGGGCCGGCGGGAGTGTGGGTACCGGGGGCAATGAGCCGTTCGTCCTGCACTACGAGTGTGATCCGGCCACCGACAACACGGATTCGGAGGCGGGCTGTGTCCTGCGACGGACCACGCTTGCGGATCTGGGCAGCGGCCAGAACGCGGTCCTGGTGACTTCGGCGGGCGAGTACGTGCTCTCCACCGATCGGGGCGAGCAGCAACTGCACGTCTTTCGATTCAACGCGGATGGAAGCCTCGATGGGGACCGGGACGAAGACGGTCGCGCCATCGGTCAACGACTGGCGTTGCGAGACGACCTGCCCGTCGAGCTGTTGGCGTCTTTGAGAGGCAGCAACTGGGTGATCGGGCTCGACGAAGACCGGCAGTTGCGACGCTACTGGCCGGGACGAAACGAGGCCGATCGCATCGCCCCCAGCCTCACCAACCTCACCCTCGCGACGGTCGGGGAACAGAACATCATTGGGCGCGTGCGGCACGGCACCGGGGACGACTCCCTGTACCTGGTCCCCATCGACGATGACCTCGACCATCATTTGGAGCCTCGCCTGCTGCTTCGCGGCGACCCGGCCACCCGAATCGTCATCGGACCACGCGATGAAAATGTCGCAATCACGCTCGGTCATGGAGACACCGCCCAGACGCTGGTGTTCCGGATCCCCGACGGCGAACTCCTCGACCGATTCGATGGAGAGCTGATCAGCGGCCGTGACGACCTGACCGAAACCACGGGCCTTCGCGCCGTGTCCCCCGACGGTAGCCACCTCGCCTACAAGACGGCAGCGGGCTCGGTTGCACTGCGCGACATCGCCTCCAGCTCAGCCTGTTTGGTCCGATCGGCGAAGACCAGCGGCAGCACCCGGCTTGCCGGATTTTCGGCCGAAGGCCTGCTGTACTTCGAGTCCGAGCTCGGGCCCGGAGAAACCTCGATCTCGGTCTGGAATGCGGCGAACCGATACCTGGCGGTGTTGAGCGCACCCGAGGTTGGAGCGCGATTGGCCGCGGTCCCCTCGCGCACCCCGCAGGACGCAATGCCATGGGCAGTCGGGATCCGGTCAGGATCGTACATGGCCCTCGCGGACAGCCAGGATCCTGAGAACATCGACCTCGACGATGCGGTGTTCATCCCCCGTGACGACGACGACCTCTGGGTCCTCGGATCCGACTCGCTCACCGGCGGCGGACGGCGCATCGATGTGCGCCGGCTGACCTCCCGCATGACGCCCGAAGCCACGCTTCGTTTTGGGGAGCTGGAGTCGGCCGAGCACGAGACCGGCAACGATCAGGACCCCACGACCCGCGACTCCCTGGGGGTCGTCGTCGCGGGACCGCAGACCGCATGCTTGTCGACCGGAACGCCTGGAACACGGGCCTACGCCTGCGGGTCCGGCAGCGACCAAGACTTCTTCTCCGGCGCAACGTCCCCCAAGGGCGAAGACCCCGACCGCCCCTCACAGGCCGGACCCAGCCCTGAGGTCCCCGACCTCGGAGACACGCGATGCGAAGCCGGCGGATCTCCCTACGACCCAGACGACTGTGAGTACAGGGTCGGCGAGTGCTGCTACGGCTTCCAGGCGGGCTGCGAGCTGCAGTGCGGCAACTCGGGCACCTGTGAGTTCGGGCGCGACTTCGGCGACTACAAGACGCTGTCGTGTGGTTCCGGGGCAGGCTTCCCGTAGCGGACTGCGCCGACGAGCAACCGCGGCTCGAGAAGTGCCGCCCTCCTACGAGGGGCGGCACACGATCTGCGCCGGGGCGGACTCCAAGACTTGGCATCCTTTGCCCTCGCAGCCCGCGGCCTGACAAGCGGCCTGGGCAGTGTCGTAGCAGCACCCCGCGACCTCGTAGAGGCACCCGGCGTGTTTGCCATCCCATGGGGTCCCGCCCGCCTTGCAGCCCGCGGGCGCGGGCTTCGCCCCGTCATCCGCCGCGCCACCGGGCTCCGCCGCCGGAGACGCGGTCCCCGGGTCATCGTCGAAGGTGAGCGGGCCTGTAGGCGGAGGCACCGGCGCAGGCTTGCTCCGACAGCCCGAACTCATACAAGACAGTGCGACTGCTGCCACCGCAAAACGCATGAACACCGGGCAGGAGCGTACCGGGTCCGCGGTGGCGCCGTCGACCCTGTCACCCACGCGGACTCACCCCGCGACGTAGTGGGGCTCGCGGGGACCGGGTGTGCCCGAGGACAGGACCCCCAGCGCATGGGAGAGCGCCTCCGCGATTTCGAGCGCGAGCGGGATGCCAGCGTGCGTCGCGGCCCGGTCCCCTGCACGCCCGTGCACGCTGATCCCGACCTGAGCCGCCTGCATGGGGGCGAGCCCCTGGCCCAGCAGACCTGCAATGCAACCCGCGAGCACGTCTCCGGACCCGGCGGTTGCCAGCGCCTGTGAGCCCTCGAGCGAGACCGAAACCCCTCCCCCGTCGTGCACGAGCGTACCGGCCCCCTTGAGCACCACGACGCCCCCGGTGGCGGACTGCAAAGCGGTCGCGGCTTCCACACGATTCGCCTGCACGCGCCCGGACGTCCAAGTCTGCTCCGGATGCAGGCGCGCCAGCAAACGCGCCGCCTCCCCGGGATGCGGCGTCAGGATGCGCGGACCCGCGGGCGCATCCTCGAGGTCGATCGAATCGAGCGCGTTGGCATCCCACACCGCTGGCCGCGGGTCCTCTCGGTACAGCTGCCGCAGGTCGATGTCTGGTGGGGTGACCGTGAGTCCCGGCCCGACCACGAGGACGCTCGCCGCCGGTACGAGGGGAAGTCGTGCCGGTGCACGCATGAGTTCCGGTCGGGCGTCGGGGACCGACGTGCCCACGAGCGTGCAAAGCCCGGCGCCGATCCTCATGGCCGCGACACCGCACAGCACCGCCGCTCCCGGCGTATTCGGACCGCCACCCACGACCGCCACATGTCCGCGGTGCCCTTTGTGAGCCGCGTGTCCTGGGATGCCCTCGATGGCGCGCGCAACCGCGGCGGCCGTCATCAGGTGACCTGCGGGCGAATCCCCCGCAGGACCCCTGGAGATTCCGATGTCGGCGATCACGACCGACCCCGTGTGGTCCCTCCCTGGCGTGACATGCAGGCCGGGCTTGCTTCGCACCAGCGTCACCGTGACGTCCGCACGGAAAGCGAGCCCCGGAACGGCTCCCGTATCCACATCGACGCCGGTGGGTGCATCGATCGCAATGCACGGCCCGGGCTGCGGGGCAACCCACACCAGCGCCTCGGCGATGCACCCCCTGGGCGCTCCCTTCGCCCCCGTGCCGAGTAACCCGTCAACCCACGCGGCGCCGGGCGGCAGCGAATCGGGCGAGTCATGGACTCCGACCCCATGGGCCCGCGCGAGTGCGAGTTGAGCTTCGGCGGCTGCGTTTCGCTGGGGCGTGACCAGCCATGCATGAGCCTGCAAACCACGCGCGGCGACGATCCGAGCGACCGCCAGCGCATCCGCTCCGTTGTTGCCCGGACCCGCCATGCACACGATCGGTCGGCCCGCGCTGCGTGCGATGACTTCGGCTGCGACGCAAAGCGCCGCGCGCTCCATCAGGACCGGCGAGGGCACGCCAAGCGTGTTCATCGTATAGGCGTCGGCCGCAGCCGCTTGGGCTGACGACCACAGGCACGCGGGGGTCCTCATGCGACCGCCACGGCCACCGCCGCCGCCACACCGCCCGCGTGCGTCAGGCTGACGAGGATGCTCTTGATGCCACGCGCGTCCGCGACCTCTTGGGCCCGACCACGCAGGATCAGCCGTGGTCCTTCGATCCCCCGGCGTGCGGGGACCACCTCGACGTCGTGCCAGCCGATGCCCTTGGGGGCTCCGATCGACTTGCTCGCCGCCTCTTTCGCCGCGAACCGTGCCGCGAGCGACTGCGCCATGCCTCCCGAGGCGTCGCGCGCGTAGGCCTGCTCCTGCTCCGTGAAGATGCGGCGGAGAAAACGATCACCGTGGCGATCGATGGCCCGCTTCATCCGGTCGATCGGGCAGAGGTCCAGACCAATGCCGAGCACGCTCACGCCAACTCTCCGAGTTCGGCCACCGCGGCCTCCTGCAATCGGGAGACGTACTCGTCGATCCGGACCGCATCCACAAACTCCACCATGACCCGCATTTTCTTCTCGGTCCCCGAGTACCGGACCAACACACGCCCCTCATCGCCAAGCTCCCTCTCCACGGTCCGGATGGTGCGCTGCAGCTTGGGTAAGCGATCGATGGGCACCTTGGTGGGGACCATGAAGCTGCTCAACCGCTGCGGCACGGGGGTCATGACCTCGGAGAGCCGCGACAGCGGGCTGCCAGTCCTTCGCATGATCGTCAGGACCTGCAGTGCTGCGACCATCCCGTCCCCGGTCGTTGCGTGGTCGAGAAAAACCAGGTGCCCCGACTGCTCCCCGCCGAGGTTGCACCCACTGCCGCGCATGGCCTGGACGACATACCGATCGCCTACGGGTGTGCGAACCAACGAGATGCCGACCTCGGCGAGGCTGCGCTCGAGCCCGAGGTTGGACATCACCGTCGCGACGACGGCCCCGCCTCGCAGGTCGCCGCGTTGATGCAGATCGCGAGCGCACATCGCCATGATCGAGTCCCCATCGACGATGGCACCGTTCTCATCGGAGAAGATGCTTCGGTCTGCGTCGCCGTCGAGCGCAATGCCGATGTCCGCTCCGGACTCTTTCACCGCTTCACACAACGCCTGAGGATGAGTGGCCCCAACCCCGTCGTTGATGTTGGTGCCGTTGGGCGACACGCCTCGCGTGATGACGGTGGCGCCCAGTTCTTCGAGCACCGTGGGCGCGATCTTGTAAGCCGCCCCGTGACTGCAGTCGATCACGATCTTCAGTCCGGTGAGGTCGTCTCCGGTGGGGAACGCCTGCTTGAGCCGGGTGATGTAGCGGCCCGCAGCATCGTCGATTCGAAACGCGCGTCCAATCGCTTCCCCGCGAGCCCGGTGCTCGTCCAGAGCTTCGCCTGCCATGTCAGCCTCGAGCTTCGCCTCCAACTCGTCGGGAAGCTTGTAGCCCTGCGCGCCAAAGATCTTGATCCCGTTGTCTGCGAACTGGTTGTGGCTCGCCGAGATGACGACGCCAGCTTGCGCCCGCATCGAGTGCGTCAGGTATGCGATCCCAGGCGTGGGCATGGGGCCGACCAGAAGCGCCGTCGCCCCCATCGCTGCCAGTCCCGAGGCGAGCGCACTCTCGATCAGGTAGCCCGACAAGCGAGTGTCCTTGCCCACAACGACCCGTCCGCCCTTTCCGAAATGTGCCGCGACGGCCATCCCTGCCCGCATCGCCACCTCCGGCGTCATCGGGTAGGCGTTCGCCTCGCCCCGAATCCCGTCGGTCCCGAACATTCGCCGGGCGCTCCCTTGGGCAGCCTGCACCATGCTCCTTTGTAACGTCGTCTGTGCGGCGTCGCCAGGATCTGTCTCTTATACACATCTGACGCTGCCGACGAGCGATCTAGTGTAGA
>OJGU01000453.1_pt1 | contig 24308 bp, 23 predicted proteins | sample 1594741 | NCBI WGS metagenome assembly OJGU01 (sample SAMN05416841, study PRJEB24817) | seawater metagenome | isolation source: Sea water | place: Canada:Atlantic | collected 2013-07
AGATCGCTCGTCGGCAGCGTCAGATGTGTATAAGAGACAGCTCCAGTGCGCCTATGCTCGATCTTGAAGAGCCTCCAAGAAACAAAGCGAACCAATAAGAAGTTTATTGAACTTTCTGCTATTGAGAGGCGACTGACCTGGTGAACGATGGAAAAAACGAAGGAACAGATCGAAACGGATCTCCTGGCTCTCCAGGCTTCGGGAGGCAATGCGGATGCCCTCGACAGCTTACTCAGACGCTGGCAAGAACCTCTGTGGCGTTACTTGAGAGGGCTGTGTGGTGAGGATCAGCAAGCCTGGGATCTGCTCCAGGAAACCTGCCTTTCAATCGCAAAATCGATTCATCGACTCAAACGTAGCGAAGCCTTCACCTCAATGGCCTACCAAATCGCATACCGACGATACGTCGACTATGTCCGAGCCGATCGGCGTAACAAAGCCTTGACGGCTGCAGCCCAAAAGCAGGCTCCAGAAAGCACCGAACGACGCAGCCTGGACTCGGAGCAATCTCTCATTAGAGAAGCCGTCGCTCAGCTCAACGAAATGGATCGCTCCATAGTAACCCTTACCTATCTGGAAGGGTATTCCTACGAGGATATCGCCCAACTGAAGGGGATTCCTCTAGGCACTGTTAAGTCTCGTATCCACTACGCAAAGAACATCATACGTCAAACCATCGAGAGGGAACAAACATGAACGATCTCGACAAAAAACTCAGCTCCGCCCTCCGAGTCGAGATACCTCTTTCGGAGAATAAACTCGATCGAATCAGAAAGGAAACCCGCGAAATGTACGAAAAAGAAAAAGCAACCAACCAAAACTGGACCGTTGGATTCACCATTGCAGGATTTGTGGCCGCTGCCCTTTGGTTCTATCTCTTTTGGAATTCAGAATCGACAAAGTTTCAAATTTTGTGGGCAAGCCTCCTCGTCGGGGAAGGACTCGGCATCTCGATTCTCTATATCGGGCACATCGTCACCGAGAATAGCCTTACCGACCGAAAAGAGCATCGAGAAATCGAACTGAAGATCGCCGAACTCGAAGAACGCCTCCTTGGTTCACGCCTTTAGGTTCCACCCTTTCCCTCGTTGTGTCGTTTTCCCAACGCGAGAAAACGACACAATGGAGTTAGATCCACTAGCCAGAGGCAGATCCTAGTTCGGGCGAGAGTCCCTATTCAACGACTCTGAAGAATTGCTTCTCCGTCGCGCTGTCGATCGCTTGGGTAAACGGCGAGCTCGCTCCTTCAACAGCAGACCATGGGCCTGTTACCGAAGAGGCTGATTCAAGGGTTCCACTGTAAGTCATAACGACATCAGCTCCAGATTGCGCGATCGAAAGACTCAATTCCACCGGCGCCCTCTCTGACAGTTGGTAGACCTTGAGGTTGTCAAAGAGACCAAAACTGAGGTCTGGATTGTCGGATACAGAGGAAAACCAATCGCTATATCCAAGGAAGATATTCCCTGAATCGCTAAACGGAGCGACTGCCTGCGATAGCTTGGCAATCTCTGAACCATTCATTGACCAGGTCACCGTGTCAGCGACCTTGGCAATCTGAACGGGAATCCATTGAAAGGCCGTTTGCCCCGCAACCGTGCTTCCAGTTTGTTGAGCGAAGTCGTCCATCTGCGCCTGCGGAGCTGTCTTACCTGCAGGGAAAATGGAGCCATAGTAGTCAGCTCCATTATCTTGACTTCCCGCGACGTACACTCCCGAATCTTCCGTCAGAAACACACTATCGAGGAACGCTCGAAAGTCGCGCGAAGATCCTCCGTCACCAGTCACAATGAACCACGCGCCATCAGATGCGTCGTCAGCGGTTTGAATATGATCGCCGGTCGTGCCAATCCCAGCTGCTGCAAATTCAGTCGAACCGCCGCCACCTCCGGGAATAGGCCCATTAAAGTTGATCCAAAGGTCAAACGTTAGAACATAGTCCCCACTAAACGACTGCCCCATCGGAGAAGCCGTAATGTGGGCTGCTTCCCCAAGACTTTCGTTTGCCGTGAACCTAAGGCCTCGAGTGCTCTCGCCCGCTCCTCCCGGCGCAGAAGGGATCCCATCGATCGCATAGTCGTAGGCAAAGACGGCTCCCGTATCATCGGAACTCTGATTCACCAACCATTCAGCGGATACATCGGAATCAAAACTCTCGGAATAGATCAGTTCTGCGCCGTCGAGAATATCAGGCAAGGGAACACCCGAGTCACCATTGTCGAGTAAGGGCAAGCTCACAAACTTGCCCGATTGTGTCTCGTAGAGAGAGGATGGATTAATAATAACTTCAATACTCTCATCCAATTCTTCCTTGGCGTCATCGATCAATGAAATCACCAGGCTCGCCTCAGCCTCACCAGGAGCGAAGGTCAATTCATTCCCTTCCGGCGCTTGGAAATCTTCACCAGCGACGGCAGACCCTTCTATGCGATATGAAACGGTCAGTGATTCGCTGCTTGCACCAGAACGAGTAAAGGTGATCGAGGCTTCTCCTGCTCCCTCGTCCACCGAGTCCGCTTTAAAGACGTCCGTCCCCAACGTATCATCAAACTCAACCGCTCCAGGAACGCTCACACCTACCAGAGGAAGAGCATCCGAAGCATCAAGTTGAATCACCCGCAGGTTGTCGAAAATCACAAAGTTCTCTTCTCCGGGATTAGCGATGGACGAAAATGGATCGGAGTATCCAATCATAACCCGATTCCCATCAATGAGAGCTTGATCCGCACTGATAGTCGCAATGATCTGTCCGTTCATGAGCCAAGAAACCGCACCGTCAACAATCCTCACCTCGACTTGGACCCAACCTTTTCCAGGAGCCCCTTTCGTTTCGTGAGGAGGAAGGGGGAAAACCCGTTCGAGTGGGCCACCTCCAAAAGCGTTGTATTCCCCGACGCCATCTCCGTCCATATCTGTGAAACCAACCCGAGCCCCCTGTTCATCCAAAAACTCAGGCACCGAAGAACCGTCTCCAACATAGGCTCGATAGTCACGCGACGAGCCTCCTTCCCCTGATACGGCAAAAAAAGTACCATCCCCATCAACCGCTGCATTGCCGTCAAGAAACGCAACGAGATCTCCAGAATGCCCGACGCCCATCGTCGCAAATTCAGTCGATCCTGATCCACCAAATGCCGGCCCATTGTAACTCATGAACATTTCGAATCGCAGTGCATAGTTCCCCTCAGCACTCAAGTCCTTAGGAAAGAGACTTACCGAGGCCTCGACCGGTTCCTCATCTGAGTTCACGAACACTTTTAGCCCCAAGCTTGTATCACCCGAGTCAAAAGGATTCTTGGGCACAGGAAGCGTTTCACTCGCAGCACCACGGGTCAGCTGAAACATATCGGAAGAATAGTCGTGAGCGAAAATCACCGTTGCGTCTGGAACCGCATCTAAGCTCTCATCAATCACGATCCAATCAGCCGAGGTGTCCCGATCAAAATCATCCGAAAAAAGAATCTCTCCACCAAACGCCGAAAACAGCGACGCCGCAACCAAACCTGTCCCGAGTAGGAATACCTTCATTATCAGTTCTCTTTAAAAAGTTCCACAAATCCAACCGGACATAGCGTGCCAGAGGAATGGCGTCCGGAAAACCTCAAAATATTCATTCCGATCGTGCGTCACATGAGAGAACTCGGAGGCTTTTTCCCGGGGATCGTCCGGCGGCATACACAATAGAATCGAGAACCGAGCCAAGAAAGGGCTCGCACTAAATGCCATCCTCATAGGAACCTGATCGATCAATCAACATAAACAGCGAAGCAATCCCATGAGAAACTATCGACTCACGCTGAGCCTCCTGCTCATCACCGGCCAGCTTCTAAGCGCATCGGGTGCCGAATTGAGCTCTGGTCTTTACTCCGTGATGCAGACATGGGCACAAGAAGCGGCCTTTCCGCGGCCCTACCACGTCAGCGTTCCACCAAAAAAACTTGTGAAACCGAATCCCGTTTTCATCTTCCTCCACGGGAATGGAGGTACCGCAGAACGAGCGAAAAGCCAAATCACGAATCGCTACCCCCACATTGCCCAGCAGTACATCATGGTCTTCCCCCACGGATATCAAGAGAGTTGGAACATCGTTTCAGAGCGATCAAAAGCCGACGACCGAGGCTTTATCGAAGCCATCATCAAACAACTCATCACCTTTGACAACGTACAACAGGACACCCTCAGCATCATGGGCGTTTCGAACGGCGCAGCCCTCGTGAATCAACTAGCCATTGAAAGTCAGCTACCAAACATCAAGAATTACATTAGCAGTGTCAGCCCCCTAAACCGCTTTCAACACGACGGAACGCATTTTCGAGCCAAGGGCCCCAATAACACCTATCGAGCCATTGCCAAACCGAAAACGGGAAGACGTCTTATGAATATTTCTGGTACTGAGGACCGACTCATCCCCTATGCCGGCGGCCCGTCACTTCGAATTCCCGCCAAAGGAGGAAAGCTTGAATTCTTATCCGCAGAAGAATCCATCTTTCTCTGGGCAAAGCACATGGGCTATAAAGGAAAGAAACTCGCAGCGCCTAGTCAAACCGATGGCAAGCTTGAAAGCTACAGCTACCTCAACGGCGACATCATACACTACAAGGTCATCGGCGAGGGACATGGCGCCACTGCCGCAATCAGCGAATCGCTCCTACTCAAATTTCTCGCAAACACACCATGAGCCTCAGGATTTGAAAGAGTTGCACTTGCAGAACAAGATCCCCGCGAGGCGCCACTCCCATGACAGACAATTAGCCTACGATTCAGATCGCCCTTAGAGAGCACCACTATTTCAGCTCTTGGCCGCTTTCACTGAAGACGATTCGCATAATCTCACTGCCACCCGGCTGAATATTAGCAGCGATACTAGGGACCTTAGGATTCGAAGCGACGGATTGTGTACAGGCCGGCCCCGCAATTCTCGGCCCACCCGAAAACGATTCTCCCCCGCCTAACACCCTGAATCACCAGTCATCAGACCTTGCTAGTGCTTCGAAGGAATGGTCCACGTGAATGCCTTCCCCTGACGGGTTTCTAGGGTCACGGTATCTCCGATCTTATGATTCAACCGAAACCAGGCCAGGAACTGTCGGCTGTTCCAATCACTCGTTTGACCATTAACGGCGATGATTTCCATATTCGGCCTAAGCCCAGTCGGATACCAGGCGTTCTCCTTTCGTTTCGCACCCGATCCCATAAATGGCTTAAACGACATCGCGCCTTTTCCCTGATTTGGGCCAGCAATGGGAAAGAACCCGAGGTGGGGTCCATAGATCCCTTCATAAATCGTCTTACGCCACGAGTTCTGCGCTTTTCGCCACCCTGGAGACACTTCTAGTTTTGAAACGTGGGCTCGCTCGTTTCGCAGCCAAGCAACGGGAATCTCATCCGCACCATAAGCAGCGCGATGAAGCACACCTCGAAAATCCGCTTGCCCAAAAAGGCGACGATTTCCCGCCATACCAAGACGGTCCCCCGCTCGCAGTCCGGCCCGCTGGGCGGCACTATTCGGCTCGACAGAGGTCACCAACAAGCCGTCGTCTCGATCGACTACAATCCCTACATTTTCCGGTAGCGGCCAAGGCTGGGTATAAACATTCAAATCGAAGGTGCCCTTCTGCATCGAGTCAAAGTTGAGAAGATCCCCCACCTGATGGCAATGCACACAGGCTTGCTTGTCCATCCAGGGCCGTTCCTTCTTGAACAAATCAAAGTGAGTTTCATCTCGCGGGCCGTGAGGCTCAGCACTCGGATCAGGCAGAGGTCCATCGATATTCCACGACTCACGTCGAGGGTCATGGTGATGCCGCAGAATTCGTTCCAAGGTATTCACCAAGGCTGCTTCGCTGATTCGAGTGGAATCTGAGACATGATCTTTCCCTCCAAACACGCCATACAAACGCCCCTTGGGGGAAAGAAAATAGCCCCACCACGAGAGATCCAGATCCTGATACCCACGGAAGGGAAAATAGCGCTCATCAAGATTGCCCGCATCCGTCATCCGCACCGTAACGAACTGCGTTAGTAGAGGCGTTAGCTGGGGACTGCCATCAAGGACTTCCTTATCAAAGTCGGCACACTGTTTGCAGGGGAGGCAACGCCAGGTGACAAAAAGAGGTCGATTCTCCGATCTTGCCTCTTCAAGTGCCGCTCCGAAATCGCTTCGCCAGAGCACCGGCTGGAAAGCCATCTCAGGAACCGATCCAAGCGACGGCCCTAGGATATCTGTCCACTTTGAATCAGGAGAGCTATCAGCCCGAAGACCACCAAGAGATAGTCCGAGACAGAGCAGCGCGGCAAAGAGCACTCGTGTCAGAAGAGATCGCATCAATTAGATATAGGACGATCCATCTCCTTTGTGAAGCTTGGATTACCCGGCGAAATGAATGAGGCAAAGCCACACTTCGCAAGAACCAAGGATCAGTCTGCCGATCTTGTTTGCTTGGCAGGAAAGGCCCGCGCACGCCAGTTTATCCGAAACATCTTAGAACTCAAAGGGCGGCAAATGCCCATCGCCCATCAACAGATTCTCGCGACGGAGCTCGGCACCTCTCGACTGGATCTCTTCGACACTCTGGACCCCCACAAGACGCATCGCTCTATCCAGATCCGATTTCAAGATCTCAAAGGCTCGATTCAAGCCCGTATAACCACCGGCGCCAACACCCGCTGCGGTGACCCGCCCAATGCCGACGGCCTTCAGTCCATACGAAAGCGCGATCAGAATATCAGTCCCATTGCGGATTCCTCCGTCCATCATGAAATCTAATTTCGTGTCGCCGACCAAGGGCATTTCTTTTTCTACGATGTGGAGTACCGGAGGCACTCGATCCTGCTGACGGCCGCCATGGTTCGACCAAATCACACCCGTGGCTCCCAATTCCTCTGCCTTTCGCGCATCATAGGCACAATGGACGCCCTTGATGATCAGCGGATTCTCATCTCCCCAAGCCTCTTTCACCCATTTTAGATCATCCCAGGTCACCGCCGAGGCAGCAAGCTGCTGCCCAATATCCGTATAAGGCATCGGATCACCGTTTTCATCGATAACGTTGACAAACTTAATCAAGCCGCCGTCCCCGAAATGATCGAGAAGCCAAGGCAAGCGAACCATCATCTGCGGCCCAAGAGCGATTTTTCTAAGGGCGAGCGTGATCATCTCACCCAATCCGAGCCCCTTGAATGGAGCGGCAGCCTCCATCGGCTTCATCCGAGCGTGCATTGCGCGCATCCCCGACACCCCCGTATCCATCGTCAGAATCAACCCCTTGAATCCGGCTTTTTTGGCACGAGCAATGCCCCTCAGAGCCGTCTCTCGACCACCACAAAGATAGAGCTGAAACCAGCATCCACCGGTCGAGGCCTCAGCAACCTCCTCCAAGGTTGTCCCCGAAAGGGTGGACAATGCCATCACGGTCCCATATTCACCCGCGACCCGCGAGGCGATAGCGTCCGCTTTAGGGTAAAGTGAGCGCAAGCTTCCCACCGGCGCGATAAACCAAGGCACGTCAATCGATTGCCCCACCACGCTGGAGCTCATATCGAGCTCAGGGAACTTCAAGGCTCCGTGGGCGGTGGTCAACGATTGTTGGAACGCACGCACATTGCCGCGCATGGTAGTCTCAGCATCCGCACCACCTCGAAAATACTCTGAAACGATCGGAGGGACTCTTCGTCGCATCAGTTTCCAAAGGTCTTCAGTCGTTAGGGCATCAGCAATCTTGCGATCTTGTCGGCTCATCTTCGGGACCAAATTTACACAACCGCAAAAATACCGCGATCCAAAATCTTGTTCAGAGCGCCGAAAATTCGTTTTAGGCTCGAGAACACACTTTCCAGCGACCGCTCCCAACGCTCAAGCTGAGGCGACTAATTACCAGCCCCTTCGTAGCGATCACCGTCGTTATCTATGGTTATTTCCTTCGAAACCAACAATTTGCGTTTATGGGACCGCCTCCTTAGTTCATAGGAATTCCGGTTTGATAAGACGGGGTAGAAATAGAACGATTTCAGGGAAAACAATCACCAACACGAGCAGCACGAGCATCGGTAGCAAGATAATCGCAACATCCTTCAGAGCATCAAGCATCTTGATCTTCCCGAGCGAACAGGCAATGAGAAGACAGAGGCCGTAAGGGGGTGTCACTAGGCCGAAGGCGAGAGATAGCACACCAATCATGGCGAAATGAATTGGATGCATCCCCACATTTTCAGCCAAGGGAAAGAGGATCGTGCCCAAGATGATGATAGCCGGAATGGCATCGATAAACATGCCGATGATCAAAAATGCAAAGGCGATCAACAATCCAGTCGTGATCACTCCCGTGCCCCACCCCGATAACAGCTCTACCAACGCGAGCGGCACCCGAAAATAGGCTAACAACCAACCAAATGCCGATGCCGTTCCAATGCAAAAAAGAGACACCGACGCGAATCGAGCGGAATCGAAGAGGACCTTGGGTAAGTCCCCCCACTTGATCGATCGATAAATGAAGCATCCAAGTACAAGCGAGTAGAGAACCGCGACCACCGAAGCTTCCGTCGGAGTAAACAGCCCCCCCACGATGCCCCCCACAATGATCCCCGGGGTCACAAGAGCCAAACTGGCCTTTCCGGTCGCACTACTGAACTCCTTAAGCGAAGCTTTTTCACCGATGGGATAATTCCGCACCTTCGCATAAACCAACACAGTCGCCATCATGAACAGCGCAATCAGAATCCCCGGCACGACTCCAGCCAAGAACATGCCACCAATCGAGACAGACATGAGACCACCCCACACGATCATGATGATACTCGGAGGAATGATCACTCCCATTACCGAGGAGCAGGCCGTGATCGCCACGCTAAAGCTGGCATCATAACCCTGTTTCTTCATCGAGGGTATCAGCAAGGATCCGATACCTGCAGCGTCCGCCGTTGAGGATCCCGAGATACCGGCAAACAACATACTCACCATCACGTTAATATGTCCCAGCCCTCCGGGAAGATGCCCCACCGTGGCTCTAGCCAGATTAATGAGGCGATCCGTTATCCCGGCTTGATTCATCACGTTAGCTGCCATGAGGAAAAACGGAACGGCTAACAGAATAAAGGCATTGTAAGATTTCCACATCTCGCTGATGAGCAAGACAGGAGTCAATCTGTCCTCAATCAGAAACACTGGAACGCAGGCCAAACCCAGGGCAAACGAAACGGGCACTCTCAGCACAACGAATAGCGCGAAGAGCCCGAACAACAGCAATGACACTTCTCCCGGACTCATGTCAATTTGGAAGGTTTTCCGGTTTTCAGAACGATGAAATCCTCGATCAATTTCTCTAAAAGCAACATGAACCAGCTAAAGCCAGCCATCGGAAACGCGATATAGAGACTCAGCATATTGATCCCGATCATTTCGGACGACTGGACGTAGCCGGTTCTGGCAAAATCGTAACCAAACCGAATGAATACCAACGCCAGCAGAAGCATGAGAACGTGCACGATGATCCGAAGAAAACTTTCGATCCGAACAGACTTCACATTCGGAAACAGATCGACGTCAAAGTGAGCTCCCTCCCTCACAGCAATGATAGAACCGATCATGATCATCCAAACGAAAAAGAAGCGGGCCGCTTCTTCAGTCCAGATATAGCGGGGAAGAAAATCCAAATACCGTGAGAGTATCTGCACTGAGACCGGAATAATCATCAACCCCATCACCAACGTGAGCAGAAACTTCAACACGGCACAATAGCGTCGATTAAAGGAGGCAATGAGTTTGATCAAAGTGTTCACGCTAACAGTTTTGCCCTTTAGGGAAGGGAGTCTAGAAAAGACAGTTTACCGAGTGAACATAACTCGAACAGAGACGTAACCCTACTCCCTTTTAATCTCGCATACTTTCTATTCCACCGCATTGATTCGATTCAAAACCTCCACAGCCTTGATAGAGCGAGCAAAGGCCTCTTTGACCGGCTCAGCGAGCCTCAATAACTCAGCGCGCTCCTCAAAGACATGAGTTCGAAGTTTGCCCTCTTGCTCCATCTGCGAGAGGATTCCTGAGTCTTCCGTCGATTCAATTTCGCGCCCGTAGGCACCCGCTTCCCGTCCCGCCTTCACAATCGCGTCCTGAAGCGCTTTAGGCAGCCGACGAAAAGTCTTCCCACTAAACGCAATTGGGCGAACCGTGATCGCATGCTTCGTCAAAGATATCTCAGGACCCACTTCGTAGAATTTCATTTGCCGGAGCCCAGCCGCCTCGTTCTCCGCTGCGTCGATCACGCCTGTTTGGATTGCATTATAGACCTCACTGTAGGCGATCACGGTGGGCGATGCCCCGATGGCCTGAAATATCTTTGTTTGAATCGGCGCCCCCATCACCCGAATACTAAGCCCTTTCAAAGCCTGCATATTCGTGACCGGTTTTTTCACAATCAGATTGCGCGTACCACCACCGGCATACCCGACCAACATCACATCGGCTCGCTCGGCGACTTGCGTCACCAGAGGATCCAGAGCATCACTATCAAGCGCCTTATTCCAATGCTCCAAATCACGAAAGAGAAAAGGCATATCCATCAGGGGAGCCGCCGGAGCAAAGGTCGACATATGCGAAGGCGAAACGATACCGTAGTCGACCGAAATACCTTGATTCATATAGGCGAAATAGTCCTTCTCCAAACCCAGCTCACTATTGAGATACAACTCGAATTCAAGCGGTCCCTCGTAGTAGCTCTTGACCAGTGTTTCGAATTTTCGAAGGGTTTTCGAGAACGCATGAGCCTCGTCAAATTGTGTCGCCCCCCGAAGGACGATCGGCTTGTCACCTGATTGCCCCCCGGAAGGAGAGCCGGATCCGCCGCATCCTGACGCTGCCCCCAGAAGACTCAGTCCCAGGAACAGGGAGGAAATCGCTCTGAAACGAATTCGAAGCTGGGAAGGAGATTTCATGGAATATCGTTCTAGCATGGATGGAACTGCGTTTAGGATCTGTTTCATTCAATCACCATTGAAAAATAAACGAGATATAACATCGAATCATGGGTACGGCCCTGATTATTCGTGCTCCACGTGGGTTTGGCCAGCTGTTAAATCGCCGCTCGCATCTCCTAGCGGCCGCCTTCATGGCTTCTTAAAAAACCCTACCGGTTCAAATGGAGGGGTTTTTCGATCACGGAAGACCGGAATCTCACAGAGAGCTCCACACCTCTTAAGCGAAACCGTTGTGGACAGCCCGATCGAGATGACCTAGACATAGCGTCTTCAGCTGGTGGCAATAGGCCCATTCAATACAGGTCTGGCGGCTCGTTGATCGAGGCACAACTTATGAAGCAGCAGAATCTTTTAGGTGCGTTGGGACTCTACGTGACTTTCATCGCCGTTGGCATCACCGGACCAAGCGCTCTCGCTGACTGGAAACAATGGCGTGGGCCAACCGGCCAAGGCCACAGCGAAGCCGCGCTCCCAATCGAATGGACTGAAACCAAAAACATAACCTGGCGCACCCCGCTGCGAGGAAAAGGTTGGTCCTCACCCGTCATTGAAGGGGACCAGATATGGGTCACTGCCGCTCACGAAGATGAGGCTACAGAAGAAGAGCGATCCGAACGATTGAAGGCAAATACCGGAGGCCAACCAGTGGTTGTGCTCTCCAAGGTGCGTCTCCATGCCATTTGTATCGACAAGCATTCTGGTAGAACGATACATGATATTGAGATCCTCAGAAAGAAGGCCCCGCAATGGGCGCACAAGCTAAACAGCTACGCATCGCCCACTCCCGTCATTGAAAACGGGAAACTGTATTGTCACTTCGGAGCCTACGGAACCGCCTGCGTGGACACTCAAACTGCCCAGGTTCTCTGGCGGAACCAGGAACTTTATGTTCATCACGAGAACGGCCCCGGAAGCACACCTGTCATCTGGAAGGACAAGCTGATCTTTCACATGGACGGCAGCGATGATCAATACATTGTAGCCTTGGATCAATCAACCGGAGAAGTCGCTTGGAAAACACAGCGCAGCGGAGAAATGCACAAGAACCCGCAAATCCGCAAATGCTACGGCACACCCCTGATCCTCGAGACCGAGCGAGGGCACACACTCTTCTCTACCGCTGCCGACTGGCTCTACGGATACGATCCCGATAACGGCGAGGAACTTTGGAAAATGAACTACGGATTCACCGGTTTCTCCATTGTCCCCCGTCCAGTGGCCGGACACGGACTCCTCTACATGAGCACGAGCTTCATGAAGCCTCAACTGTTAGCTGTACGATACAATGAATCGCAGCCCCAAATTGCCTGGAGCTACAAACGCAGTGTGCCCTCGCAACCCTCCCCCGTTCTGGTCGGACATGAAATCTACTTCGTTAGCGATAGCGGAGGCATGGTCACCTGCCTCGATGCCCTCAGTGGAGAAGCCCATTGGCAAGAAAGAATTGGAGGCAACTTTTCGGCTTCCCCCTTGCACGCAAACGGAAAGATCTATTTCCATAGTCGAGAAGGCGTCACCACTGTGCTCAAGGCGGGAACCAGCTTTGAGGTCTTGGCTACCAACGAATTGGACGGCGAACTAATGGCCAGTGCGGCAGTCGACAAAGATGCCCTCGTTCTGCGAACCGACAAAGCCATCTACAGGATCGAAGAACGGTAGCAACACAACCACATCACCGCAGAGTGGGTTCGTAGAAAAAGATTCGCCGGCATCTCTTGGGTTCTACAACGATTTCAGTGGAGCCGATTCGATCACGATCCCACAGAAGAATTCTGGAGATCAAGCCCCCCCTTTCATCGAAGCCAAAACGGCGTACGGAATCTCGTTGTTGTATAGGTCCGCTAGCATTCCCGCCCCGGGCTCCCAGAGCGGCATCACCGACTTCAGCGGCCAGACATACCCCGCCCCCAGGATTCGAATAACGAAACCGGCGACTCATCCTATTGCTTATAAGCAGCCGAAGGAGTCCAGGTTTCACAAGATCAATCAACGACGATACCGTTCCTTCTCACGAGAGCGACGGCACCAGCCATATCTAACTTTAAGCCGCGCAACTTAGGGGAAGAAAAATCGAGGTTCAAACACTCGGTCTCCCGAAAATCAGCTCGCCGTAGGTCCGCTCCATCAAACGAGCAATCTTTCAATTTACTTCCACGAAAACTCGCTTCTTGAAGGTCACTAGAATTAAAAAACGCCCCGACCAGCGAACATTTCTGAAACGAGGCTCGCCTCAGCTTCATCCCGTCGAACACCGACGAATCCAGTGTCGACGTTGAGAAGCTGACGGAAAACAAGCTCGCGTTGCAGAGGCTCCAATCAATCCCCAGCAAACGGCAGCCCACGAATTCGACACCATTAAAAACAGACTCGTCGACCGAGGCCAACGAGAGATCGCAGTCAACAAACTTGCAATCGATAAACGTCGTTCGCCGGAACCCGGCTTGGCTGAAGTGACAGGCGCTGAACTCACAGGCTTCAAAACAGAAATCCTGGAGCACTTCAGCAGCGACACAGCTCCGAAACTCCCTATCAATGCTGTCCTTGTCGGCTAACGACACAATCTCTTCCATGATACAATTTCTAAAAAACACGAAGCAAGACTACTGACACGAGCTCGACAACCATTCCCTCGATGCCTCAATGGCGATCGTTTCGTTGAGAATAAGGTTCTTCTTGATCACGCTACCTTCGCCCGCAAAGCCTAACAATCACTATCCCCGCACCTCGGCATCGGAACAAATCCAAGAGCTGTTAGTTTCAAGCAAGAATTCCTAAGTCCTTGCCAAGAAACAGCCACAGGATCGTGTCAGTATATGCGAGACTTTACAGTCGCAATTCCCACTTCAAATCCACGCTTCCACTATGCATGTAACCTGGAAACCTCTCTCTGCCGGAATCCTTGACTTCACCGCGGGATTTTTCACCGTCTTCTGTGCCTTCTTAATGCTCGACGGAAATACGATGCTTACCACCCTTCACTCCTCGCTAGGGATCGCTCCTAAGACGGGTGGCATCGCAATGTTTATTCTTGGCTTCCTAGGGCTCATTGGCGGCGCTTGCTCACTCTCCCGCCGGTATTGGCACCTAGCTCTGACCGGCTCAATAGCCAACATCATAGCCCCTCACGGAATCCTGGGACTCGTCGCGACAATTTTCATCTTCATGTCCCGCGAAGAATTCAAATAGGGTCATTCTCAATCACTCAGGAGCGATTCGATCAAGCAATCCGACTTAAGCCGGGTTAGGGTTAAACAAACCCTTCAAGGCGCAACGATTCCATTCTTGGAGCGTACGCGGTTAAGACCGGTTTTAATTCGGTTCCTTGCGAGCCTCGCAGACCGTCAGCCTTCAGTCCATTTTCGCCGTCACAGCGTTTGACCTATACGCAATAAATTTCCATCAGCATCAACGACGGCAAATTCCCTCATCCCCCAAGGTTTATCTTCGAGCGCGTCTTGACGAGGAATCCCCCTCCGAGGTAACTCTGCAGATGCAAAGGCACGGGACAGGCTCTCCGCGTCCGAAACCCGGATGTAACACATGGCCGATGATTCCGCAGGACGAAGCTCAAGATGGGTGAAGAAGTGAAGCTCGATCGTGCCTCGGCGAATGATCGCGTAGTTTCCCGCAGGATGAATCTCACCGTCAAAGCCCAGGCGCCGATAAAAACTCAGCGTGTCCGCCAGAGAACGACTCGGCAGAATCGGAATAGCGGTATCTTGTTGTTGCATCGCAAATGTCTCTAAAATCTCGACGAGCGACCTACTCCAGCACTACCAGAGCGGGTTGACCCCAAGGGATTGTCTGATTCCCGAAATATCCTGGAAGGATTGATGACATAAAGCATTGTTCCCACTTCGCTGGAAGGATTCCCCTCAGAAAGAAGAAAGTAGGTCACAACCAGTTTTCGGTTATTCTCTGGATCCGTGATCCAGGTCGCTGTGGGGTTCGCAAAAGCCCTTGCTCCCTGATGGGTACGAATCGCCAAGGGACTGATGACCATTCCGTCATCATCACAGAGACAAAGCCTCCAAGAACTCCAGTCCCTGCTCGTTCGTTGAGTTTCCTGTAAGTAGTAGTTTTTGTTCTCCCATTCAAACAGGTCCCGGTCTCCCAAGTTACCCAGCCATCCTCGCCTGACCAGGTCTGAGTTGAGATCATCCGATGCTTCGGACTTCCATGAGTCAAAGTTGGTAAGGGTCCCTCGAGCTAGCTGATCAACCTGAGCATTCTTGTAGTAGTGAAATCGAAGCCTAATTAGAGACGAGTCGAGGCCGTTTTTTCCTAGCTCCACAGAATCAAAACTTGGCGTTCCCTCAGCCGTGGGAGCGAGCGTGCGAGACACATCATACTCACGAGCATGCATGCCCATACTAAGGTCTCTAAGATCGTCGTAGTACCTCAGCCGAATCCAGCACGAGTTTGGTGCATCCTTTTCATAGGCCAACAGGAATCCGCCGTTTTTGCAGGGCCATACCGTCGCCTGAGACGCATGTGCATCCAACATTCCGATATGTTTCCAGTGCTTCAGATCGGTAGATTGTGCCAGGTGAATCGCGAATACGCCACGGCTTCGCTTGTGGTACACGCCATAGCACACACCAGTGCTGTCATCGAGAGCTTGAAACAATTTGAGGCAATCCATCCCCCTGCCATCACTATCCTTTAAGCCGTAAATGCAGCTTTCCGCCTTCTTTACAGACTCGAGATGACTCGCTAACATGCGAGAGGCCGAGCCACAATGACCGGCGGACGGCATGGCCATCGCAACGATCAAAACAGCAATCATCCTTTTCATCTTACCTTCACCTCTCGGAAAGCAGGGGTGATATCGACGGACGATTTCCATCCAATTGTCTGTCGTTTTTCTAAGGGCGACGCGTGGCTCGTTCCTGCATCCATGCCACATCAGGATTGTTCGGCGAGGGAAAATCAAAGGGCGTCACAACCCCTTTAGAAAACTGCTTCACCGTTCGAGCGTCGTTCCATTTTTTCACCTCGGAATGCCCGTCCGCAAAGGAAAAGCCGCCTGACCCTCCATGGTAGCTGGCCGGAATATCCACGATACGGTAACGAGTCGGCTCACTCGGAAACCCTCCCATGTCCACAACAAACATGGCGTCATTGATAGTATCCTCACGCTCATCCAGGAAAACAAAAGACTGCGATGGCCCCGGATCAACAAAGTCCGACATCTTCCGGTAAGTTCGCCAAGGCCCACTTGAATCGGACCATCCCATAGACCTGCCTTCACCTCGACCCCCGACCCAATTGAGCATCGACATGCTCCGGATCCTCGGCTTGAGCTCTCCCCCGACTCGAACTGAACTCTTATCGCCGGGACACTTAAAAATCCCCGCACTTCCGCCGACATAAGGCCAGATGATGCTCTTGGTCAAATTCGCTTCTGGATCCCAATTTTCCCGATTGGCTCCGCTGAAATCGAGCCATCCCCCCATCCATTCATACGGCCCATGCTTAACGAAGGGCAGATTCCCCTGGCTATCATCCGAATAAATCGTCCAGCCAAGAAGCAATTGCTTGTGGTTGTTCATGCAGAAAATCCCCTGTGCCTTAGATTTTGCTTTAGAAAGGGCTGGCAAGAGCATTCCCGCGAGGATAGCAATAATCGCGATCACAACGAGCAATTCAATGAGCGTAAAAGCATCACTACGACGCCCCTTACACAGCTTAGATTCCAACATCATTCAGCCACTCTGTTTCGCCCCACCCGAGTAGTCAACAGTTTAGAAACTCTCAACGAGAGTTCGCATGCTTTCAGCGAAATCGATCGTCGAAAGGTTTGTCATGACGTGCTAGGGGTCGCGCTCGAATCGAAACCCCTAATTTGGATCATGCCGTCTCCAGCGCCGATCCAGTAGCGACCGGTCTAGGGTTAAGTCGAGCAGCCGAACAACTTCACTCTTGGGAGCTCACCGAGGGGGTGCCATGCAACGATTCGCAAGCGATGCCTCGTCAAACCCCGATTGATCTCGTTCCCACACGATAGAACGACGAGCGTGGTATCATCTTCGCCGAACTACGCCCGACAACGAACGGAAGGCGTAGGCTTCGTGGAAATAATTTCGCAACGGCTTGGCCAGATCAGGGTTCTTCCTAAGTCCAGCGCACCAGAAATCTAGGTTCTGAGGTCTAAATCAAATGCGTCTATCACAAATACATTTTTCAGACCAGGAAGACGTCTGTATATGCCGGAACGTTTTTCTATTTCGAACTAACGGTTAGTTGCCTTGAGGCGGCCCAGTATTTCGACGTGGCAATAGGAGATCACGATAGGGCAATCCCTGCCGATAGAGGTCCAAGCGATGAAGGATTCCGACAGTTTGGGGAACGGACTTGTCTCCAAGGGCTGCCTCCGTCAGACGAACGGCCTGACTAAAATCCCCGGAGTTTGCCATCGCTGCAGCTAAGGTATGCTCGTATAGCATCGCTCCAGGAGTCTGGAGTGCGCAAGCTTGAGTTGCCAATTCAAGAGCCAGATCACGATTTCGTTCGCATGGATCTGGATGGCAGGCCAAGATATGCGCTAGCCTATTCAGCAAGTCTGGCTGGTTAGGACTCCAAAACAAGGACTTCTGCAAGTAAATACGCTCTAGGCCAAGATTACGTCGGTTTCGAAAGAAACGAGCAGCGGATTCATAAACAGCCCAGTTTTCAGGATCGCAATCAACCGCCCGCCGGTAGTGGTACGAAGCATCTTCTGTTTCTAAGTTCCAATCGAGGGAATCGGCCAATGCGACATGCATCAGGACATTGCCGTCGGTCACATTCACGGCACGACGAAACAAAGTCACCGAGTTTTCCCAGAAACCGATCTGACGCCACGAGAGCGGAACGTAAACCGCCAAGGCCACACAGCCCAAAATCCAAAATACGGATTGTCGATGCCGTGACACCAACTCATTCATGCCCCAGATAAGCAAAACGAATAGGCCCACGAGAGGAAGATAAGTATAGCGGTCAGCACGGGCCTGCGTGCTGGTCTGAATCAACCCAATGACCGGTAGCAACGAAACAACAAACCAGGCCCAACCAAAGGTGATGTAAGGCCGACGAACCCGAGCCCTAACGGCCAACATGCTGACAAAGACGAAAAATACCAAGGCAAGAAAGACCCGTCCAAGAGCAAAGGTCTCTGGATAGGGATAGCACACAGCGAGTCCGACAGGAACGACGGATTGCGCCGCATAGATCCAGTAGGATTGGAGAGCGTTTGCGACTCGAAAAGAAACAGGCAACTCACTGACCGAAGGCATGATACCAAGTTCATCCTGAGCCAGCACAGTCACAATCCCTACACCAAGAGACATGATCAATAATGGAATCTTATCCCAGAGCAGCCTTGAGAATCGATCACAAGCGCCCAACGCCGTTGGGTTTTCGTTCCACACCCAAAAATCCAGAAGCAACAAGAGAACGGGTAGAGTCACCATCATGGGCTTACTCATCAGAGCACACGCGCATGACATGACGACGAGTACGTAGCGGACACGAGTCTGCTTGAGACGGTAGTCCAGATAGCAGTGAAATGTGACAAAACCAAAGAAGGTACTAAGGAGATCCTTACGTTCACTCACCCAAACAACCGACTCAACATGCAAAGGATGCCAAGCAAATAGTGCCGCCACTGCCGCGGGGGTCCCAAGACTCTTCTTTACCCGATACAGCAATCCAAAAAGAATCACAGTATTGAAGCAGTGAAAGATAACATTCACTAGCTTATGCCAACCAGCGACAGGACCAAAGAACGCGTAATCCACTTGGTGTGAGATCCATGTAAGCGGATGCCAATAGCTAGTCCCCGAATTGAGCGTGGTGAATGCCTCCCATACACCAGTCCAAGACACCCCCTGCTTCACAAGAGGGTTCCCAGTCACGTACGCCCCATCATCGTACGCCACAAAATCCTGATTGAACACCGAAGCAAACAGGACCAATGTCGCCCCCACAAGAAAGAAAGCAATAACTCCCCAAAGTCGCGCCGACATCAATGCAGTCGTTCAACGATTATCGGCCGTCATTCTTCCATTCGAGTTGGTTCATCGTTGATACGCTACGGAGCCCGCCCCTTCCGGTTCGCTCACAAACTCCCCCATGAGTCGTACATCTTAGAACTCAAATCGAATCGTGTGCCTACTGCCCGGTAGGTACAGGCGGGCAAGGAGCACCAGCAGCAACCGTCACAGGCAATGCCACACTGGTCGCCGCCGCTACGGTTTTACCATTGCAATCGGTGTAAGAAACAAAACCATTGCAGGAACGAAATCTCACTGTCGTATCATCTAGGCCGCTGTTGGCGTTGTCAGCTTCAGAAATCAGTCCAGGAGACGAGTTGCCCGATCGAGTCACGGGAATAGTCACCTGAAAGGTCTGCGGGGGGTTAAGATCCAGCCACCCCACCAAAGGAATATAGATGCGAGAAATCGTCACGCTCGTCGTACAAAAAATAATCTCAGTCCAAAAACCACCATCACAAGGGGTGGGAAAATCATCCACACAATCCCCGCTTCGCGTTCTAGAGGGAAAGGCAATGAGCCCGACAACAATCAACAAAAACACTATTTTATTCTTCATTCGATTTTAGAGTTACATTTCTCTATCTTTTTTCGCTAACCGGTTACTTCCTTTTTCACCAAAAAACACGCTAGACCCGTTCGGTGCGAATTCGAAACCACCAAAGGACCCCAACTCCAACCATCACCAATATTCCTAAGTAAAGAAGTCTGCTCGAAAGCGCCCCTCGCCCGAGAGATTTAATAGAGTTTTCTTCGGTTACGGTTCTGAGAGATATCAGACCACCAGTCGAGGTTTTCCGAAAATGCCCCTCCGCATTGCTATAAATGGTATATCGCATATCGACAGGACTGTTTTCTCGGTCTGAGATCTGTCGATAGGAAAACAGACTCGACGGCAAACTCGTATCAGACGTCTCAAGACTTAAAATCTGATAGCGTAAGAATGGAGTACCGTGGGCCTTTACCTCCCCTTCTGGTAGCGAAGGATCTAGTGCGTCGGTGTTGGATACAGAAATTAAATGGGACACATCGAACATTGAAGGGATCCGCCAATACTTCGACCGCTCACCATAAGTAAAGGCCACCCGGAACGCGTTAAACGACTGGGTCCCGCCATCCGTATCAGAAATAGGATTCAGATCAACCTGCGGCAGAAGTTCGCCACTATGCCAGTACTGAATAGCTTCTAGAATACCGTCAGCACCAATTTCGAGTAACCCAGAAAGTTGTCTACCGTCCACCGAGGAAGCATTGAACTGTCCAGATCTTCTATCCCAATCAATCGAGCCTGGCCGAATACGCAGCAAGCCCAGATTCAAGAATTCCCAAATCTTTTTCTGGGCAGCAACCACCAATACGGCGGCAACTGATTTTTCAGTCCAGCTTCCAGCATAGTTCTTACTAAGCGCATCCTGACTCTCTATACAGGCCAGGTGAACACCATCAGGAAGCGCCCAATAATTCGGATGATCACCACCGCAAGCCATTTTCGTGATCGCAGAAAGATCCTTGTAGTCTCGACTATCCACCAGGATGCGCGAAAGAAACCTCCCATTATCCCAGCGCAGGTGATGCAGGTCTACGACACCTTCTTGGGAACGCACCGAATCTCCGACTAGCGCGGGCATTCCCCCCGCTTCCGCACTGAGTCTCACACCCAACATATTCGAAATAGCTGGAGGCGCCTCTAACCAAGCCATTACCTCCGAGGCCTGCACCGATTGATCAGAACTAGCCTGCGCTTGAGCAATGGAGCGCCCCCCCGCGAAGACAGAAACGATTCCAACCCACAGACAAATCCACTCCCAGACCAACTTACACATTGACCAAAACTTACTACTTCCTACCATTTTCACTAACTTAGCCAGCACCTCCCTCCAAACAACACAAATCAATTAAACCGGCGGCTCCGGGGCTACAATGTCGCTATTATACTTCTAACAATCAGACACCAATATCCGCGCCTTACGACACATCAGAACACCCCCTTCGGTCTTACCGTTCGTCTTTGTATGAATCCCCCGCTCCCTTTCTGTGCTCATTAAGGTGATCCGTGGTTAGAAGCCCCTTCTATTCGGCTTCCTCATCAAGTGGCCCCTTCCCTGCCTCAGAGAGATCCTGACGTGAGTTCATCCGAGCCGAATGCCTGCGTCTCTCAGAAACGTTAGAGAAGCAAAATTGCACTGTGAACATCACAGAGCGGACTGTGGCTATCAACCCCGGTCAAGTTCTTCGCTGCGCTGGGCCTTGTTGAACCGATTCAGCGCATCATCAATTCGGAAAGCTTGCTTGATTTCGGTCGGGCCAGGGAGCAAAGTAGAGCATCCCTTTTGCGGTTGTGTCCTGGCGTGAGAGAGAACGCGTGCGTCATGGTTTGGCGTCGACGTCCCAGCTGAGAGGGATCAGATCTTTCTATTGTGAATCTTATGATGAAATCGACCTATCTTTCAGCAGCTCTAGTTTCGGTATTTTCGTGGAGCGCCCTAACGGCATCGGCAGCTGAGTTTTCAATCAATCAGGAGGCGTCAGGAGATGTTGCGATTCTGATCGATGGAAAACTATTCACCCGTTACATCACGTCAGATGATGAAACGAACAAGTGCTATTTTTGGCCAATCATCGGCCCGGGAGGCGTCAAGATGACTCGGGCCTTTCCAATGGAAGACGTAGCCGGAGAGAAACAAGATCATCCGCATCACCGTTCGGTCTGTTTCGGACTGCAAAACGCTGGCGGATTCAATACCTGGCATGAGCGTTTAACCTACACTAAGAACGGAAAAGTGGATGAGAAACAAATGGCAAAGAATGGACGTCAGGTCCATACCCGGGTGGTGAAAGCCGAGGCTTCAGGGAACCGAGCGAGCCTGATCGTCGAGTGCGATAATCTGACGCCCAGCGGAGAGCGGTATCTACGGCAGACTCGAACGGTCGATTTTCATGTGGCAACCGATGGATCGCGGATCATGGATATTAAGATCGTGCTAGAAGGCACCAAAGATCAGATCACGGTCGTAGGGAAAAAAGACTCGGGACTGAGTGTGCGAGTGGCTCACAGCATGTGTGTCGATGCAGGCGCAGGCGGGCACATAGCCAATAGCCGAGGCGATCGCGACAAAGTGACTTGGGGAAAACGAGCGTCCTGGGTCGACTTTAATGGCCCCGTCGAGGGCAAGAAAATGGGAATTGCCATGCTCAATCATCCTGAGAGTTTCCGCTACCCGACTCCTTGGCACGTACGAACCTATGGACTCTTCACTGCCAACCCCTTTGCCTTGAAAGAGGTCGCGGGCGAGGCAGACAGCGGTGATTTTGAACTCAGCAAAGGAGAGAAGGTCACACTCAAGCATCGGCTAATCTTCCATGCGGGAGACGAGGTTCAAGCCAACATTGCAGGCGCCTGGGCTCAATATTCCAAATAATCCGGCAGTCGATGCGATCGGCATGACGTCAAGGACAGGACTCTAAGACAGAAAATCAGAATCCTTGTCCTCGGGCACTTCTGAGGAAGGAGGCTCCTCGCTGGGAATCGGAGAACCAAGGACAACACCTATGGCGCAACCATGGGACATGCCAAAGCACGTTCCGAGAACCAAATGGTCGGTGAGCAATCCAATCACCAAGCCAACCAACATTCCGACGGCAATCCCGTGAGGACAACTTAATTGGCCCTTCCTCAGCAAAATCTCTCGGGGCATCAGCCCGCTTGCGACGCCCTGATGGTTGCGGTGATCCCTATTGTAGCTCGTGAATTTCCCGATGCTGATTTCCTGGTGTCTTCGACCTAGAATAAGGCGAACGCGGAGGACAGAGCACCATCTCAACGGCAGGGTTATTCAATATCATCTTGAATCGATCCGTTAACGTCGTGTCTCAATCCATGATCAAATGGCTCTTGCCGGTCACAAATCCGACGCCGCAGCTAGTCAGGATCGCTCAATCTACAGCATCCAATCTCCGTTTGGATTCGCCGTATTCCCGCAAACGTGAGCCCTAAGTCCTCCCAAATCAGCTTCCCTTCTCGCTCTAGAACTAGCGGGATCCCATGCCGCTTTCGTACATGGTCGGTCGCCCAGTTGAATCCGCTTAAACCATTGAACATCAACACTCATTCCCGTTCGAGAGACTGTTTTGGCCCCCAAAGGCAAACTGTTCCTGGCCGGCGCCACTCCGGTCGATCCAAAAGCAACTTAGCCACTGGGAAACATTCATAACGGACTATGTCTCGGCCCGAAATCGCGATGGAATAAACCTAGTTTCCGTTTTAGCAAACCTCGCGAAAAGCGGAAGACGGGCCAGATTCAGGAGGCAAGGTTCCGCCGGCCCACTCTATCCGAAGCTAAAAATTGACATGTCTACATATTTAGATATATTCACTCTATGAGCAGTACGAAGGATCGGCTAATCCCGCTAGACAAGCTTGAGATGGCGGCCGAATGCCTGCGGACGATCGCTCATCCACACCGATTGCGAATGATCCAAATGCTGCTCGACACGCGTTACACCGTCGGTGAGTTGGCAGAGGCCTGTGAGATCCAAAGTCACATTGCCTCCGGCCACCTCCGTCTGATGAAACACTGTGGATTGCTTGAACCGGAACGAGAGGGCCGCAAGACCTACTACCGCGTGGCCGAGCCGCACTTGGCGAACATCATGCAGTGCATTGAGGGTCGATTCGGCGGTGAGGACTGAGTTCAGTTTTTTTGCCAATATATCAACATATCTAGACATATGCATCCTTCGCTATGTTATTGAAAATTGAAATTATGAATACCAAAATCAAAACCATCGTCGCCATTGCACTCGTATTGACGGGTGTTTCACATCGGGCTTCAGCCCAAGGCCTCCCAGCCGAATCACGCGAGAACATCCATGCCCTCTTCAACCAGCATACCAACGTTATCCGAAAGGTAACTTTGACCAAGGATGGCTACGTGGCCGTTACCGAATCCAAGGACCCCAAGCTTGCCAAGATCCTGTGCGAACACGTCGCACAAATGAGCAACCGCCTCGAGAGCGGTCGCATGATCCGTGGCTGGGACCCGGCTTTCCGAGAGTTGAGAGAGCACTATGACGGCATTTCCCATCAAGTAGAGGCTACAGAGCACGGGCTGAAAATCGTCGTCAAAGGAAAGACTCCCGAAGCCATCCAAGTTGCCCAGAACCACGCTAAGATTGTGTCTCGTTTTGCCGCGCACGGTTGGGACGAGCACGACGTCCGACATCCTCGGGCGGTTGTGGGCGATCCCAACGCTGTCTCTTATACACATCTGACGCTGCCGACGAGCGATCTAGTGTAGATCT
>OJGU01000455.1_pt1 | contig 24280 bp, 20 predicted proteins | sample 1594741 | NCBI WGS metagenome assembly OJGU01 (sample SAMN05416841, study PRJEB24817) | seawater metagenome | isolation source: Sea water | place: Canada:Atlantic | collected 2013-07
GAGGTCTCGTGGGGCTCGGAGATGTGTATAAGAGACAGGTTCCGGAGGTCGGAAACCACGAGGCGGCCCTTTCAGGATCTCTTATTGCCACCGTCTGGGTAGGCAGCATCACGGCTCTCATTGGCGCGCTGATTGCCATCGCCCAAACGGATATCAAACGAATCCTCGCTTATTCAACGGTCTCACAGTTGGGCTTCATGATGCTCGGGCTCGGCGCTGGCGGACCAGCGGTCGCCATGTTCCACCTCATCACGCACGCCTTCTTCAAGGCCTTGCTTTTTCTGGGTGCGGGATCGGTGATACATGGGTGTCACGATATCCAAGACATCCGTCGAATGGGAGGTTTGAAACAGGCAATGCCAATTACCTTTGCCACCTACGGCATTGGTATGCTAGCGCTCTCAGGATTTCCTCTCTTCTTTTCAGGGTTCTGGAGCAAAGATGCCATCCTCCACAGTGCCCATGCCTGGAGTCCGTCCCACTTGCCGTTTTTTATCGGTCTCTTTGCCGCGTTCCTGACGGCTTTCTACATGACGCGGCAGATGTGCTACGTTTTCTTCGGTAAGAATCGCCTGAATGATTCCAAGACGAAGAAGACCAACCAGCTCACGCCTCACGAGAGTCCAACGATCATGACCTGGCCGCTCATCGTACTGGCAAGCGGAGCGATCCTTCTGGGATTCTTTGGCACCCCTGCCCTACCGGCATTCCAGGGATACCTCAGTGGCGAAGGCTCATCCCTTTCCTTTGGAGAATTGTTCAATGGAGGCAGCTTGATGGTGATGATGATCTCGTCAGTCATCGCCATTGGTGGCATCGCGGCGGCGTGGCGATTTTATAGAGCCGACGCCTTTGATCCGGCAAATCAAACGGATCCTGTTCAGCGCCGATTGCCCCGCTTCTTTTCGTTTGCCGAACGTCGATTCAATATCGATGAATGCTACCAAGCAACAGTGATTCGAGGCACTGGAGCCTTGGCCACCGCAGCAGATTTCCTCGATCGCCAAGTGTTTCATCGGATCGTTGTTGTCTGCAGCCTGATCGTTCGAGCGATTGCTTGGGCAAGCCGCCTCACAGACGAGCACTTGGTCAATGGCTTATTTGACCGTTCTTGCGAGGGAGTCGGAATCGGAGCTCGAGTCGTGTCGCAAATTCAGAGCGGCCAAGCGCAGCGTTATCTAAAGATCGTCGGATCAAGCTTGGTGTTTCTTACAGTGGTGATCGTTTGGATTAGTCGTTCATGAACGGGTTCCCTATCATAAGTCTGCTGACCTTCACGCCGCTGATCGGCGCTGTTCTCCTATTGCTGAAGGGGAACAAAAAGCCCGGTTCGAACCCGAATCAATTTGGCCTTGGGGTTTGCGGTATTGCTCTACTCCTCGGGGTCTACATAGCGTTCAGTTTTGATCCCGCCGCAAGCGCACTTCAAGCAACGGAGCGCTTTGAATGGATCCCCACCTTGAACCTTTCGTATAGCGTAGGAATCGACGGACTTAGCCTGCTCATGGTTCTACTCACTACGCTACTGACACCCGTCTCGCTCATTGCGGCACCAGCAAAACTTCCTCGAAAACATCACTATGTAGCTCTCGTCCTCCTGCTCGAAACTGGGCTTATTGGAACCTTCACGGCCACGAATTTCTTCCTTTGGTTTCTCTATTGGGAGATCTGCCTAATCCCAGCCTTCTTTCTTATCCGTCTCTGGGGAGGGCCCAATCGAAGCGATGCGGCCGTTCAATTCTTTATTTACACCTTCGTTGGAAGCGCGGGGCTCCTGCTTTCTTTTCTCGCCCTCTTCGCCGCAACTGGCACCTTCGACTTTGCCGTCCTTGCTGAACAAGCACGGTCCGGAGTGCTGACGGCCAATATCGCGAACAATCTTGGTTGGGCTGATATCCCAATCAAAGGAATCAGCCTGATCCTATTCTGCCTTGCCTTTCTCGGAGTTGCAGTCAAGGTGCCGCTCTACCCCTTTCACACTTGGCTTCCCAGCACCTATGCGGAGGCGCCAACGTCCATTACCATTCTACTAACGGGCCTTATGTCAAAAATGGGCGTTTACGCCTTGCTCCGCCTGATCGTCCCCATCTTCGGAGCACAGATGCAGATCCTGGCAACACCCCTCCTCGCCTTGGCTGTGGTGACCATTGTCTTCTCTGCCTTTGCTGCCTACCGGCAGGAGGATCTCAAACGCATTTTCGCCTACTCATCGATCAATCACCTCGGTTACTGCTTCCTTGGTGTCTTTGCCATCACGAGTGGAACCGGCCTTACGGAGTCCTGGCAGAATGACGCGGGTGCCGCCTTCAATGGAGTTATTCTTCAAATGTTCAATCATGGAATCATTGCGGGACTTATTTTCTTCCTTATCGCTCGCTTAGAACTCCGCAGCGAAGGACAACGGGGCATCACTGATTTCGGGGGCTTGCGCAGCGTGATGCCGCTCTATTCAACGGCGCTTGGAGTGGCTCTCTTTGCCTCACTCGGTCTTCCTGGACTCAGCGCGTTCATCGGCGAGTTTCTCATCTTCAAGGGCGCTTTCGGGTTGGTCAAATGGGCTCCGATCGTTTCAACGATCGGCCTTCTGTTGACCGCCATCTTTGTCCTCGGCGTGATTCAACGACTCTTGACCGGGCCACTGAACAGCAGATGGAAGAATTTAAAGGATTTGAGTTCAGAAGAGACGTGGGTCGTCATACCGAGCCTCCTCATTATCCTAATCGCGGGAGTTGCCCCACAAACCCTCATCCATTTTATTAACGCAACGTCCCTTCAGTTTATCAATCTCGCAGCAGGAACACCGTAGGAATGTTGAGTCGTCTCGAGAGCGTAATGAACAAGCAGATCGTGATAGGAAGAATCAGGCACTATGCTTAGCTGGACCGTCTATTCCAGTTTCATCGGGGCGACCCTTTGCGCTCTCTGGCCTAATCTTTCCCCGCAAAACGCGCGGAGGACGGCACTATCGACGGCGATCATTGGTTTTCTCATCACGCTCGCTTGTTGCTTCCAGTATGACCTCGAGAGTGCACAAACTGTCCAATTAGTTAGCAAACAAGCCTGGATTCCATCGCTTGGGATCGGCCTTCATTTCGCGGCCGACGGCATTAGCCTCGTGATGCTCTTGCTGACGGGTTTGGCAGCCATTACCGGGATCCTCTTTTCTTGGGACATTGAAACACGAACCCGAGAGTTCTTCGTTTTTTTCCTCGCGCTCATTGGTGGCGTCTATGGCGTCTTTATCAGCTTCGATTTGTTTCTCCTTTTTGTCTTCTACGAGATCGCAATCATTCCAAAGTACTTTCTCGTAGCGATCTGGGGGTCCACTCGCAAAGAGTACGGAGCGATGAAACTCGTCCTCTATTCCTTCGTCGGAAGCGCCCTGGTTCTGATTGGACTTCTGGCGCCCTTCGTCGAAGCCGGGGCGACAAGTTTCGACCTGCTCGAACTCATCAATCACCCCTTCTCGAAAGAGTTTCAGAATTGGGCGTTCCCCGTCACTTTCATCGGTTTTGCCATTCTCGCAGGACTCTGGCCCTTTCACACCTGGGCTCCTACGGGCCACGTCGCCGCACCGACAGGTGCCTCAATGCTACTGGCTGGTGTCGTCATGAAGCTCGGCGCCTATGGGGCTCTTCGCTTTCCGATGACCTTGTTTCCTATGGGCTTGGCCGCCTGGAGAGATGAACTCGCACTCTTAGCGGTCGTTGGAATTGTTTATGGAGCCTGCGTGGCCTTGGTTCAGCGAGATTTCAAGTTCGTCATCGGCTATTCGAGTGTGAGTCACATGGGCTTCGTTTTACTCGGGCTGATGGCAAGCTCCGAAGTTGGGCTCTCTGGAGCGATACTGCAAATGTTCTCCCACGGAATTCTGGCAAGTCTCTTGTTCGGCGTTGTCGGACGAATGGTCTACGCACGAACCCATACTCGCGATCTCTCAGAATTGGAAACACTCCAATTAGCAAAACGACTTCCCTTTGCCGCTGGCACCTTTGTCATCGCTGGATTTGCCGGGATGGGTATGCCCGGTTTCAGTGGATTCGTCGCCGAGCTCCAAGTCTTGATTGGAGCATGGAACACCTTTCCGTCCTATGCGATTCTGGCCGGAATCGGTATCGTGATCGGAGTGTGCTACACACTCCGGGCAATGGTCGCGGCATTCTTCGCCCGCGAGAATCGCTTTGCTGAGCTTCCCAAGGAAGCCCTTCCAGCCATCACTCTCCCCGAGAAGACCGGGGCACTGATTCTTATCGCAACGACCACCCTGATTGGTCTTTATCCAAGACTCTTGCTGGATCTCATCGTACCAAGCCTAAACTCGCCCATGCTAAAACCACTCATCACGCCATGACCGAGTTTAGCTACAGCGCACTCCTCCGCTTACTTGTCCCTGAGATGATTCTGGTCATCTCCGCGCTCGTGATTCTTGCCGTTGACCTCGTTTGGGCTCGCGAACTGCCCTCAACGAAACGGCATACAATCGCATTCAGCATTAGTCTCTTCGGAGGTCTCGCCGCTGTCGTTTCACTCATCATGGGAGTCACGATCTCCACCGAGGGAGCCAAGTGGCTCATTGTTGGTGGCGCAACAAGTTCAGTCAAAGTAGGCCTCATTGGCCTAACCCTCGTTTCGCTCGCGATTTCGATCCGCTCTCAATTCACGAAGCATCTTGGCGAATGGTACATGATCGCTCTCCTCGCGCTCGTTGGAATGATGCTCATGGCAAGTGCCAACAATCTTCTCCTCGCTTTTGTGGCTCTTGAACTCGTCAGTCTCTCATTCTACACCTTAGTGGCGTTTCACCGTTCGAGCAAAGACGCTATGGAGGGAGCCCTGAAGTATTTCCTTCTCGGTGGCGTCTCTGCCGCCTTCACTCTTTTCGGTTTAAGCTTCGTGTATGGAGCCACCCACGCACTCAATTTTACCGACATTGCCACCCAGCTTGCCGGAAGCAGCCTTTCGCCTCTTCTCACCGTTGGAATGGGCGCGATCGCCATCGGTTTCGGATTCAAGATTGCGGCAGTTCCGATGCATCTCTGGGCGCCAGACGCCTACCAAACAGCTGCCCCTCCAGTAGGATCCCTTATCGCGTCTGCATCGAAGCTGGCTAGTTTCTATTTGTTTGCTCGAATCTGGAGCACGGCGTTAGGGAATCTTTCGGGGAGTGTGGGACTGGAAAACAGCGATCTTGGATGGGTTCTAATCCTCACTGTGCTCGCCATTGGCTCGCTCATTATTGGAAATCTCGCAGCCATCGTTCAAACGAGCCTCAAACGACTCCTCGCTTACTCTGCAGTCGCCCATGCAGGCTACGTGCTCATCGGATTAATGGCCAATACCCCCGATGGAATGGCATCCGTGATCTATTACCTCCTAACCTACGGACTCGCCGTCACTGGAACCTTTGCCCTCATCTCACTCGTCGAGGAAACGAGAGGAAACGACCAAATCCAATCCTTCGCAAATTTTCACCGCTGCTATCCTGTCGAGGCATTCTGTCTCCTTATATTCTTACTCTCACTTGCTGGAATACCTCCTCTCGCGGGCTTCTTCGGGAAATTCTACCTCTTCGCTGCCGCACTGAAGTCGCCCAGTACGAGCGCGGCGATGTTTTGGCTCGTCGTCGGAGCCATCGCAATGAGTGCCGTCTCTCTCTATTACTATCTCAAAGTGTTGAAACAGGTCTACGTCGTCGACACGCAAAGCCGTTTGCAACGTGAACGCTCTGACCCAACGCTTAAGATCATCGCCATTCTCATGGCGGTCGGAATTCTCGCTTTAGGTTGTTTTCCTGACTTGATCGTGGGAGATCTTCTAGCAGACCTCCAATAATACCCCCAAAGAAGGTCAAGTATACGGTTCGACGTTTGACAATCGCTGAACTGCGGCAATAATCGTTGCTTATGAAGTTTTGGATCGCAGTCCTCCTTAGCACCCTAGTTATGAGCGCACAAGCCGATGATCAATCGTCACTCTACGATATTCCTCTAAAGACGCTTGAGGGCAAGTCCACTTCATTGAAGGAGTACGCTGGCGATGTCTTGCTCGTAGTCAACGTGGCTTCGCAATGTGGTCTCACCCCCCAATACGAAGGGCTGCAAAGCGTCTTTTCCAAGTACCAGAACCAGGGACTAAAAGTGCTAGGGTTCCCTTGTAATGATTTTGGAGCTCAAGAGCCCGGTTCCAATAGTGAGATCAAAGTCTTCTGTACCACCAATTACAAAGTTTCGTTTCCGATGTTCGATAAACTCCACGTCAAAGGAGAGGCACAACATCCTCTTTATTCTGCATTAACCGGAAAGAATTCTCCGTTCCCCGGAGATATCGAGTGGAATTTCGGAAAGTTTCTAATCGATCGCAATGGAAAGATCCTCAAACGATTCAGCCCTCGGACTGAACCCGGGTCTGAAGAAGTGACGAAAGCGATCGAGGCAGCCCTAAAAGGCTAGCCCCCAGCACACCAATTTAACCCAAGGAGCGAAGAATAATTTTATGGCAAAAGTGGATCACATCGTCCTAGTAAAATTCAAGGACGGCACGACACCTGAACAAATCGACAAGATCTTTGACGATTTCCTCGATATCAGTGAAACGATTCCGGGGATTGAGAATTTTGTCTCTGGCCCGAACACAAGCCCCGAGGGCTTAAATCAAGGTTACACCCATGCCTTTGTCATGACATTCTGTGACTCCATGGCACGTGATGCCTATCTCTTGCACGCGGAACACGATCGAGTGAAGGCACAAGCAAACGTTATTTTCGATTCCGTGCTCGTCGTCGATTTCGAACTCTAATCCCGACCAGTCTCGATACAATCGTAACCAGCCCCTTTCAACCGCAAAACAACGCAATCCCCCAGCACTCAAACTAGAGTGCGATCCATCTATGGCGACAAAGAAATCAGGCTCATCCAAAGGCCCCAAACGATCCGCAAAACGAGAATTTTCGTCTGTCATGGTCGATGGGCCCGAGCGCGCTGCTAGTCGAGCGATGCTCTATGCCGTCGGCTTCAAAAAGCCAGACTTCAAGAAATCGCAAGTGGGAATCGCCTCAACGTGGGGTATGGTGACCCCTTGTAATATGCACATCGACCAACTGGCAGTGCATGTCACTCAGGGCGTCAATTCGAATGGCGGAAAAGGCGTTGTCTTCAATACCATCACCATTTCTGATGGGATTTCGATGGGAACGGAGGGCATGAAATACTCGCTCGTTTCCCGAGAAGTCATTGCGGATTCAATCGAAACTGTGGCGGGCTGTGAAGGTTTCGATGGCATTGTCGCCATCGGAGGTTGCGACAAGAACATGCCTGGGTGTCTGATTGGCCTCGCTCGACTCGATCGCCCTGCCGTCTTCGTTTACGGAGGCACGATTCTGCCGGGGAACTACCAGGGTAAGGACGTTGATATCGTTTCAGTCTTTGAAGCCGTCGGCGAACATGCCAATCAAAAGATCAATGATCGCCAACTCGGGGAACTTGAGGCCTGCGCTATTCCTGGTCCCGGTTCCTGTGGCGGCATGTATACCGCTAATACAATGGCATCGGCAATTGAGGCCCTTGGGATGAGCTTGCCCAACAGTTCGGCACAAGCTGCCGTCTCTGACGAGAAACGCACCGATTGCGAACGGGCAGGAAAGGCAGTGATGAACTTGCTCAAAGAAGGCATTCGCCCGAGCGATATTCTGACGAAAAAGGCCTTCGAGAACGCGATCACTGTAGTGACCGCTTTAGGCGGATCTACGAACGCGGTACTCCACCTTCTCGCTATTGCCCATGCGGCGAATGTAAAACTCTCCATTGATGACTTCACGCGCATCGGTAAGAAAGTGCCAGTTCTGGCTGATCTAAAACCGAGCGGGAAATACGTGATGGCGGAGCTAGTCAAAATCGGAGGAACCATGCCACTCATGCGGATGCTTCTAGAAGAAGGATTGCTCCACGGCGACTGCATGACGGTGACTGGACGAACCCTCGCCCAGAACCTGCGCAAAGCTCCTGAATATCCAGAAGGGCAAGACGTCATCAGAGGATTCGACAACCCCATCAAGAAAGACGGACACTTGGTCGTTCTCTACGGTAATCTGGCTGAGAACGGCGCCGTAGCTAAGATCAGCGGCAAAGAAGGACTCAAGTTCACGGGCAAAGCACGGGTCTACGATTCCGAGGAAAATGCGCTCAAGGCGATTCTGAACGACAAGATCAAGAAGGGAGACGTCATCGTCATTCGATACGAAGGCCCGAAAGGCGGACCCGGAATGCGCGAGATGCTCTCCCCCACCTCGGCCATCATGGGCAAAGGCCTGGGTAAAGACGTCGCTCTTATCACGGATGGCCGATTCTCCGGTGGTAGCCATGGATTCGTCGTTGGTCACGTTTCTCCAGAAGCCTACGAAGGGGGAGCCATTGCCATTGTGAAGAACGGAGACATGATCACGATCGATGCTAAGAAGCGCCAGGTGACACTTGACGTTTCGGCAGCCGAAATAAAAACCCGCATGGCTAAGTGGAAGAAACCGAAGCCAAACTACAACCGCGGTGCACTAGCAAAATACGCTCAAACGGTCAGTCCAGCCCACCTCGGTGCCGTGACCGATTTAATTGACTAGAAACAATCATTTACAAGACAAGGCCAGCGCCGCGAACTTTGGTTTGCCCGCTGGCCTTATTGTTTCAGTGACCAGCAAGAAAACAGGTGTCTACCGCCCCCTCCGAACCAGAGTTTGCTCAGGAATACTCCGTACACTGAACACTTGATTGCGCCGGTAGCGTGAATGAGAAGGCGGTTCCTTGTTCGTCTCCTTGCTCCAACCAAACCCGTCCTCCGTGGGTTTGCACAATATGTTTCACGATCGCCAACCCCAAACCTGTACCGCCCTGCTCACGAGATCGAGCTTTGTCCACGCGGAAGAATCTCTCGAAGACACGATCCCGCGCCTCAGCTGGAATTCCCGGTCCATCATCAAACACCGTGACAACGACAAATCGATCCTCACCAAGTTTAGCCCTTACAAGCACTTGCCCTTCCGGCCGTCCATACTTGATTCCATTCTCAATGAGATTCTGGAGAACTTGAATAATACGATCAGCGTCCACCCAAACCGAAAGGTCATCCTCAAAGGCAGCACTGAGGCTGACACCGCGTTCCTCCGCCTTATCCTGAAGATCATCAAAAACACGACTAACCAATGCCTGGAGCGGAACATCAGCGGGACTCAAAGCGATCTGGTTCGATTCCAACTGCGAGAGAGCCAACAGATCCTCAATCAGGTAGGTCAAGCGGTCGCTGTGTTTTTGAATCTTGCCGAGGAATCGCGACTGGAGGCTAGGATCGTTCACATTACCCTCGATTAGCGTTTCGACATATCCCTTGATCATCGAAAGCGGGGTTCGGAGTTCGTGGCTCACATTGGCAACAAACTCCCGGCGCCCGCTCTCAAGCTGCCTAAAGGTCGTCAAATCATGGAGAATCACTATTCCCCCCGCCTCAGCTTCAGATTCCTCGTAGCTAGACGCGTTGACTGCAAAATACTTCGTTTCCGCGGCGGCAGCTATCACCAAATCACGCCCCGTGACATGTCCCTTATCTGTCGCTTCATTGACGATTTCTTGAATCTCGTGAGAGCGAATCGCTTCAATTAGCCGTTTTCCGCGCACGTCTACAGTGATCCCAAAGAGCTCGCGCATCGCAGCATTGACGAGGCGGATGCGGCCCTGACCGTCAAGAATCACGACTCCCTCCACCATGTGATCGAATAAGGCGTCTTGCCTTTGCGCCACTTCTTGCTGCTCAAGAGAATATCGCGCCTGCAAATCAGCCAAAGCGGTCTGACTAGCCTGGTTCTCTTCCCTCGCCTGCTGGAGCTTCGAACGACTGAATAGAATCTCAGCGACCAGAGCAATCGCTAAGCAAATGGAGACCACCATCCAAGACATATCAGGACTTGAGCTTAGCGACTAGAAACGCTGTGTCACTCATCAAGAAAACGATAGCCAACACCACGAACCGTATCAATGAATCGTGCCGCCTTCTCCAATTTTTCGCGAAGGCGGCGAACGTGAGTATCGACGGTCCGTGTGTCAATCAGACTATCATATTCCCAGACGTCCTGGAGAAGCCTCTCGCGAGATTGCACTCGCCCTCGCCGCTCCGCTAGTAGAATGAGCAATTTGAATTCCGTTGGAGTGAGATCGATCTTCTTCCCTTCCACCGAAACCATGTGCCTTGGGACATCAATCGTCAGTTCAGCAAAATGGAAATGATCTGACTTCTTGCTTGGTGCTTCACGCCGTGACAATAGGTTCTTCACACGAAGGACTAATTCGCGCGGGCTAAAAGGTTTCGTTAGGTAATCATCGGCCCCCAACTCGAGCCCGAGAACCCGGTCAATCTCCCCTGCCTTAGCAGTTAGCATGATGATTGGAATTTCTGCCGTTGCCGGATCTCTTCGTAGAATCTTGCACACCTCCAGCCCATCAACAGCCGGCAACATGACATCCAAGACGATTAACTCCGGAGCAAAACTACGAGCCTTCGTCAAAGCTACCTCACCATCCTCAGCGCTAATAACCTCGAACCCGGCGGCCTTTAGGTTAAACGCCACCAATTCAACGGCATCGGGTTCATCATCAACGACCAGTATACGCTTATTCACTTCAAGACCTAGTTAGGGGAGACTGTGCAACCTTCATACGACACCAATGTTACAATAGTGAAACAACGCCGACGGAATCGCCTCGGCAGCCCATTCAAAGATAGGAAGCAATGAAAATTACAATTAGAAGCAAGGCCACAATCGAAATGACGATCTGCCGCCGGTTCAAAGCTGGTTTAGCCTTTCCAAATTCGTTCTCAACGAACTCTTCGTAGTTGAACTCATCGGCATCATAGTCAACTCCTAACGAGTCATAACGGGCTCGCTCGGACCAACCCGTCTCTTCACAAGAACCGCATTCCGGACAAGCCACAGCGCCCTCAGGAAGCTCGGCTCCACAAGTGGGACAATATCCTTCCACAAGCAACAATAGAAAATCGTGATACTTAGCCGACGCCGGCGTATTCCTCATCCGTCGTCAATTCCATCCCCATCAGCACGTAGTCGTGGCTGATGGCTTCCATATCTCGAACGTAGCCTTCCAAACGCAGCAAGTCGCTGAATCCAATGTGGGCAAACACCTTAATAGCCCGCTCTTGCTCCGAAATGAACTCCGCCTCTAGTTTTTCGACCCCAAGTTGTCGGGCAATATCAATCACCGCTTGTACGAGAGCCTTGGCGATCCCTCGACCACGAAAGAGGGGGTGAATGAAGACACTTATCCGTCCAATATGTCGTTTCCAACCTCCAAGTTGTTGATGCAGAGTACACGCTCCGATCACTTGACCGTCAAGTAGGGCCAGCAAGGGGAAATTTCTCCCGTAGTCGATCTCCGAGCACCACGCAGCCACCACCTCGGGTCGATGTACGTGATGCTTAATCAAAAGCCTCTCCTTCTGGGGGACAGCTTGGAAGAACTCCCAAAATGGCGTTTCATCCGAAACTCTTAACGGTCGCACCTCTAGGGAAAGCCCAGAGTCCAATTCATGCGCTCTAGGGTATGATTCGAGAATCTGATCAAGAATAGAAAATCCTTCATCCATGCCTAGAAACTACGTCAATTGACACGAATGGACCAGCCCCATTCCAGGAATTCTGTTCATTCGGACGTCCCAAGCGACGCGATTAGATCAGCGATCGTCACCAAATCGAAACAACAAGTCCGTTAAAATGGCTGCCGCCGTGACAGGCTGCCACTCAAACCCAAGCCGGACGACATCAAATCCTCCTGAGTCACTCGACTGGGATCCACACTCCACTGGCCAGCTAGGGCAAATATCTTTTCCGTATTGGATCGAAACCGATCCTGCGCTCCCAAAAAGTGCGAATCGGGGGCCTCGCCGTAACCATAGGTCACCATTCCAGTTCGCTTCTCGGCCTCCGAAAGGATCCCCTGATTCCAAATTGCCTCCTGCGCCCACGCATAGGCCCGAACAACTGTGCCATCGACCAATCGCGCCCACGAATGCTCGTAGGTAACCGCATCACCACAGAAAAACTGAACCTCTCCTATTTCCTTACTCAGGCGAGAAAGGAAGCGAAAGCAATCGTCAACATCGTCTGAAGGCCTCGGCAAGTGGGGGCCAAACACGAGGATCCAACCCCGAACGGGCGGAGAAACAAACAGGCGATTATCGGAAACAGCCTCCGTCAACCCTTCCATCCAGCTGCAAGCGGTAGGATTCTCAAGCCCGAGCGTTTCTTGAACGACATCAATGTTTTGACTTCGAATGGCTAGCCAGCAACTAGGCCGATCAAAAATAAAGCCCGGAAGCTGAGCCGCTGATTTAGTGAATCGGCCCGGCCCGTGATTCGCTGAATCAACCAAGCTAGCCCCCCGCCGGTTCCGGAGATAATACAGAATCGAAAACATGCAAATGATTCCCGACACCGTCATGGTAATCAAGAGGAGCAACAAGAACGGTAATAGATCCGTCGAAGCACCAGTCATGTCCGCGATTTCACTCATCTATCGAGCCAATATTACAACCATTCCGAATCAAAAACACGCCATTCCTAGAACAAAGTTCGCCAATTCTTGCGGCGGGCACCAACCAGGGATGCACTAGCAATATAGCAGACAAGAGCGGGATGCAAGCCCTTGGCGCTTGGCAATCTGCTTCATTCCCAAGCAATCGATCACCCAACACTGGACCGTCCTAGCCGGGCAAACGTTCAAAAACCAAGCGCAAGCCCCAATCCCCGAGTTGGTAGAAGAGCCAATAGAGGAAGATTCCAATGAGGGGGGAAAAGTCAAACCGCCCGACAAGCAGCGGAACGCTTCGCATGAGGGACAGATAGTACGCGGCCGTTTCGTCGACAAACTTCCAAAGTACCTTTTCCCCCATGTAGACATAGCTATTGAGAAAATAGAGACCGATCACGAGCACAATAACATAGAGAAACGACAACAAGAGCGAGATCGCAACAAAAGGGCTCTGAACGAGTAAGACACCGAAAGACCACTCCTGAGGCAACGCCTGGATCCTGATCAATCCAAGGCCAACAATCAACCATAGGCAAGCACCGACGCCTACCATCGCCCCGACCTTTAGCCACGGGTGCCAGTATGCCGCCGCACCGAGCTGTTGATTCACAAGGTTCTCAATAGAATCTACCCGGGTTCGTTGACGGCAGGTGATACTCAAGCCAAAGATCGCGACATAGTAAACGAAGAGAAAAACGGCAAAACTAGAGACTGAATACCCAATCATGTGACTGATCGTATCCGTTTGAAAACTCACCGATACCAGTCCGAAATTCACCGACGGCAAAGTTTCCCCGGCTGAGGCAAAATTCCAATAAGCCACAGCGCGGAGCCCCAAAAGGAGGACAAGACCGCCGAGGAGAAAAAAACGCCCATAGGACTGCGGAGACTCAGAACGAAGCGTCGACAACAAGGTCAATGGCTGGCTCGATCGAACGGCGTACCGAGGAAAAACCAGGGCAGCTGCCCAGAGCAACCACCCTAAGAAATTCAACAGGAGATTAACTCGTTCCATCGCTACTCAGACACCTGACATGCCCTTGATCCACTCTAGATCAGGACGCGAGCAATGGCGTCAAATCCCTCGATACCTCAGCACCGGGCAAATAGCAACGCTCAAAAAAGGCTACATAGCCTTCAGAAGCGTCTCAGCCATTACTGAGGGAGTATCGGCGACAAGAATTCCAGCATCCCGGAATGCTTCGATCTTGGCTTCGGCAGTGCCCTTTCCGCCGCTCACAATCGCGCCAGCATGCCCCATGCGTCTTCCAGGAGGCGCCGTCGTTCCGGCGATGAAACCAACCACCGGTTTCTTGCAATGCTCTTTAATCCAGGCAGCAGCCTCTTCTTCCGCCGATCCGCCGATCTCGCCAATCATGATGATCCCCTCAGTTTCAGGATCTTCGGTGAAGAGCTTTATCACATCTAAGTGCGAGGTTCCATTCACTGGATCGCCGCCGATGCCAACACAGGTCGATTGACCGACACCCCGACAGGTGAGTTGCCAAACAGCTTCGTAAGTGAGAGTTCCACTTCGAGAGACAACACCAATATTGCCTTTCTTATGGATATACCCGGGAGCGATGCCGATCCGACACCCACCACTTGATCCGTCTCCGCTTCCAGGAGTCACAATGCCCGGGCAATTGGGCCCAATCAAGCGGCTCGAAGACCCGTCAATCGCGGCTCTGACCCGAACCATGTCTTTGACCGGGATGCCCTCGGTCACACAGACAACTAAATCCACCCCCGCATCAACGGCCTCTAGGATCGCGTCCGCTGCAAATGGTGGCGGCACGAAAATCGCTGAGGCGGTTGCCCCTGTCTCCGAAACTGCTTTCCCAACGGTATCGAAAATGGGCACTTGATTTTCAAAGGTTTGCCCACCTTTTCCCGGCGTCACACCGGCAACAATCTGAGAACCGTAATCAAGACTAAGCTTCGCATGCCGTCCGCCAAACGAACCCGTAATGCCCTGCACCAACACTTTTGTATCTTCCTGAACGAGAATCGCCATAATGGTTTCCTAAATATTCACTTGGCGCCTACGCCGATGTTTCCACGGCATCCACAATCTTCTGAGCCGCGTCGGCCATTGTGTCACCATTGATAATCGTCAGTCCTGACTCATCGAGAATCTTCTTCCCGATCTCAACATTGTTTCCCTCTAAACGAACGACCAAGGGAATTGCCAACTGGGTTTCGCGAGCAGCAGCCACGATCCCTTGCGCAATCACATCACACTGCATGATCCCACCAAAGATGTTCACCAAGATACCCTTGACGTTGGGATCGCTAAGAATGATCCGGAAGGCGGCGGTTACCTGCTCCTTGCTCGCCCCACCACCGACGTCCAAGAAATTTGCCGGGCTACCGCCAAAATGCTTAATTATGTCCATCGTGGCCATCGCCAGTCCCGCACCATTGACGAGACACGCAATGCTACCATCAAGCTTGATATAGTTGAGATCAAACTTGCTTGCTTCAATCTCTAGCGGCGCTTCTTCGCCTAAATCCCGCATCGCCAGAATGTCCTTATGGCGATAGAGCGCATTGTCATCAATGGAGATCTTTGCATCCACAGCACAAATATCTTGTTTCCCATCCCCGTCCTCTACCAGACAGAGGGGGTTAATCTCGACTAGAGAAGCGTCCGTTTCCCAAAAGGTATTGTAGACGTTCGCTACAAGCTTAGCGGTCGCTCCGATCAGATTCGCTGGAACATTAAGCCCAACGGCGATCTTCCTAGCCTGATAGGGCATCATTCCTAGGGCCGGATCAACCCCGACCCGAACGATCTTCTCAGGGGTTTTCTCTGCGACTTCTTCAATATCCATTCCACCCTCGGTACTAGCCATCACAACCGGTTTGCCGGTGTCACGATCCAAGAGAACAGCGAGATAAAACTCACTGATGATCTTTTCAGCGCTGGCAATAAGAAGGGTGTTGACCTGTCGGCCTACCTCTCCGGTTTGCTTCGTAACCAGGACCTCCCCAAGCATTGCTTTTGCCTTCTCCTCAACCTCGTCCGCAGAGCGGCAAAGATGTACCCCTCCTTGGAAGCCCGACTTAAACGTCCCCTTCCCGCGACCACCCGCATGGATTTGCGCTTTGAGCACGAGCAGCTCATCACCTTGACCAAAGAGCCGATCCGCAATGGATCGGGCGTCAGCAAGCGTCGTACAGGGATCCCCTGAAGGAACATTAACGCCGTGTTTGGCCAATAATTGCTTGGCCTGATATTCGTGTATATTCATTGCATCGAGGTAGAGTCAACCCGCGAGCCGCCTCCAGCCCTAAGAGAATCAGTAGTATCGAGAAAAAGAATCACCCGAGAATCATCGCTGATCCACTGGCTTGAGTTTGAGCCCCACAGGCCCAACATACTCGCTTTGCGGACGAATCAAGCGATTGTCTGAAAGCTGCTCCAGAACGTGTGCTGTCCACCCTGCCGTACGAGAGATTGCAAAAATTGGGGTGAAGAGGTCAATTGGAATCCCAAGAGAATAATAGACCGTCGCGGAATAGAAATCGACGTTGGCATGAAGCCCCTTCTCCTTCAGCATGATCTCAGCAATCCGATCGCTCATTTGGATCCATTTTGGCTCTCCCAATTCGGCGCTCAGCTTTTGTGCCATCCGCTTGAGATGAGGGGCTCTCGGATCAAGCACTTTGTAGACTCTATGCCCGATACCCATTATCTTCTTCTTCTGCGCCAGGCAATCAGCAACGAACCCATCAACTGCATCCAAGGAACCAATCTCCTGAAGCATCCGAATGACTCCTTCATTGGCTCCCCCATGTAGGGGGCCCTTAAGCGTACCAATTGCCGAACAAATCGAAGAATACATATCGCTCAAGGTCGCGATTGTCACACGGCTGCTAAAGGTCGAGGCGTTCATCCCGTGATCAGCATGAAGGACATAGCACATATCCATCGTCTTCACGGTCTCTTCCGAAGGCTTCTCGCCGTTAATTAGATAAAGGAAATTTGCAGCCTCACCCAACTCAGGATCCGAAGGAGGAAGAGCCTTCCCCTGACGTGCGAGATGAAAATAGGCAGTCGCCACCGGAATTTGAGCAATCAAGCGGAGCGCCTTTCGCCGCTGAGCATACATGCTGTCATCTTCAGCCGTTGTGTCAAAGCAGCCTAAAGCTGAAACGACGGTTCGGATGGCGCTCATTGGCGCCGCATCCGACGGAAGCGACTTGATGAGATCGATGATTCCCTGCGGAAGTTCACGAAACCCTATCAGGGTACTTTTCAACTCCGCTAACTCACTGCTGTTCGGTAGGTGATCATGATGCAAGAGATGCACGACCTCCTCAAAACTCACGTGACCTGCCAACTCATCGATATTGTATCCGCAATAGATCAGCTCACCAACTGAGCCGTTTACAGCACTCAGTCGGCTCTTGGCGGCGACAATTCCTTCTAGCCCCCCTTTTGCTCCCGTTTCAGTCGGCTTCGTCATCCTTTACTTCGATCTCGCAGGTTGTTTTGAATGCATTTCGGTGAGACGCAAATTAAGGAATTCACCCCGGTATGGTCAACGGTTTTTGGTAATCCACTTGATTCCATCGTAATCCAAGGAAGCCGCCAGCCTGTCAGTGAGGCCGTATTCACTCACAGAATCAGTAAGAAACCGAATGAATGGACATGAATGGCTGAACCCAATTCATGGTATCGCTGAAAGAATTGAAGCATCCCCGCAACAAGGCTCGTGGTCGTCCGCTATTCATTCTTCGCTTTAGATCCCTCGCTCAGATCAAGCCGTCCAAGAATCGAAGCGATCAGCTACCGACGCCCCCATTGACTACCATTTCAGGAAAAATGCGAGGCAACGCAGCGTTCTGCTTTAACTATATCTATTTAAACCCTACTAATATGTTTAATTTAACTCAACCAGGCGAAGAAAACTTATAAAATGGGGACTTCACGATTTAACCCACGCCAAATCTTGAGCCAAATTCTTTCGAAATAATCAATACTCGCCCCAGTAATTACGTTGAACGAATTCCCTGCCGAGCAGCCATTTGAGCGAAGATCCCTCCCGTCGACAATAGCGATTCATAGGGACCACGTTCCACCACCTCCCCTTTCTCAAGCACCAAAATCTCATCCATCGATTTTAGCGTGGATAGCCGATGGGCGATACAAATCACCGTCCGATTGGCAGTCAACGCATCGATCGCCGATTGAACTTCCGCCTCCGATTTAGCATCTAAGGCAGCGGTCGCCTCATCGAGAACTAAAATTGGGGCATTCCTAACAAAAGCACGCGCGATGGCAATTCGCTGACGCTGTCCGCCTGATAGCGAGACCCCACGCTCACCCAACCGCGTTTCAAATCCCTCATCAAGGGCCTCAATGAATTCTGTCGCATGCGCTTGCTCAGCTGCCTGAAGCACTTCATCCCGCGTCGCCCCAATACGACCGCTTGCGATGTTTTCGAAGACCGTTTGATCAAACACAACCACATCTTGACTAACGAGAGCCAACTGCTGCCGATACCCTTTCAGCCTCACATCAACCAGATCAACCCCATCAACCGTGATGCGTCCGGATGTGGGATCGAAGAAGCGGAAGAGCAGATTGATCAGGGTACTCTTGCCAGAACCGCTTTCCCCCGCGATTCCAAGCTTCGTTCCTCGACGAATATTTAAATTGACCGTCTTCAAGACAAGTTCCTCACCGTAGGCAAAGGAAACTCCTTCAAAGCGAAGCCCCTTAGTAAACCCCGTCACATTCTTGGCCGAATCGCTTTCTTGCACCTGCGGGACCTCCGCCAAGACAGATTTGAGACGATCAACGCCCACACTGGTCTGCTCAAACATGACATGGAGCTTCGCAAGCTTCTTAACCGGCATGTAGAACATGATAATCCCCGCGAAAAAGGTCACCATATCTTGCATACTACGCCCTGACTGAACCACGAACACGATCAACGCCCCTACCGCCAACATAGAAATCGTTTCAATAATCGGCCCAACAATCTCATGCGCTCGAATCCCCTTCATGGTATGGCCGAACAGCTGTCGAGACAGCACGCGAAAGCGCCCGACCTCACGATCCTCAAGAGAATAGGCCTTCACAACCCGAATTGCCGAGAGCATTTCAACAATCAAGCTGGATTGCACCACATTCGCCTGCACCCTCTTCTTAGAAGCCTTGCGGGCCTTCTTGCCATAAATCAAGACCGGGAAAAGACAAATTGGGAGCAACAAAACGACACTCACAGTCAACTGCCAATCCATTACGACCAAGAAACAAAATACCGCGACAATCGTTACCGGATCCGTAATGCTGTGCTTCACCCCATTCGCAATGCACCGCTGCAGGAGAAGCGTGTCGCCATTAATCCGAGTAATCATATCCCCCATCTTCGCCTGATTGAAGTAGTTCAAGGACAGCTGACTCAATCGATCAAGAACTTGGACCCGCAAATCATTCACCATCCTCTCCCCCACCCACGACATCCAGTAGGCACTGAGATATTGGCCAGCACTCCGAAACGCCACCAGAAAGGGCAAACCAAGTATCGCCCCAAGCGCCTGATAAAGCGTCACAGGGCTCCCTTTCTTAGGAAACAAGAGATCAACCGAGCGATCAACCGTCGATCGAATCGATGCCGCCTTAGCTCGAACCCAGACTTCAGCAGTCGGCGAGACCCGCCGAATAAATCCATAGGCAGACAATCCAGACGTTCCATCCTCATTCGCGACAAGCGTCGTCTGTGGTTCTTTTTCTGTCTCCAGGCGACTCAGCACGGTCTTGGTCAACCAAAGCACCCCGGCATTCGAGACCCCGAAGATGACGCCAGCCAAAATCGCCCCATAAAACCGCCAGCGATAGCCCTGAATATAGGGCCAGCTAAAGCGAAAAATTGAAATCAAACTATCCACAATACGAAGCTCCGATACTCAAGACAAACGCTTCCACGGGTCAAGACAAGTTCCTCTTCATCATCGGTTGAACACTTCAAACGCAATGCATAAGCAATGCGCCAAACGAACGCCGCAGTCTTATCGACGAACCATAAACATAGGAAAGCAGCGTCGTACCCGTTTTCTTTGTTTCAAATGAAGAATTCATCGTGCTAGGCTCTTGTTTTCTACTGAGAAACGTCTCAGAAGGCCCTTATGCGGTATTTTGCAACGATTCTGCACCAACGAAGCTGCTACATTACGACCCCACGGAACACAAACAGACGATAGCGCAGAACGAAGGTTGGTTGATCGGGAAGCAACCACCTCGAGGACGAGACCACTCAGGCGAATTAATGATGAGTCATTTCCACAACTGGCATTCAATTAGCTCTAGGCCTTTCAGGGTTATTTGACACCGTCATAAATCAAATTAATTCTTGATTGAAATGTCGGAAAATGGATAGAAAAGACGTCAATTAGATACTAAAGGCAAGATTGACCCGTTTTCAGAGGTTGAAACCGAGTCTAAGTTTGACCAAGAGTGCCCGTCTTAATGGCCCACCCAAAGGCTATGACAGATATTTTGATATGAGATCGCTTGTTCGCATAGAAAACAACCGTGTGGTTTACGAAAATCCCAGAGATTATTCTGGGGTGATCGATCTCGAAGACCTTTCCCACCGGACCAATTACCGGGTCTCCGAGTTAGCTCGCGTCCTTGGACTCTCAACGAGGCAGCTACAACGAGACTTCAACGATGGCCTCGGGGTAACCCCCAAATACTGGTTGAGGGAACAACGAATGCGGCACGTCTATGCCCTCGTTTGTGATGGATTCCGTCTCAAGCAGGTAGCCGCAATGACTGGATTTCGCAAATACGAAAACTTCGTCAATGAAGTCAAAGCCTTCTACGGCGTCGCCCCCCAAAAGCTCGCCGACTTCGAGAAGGCATAAAACTACGGATTTCCCGCGGATGGACCGACAAGCGCATAAAGCCGGCAGGTTCTGAGTCGGAACCTAACCCATTTGCGAAAACTCTTGCATGGCGAGCCCCCCGGTTTGGGCCTGAAACTAACGGCATGACGCCTTCGTCTTTCTTTCCCACAGAGATCCCGCTAGTCTTTCGCCGTTCATGATTCCCAACTTAACTAGTGCCCTCGGTGTGATCCTCATTCTAGGGATCGCATGGATTGCCTCCGAACGCCGCAACGCACTCCCGTGGAGAACCATCGCCAGCGGCCTAGCGGTCCAACTCCTACTCATCGGGCTCATTCTCAAGACAAGCTTCGGTCAGTCACTTTTCGGCATCGCGCAAAAGGGAGTCCTCAAGCTCAATCAAGTCGCCAACGAAGGAGCGCTCGTGATCTTTGGCCCCTTGGCCGATCCGAGCAAACTCAATGATGGCTTCGGACCAGGATCCGGCCCCATTTTTGCCGTCCTAATTTCTGCAACTATCATTGTCGTCGCCGCGTTGTCGTCCCTCCTTTACCATTGGGGAATCCTTCAAAAAGTCGTTGCCGGCATGGCGTTCGTCATGCAGCGCTTAATGAAGACCTCTGGAAGCGAAAGCCTCGCAGCGGCCGCCAATTGCTTTATTGGACAAACGGAAGCTCCCCTGGTGATTCAACCGTACATCGCATCGATGACCCGAAGCGAACTCCTCGCCCTCATGACCGGCGGGATGGCGACTATTGCGGGAGGCGTCCTTGCCGTCTATGCCGCCTTCGGTGCCGCCGTCGGACATCCGGAACTTGCCGGCCATCTCATGACGGCCTCCCTCATTAGCGCCCCCGGAGCCTTACTCATCGCAAAAATCCTCATTCCTGAAAATGCAGCAAGCGAAACACAGCACGGCGCAACATGGGATTTCGAGCGAGAGACATCGAATGCAATCGACGCACTCTGCCGCGGGGCCCAAGGAGGACTCAAGCTAGCCGTCAACGTGATGGCTATGATCCTGACCTTCGTCGCCATCGTCGCCCTGGTAAATCTCATGCTCCAGTGGCCCCAAACCCGATTCGGCGTGAGCGATCCGATCACACTTCAGACCATCTTTGGTTGGATAAACTTTCCGGTAGCCTGGATGATCGGCATTCCCACCGAACACTGCCATCTCGTCGGCCAGATCCTCGGTGAACGAATCGTCCTCAATGAGATGTTCGGCTACCTCACCCTCACCCAACAAGCTGAGCAACTTGACGAGCGTACCTTTGTCTTGGCTTCTTACGCCCTATGCGGTTTCGCCAATTTTGGAAGCATCGCAATCCAAATCGGGGGCATTGGCACCTTGGCTCCTCAACGGCGGGGTGAACTCGCCACCCTCGGATGGCGGGCGATGCTCGGCGGACTGCTTACCTGCTATCTAACAGCCGCCCTCGTTGGCATCGTCTTCTAGAATTCCCTTTTCCACTCACACGTTTCGCCCTAACGTTGCTCTCGCAGCGATGAACACACCTTTAAAAATCGTCCTCTACGTCGTCCTTAGCGTCGCAGCTATCACCTTCGGACAGTATTTCTTTAGAGACTATCAGCGAGCCAACGACGCCGCTGTCAAAGCAGATAGCGCAGGGGACCCCATGGATGTTGAAGTCCCGAGCTATGACCTCGGAGCGACAGAGTCAGATCCCCCCCCCCAGGAATCGCGACCAAGCAATCAACCGGGCTCCGAGTCAATGACAGAACCCTTGTCAGCCAACGGAGACGACACGTCAGCCAATCGAACAGGCGTCGCGATAGCCGAGGGTAATCCGGTCCGTGGATCTGATGCGTCCCTTCCCGCGCCTCGGCTTGGATTCTACGGCGGAGGATTTATGATCTCCTTGCTCTGCCTTGGGCTGCTCGCAGCGGTTGACATCACCCAATACCTTGGTCGGAGCGCGGTCGACGCACTCTACAATGACAACCTCGAGGGGATGACAGACGACGAGTATGAAACTGCCGAGGCGGAGTGGCAAAATGGCGACTACTTAGAGGCCATTCGCCTGATGCGAGAGTATTATGCAAAGAACCCCAAACAAGTTCATGCAGCCCTGAGGATTGCTGAAATCTACGAAAAGGATCTTAACAATCCCCTCGCGGCCGCCCTAGAGTACGAAGAGATTCTCAACCAGAAACTCCCCCGAGAACGCTGGGGATGGGCGGCAATCCACCTGGCAAATATTTATTCAGGCTCCCTCGAGAAACCCGATCAAGCGGTCGCTCTCCTTCGGCGGCTCGACGAGGAATATGGGGATACTCAAGCAGCGGAAAAAGCCCGCAAGCGTTTGGCAATGATTGACGGCACCGGCCCAGCTGGGTAATCCCCATCGGGAATCACGCTAGAAATAGTAGCGAAACCCGAAATTCACTTGAAATAGACCGGAGGAACTGTCGCTGGTACTGGCGTTTGAGCTGTAGGCTATTCCCGACTTTAGCTCAATGCTCTTCCTTGGCCAGAAAGCAATTTCTGCTTCACCGCCATAGCCGATAGTTGACTGTTCATCAATATAGTCCCCTCCTAAGGTCACTCGATATTTCCAAGCATCCGCAAGATTATCCGTGACGGTCGCATAAAGACCGTGCCGGTGAATGAGCGGACTCACAACATTGGTTGCCGCCTCAAGCCGGGCTGCCGGGGAGATCCCCGCTACCAGGAACGGATCCACAAAACTCAGATCACTGACATCCTCCCAGAAGCGCATCAAGATGCCGCGATATCCAATCCGAACTTCAGGCGACTGCGCAAATAGAACTTTCTCAATGCTCCAATTGACAAGATATCCGTACCCAATCGATTCTTCCTCAAGGAGGGACTGTCGAAACGACGGATCAAGTGACAAAAACCACTCATCCTCAAATTGATAATCGACCTCAACCCCAAGCCGATTCTGCCGTCCATCCGCAAGCTCAAATAAGAGACTGTCCGTCGCCCGCTCATTCCCCTTTGCCACCAAAGCAATCTTTCGCTGCGGAGTGAATGTTCGGATCAATCGTCCGCCATAGCTCACCCCATCCCCATACCCTCCGAGTGATAAATCGTACCCCCACCGGCTGCTATGCACCGACGCCAAGGTCAACTCAATCTGCTGACGCGCTTCCTTGGTCGCCCGGAACGTCTCTGACAAATCTAGTTGTATATCGTCTCGTTTGAAATCGACCAAGAGACGACGGGCACTCGAAAGTTGATGCTCGTATCCGACACTCCATCGATCCAACTGACCAAAATCGAGAAAGTTGATCGCATACTGAGAGTGAAGCTGAGGAAGATAGGTCCGGTAAATATCATCAAGAACGATTCGAACTTGATCACGCAGTTCATTCCCCAAGTCATGGTGCCGAAGTAGTTCTTGATAGGCCAACATCGCCCGATACCAATCACCGGCAAGCAGGGCCGACGAGGCAAGATCCGTGGTGTAAGGATATTTCTTTCGAGGAAATTGCTCTATTTTCAGGTCTCGAAAAATTCGATTCGCTTCCTGATACTGCCCTGCCAACCAATGAGCGGCTCCGAGAAAATAAAGTGCCTGATCGTCTCCGGGGTAGAATGAAACGAGACGGCGGCCCATGAGCAATGCCTTCTCGGGATTCTGCTGCTCGACATACATCGACGCTAAGACCAGTAAGGCGTTCTTATTCCCGGGGTCATCGGACAAGATGTCGACGGCCAAGCGCTCCGTTACTTTCGGCCGGTTTAATCGCCCGTAAAGATAGAGCAAATACCGACGTTCCGACACCCCTAGCTCTGTCTCTTATACACATCTCCGAGCCCACGAGACCTCTCTACATCTCGT
>OJGU01000458.1_pt1 | contig 24132 bp, 28 predicted proteins | sample 1594741 | NCBI WGS metagenome assembly OJGU01 (sample SAMN05416841, study PRJEB24817) | seawater metagenome | isolation source: Sea water | place: Canada:Atlantic | collected 2013-07
AACGGAAACTTGGTTGTTTGAGCGCGGAGATTTTATGGCACGCAATGAGAAAATGGACCTCGGTTTTCTCAGTGTGCTCACTTCGGGGAAAACCCCGCAGGCCTATTGGGAGACGGCGCGGCGTCAGCGGCTTCGTGATGATAGTACCCAACAACGACGTGCCTTGGCTGATTGGATGACGGACCTTGATCAAGGGGCCGGCGCTTTGCTGGCGCGAGTGATGGTCAATCGAGTTTGGCAACATCATTTCGGTGAAGGCTTGGTGCGGACGCCAAGTGATTTTGGAAGCCGAGGAGAGCGCCCAAGTCATCCGGCCTTGTTGGAATGGCTCGCCACGGAATTCGTGCAGAGTGGATGGAGTATCAAACGCCTGCATCGCCTAATTCTTAACAGTGCCACCTACCAACAGGCCTCCGACTATGACGAGGCAATGGCCGCCCGGGATCCGGAGAATCGCCTCCTTTGGCGGCAACATCCAGTCCGTCTCGAGGCGGAAATGTTGCGGGATGCGATGTTGCTCACCTCGGGGACCTTGAATCGGCAGTTGTATGGTCCCAGCTTTAAACCCCCGATTCAACATGAAGCTATCCAAGCCCGCAACGTGCGGAACCCCTATCCAAAGGATGCCAAGGATGCGCCTGAGACCCGCCGACGGACGATCTACATGTTCCACAAGCGGGTGGTGCAGTATCCGCTCATGCAGGCCTTTGATGCGCCGGACGCTCAGCAGAGTTGTGGGCGCCGCATGAATACGACCGTTGCCCCGCAGGCCCTGGCAATTTTGAATGATCCGTTCGTGCGTTTGCGCGCCAGTGATCTTGCGAAACGGATTCGAGATCTGGTGGGGGATAAGCGCGGAGCCCAGGTTAATTTGGCCTTTCTCCTGGCCTTAAGCCGCGAACCCGAGCATGAAGAACGACTTCATGCGATCCGTTTTATTGAGCAACAGGTTGAGGTGCGGCGGCAACGAGGGGAATCCAACGGAGAGCTCGTCGCGCTTACCGACTTCTGTCATTCGCTCTATGGCTTGAACGAATTCATTTATGTCGACTGATCGAGGCCCTGTTCCAGAAAAGAACTCATGAAGACAATGAACCAACATTGCGGCCGCTTTCAAGCGACCCACAATCGCCGGGATTTTCTGAAGAAAGCAGGCGCTGGTTTTGGTATGACTGCCTTGGCGGATTTGATGTCCCGCAATCAACTCCTGGCATCTGAATCGATCCCGGATCCGTTGAATCCCATGGCGCCACGAGCGGGGCATTATCCCGCCAAAGCGAAGGCGGTTGTCTGGCTCTTCATGGAAGGGGCGCCGAGTGCGGTGGATATGTTTGATCCGAAGCCCGAGCTGACACGTCGAGACGGGCAAACGATGGAGATTGATGTGTTCAACGGCAATCCTGGGCCCTTGATGAAATCGCCCTTCCAGTTTCAACGCCATGGACAGACCGGTTCCTGGGTTTGTGAGCACTATCCCAACGTGGCGAAACACGTTGACGACTTTGCCTTTATTAACTCGTTCTATAGCGAATCGAACGATCATGTCCCAGCCCTCTACCAGATCAATACGGGGATCCCGCGACCCGGGTTTCCGAGTGCTGGCTCATGGATCAACTACGGACTCGGTTCTGAGAATAGCAATCTGCCGGGCTACGTCGTTCTCGGAAACAATCGAGGAGTCAAGGGAGGGAATCTCAATTGGAGCTCAGCCTTTCTCCCCACGACCTATCAAGGAACGCTCTTTCGCCCCGAGGGTGCGCCGGTCATCAATCTGACCCGGTCGAACGAAATCACTCAGCAAGATCAGCGCGCACAGCTAGACCTCATGGCCAAGCTGAATCACCGGCACATGGTATCTCGACCGGGGGAACAAGAGCTGCTGGGACGAATTCAAAGTTTTGAACTCGCCTATCGCATGCAAATGGAAGCGACCGACCTAGTTGATCTTGAACAAGAGACGACTGAGACGCGAGAGATGTACGGCGTTGATGATAAGGTCACGCGTTCCTACGGTCGAAAATGCCTTATGGCCCGTCGCTTGATCGAGCGAGGCGTCCGCTTTGTTCAAGTGTATAGCGATGGGGAATGGGACGCGCATAGTAATTTGAAAGGAAACCACACCGGCCATTGTCGAGCGACTGATAAACCGATCCACGCGCTACTCACGGATCTGAAACGTACCGGGCTCATTGACGATACGCTCGTGATCTGGGGGGGCGAGTTTGGTCGCATGCCCGTGTCGCAAGGCAATGGGGGGCGCGATCACAATCCTCAAGGATTTGGCATGTTCATGACTGGCGCAGGGATTCGGCCCGGGACGCGGTACGGTGAATTGGATGAGATCGGCTATCGCTCTGTTGTCGACCGAGTATCGGTGCATGATCTACATGCCACCATGCTTCATCTCCTCGGTGTGGATCACGAGCGGCTCACCTACTTTCACAATGGGCGCCGCTATCGCTTGACCGATGTTGCCGGAGAAATCATTCGGCCCATCTTGGCTTAAACCGTCACACCTGGGCCGCTGAAACTAAAAGGCCGTCGCTTCGCTGCCTCGCTGACGTCTTAGCATGCTTGGGGAGCGACTTGCCGTGAATCATTCCATCTTGGCCCAAGACGATTCGTCTTTCCTGCGCCGAATACTTTGTGTCGTCGCTCGAATCGCACTTTGTGAACTGGCGTTGGGAAGGCAATTGGAGTCGCTTTCGCGGGGATTGGTTGCGATTGAGACGGAGGATCAGAAGGTGTTTCTGAGTTGGCGATTGTTGGGCTCGGAGCCGCTGACGACACCGTTCAATCTCTTTCGTTCTATGGGCGGACGAGACTAGGAACGCCTGAACCAAGAGGCCAATCTCAGGTGCAATGAATTGGATTGATGCAAGAGTAGGGGGCAAAGAAGGGCGCCACTATCAGATTCAAGGGGTTGGAGGGGCGTCAGCGTCCCTGGATTCGGGAGCAGTTTCTGATCTGGATGGGGACGGGCGAGCCGAGTTAGTGTGAAAAACAGCGGATGGCACTATCGGTGGGCAAGTAATAGGGATTAGCGATCGGAACAAAGACTGGCGAAATCTTAAAAAGGGCTCGGTCCTCGAAGGACGGATTTTGGAAGGGCTTGAGTATTTGACTCTCTTTGATGGCATGACGGACGCTGCCTTGATCACGGCAGACTATGTTCCGGGGAGAGATCCTATAGACGACTGGGCTGGGCGCGGCGGCTCTCGAGAGACTTACACTTTAATTCGGAATTTCCTGTCTTTTCAGTGAATCGAGGGGTTTTTTCCCGGTGTGAACGACAGATTGGATTGAGTCGAGTAGAGCTAACGGAGAATCGAATGAGTTCCGTTTTACCGTGGATTTCTTTTCACCATTTCCTCAGATATAACCTGATAAACTAGTAAAATGTATTAAATGTCTTTATTATATTGATGGTTTGAGCGTGTCTACGGGTTAAGGTTTGTTAGAAAAACTGAAAAACTAGTTTTACGGTAGTAATAAGAACCCTTAGATTCGGAGCACGTGAACATTAGCATTCGACCAGAGACTGGGGTACCCATCTACGTGCAGCTAAGTCAGGGAATTCGTACGTTGATCCAGTGTGGGGGGCTCGAAGTTGGTTCCCGGCTTCCTACGATTCAGTCACTCGCTGCAGAGCTCAAGATCAATCACAATACAGTCGCCCGAGTTTATCGAGATCTGGAATCGAAAGGATTCTTAGCGACCAAACGAGGTGTGGGGACCTCGGTTGCCCCGACAGCGAACGGTGGGGATCGTCGTCTTGAACGACTTGAAGAAGCCGTGACTGAATTGGTGGCACTCTGTCAGCAACTCTCCATCGATGAGGGCCGCTTGCTCGACATGGTTGCAGCGGCCGTTGAAGAAACAGCTGGAAAGAATTCCGAAGGGGAAGCCGTTGCCCCTTTTGAGGTAGGCTTCGTGGACTAGTTTGGCGCCGAACGCGACAACCCTGAATAACTATGGCCGATTTGCCCGCCACAATCTGCCGGCCGAGGCAAGTGACGGTATTCTCTTTGAAGGCCCTGGGGCATGCGGATTGAGGCGAATGAGGTTCTTTGGGACGTGCCGGAAGACGCGGAAGGAACGGGAGTGCTGCTCTGTGCAGAACTTGCGGATGGAACCTTGGTTGAACACGACTATTTCTTGCACGTGGAAACGGCCCAGAATCGAATTCCTCGTCCCGTCGAAATCTTTGAGGTGACGCCGACGGACGAGGGGATCGCATTGAATTGGGCAGGGGATGGACCCTTGTTCCAGGTCCAACGCAAGGTGTCCCTCGAGGACGAAGCATGGACGAAGCATGGACGAATCTTGGAACACCAACAAGCAACGGGTTCTTTGAGGACTTCGTCGATGCCGATCCTCCTGAACGCGGGGGATTCTACCGAGTGTTGGTCGTTGGCGATCCGACTCCTTAGACTGTCGAGAGTCGATCCTTGATTGCGTTGTTGGCCTTGGAGCGTTGCTCTAAGGCCGTCGTTTTTAAGGGGCTCGTTCCTGGCGTTTTCAAGTCAGGGAGCCAATACTGGGGGAACGTCACCACGAATCCCCAAGAACGGCATCCATAGTTTGCCAAGCGGCAGTCACCGTGATCTGTTCTCTGCGTTCGTTTTTTTCTTTTTTTGCCAATGGTGGACTGCAGCGAGGGCAATGCCAAATGACACGCCGAACAATAGGGCATGATCCAGTCTTGGTTCCCCCTTCCTGATTTGGTTCACGACGGCCGTGCTAATCGATACAACGACTGCATTAATGGAACCATATAAGATCGTATTACGCATTTTTGAATGTCCTTTCTATATTTATCTGGGGCTTCCGTTGATCAGCAGAACCATGAGCTCCGATGCGCGCGGAGGTCGTGCCAGAAGCGGCTTGTTCGACGACTCATTCAAAGCAACTCTCGAAACTGCTGAGGTGAGAGATCCGCGTCTTCACAATGCCACCATCGTGTAAGTGTTAATGGTCCGATGTTTTGGAATCGGCAAGAGACGTCCGTTATTTGACATGACTGTGTGCTTACCTTCCCTGACAATTCGGTAACCCAGTTTCTTTAGAATCCGCATGACTGACACCGGGAATCTTCGGCATGCCTAGACAGTAGCTGAAACGGACCTTACTTCTTTACATTCGAGATACTTCTGAATGGCGATGCGTATATTCTCTAGTGCCTTTGATTCTGTCGATCCTTGCGACCAACACTGAGGAAGGGCAGGGAAACCAACTGCGTAGCCTTCCTCAGACTTCTTTAGAGCCACTGGGTACTCCAGACTCATACAGTGAGGGTCTCCTTTCTTGCTTTGCAAGTCAAGCAGTCGAACGGCTAGCTACGGCGCGTTGCCATCTTCGCATTGGTAGCCCAATTTTAAGCGCCACCAACATGCTCTCTCCACCAGTCCCGCAATCCGGGATTGATGCGCTGCCAGCCAACCCCATGATAGTCTGGGCGGGACATAGCATGGTAAATGAGAAAAATGGAGAGCGCCAATGAACCCCCTATTGTGAAAATCCATCCCGGGGCTTGCACGTAGATCGTGCTACCCGAGAGCAAGACAAACGTACTAGCCCAAATTAATTCTGGTCGACGTGGAATCCTGAATACGTTGCAGAACAGGAAAAAATGGAGAATAACAAATCCGATCACAAATGCCGCGACTGGCATCTGGACCCTCAGCAAACCCGCGCAGAGACTCCCAAGCGCAAGGACAGCAGTATCCCTGATCGAGATGCGAAAGCCGGGGCGAAACACAGGACGACTCATAGTGATGGGGGGCTACGTTCAAAATGAGGCGCGGCTGACCGGGAAAGCGCGCTCGACCCAGGATAGGGGGTGGTGCTGCGGTAAATCATTCAAACTTGATGTGTTGCTTCCGTTATTCTCCATGCGCATGTTCGGTGCTTCATTTCGGACCGGCTTTGTCGTTGAGAGTGATGTCGAAAAACGAATCGCTTCCAATGACGTCTATTCTAAGATTCTGAGAAGGACAATCGAAAACGAGATGGGTTGCGTTCTGTTCAAGATGTTGTCGCCCTCCAATAAACATTGATCGAATCGAAATCTCGGCATCTGTCGGATTCTGGCTCCATCGACATTCACCGAACGCTGAAATCTCCGGAAGGCTCGGAGCACAAAGAAGCGAGTCCCCGACTCTGTGAATACGTGTGTCGAATTCCCAGCAATCTTGCTCCAGTCGAATCCTCAGAACTCCGTTCTGCGCCTCCACATCGGATCGCCGGAATCGGGCGTTGCGGAGGTGTGAAGAGAGGGAAATAATCGCATGCTGGTAGTTCACATCTCTTCACGTGCGAAAGTTCAGCCGCTCGAATGCTTGCTTAGCGAAGGGTGTCGTGAAATTGAAGGAACGAGGAGAGTGGTTGTCACGCCGAACCGAATCGAGCTAGGGCTCAATTACAAACCAGTCGCCACCGGCGTGCCCCATTTCTTCTTCTGGCTGGAGTAAGAGGAATTTTCTTTCTCAATTCGCGCGGTAGCGGCATTCGTTTGTTTGCCAGGGGCTCGGCTTGCTTTCGTAGTCGTCAAACGACGATTTGCCTTGGGCAATTCTGGTTGAGGTTTAGGCGAATAAAACGAGTAAGTTCTATCGGTCTCTTTAGGTGCACTTTCGCGGCGACCTGCCGCCTTGGTGGGGCCGGAACAAGGTTCCTAAGAGTCTCTCGGGGAGTTGCGGATTTGTGTGGTTTACAAACGGAGTATGAAAAGAATCGGTGTGCTGACGAGTGGTGGAGATGCTCCGGGTATGAACGCCGCCATTAGGAGTGTCGTTCGCGTGGCATCAGCCGAAGGCTGTAGCGTGTTCGGCATCCGGCGGGGTTACAGAGGTCTGCTGGATGGTGAAATCACCCCGCTGGGCCCTCGGGATGTTTCCAATGTCATTCAACGAGGTGGAACAATTCTTAAGACCGCCCGATCAGCTGAGTTCAAGACCCACGAGGGGCTTTCGAGAGCGGTTGTAGCGCTTGAACGGAGTGAACTAGACGGACTTATCGTTATCGGCGGAGATGGCACGTTTCGCGGCGCCTCCGCTTTGGTCGAGAGCTGGGGTGGCGCTGTTGTGGGAATTCCGGGAACGATTGACAACGATCTTTACGGAACCGACTACACTCTTGGTTTCGATACCGCAGTCAATACGGCACTCGATGCCATAGACAAGATTCGGGACACTGCCGAGTCCCATGAACGCGTTTTCTTAGTCGAGGTAATGGGGCATCGTAGCGGCTGGCTGGCGCAACATGCGGGTATCGGTGCTGGAGCAGAGGAAATCATCATTCCGGAGGAAACCTTGGATCCTGGCAAGATCGCCCAGCGGTTGACTGCCGGTTTGGAGCGCGGAAAAACCAGCATGATTCTTGTTGTTGCCGAGGGGGATGCAACCGGAGGTGCCTACCATGTCGCAGAGCAATTGAGCCCCTATTTGAATCGTGATTGCCGCGTTACCATCCTAGGGCACCTGCAGCGTGGTGGATCGCCGAGTGCCTTTGATCGGTTCTTAGGAACAAAACTTGGCGGTAGTGCCGTGGCCGAAATACTCAACGGGAAAACCGGAATCATGGTAGGGGAGGTCGGGAGCCGTCCTACTGCCACGCCGTTGCGGGATAGCTGGACGCTCAAAAAAGAGATGGATGTTGGACTGCGAGGGCTTCACGATAGGTTAGCCCTGTAGAGAGCGGCTTGGACGTGTTTTGAATCCTTCCAGCTTACAAAGCTCTACAGCTCCTCCTGGCTCAGTGTTTTCTCCTGCTCCAAGATTGCTAGTGTGGTCTCGATGACGGTGTCAGGAATAAGCGAGATGCTGTCGATGCCAGCTTCAACGAGGAATTGAGCGAAATCTGGGTAGTCACTAGGGGCTTGACCGCAGATTCCAATTTTGCAACCCGCCGCTTTTGCCGTTGTGATGACCTGTCGAATGGATCGTTTTACGGCTTGATTTCGTTCGTCGAAGATGTGGGCAATGATTTCTGAGTCTCGATCCACACCGAGTGTGAGTTGAGTCAGGTCGTTGGACCCGATGGAGAATCCATCAAAGATCTCGGCGAATTCTTTTGCCAGAATCACGTTCGATGGCACTTCGCACATGACGTAGACTTCGAGTCCATTCTTCCCTTGTTGGAGTCCATTCTTTTTCATCTCCTGCAAGACGTTGAGTCCTTCTTGGACTGTCCGGCAGAATGGGACCATGACCTTGAGGTTACACAGTCCCATGGACTCGCGAACGCGGCGAATGGCTTCGCATTCCAGTGCAAAGCCTTCCTGATATCGGGGATCGTAGTAGCGAGATGCCCCGCGGAAGCCGATCATGGGGTTCTCTTCTTGAGGCTCAAACTGTTCACCGCCCAGGAGGTTTGCGTATTCGTTGGACTTGAAGTCGCTGAGTCGAAGAATCACATCTTTAGGGTAGAACGCAGCCGCGATCATTGAGATGCCTTGTGCTAGTTGATCGACAAAGTAATCCGTCTTATTGGTGTATTGAGCCGTGATGCGCCGAATTTCGGCTGCGTCTGGGGTTGGATTGAGCTTGGAAAAATGGACAAGGGCAAGCGGATGAATCTTGATGTAATTGTTGATGATGAACTCCATTCTTGCCAGGCCAACGCCGTCGTTGGGAATAAACGAGAGGGCGAGAGCTTTCTCGGGGTTCGCCACATTCATCATGATGCTTGTACGAGGACGTGCCATGCCCTGGATGTCCTGTGTGGTTCGCTCGAATTGGAGTTTTCCTTCGTAGATAAAACCAGTCTCACCTTCCGCACAACTCACCGTAACGAGGCTGCCGGTCTTCAGCTTCTGCGTGGCGTCGTTGCATCCGACAATGGCAGGAACGCCAAGCTCTCGACTGACGATTGCAGCGTGACAGGTTCTTCCGCCTCGATCGGTTACGATTCCTCCCGCAATCTTCATGATGGGTTCCCAATCGGGATCAGTGTTGTCAGCCACGAGGATTTCTCCGGCTTGAAACTCATCTGCTTGATGTACGTTCTCGATTCGGCGGACGGTCCCGGCAACGATCTTGTCTCCGACGCTACGTCCTTCCACCAGGACCTTGCCTTTCTCTTTGAGAGAGAACTGATCGAAGGTGTGGACGTTCTTTCTTGATTGTACGGTCTCGGGACGGGCCTGAACGATAAAGAGCTCGCCCGTCCGACCATCCTTAGCCCATTCAATATCCATGGGCGTTGATTCGTTCCTCCTCTTGGAATAGTGGCTCTCGATCATGGTTGCCCATTTAGCGAGCGTGAGAATGTCCTCATCGGGTAGGGCATAAGTTGCTCGTTCGGACTCTGGAACTTTAACGTTCTTGATGCCGCGTCCTTCGGACGTGTCGTAGATCATCCTGAGCTCTTTAGTGCCCACCGTTTTCTTAAGGATGGGCCGCTTGTCGTCTTCAAGTGTGGGCTTGAAGACACAGTATTCGTCGGGATTGACGGCTCCTTGGACAATGTTCTCACCGAGACCGTAGGCGGCATTGATGAGCACCACATCTCGAAACCCAGTTTCAGTATCTATTGAAAACATGACGCCGGAGGCGGACAGATCGGATCGCACCATCGTCTGGACCCCAATGGAGAGGGCGATATCGAGATCGTTATATCCTTGGTCAGATCGGTAGGAGATGGCGCGATCGGTGTACAAGGAAGCAAAACACCGTTTGCAGGCGTCGAGCAGCCCGTAAGAACCCCGCACATTGAGATAGGTTTCTTGTTGGCCAGCGAAGCTCGCATCGGGGCGATCTTCAGCTGTCGCGCTGCTTCGAACGGCAACATCAACGGTGCCCGTTTCTTGGGTGGAGAGTTCTGCGTAGGCTTTTACAATAGCTGCCTCCAAATCATTCGGCATATTTGCCGAGAGGATGGCTCGGCGAATCTGGCTTCCATGCTGTCTCAGATTGTCGAGGTCGGATGTATCAAGGGAGCCGAGCAATTCTGGAATGTGTTGATCAAGTCCAGCGTTCTTCAGGAAATAGCGATACGCATCGGCCGTGATGGCAAATCCGTTGGGGACATTGATTCCGAGGGGTTGAAGACTGCTGTAAAGTTCGCCGAGTGAGGCGTTCTTTCCTCCTACGATGGGCACTTCGTCGATATCGAGATTCTCGAACCACTTTATCCACTGACCGTTGGGACTCGGCGGCGTTTCTTGAGAGGGCAAGTTTGAGGGAGAACTCATTAGATTTCTGGTTTCGATTTGTGCTTGCGTGCGCGCGATCAGGCAGACGGAGGCAACGGACCCGCCTTATGAGAGCGATTCACAGCTCGACCTTGCTCTCACTATCTAAGTTAGCAGTGAAGTTTCTCATTGGCTTCACTGTGATTGCTCACGAGTAGCGCAATATTGCTGAAGACGGCCGCTACGGCTCTCGGGCGAAGAACGGGGATGGGGGCGTCGGCTGGAAAGACTCTAGGCTGCTGTTCTGTATTGCTCTCATGAGGGTTTGCCTCTTCGATCCTGGGGAACTAATCTTGGCGTTTCTGAATGATGGAATTCCTTGATTCATACCGAGATAGAGAAGCGTCATTGCGGTTCGCTGAAGAGATCAAGCGAGTTGTGACACGGCCGTGGACCTTGATGGAGGTTTGCGGGGGGCAGACGCATTCGATCGTTCGGTACGGTCTTCACGCTCTTCTTCCTCAGGAAATCACACTCGTTCACGGGCCCGGCTGCCCAGTCTGCGTGACCCCGATTGAGATGATTGATAAAGGGATTGCACTGGCTCGTTTGCCTGGTGTCACCCTTTGCACCTTCGGTGACATGCTGCGGGTTCCGGGTTCGAGTGGCGACTTGTTCCGTGCTAAGTCCGAGGGGGCGGACGTGCGCATCGTCTATTCTCCCTTAGACAGCTTAAAAATAGCGCGTGAGAATCCAAATCGAGCGGTTGTTTTCTTTGCCATCGGCTTCGAAACAACCGCTCCTGCCAATGCCATGGCGGTTTATCAAGCCAATCAGGAGAAATTGAGGAACTACAGTGTCCTCTGTTCCCAAGTGTTGGTGCCGCCAGCTATGAACGCTGTTCTGAGCGCGCAACGGAACCGAATCCAAGGGTTTTTGGCGGCTGGCCATGTTTGTACTGTGATGGGGTATGAAGAGTATGAACGGATTGCGAGAGACTATCGGGTTCCGATCGTCGTCACGGGATTTGAGCCGGTCGATATCCTGCAAGGTATTCTGCTCTGTGTGCAGCAGCTTGAGACAGGGCGAGCCGTGGTTGAGAATCCTTATAGTCGATCGGTCAAACGTGAGGGCAATCGCGTGGCTCAGGACATGGTTCAGCGGGTCTTTCAAATTTGTGATCGGAACTGGCGAGGAATGGGAGACATTGCCGATAGTGGACTCTCACTGAGGGAAACCTATCGCGAGTATGACGCCAGTAGTCGGTATAACGTGGAGGTAGCGACTCACGACTCCGAGGATGGGTGTATCAGCGGGCTCGTTCTCCAGGGCTTAAAAAAGCCTAAAGAGTGTTGCCATTTCGGGAAGCGGTGCACCCCGGAACATCCGCTTGGCGCGACAATGGTTTCCAGTGAAGGAGCCTGCGCTGCCTACTATCGATATGATTCCTCCTCGCCAATTGGGGGGCGCTGAGAGGCAAGTTTAGTCTATCCACTGCACTGCCAATGGAACACAATGAGAAAGTGTTATGGAGCTGAGTTGTCCACTTCCGGAGACGATGCCTGAGTCTATTCAGTTGGGGCATGGCAGTGGTGGCATGATGACTCACCAGTTGCTGGAGGGGGTGGTGTTTCCTGCCTTCGGGAATTCTTTGCTGGCCACGCGGCATGATGGGGCTGTCATGCGTGTTGGGAATAGTAGAGTTGCTTTTACCACTGACTCGTACGTTGTGAATCCGCGGTTTTTCCCGGGGGGCAATATTGGTTCGCTGGCCGTATTTGGTACGGTGAATGATTTGGCGATGTGCGGTGCGCGCCCATCGCATCTGAGTGTGGGGCTGATTGCTGAGGAAGGACTAGCCATAGCGGAACTCACAAGGGTAGTCCGGTCGATGCAAGAGGCTGCCGAAGCGGCCTCCGTCACGATTGTCACTGGCGATACCAAGGTGGTGGACCGCGGCCATGGAGATGGCCTCTACATCAACACTTCTGGAGTTGGAATCTGTGAGCATAGTCTCCATATCGCGCCATCCTCTGTCCGTTCGGGCGATGTTGTCTTATTGAGTGGTGATATTGGTCGGCATGGGATCGCAGTCCTCGCCCGACGTGAAGGGTTGGAGTTTGAAGGGGCGATTGAGAGTGACTGCACGAGTTTGCATCGGAGTACCTTATCCCTGGTTGATTCAGGCGTTGACGTTCATTGTTTGCGGGATCTAACGAGGGGCGGCCTAGCCACAGCCCTGAAGGATATTGCCGATGGATCTGGCTTGGGCGTCGATGTTGTTGAGCATCAGATCCCTCTAAGCCAAGAGGTGCATGGTGCGTGTGAGCTGCTGGGGTTGGATCCTCTCTATGTGGCTTGCGAAGGGCGATACATCGCGATTGTTCCTGCGGAACAGGCTGACAAGGCACTGGAGATTTTGCGCGCTTGTCCGGAATCCCAGGGTGCTGTTCAAGTTGGAGTGATCGGAGAATCGACTGGTGTACGCTTAGAATCAGTGCTGGGAACGAAGCGCGTTGTGGACCGTCTTCCAGGTGAACAACTCCCCCGTATTTGTTGATGCACGACGCCGATTCCATTGTTGTCGAGCGACAAGACTTTGCTGGCTTGTTTGAAATTCTGAGGTCCTTGGGCTACGCCGTCGTTGGTCCGACGGTGAAAGATCAAGCAATCGTCTACGACCAACTTAGCCAGGTTGATGATCTGCCGATTGGTTGGACGGATGAACAAGAGGCCGGTCACTACCGATTGCGACGAAGGAACGATGCGGCTTTGTTTGGCTATGCCGTGGGGCCACACTCTTGGAAGAAGTTCCTACATCCACCAAGGCTGCGCCTTTTTCAAGCGGAGCGGTCCGAGGATGGCGCCATGGTGTTCAAACAGGAGCCCGTAGAAGCACCGAAGTATGCGTTCCTAGGCGTTCGTTCTTGTGAGGCGCATGCGATCGCGATCCAAGATCGGGTCTTCCTGGAGGGAGCGGTGGCGGATCCGACCTATCGCGAAAGGCGGATTGGCGCACTTCTGATTGCCGTGAACTGTGGCTTCCCCAGTTCGACGTGCTTCTGTCACTCCATGAAAACGGGGCCCGGCATCTCGCAGAACACGAAGGTTGATATTGAATTGACTGAGTTGCTTGATGACGAAGGGCACCGATTTGTCTTTCAGGCAAGAAGCCAGAAGGGGCAAACAATTGTCGATCGTCTCCCGGCGCGAAGGACGACTCGTGGAGATCTTGATGCTGCCGAGGCTCTGGTTGCTGAGGCAACGGAAACTATGACCCGGGAATTGAATGCGGAGGGAGTGAGAGATCTCCTCTATGCGAATCTAGAGCATCCCCGCTGGGATGAGGTCGCCGACCGGTGCCTTACTTGCGCAAACTGCACGATGGTGTGCCCCACCTGCTTTTGCACGACGGTCGAAGATGTCACGGATATTACGGGAGATCATGCGGAGCGGTGGCGGCGTTGGGACTCGTGCTTTACTCTCGACTTCAGTCATATGCCCGGGGGCAGTTCAAGGCAGACTTCCAAGTCGCGATATCGTCAATGGCTGACCCACAAGCTTGCGACCTGGCACGATCAGTTTGGCACTTCGGGTTGCGTGGGCTGTGGCCGGTGTATCAGCTGGTGCCCTGTGGGTATTGATCTTACGGAGGAGATTCAAGTGATGGGGCAATCAACCCAAGGAGTGCCGTCGTCATGACCCATTCCCGTTATCCTGAGCTTTCGGAGCATGCCTTCTTCGCCGGATTGGACAACGCGGCGGTCGCGGCCATTCAGAGTTGTGCCCGAGATTGCCACTACGCTACCGGTAATTGGATCGCTCGGCAGGGTGCCCCGGCGGATGATTTATACTTTATACAGGATGGGAGGGTGGCTGTGGTGTTTCCGGCGCCTCAGCGCGAACTCACCATTCAAACGCTGAGTGCCGGTGATATTGTCGGATGGTCTTGGCTCATGCCGCCGCACGAATGGCAGTTCGATATCAAGGCGGTCAAGGACTGCTCGATGATGGGGATCGACGGTCGAAGTTTGCGAGCCAAGTGCGAGCAGGATCATCACTTGGGCTATGCACTTATGAAGCGTCTTTCGCGGGTAATGGTGGACCGCTTGCAAGCAACGAGATTGCAACTCATGGATGTTTATGAAAATCGGAAGTGATCTTAGGCCTTCCTCGATTCAGCCGGATCCAATGTGTCCCGATGTCCATCATGTGATGTCGATATCTCAAGAGACGAGTGATATCTATACTCTGAAGCTGCAACCGACGGAGAGGCGTGAAGCGGTTCGGTTTGCGCCCGGACAATTCAACATGCTTTACGCCTTTGGGGTGGGGGAATGCGCGATCTCAATCAGTGGGGATCCGACGGTGAACAATGTGACCGAGCATACCATTCGACGTGTCGGCCTCGTAACCGGAACCCTCGGATCTGTTCGAGCCGGGGATTCCATTGGTGTTCGGGGGCCCTTCGGAACGCCTTGGCCGATGGATCAGGCTCGGGGACGAGACGTGTTGTTGATTGCGGGGGGGATTGGCATGGCGCCGCTTCGGCCGGTGATTATGGATGTGTTGGCGAACCGAGAGAATTACAAGGAGCTTACGATTCTTTCCGGATCTCGAGATCCGGAGGGAATTCTGTTTGCTGATGAGTTGTTGACTTGGAAGAAACAACCGGGCGTGGACTCAAAGGTGACTGTGGATCATGCGGATAGTCGTTGGAATGGGAATGTTGGTGTGGTGACGACCTTGGTGAACCGAACGGTGAAGGATCCAAAGGACACGATCGCTTTTGTTTGCGGGCCCGAGATCATGATGCGCTATGCTGTTACCGAACTTCAGAAGAACGGTCTAGGGAAGGATCAGATCTACCTTAGTCTGGAACGAAATATGAAGTGTGCTATTGGGCTTTGTGGGCATTGCCAATTCGGCTCGGAATTTATCTGTCGAGACGGCCCTGTGTTTCGCTATGACCGAATCGAGTTTTGGCTGAATCAGAGGGAATTATGAGTGAAACGGGTCAGTCTAAGCCAAAGCTTGCCGTCTGGAAATTTGCTTCTTGCGATGGCTGTCAGTTGAGCTTGCTCGACTGTGAAGACGAGTTTTTAGCCGTTTCCGAGGTGATTGAAATCGCTCATTTTTCAGAAGCGACGCGGCGTTCGGTCCCCGGTCCCTATGATCTTTCCTTAGTTGAGGGCTCCATTACAACACCCGCGGATGCTGAGCGCATCCAGCGGGTGCGAGCGGAGTCTCGCTATCTAGTAACCATTGGTGCCTGCGCGACTTCGGGGGGCATTCAAGCATTGCGAAACTCTCGTGATGTCGGGGAGATGGCCTCAGTCGTCTACGCGTCGCCTGAATACCTGGATGTCTTAGAGACATCGACACCGATTGCTAGTCATGTGTCGGTTGATTTCGAATTGCGTGGGTGCCCCGTGAATAAACACCAATTACTTGAAGTGATTCTCGCTTTTCTCCATCGACGTAAACCGAATATTGCAACCCATAGCGTTTGTTTAGAATGTAAGGCGCGGGATTCTGTTTGTGTGATGACTGCCAAAGGGATTCCTTGCCTGGGGCCTGTGACTCAAGCGGGGTGTGGCGCCATTTGTCCAGCTTACAATCGCGGTTGCTATGGATGTTTTGGCCCGATGGAAAGTCCGAACTGTGCTGCTCTGTCGGCGCAGTGGAAAGCAATGGGTGTTTCGGATGTCGATATCGTCCGGGCCTATCGTTCCTTCAATGGATATGCGGAAGCCTTCAGAGTGGAAAGTGAGCGCCATGAATCAATCTGATGGATTAAGCAATCGCTCGAAAAAGACGCGGACGATCAAGGTGGATTATCTGGCTCGCGTTGAGGGAGAGGGGGCATTGCATTTAGAGATAGAGAAGGGCGAAGTCAAGGATGTGAAGCTGAAGATCTTTGAACCGCCACGATTCTTTGAGGCGTTCTTGAGGGGGCGATCGTTTCGTGAAGCTCCCGATGTGACTGCGCGGATTTGTGGCATCTGCCCCGTTGCCTACCAGATGAGTTCCTGTCATGCGATGGAGAGTGCGGCCGCTGTGCGTCTCCCAACACCTCTGCGAGAATTGCGTCGCCTCCTATACTGTGGAGAGTGGATTGAGAGTCACGCTTTGCACATCTTCATGCTCCACGCTCCCGACTTTCTGGGATACCCTAGTGCGATTGAGATGGCCAAAGAACATCGGGATAAGGTGGAAATGGGACTGCGGCTCAAAAAGATCGGAAACGATATTGGGATCTTGCTGGGCGGACGTGAGATTCATCCCGTGAATGTCAAGCTGGGCGGATTCTATAAAGTGCCAAATGCTCGCGATTTCACCCAGTTGCGGACGGATTTGTTGTGGGGCATCGATGCCGCTGAGAAGACGGTTGAATGGGTAAGTCAGTTCTCGTTCCCCGACTTTGACCAGGACTACGAGTTTGTGAGTCTACGCCATCCCGAGGAGTATCCGATGTGTGAAGGAAGGATCTATTCGAACCGTGGGCTCGATATCGAAGTGCGGGAGTACGAAGAGTGGTTTGAAGAGGAGCATGTGGCACACACCAATGCCCTGCATTCTGTGATAAGGGGGCGGGGTCCGTACTTTGTGGGACCAATGGCTCGGTTTAATCACAACTTCGATCAACTCACGGAACGATCGCGTCAGGCGGCTCGGAACGCGGGATTGGACGGAAGGTGTGCCAATCCGTTTAAGAGTATCATTGTCCGAAGCCTTGAGCTGCTCTATTCCTTTGAAGAAGCCCTGCGCGTCATTGACTCCTATTCGCCTCCCTCTGTTCCTGCGGTTGAGGTGAATTCGGGAGGGCATACTGGGTATGGATGTACGGAGGCTCCCCGTGGCTTGTTGTATCACCGCTATGAGGTGAATGAGGATGGGGCCATTACCCAGGCTAAGATCGTGCCTCCCACTTCCCAGAACCAGAAGATCATCGAGCGAGATCTCGCTCGGCTGATCCCTCAATTCATCGAGCAGTCTGATGAGCAGCTCCAGTGGAAATGCGAGCAGGCGATTCGGAATTATGATCCTTGTATTTCCTGCGCAACTCACTTTTTGAAGGTCAAGCGGATTGAGCGATGAAGACGCTAGTGATTGGGGTGGGGAATGAGTTCAGAGGCGATGATGGCGTGGGACGACAGGTCGTGAGAGAATTACGGAAGCGCCAGCCCGCGAACGTATCGATTCTTGAATCGAGTGGTGAGAGCTTTTCGTTGATTGAGATGTGGACAGGCGTTGAGAAGGTGATACTGGTGGATGCCCTTCAGTCAGGGGCTGAACCTGGGACCATACGACGTTTTGATCTAGGGGATCAGGCGATGCCGGCAGAAGTTCTCGGGCAATGTTCGACCCATGGATCCAGTGTTCCGGAGGCGATTGAATTGGCTCGTTACTTGCATCGATTGCCTCCCGAGGTCATTCTCTATGGAATTGAAGCGCTTCATTTCGAGCATGGATGTTCTCTTTCCAGCTTCGCTCGTTCGGCAGTTGCCGTGGCGCTCGATCGGATTCTTACTGAGATTCTCGAAGAGAAGCAGGCTTCGAATGTTCCCGAATCAAAGGCAGTCCGCTTGGATCCAACAGAGTCTCTCGGCAACGAAGGTTCCTCATCGGAATCCGTGGAGTAGATTTTACAGATATAGTTTTGTGAGAATGTGAAGTCTCATTAGGAATGGTTGGTGTAGGCCGTTCCATTTCGCGAGTAAGGACTGTTTTAACTACAGATTTTACGGATGGGCACGGATCCGGGGCTTCGACAGTCCGGCGTCGTTTCTATCCGTGCCCATCCGTAAAATCTGTGTTTAAAACAACTCGGACCCACTGAAAACGTGGAAGAGCCGCAATGAACACTCCAACCTCAACGTAAATACATAGATACGATGCACGAGCAATCATTGATGAATGACCTGATGGCCAAGATACTGACCATTGCGCAAGAGAATGGCGGTAAACGAGTGGTATCCATCGACGTCTGGTTGGGGGCTCTATCCCACATGTCTGCTGCTCACTTTGCCGAGCACTATACTCATTCCGCGAAGGGAACCATTGCGGAGGGAGCCCGGTTAAATACGGAACTCTCCGAAGATATAGATCATCCCGACGCCAATTCTATCCTCCTTAAAAGTGTCGAGGTTGAAGACGAGTGAGCGATTCCATATTCGGGTTAGCGGGATCGTCCAGGGTGTTGGGTTTCGGCCTTTTGTTTACTGCTTAGCAAAGGAGCTGAATCTAAGCGGCTGGGTGAGGAACGTGTTGGGCGGCCTGGAACTCGAAGTTGAGGGAGGGAAGCTCGCGCAAGAGCGGTTACTGCATCGCTTGCCTACAGAGGCCCCAGCCCCTGCTGTTGTTGAGGATATTCATACCCGTCGATTGGAGCCGACCGGTGAGGTCGGGTTTCAAATACGTGAGTCCGTCGATGGGAGCGATGGCAACTTGGGTGAGATTCTGCCTGATCTAGCAAGCTGTCCGTCATGCCTTCGCGAGATGTTTGATCCGGAGAACCGTCGCTACCAATATCCATTCACCAATTGTATCCACTGCGGTCCGCGATACACCGTCATCGCTTCATTACCGTATGACCGTTGCCGGACCTCACTACGCGATTTTGGTTTGTGCGCTCAATGCCTGGCTGAGTATGAAGATCCGTTGAATCGCAGATTTCATGCTCAAGCGATTTCTTGTTCTCAATGTGGGCCGCAATTGGAATGGAAGGAAACGGAAGAAGCCCCGGTTCTAGAAGGTGAATTGGGATTAACTCGAGCTGTAGAGGCGATCCTTGAGGGAGGAATCGTCGCTATTAAAGGGATCGGTGGATTCCATCTCTTCGCGGATGCAACGAACCTTGAGGCTGTCCGTATATTGCGAATTCGCAAGCGGCGAATGGCGAAGCCATTTGCCGTGATGTTTGATTCTCTCCGGTCTGTTTTAGAGGAATGTGAGGTCTCGGAACAGGAGGACAGCCTGCTCACCTCGCGATCCGCGCCCATCGTACTCTTGCGTCGCAAAAGACAATCTTCCAAGGTCGTACCTTTGGTTGCTCCCGAGAATCCATATTTGGGAGTGATGCTTCCCTATGCGCCCTTGCATCACCTTCTATTGCGATTGGTTGGACGTCCACTAGTAGCGACGAGTGGGAACCGAGGGGAGGAACCCATTTGCTTCGATAATGCCATTGCTGAGAGCCGACTAAGAGGCATCGCGGACGGCTTCTTAATGCATAACTATCGTATTCAGCGAGCGGTTGATGATTCCGTTGTTTGCGTGGTCGCGGAAAGGGAGATGGTGCTGCGGCGGTCTCGCGGTTACGCGCCTCTTTCTTTAGATGTGGGAGTTGAATTGGCTCCGGTGCTGGCTTTGGGAAGCGACCTAAAGAATACGTTTGCGGTGACGAACAGAAAGAAAGTGGTCATGAGTCAACACATCGGTGATCTCTCAAACGCGCTATCATTGGAAACACTCGATTGTCAGACGGAAGCCTTTTCGCGTTTGCTTGGGGTTGAAACGCCTGTGATTGCTCACGATTGTCACCCGGGCTACTTTAGTACGAGAGCAGGCTCCGCGAAAGGGCAGCCTATGATTGCCGTGCAGCATCACCATGCCCACATTGCCGCGTGTCTCGCTGACAACGGATTGAATGAGGAAGTGCTTGGGGTCGTTTGGGATGGTTCTGGATTTGGATCGGATGGTACGGTTTGGGGAGGAGAGTTTCTGATCAGTACGATGACCCGGTTTCACCGCTGGGCCCACTTGCGTTCTTTCCCATTACTAGGGGGCGATCAAGCGGTACTGCGGCCTCCGCTAGCTGCGCTCGCTTTGATCTTTGAATTGGATCAAGAGATTCCGCGGGTATTGCTAGATGAATTCTCCGAGCGCGATCTTTCGAATTATCGAATCATGTACGAGAAAGGGATCCATTGCCCGCGCACTTCGAGCATGGGGCGGTTGTTCGACGCCGTGGCTGCACTCGCCTCATTATCAAAGCGAAATCGATTTGAGGGCGAAACTGCGATGCACTTGGAATTCGCTCTGCCAGACGAGTTGAGCAACGAGAGCTATTCGTCTCCGTCGGGGGCCCCGTTGGATTGGAGAGTATTGATTCGTGAAGTCTTGGATGATGTGCGGAATGAGACAGATCCCAGCATCGTCTCCCTCCGGTTTCACAATGCGATGGTGAATCTGATTTTGAATATTGCAGCTGAGGCAGGGCGATCCTACGTTGCATTGTCTGGGGGATGCTTTCAGAATCGATTCTTACTTGAACGTTCAGTGACGAAGTTGAGAGCGGCTGGATTTAAACCCATTTGGCATCAACGGGTGCCACCTAATGACGGAGGACTGTCACTGGGGCAGGCCTGCATCGCCGGTCGCTCCCTCATCGAGAATTAGTGTTATGTGCCTTGCTGTTCCCGGTCAAATCATCGAAATCCAGGGGGACGATCCGTTAATGCGAATCGCCCGCGTCAGATTTGGTGGCATCTTCAAGAGCATCAATCTTGCCTATACGCCGGATGCTCAAGTCGGCGACTATGTTCTCGTCCATGTCGGCTTCGCTATCACTGTGATTGATGAAAGCAAAGCCAACAGCGTTTTTGAACACCTCGATCAGCTAGACTCGGAACAATAAGTGGATGCGATGTTAGTTGGCCAAGCGGAAGAAGACTTGGCTCTCAGTCGCTTGATTCTGAGTTGTACTGCTTGCGTTGTTGATGACTTTCCATTGTCCGGTGAGGGATGGGGCGACTGTCTCCATCATCTCCTTATCGCGATTGGAGTGTCGATACCATTGAACTGCCTGTTGCAGCTCGACAATTCGTTGATCTGGATAAAACCCAACTTCCGGCCGGACTTGTTCAACTAGGGGAGTGTTTGATGTTATCGCATCAACACTCCCTTCATTGTTGTAAGGCCCTATGCAACCTCCATCATGGGCCGGGTCTTAGATCGAGGTAACGTTCTGCCGACCTCCTGGAAATGGGTAATCACATCGTCAATCGTCTCGCAAAGGTCGCGAAATACCTCTACCGGATCATCCCCGTGGATACCAGTGATCAGATCTGGACATTTTCCCAAGTATACTTGGTCCTCTTCGCTCCACTCCACCCATTTATGATATTGATCCGCTACTTTCATGAATCTACCTCTTCGACGGCAATCCTTACCTGCTTTTCTTGGTAGTGCTGAGCATCCGCACCTTCGGGACCACTTAATGTGACTGCTCCGGGGTATCTTGAATGAACGAACTTTCGGTGAGAACCTGTGCCGCCTCGGATTTGTTCAAATCCCATATCTTGGAGCTTTTTTATTGGTTCCCGAACTTTCCGAGGCACTCCTGAACGTTAAACGTTTAGATATCGGGATTCAAGCATCGCTACTTGAATCCCAACGATTGGCTCATGTCCGGGGCGTGAGCGCCGTACTCTGCAGTGGATTGGAAGACATCACCGTCACAGACTACTAGACCATCTTCGCTGCTGGCTTGCCTTCCGCTTTGGCTTGGTAAAGAAGCCGAACGTATAACACCAACAACATTAACGGACCGAGAAAGAGTCCGCCGATACCAAAAATAATCTGGCGACTCTGGCTATAGCCCAAATCCATCGCCCATCGTGCCGAGATCACTCCACACGCCATTGAAAAACTGCTGTATGTAACAGTATCTGTGATCATTGCTTAGTTTATTCTTTCTTGAAGATTTGTGTGCCGCCTATCCGACCAGCTGAGCGGCCGGCGTTAGCGGGTTGGCTCCACTGGCTTGGTAGCCCCAATGGGTGTCCATATGCCATCACAGAGCAATGACAAAGCCCCATTCTCTCATGACCACAGTCCGCACAACAGATAGGAGGCGCAGGCTCATAGTGGTCGTAAAGTACCATCGCTCACATGCCTACCCGCTCCACATCACCGGGGGGCCGTCAGCGACGTGGATTTCAGAGGAAGTGCCCGACGGTCGCTCCGGTGCCTGTGATTGTCATGCCGCATCCGCTTTGAAGCTTGCGTTTCTTGCAACACGACGCTTGTGGATCAACACGCAAGCACCATATACGAATGTTGCAACTATCGCGGATAGTAGAACTAAGTTCGGTGGGAACATCTTTGGCTCTGCTTTCCAAGTAAATTCTTTTGTTTTTGGCGGGACGACGTCAGGACCGGGCGAAAACACGATCCCGTTTAGTTCGGTCCGGAAGACAAAGGGTTCGACCTCAAAGCAGGTTGAGTTTATCTGGATAACGTGGTCGCTGACTGTCTGGGTTATCGTAACACCATCGTCGTTCTGGAGCGACAAATCAGCTGAGATTTCAGCGAAAAGAACTCTATCTTGTCTGGCAGCGTCGATCCAAGGTCCGCTTGATGTAAACCGGGAGAGAAACAAGTTTGACGCGCTGGTTACCGTCAGCACTTTGTTCGGATCGAGCGACAGTGTGTGCTCACCGTTGTGATTCGGGTCAATCAGTCGGGATTGCACAAATGCTGACACGTCGGCAAAGGTTGGTTCGTCAAGATTTGGATTCAAAGGAGAATAAGGTAGCCCAAAGTAAGCTATCACGAAGGCGAGCAAGGACAGGCAAATGGTAAAACGTCGGTCCAGCTTATTCATGATCTGCTTGGCGGCATAACGATGAAGTGAAGCACGCCGTCAGGCCTTGCCCCCACTGTCCTGTTGGCCTTTCTTCCCGGATTGAGTTTCACCTTGGGAACCTGCCATAGGGCCTTTCATCACGAGTAAGGCGAATCCCGGGATCAGCAATAGAAAGGACACCGTGGAGAAAGCACTCTTCAGTAAGGTGGCGCTACTGGCTGTAGAAACCAACCCTTTGGTTACATCGGGAAAGGTCGTGATCATTCGAATAATCAATATGTTTTCGACATAGTCGAAAAGGCCGCCGAGTACTGGAAGCATAGCCAAATACAACCATTTCGAATCGGGCTGAATTCGTTTTGCATAAAGCCAGATCAACATCAGTGAAAAGCAGATCGCAAATAGGCCTGGGTAAATAAAGTCCATCGCGAGCTGGGGGAAGAGATACGCATCCCTGCCTGCGGGACCGAGGGATTCTAGCAGGGTCAGCGCTTGTGGATGAGTGTAACCCATAGGCGACAAATCAAACAGGGCCGTATCCGAAGCGTAGCTCTGAACGCGAGGAATAGTGACCGAGAGCATCAGCAGGTAAACGGCCATCGTTAAGACAAACAGCAGGAGAACATTTTTGCCGGATGCTTTTCCTTGCATGAAGCCGATGAGGCCTGCTCTTCGTTCGCTGTCGATCATCGTGGATTCTGTTGGCCAACGATTAGCTGAGGCGCGCGGCGAAGGCGCGTTGCCTCCAGCGCACTGGTGGCCTCATGATGCATCCTCCAGATCAGATAGCAATCCATCAAAGTAGGAAACCAAGTCGGGACCATCCGGCCACTGCTCAGAGTGAAAACAACCCAAATGAGTCCTGATCTCGCGAAGATCGTGATGCTCCCAATCCAGCACCATCCGAGGAACCTCACGAATGGCATCCATCAACTGATAAACCTTCTGAATCGATGCATCGTCACGATACGTTTCGTTACGACAGACAACGCACGCCCTATGCATTGTCTCGTTAACAGCTCGAATGATGTGTTCTGGGGCAAGAGGTATCTGACTTACTAGGCTACCGGTGAGGCACGCCGTCAGGCGTTGCCTCCACCCGATTGTTCGACCTGTCCATGATCGCCACTCAGAAGCCCTCGGAATGAGAGATCTTCGTCTAAGTCTGGCCAGTGAACACCAAAAGGTGAGAGCTCCATGTTATTAAGTTGCTCAGGAGTCCCGCTCGCGAGTCGAGGGTTATCTTCCACAGAAAACCGGATCTCCTGACCGCTCTGCATAGAAATCAGAATCTCGCCTCCCTCGAATACTGCTGAACTGGCGCTATCGATTAAAGTACTCATTCCAAATCCCTGTCTCTTATACACATCTGACGCTGCCGACGAGCGATCTAGTGTAGATC
>OJGU01000459.1_pt1 | contig 24090 bp, 25 predicted proteins | sample 1594741 | NCBI WGS metagenome assembly OJGU01 (sample SAMN05416841, study PRJEB24817) | seawater metagenome | isolation source: Sea water | place: Canada:Atlantic | collected 2013-07
CTACACTAGATCGCTCGTCGGCAGCGTCAGATGTGTATAAGAGACAGGCCCAGCGGGTTGGCATCATCGGCGACGGTCACGATCACGCCGTCACCCGAGATCCGTCCGCAGGCGCCGTAGAACGTCTGCTGGGTGTACGGCATGCCCTCGGGAACGCCGCACTGGCCGGGGCCAAAGCGAACCCACTGGTGCCCTTGCGGGATCTGGAGCTGCAGTGCTCGGCCGGCGCGATACAGGGTGTCCGCGGTGTCGTCCCCGGCGACGACCAAACTCGCGGCTTGCTCGTGCAGGTCCTCCCAGTCGACGTCGGCTGCCAGGGCGGTACCGGCGTGCACACCATCGAGATAGGTCGTGAGCTGGGTGATGAACTCCTGCTGGATCGCCGACGCGCAACCCCCTGCGATGCAGGTGGCCTCGTCGCCGCACGCGAGGTCGACCCACTGACGGAGTCCGTCGACCTCCTCGCAGACCTGAGCCGTCATCTCGTCGATGCAGGTACCGGGCTCATCGATCTCGCATTCGTGGGCCAGGCCCGTGTCGCTGCTGGACTCCGCGTCGGTGTCCCCGTCGCTGGTCGAGGAGCTCTCGGCGTCGGTGGTGCTGGACGCGTCGCCGGTCGAGCCCGGGCCCGTCGTGGGGTCGGTCGTGGTCGGCGCGGTGGTCTGGGTTTCGTTGCCCGTCGTGTCGCCACCGGTCGTGCCGCCGCCTGTGGGGGAGGTGTCGTCGCCACAAGCCACAAGGAGGGCAGCGGCGAGGGGAACGAGACGAAGAATCGAAAAAGTGTTTTGATTGCAGGCCATTGGAGATGTCCTTGTCCACCGAACGCGCGAAAACGCGACTGGTGGGCGAATGTCGGATGGATTGGCACTCCGACCGCGCGCAATCAAGGCACGACGTGCCACTTAATTCTAAGTGCTTGAGAATGTGCGCGAAAATTCCACGTCGGGGTTCCCATTGGAAAATGCGGCACTTCGTGCCTGTTTTGGGTGCGCGATTCGCTGGGCGCCTCACTCGGGAGGATCGCCGGGTCCCAACACACTGACGAGAACCCCTGCCACGGCCGACACGGCAAACGAGGGCGCGAGCTCCTCGAGCGCGCCAAACTCCGCGCCAACGCCTGGGATGTGTGGCGCGACGAACTTGAAGAAGGGCACCGAGGCGAACCCAAAGATCATCGCCGCGAGTGCGCCGTTGGCCGTCATGCCTCGCCATACGAGCGAGAGGATCATTGTGGGGCAGAACGTGGCCGCAATGCCGGACCAGCCGAAGATCACGAACCAGAACACGGTGCGAGTCGGCACTACCGCCGAGACCGTTGCCGCGATCGCCAACGCCACGGCTGCCAGCGCAAAGGTGACCTTGCGGCTCATTCCGACCAGGGCTTCGTCCGGGAGCTCGGGGTGCAGGATCTTCTGGTAGCCATCGCGGACGACAGCCGATGAGGCGACGATGAGCAGGGAGTCGACGGTCGACATGATCGCCGAGAGCACGACGGCGATGAACAGCCCGACCGCGAAGGCCGGCAGCACCGACTCCACCAACATGGGCAGCACCGACTCCGCGCCTTTTCCAAGCACCTCGCTGGGTTCCTGCCCGGGTGTGGTGAGGAGGTGTCGTCCGATCATGCCGGTCATCACGGCGCCGATGTCCGCGAACAGGGTCCAGCCGATCGCGACCGCGGCACCTTTGTTGATCTCGTCTCGCGAACGCAGCGCGATGAAGCGGACGAAGATCTGCGGAGAGCCGAGAAAGCCCAGCCCGATCGCGACGAGCGCAATGGTCGAGAGCACGGCAAGCGAGCCGTCACCGATTCCAAACTCCAGCATCTTCGGATCGATCGCCGTCAGTCCTTCGGAGACCGGGGCCCAACCGCCGGCGTGGATGAGCCCCACGACCGGCAGCACGACCAAGCCCAGCCCCATCAACGCGCCCTGAAACACGTCCGACCACACCACCGCTACGAACCCGCCACTGATGATGTAGATGAGCACGACGACGAAGCCGACGATCATCCCGGTGTAGTAGTTCCAGCCGAGGAAGGTCTCGAACGCGGTTCCCGTCGCGTCGATCTGGGCGCTCACGTAGATCGTGACGAACACCATCAAGGACCCCGCCGCGACCACGCGCAGGCGTCTGGAGGTGTCGCCAAACCGGGATTCGAGATAGTCGGGGATCGTCAGCGAATCGTATTCGTCGGTGAGGTCTTTGAAGCGGCGGCTCATCAGCAGCCACGCACCACCCACACCGACCACCTCGCCCACGACGACCCAAAGGGCGTGAAAACCGTGGATGGCGCCCATACCGGTGAGACCCAGCAGCAACCACGCCGACTCTCCCGTGGCGCGGGCCGAGAAGGCGACGGACCAGAAGCCCATGTTCTTGCCGCCGGCAAAGTAGTCGCGCATGTCCTTCATCCGCCGGGACGCGACGACGCCGATGCCCAGGAGCACGAGGAGGTACAGGATCACTCCCACGAGTTTTGCGACCGATAGCGACATGGCGAGCAGGCCGGAGTTCTACCGCATCCAAGACGCGACTTCGCTGCTGGGCCGGTTTGTGAACGACGGGTTCGCTCGGGCGACGCTCGCGTGCGTCACGAAACGCGATAGCTTCTCGGTGTGGCTCGTCGACGCTGTGTGCTCTCCCTGCTTCTGACGATCGCTCCCGCTTGCGGCGGTGATGCTGTCGCGGAGGACTCGGGTGCGGGCGGAGAAGGAAGCGGAAGCGCATCGAGCACGACCGAGGCCGGATCCTCGACGACGTCTCTGGACACGACGACCTCCTCGTCGACCGACGCGGGGAGTGACAGCACGACGGCTGCTTCCACGGGTTCGAGCAGCGACGAAGGCACCAGCTCTTCGGGGGGGACGACGGAGTCGCGCGCGTGTCCAGACGGCGTCGAGTTGGTCGGGCTCGCGAGCACCTGCGTTTCTCACCCCGTCACCCTCGATCCACAGCCGGCCTACGACGTGTTCGGGGCCTGGGGGCTCGAGGGGATCATGGTCTCCAACGACACTGGCGTCAGCCAGTACCGGGAAGTGGACGGTGACTTCGTAGAGGTTTCCACCGTGCCGCTCCCGGGTCACGGACAGGACATCGCCGCGGTGTACTTCTACGCGAGGGAAAAGATCCCGGGCAGGAAAGAGCTCATCACGCGGCTGCTGGTCACCGTCCCGGACGCGGACCGTCTTGCCGTCGTTGCAGTCGACGAGTCGGGGCTGCTCACCACAGCCTCCCTGCTCGAGACCGGGGCACGGCCCATGGGCGTCGGGTGGCTCTGGGACTTCGAGTTCCTGATCACTGTCACGGCCAACGCCGACGATGGAACGCTGAGCCTGTTTCGCGAACAAGGGCCGGGCGCGCTTGTCCACGCCGCGACCCTCGACGTCGGTGGCACGCCGCGCGCAGTCGCAGCGAACGACCAACACATTGGCGTGGTCGACACGCTCGCCTCGACGCTCACCATCTTGAGTCTAGACGGCCTGGAGATCGATCAGACGAACACCATTGAGGTGCCCGCGGGTCCGGTCTCCGTGTTCCCCATGACCGGCAGTGATGTCGGCCCTCCGCTGTTCGCGGTCGTTTCGCGAGACGCAGATGTGGTCACGCTCTTCCGCGTCGACGATGGCAGCGAGTTCAGCAGCGGAGACTTTCCCGGCGGGCCATCGCGGGCCGTCATCGCAAACGCGTTCTGGCCACCGGGCGCGCTCGACGAAGGTCAGTTTTGGACGGGAGCCCTTGCGATGACCAACACCTCGAGCATCACGATCGGGATGCACGGGACGGGGAAGGGCTCGCCTTCGCTGGACAGGATCCTGGGCACGTTCCCCACCGGTGACAACCCAGTCTCCCTCGCGCTTGCCGACACGAACGACGATGGTCGCGGAGACTTTCTGACCGCGAGCCCGACGAGTGGGCTGACCGTCGTCGTCCAACAGTAGGTCGGGCTTGATTCCGGCACCGGCCGCCGGGAGCGGCAACAACTGTTGCCATACGGATTCGGCCAACGCAGGGCTTCGTCCGCCCAATCCCGCGACTTCGTGTGCCTCGGAGTTGGCCCGAGGATTGCTCAACTTCGCGCAGTTCCATGCGCAAGTTGAGCCTCATCGTTTCGCTGCTTCTCCCGCTCGTAGCCTGCGATACAGCCCCCCCCGCCACTGAAGATTCGAGCGCGGAACCCGAGCGCGGTCCGCTGGGCAAGGCCGACGCGATCGGCAGCTGCGAAGACTCTGAGGGCGGGGACTTCTGTGGCGGACCGTCCGGCGAGGGCAACTGCTGGTGCGACGATCTGTGCGAAGACTACGGCGACTGCTGCAGCGACAAGCCAGCGGTCTGCGACGACGAGCCGGCGCCCATCGACTTCTGTCTGCAAGACGACCAGTGCGACTCGGGCTTCTGTGATCACACCGAGTGTCTGTCCAACTGTCCCGAGGGCATGTTCTGCCCGGCGGTGTGTTGGGGCCAGTGTGGTGAGCCGCCCGAGCCCGAGCCTTCGGACTGTCTCGCGTCGTCCGATTGTGGCGAGGGTGAGTTCTGCGAGTTCGAATCCGAGTGCGGCGAAGGGCCCGTCGGTACCTGCGTGGTCACGCCCGAGGTGTGCGCCGAGATCTACGCGCCGGTGTGTGGCTGCGACGCGGTGACCTACGGCAACGCATGCGAGGCATCGGCCGCCGGTGTCAGCGTGCAGACGCTTGGCGCGTGTCCGGTCGAGCCCGGCACCTGCGAAGGGTCCTGCGGCGGCGCGGGTGAAGGCTGTTGGTGCGACGACTTGTGCGAGGCCTACGGCGACTGCTGTGGCGACTACGAAGAGACCTGCATCGCGGTCGACTGCGAAGCGCTCGTCACCGCATACGAAGCCGAGACCGCAGCCATTCGCTCCTGTGAAGACGACGCCGAGTGTGGCCAAGTGCTCACCGGAACCAGCTGCGGTTGCACCCGCAACTGGGTCGCGCGCACCGACGCCGACATCGATCTTTGGGATAGTTTGCGAGACGACGCGCTCGATGCCAGCTGCGACATCGGCGGGATCTCCACTTGCGATTGTCCCCCCGCCGACGGCTTCGTCTGCAACGAAGGCGTCTGCGGCTGGAACTACCTGTAGCTCCGCACGAAGAGGGCAGCAGCGGGTCCATGGTCCGGTTGCTGTCTGCCGGCCGAGCCAGTGCGTCCCGGCATCGGTCTGTGGGTTGAATCCTCCGACGGGGCGCGCGTCGAAGCTGGACGTGCGACGACTCTGCCTCGGCCTCCTGCTGTTGATGGTGGCGTGTGCCCCGGCCATCGGTTGGAGGGGCAGACGGCCGATCGACGGCAGTCTCTACGTCGCCAAAGGCAGCACGGTCTTGATCGTGCGGGGCCGAGGATCGCTGGAGTCACCGCACCTGTGCTTTCAAGGGTCCTCGAGCCTCCATGCGTTTCTCGACGGCGAACGGATGACCCGGCTGCAACGCGGGGGGATGGCTTCGGATGGAGTCACCGGCAGCGGACTCCCCGTGTCTTCGTGTGTCTCCAGCCGCTATGAACTCCCCGGCCCAACCCCTTCGAGCTTCGTCGTTGAGCTTCGTGACGGTGACACCGTCCACGGGCGTATCCGGGTCAAGCAGGGCCGTCGCCAAACCTGCGGGGGCTTCGGTCGCTGCGCCGTAAGCCATCACCCGCCCTCGTTCCTCGAGCGCTGATCGACCCCGTGGGTTCTGTCCACGGCTTGCGACGATGACGGACAGCTTCAGCCGTCTCGCAAGCAGCGTTACGACGTCAGCATCTCCGTTGACTCGCGCACGATCTCCAGCAGCTTCTGCTTGCTGGCTCCGCGGGCTCCGCTTGCGAGCACCAGGGCTGCGCCGTGTCGCAGGCGGGCGCCCAGCTCGGCCTCGGGCACGCGGCCCACGGCCCAGCCGGTGAACGCCGCGTTGGCGAGGTCGTAGAGCTGAGATGCGGCGAGCCGGACGTCGAAGTCTGCTTGAAACGTCTTGCGCGGTCCTGAGGTCAGCACGTGCACGAGCTGTGCGACCTGCAGCTGACCCACCGCATCCCGGACTGGGCGGAGCTCGGGCACCGCGTCCAGGTGAGGGAGGAGCGCTCGAAAGTACGCAGGTCGGCTGAGAATCTCAGTCCGCACCACCTCGTACAGCGCGAAGGCCCGATCGATCGGGTCGCCCTCGGCCGCCGCGTCGAAGCGCTCGCTGACCCGGCGAAACGTCTCGATCGCATCCTCGGCGATGATCGTGGCCTTGGAGCCGACCAGGTTGTACAGCGTGGGCACCGACAGGCCACAGGCGCTGGCGAGCTTGCGAACGGTGAGCCCGTCGTAGCCCTGCTCGATGAGCAGCCGGCGGGATTCATCGCGAATCCGCTGCCGTCGCTCCTCCTTCTGCTGTGCCATCAAGCCCATGGTCACAGCGTCGCCCGTCGACCCCAGCGGTGGTCGGCCAGGGTTCCGAACGCCCGCTTGGGTGCGGCCCCCAGTCCTCGCGCGAGGGTGTGCATGTAGAGGGACTCTTGCGCCCACTGAAGCGGCGGCGCCAGGGTGCGGGGTGCGGCGCGGGCCAGACGACTCGCCGAGCGACTCGTGGCCATGATCGCCGTGACCCCATGACGCCACCGTCCGGGTTCACCCAGCTCCCAGGCGTCGGCCAGCGCATCGCCGATGAGCAAACGCGTGACCGCGGCCAGGGCCGGGCGGGGCAGGAAGAACGGCGGGGCGTGGGTCATCGCATCGAGCGCGGCGTGCACCAAGGGCGCAGCGGCGGGGTTCGACGCGTCGTAACGAAGCGCCGCCAGCTGGGCGTGTAGGGCAGCGCTGTCCGCCACGGTCTCGGGGAGCAGCGCCGCCTCGACCCCGTGCCAGGTGTGCACGAGTCGCGCGAAGTGATGCAGGGCGTCGATGTCCTCTGAAGGCAGGTCGACACCCAGCCGCGCCAGCCCGCGTCGTCCCACGTGACACACCTGCACCGCGGTGTGGGCCATGTCGAGCTGGTGAACCTGAGCGCCCGAGTCGACCGTCTCGTAGCCCACCTTCGCCAAGTGACGGCGAACCATCGCGTGCAGCAGCCGGACCGCGAGGATCGACCGGTGCCCGGGGGCGCCCGGACGCAGCGCGCCCTCTTGCCGTCCGTTGTGAAACACCTGCCCGGTCTCGTACAGACGCTTTCGGGTGTCCTGGCGGAGGCGACCGGTCGCGACCAGGGGGGCCGCGAGACTGTGCGATGCGTAGCCCTCGAGGAGCGCCCCAAAGTTCAGCGCCAGCAGGTGGGCGAATCCGTGGGTGCGGGACACCGCCGCGCCACGCTCGACCCGCTCGAAGTCCACCCAGTCCGGCACTGTGAACGCGCTGTGGAGAAACCGGCTGGCATCCGAGTTCCCATCGCGTGATGCGGCCTCGACCGCGTCCAGCAGCTTGTACGGCCGCAAACGGGGCAGATCGGTGACCGCAGCCTCCGCCAGGGGATCCGTGCGGTGGGCATAGGCGAGCAGCTGCGCGTCGGACAGGGACACCGATGAACGTTGTCTTGGTAAATAGATTTAATCAAGTTAAAATCCCAAGGCTGGCCGCGGGGCACGCGATCGGTCTCAGCGGCGTGCAGTACCCTCTGGCCATGCGCCGCTGTGCGACCCTGTTTGCTGCTTTGTTCATCGCTGCGTCCACCTTGGGAGGCTGCGACGGCAAGGACATTCCCGCTACCGCCACGCCGACCGACGCACCCGCGGCGGCAACGCCTGAGCCCGCGGCCGAGCCCGCCGAGATCCTGGCGTTGGCCGACGCCAAGCTGTTCGAGGCGGACAAGCCCGGCGAGGCCGTTGTGGTCGCCGCCGACGGTTCGGTGAGCTTTGGCGGCGAGGTTGTCGCGACGCTTTCGGGCGACGGCAAGCTGACCATGCCCGATGGCGCCGTCATGATGGAAGTTCAGGCGGACGGCTCGGTGATGAGCCGCGGTGAGATCACCGGGCTCACCCTGAGCGAGAACGGCGGAACCCTCAGCGTTGGTGACAAGAGCGCCACCATGGTGTTTCACGACGACGGCAGCGTGACCGTGGATCCTGCGCCCGGTCCCGGAGCCCCCGCGATGGCACACGAGGGGTGCAATGGTGCGATGGCCAAGACCTGCGCGCTGGTCATGTTCGGCATGGTCGCGAACGTGGAGTCGTCGGGTCCCGAGCCCCAACCCGCGGGACCGGGATCGGCTGTGGAAGCCACGCCGCCCGCACCCGCGAAGTGATCCCAACCCTCGTGTATTTCGACCTATGAGCTGCCGTAAGCCTTGCGGGGCCACCACCGTTCGGGGATGTATGAGCCTTCGTCTTGCTGCCCTCACCGCTGTCGCGACCCTTGGCGCCTGCTCGGGGCCAACGCAGCTGGGCCTTCCGCCCGATGGCCCGGTGGACACTGGGGACCCGCAAACCCTGGAGGCACCGGACGAGCCGCACTTTGCGTGCTCGTTCTTCTGGCGCAAGAGCGAGGGGCACGGCCATACCCAGACCGAGAAGGTCGCGGTCCGGGCGGGCACGCAGCGGGTCGAGCTGCACGGGTTTGAGGTCGCCGTCACCTCGGATTGGGCAGACAAGCCGAAGCTTGGGCTCGAGATCGGGATGGGCGACTCGACGGTTCGCTCCGAGCATGAGTTCGACGGCACACCGGAGCGGATGACCGAGGCCGGCCACGGCCTCACTGGCCTGCAGTATCTGACCGACGACGCGGGTGGCGAGCTGCAGTATTGGTGTGGCGCCGCTGGTCCTGGCTTCGATCCGGAGATGGACTCCTTGCCGGGCGATGATCCCGTCCCGCCGCCCGTGGACGATGCCGGCGAGATCGTCTTGGCGCCCCCCGAGCTGCCGACCGCCAGCGTGTCGTGCGAGGCGAGCGCGACCACGATCGAGGGCAAGCAGCTGGGCCCGGAAACATTCACCGTGAAGCCCGGTGGCGACCACGACCTCACGTCCCTGGCCCCGCTCGTGTTCTCCGTGCACTACCAAGCGTCGCGGTACGAGGGGAGCGCGCTCGTCATCAACGCCAGCGACTCCGCGGATGTCACTCGGCAGCCCACGGTGCACACGCTCTATCAGTTCGCCGTGTCGGGTCCGCCCGCCAATACGATGGTTGGGCCCAGCTTTACCGGGAAGCAGACGTTGGAGCTCAGCGGCCAGACGCTGCGGTATCGCTGCTGGACCGACGCTTGATCGGCTCAGCCCGAGCAGACTAGGGGCCTACAACATGCGGCAGCGCCAGGCGTAAACTTGCCCACCGTCCGCGACCGTACATCCGACGCCGTCCTTACAGATGCACGAGTCCCCGGAGACCGACATGTTGCTGGAGCCGCAGCTTGCGGTGCAGGTTGCCCGGTGTTGGATGCCCTCGTCGTCGAGCCTGGGGGCATCGAGATCGAAGTCGGCTTCGTCGACGAGGTCGAGGATCGGCTCGAGCTCTTCGGGGACCTCGTCGTCGGCGTAGATCGGCTCGTCGTCGACGTAGAGCAGGGCTCGCTCCTGCGTGTTGTCGTCGGGGCTTGCGTCGTCGCAGGCGAGGGTGACGCTAGCGATGGAAAGGACGGCGAGAGTCGAAAGGGCTTGGCGAATCATGCAAACCCAGCGTAGCGAGGCCGCGTCTTAACGGGCTTAACGGGTGGTTATTCGTGCGCATGGACGCCCGGCAAACGCCAGGGCGGCGCGGTGCCGTGCCAGCTCAACCCGAGCAGACGAGTTCGGCCGGGTAGCCCTCGTCGTCGGTGCAGGTCTCGCCTTCGTACTCGCACGTGCCCTCGTCGTCGTAGGGCTCGGGCCTCAGGGGGCCGTCGGCACAGCGGCAGGCGCAGCCGTTGCTGAGGTCGTGATCGCCCGCGTAGGACAGGTCGTGTTGCGCGAGTCCGTCGTCAGGGCTGGCTCCGCACCCGCAGGTTTGCGGCCCGCATCCGGACAACAGGACCGCGAACATCAAGCACGCCGCCGAACCGATCGCTGTGCGGACTCGCTTCACCTCATCGCTAGTGTAGCGCGGCCATGGTCGTCATGCGCAGTCGTCTGGGTCGCACCCTGTAGCGCACAGTCCCGTCCCTGCCGCTTCGTCGCAGATGCCGTCCCCCGCCATCGGACAGGATTCCTCGCAGGTCTCTCCCAGTTCGACCGGCTCCGGGCAGACCTCGAGCATCGGTTGGCAGTTGAGGTCGGGGAACAGTGCGTCGCGCCGGAAGCAGGAGGCAACACCCCAGAGCTCGGGCTCGCACTCGTCCCAGAACGGATCGTCGGCCGGCGGAGTCGATTGCGGAAATAGGTAGCCAGAGAACGTGCTGCCGGCTCCCGTACAGCAGCCTTCGCTCCCACCCCTCCAGCTTGCGCGGGTCAGGCCGGCACCGAAGACCTCGTACCGCGAAAGCGAGAAGTCACCGGTTCCCTCGTCGTCCTCGAGCTCGTAGGCGCCGGGGATGTCGTAGCGAAGTGCCTGAAGAACGCAGCGAAGGGGGTCGTTCGAGGACTCGCACGGCAGCGGCAAGCGGCACGCGATGATGCCGTCGGGATCGTCGGAGGACTCGCACCCGCAGACCTCTCCGTCGTCCTCATACTGATACTCGGCGTGGCCGCACGACACACCGCAGCTCGTGCTCTCGCACTCCACCGGCCCGGGTTCGAGGTCGGGGAGATCGGTGTCCGTGCCTGTGTCCGCCTCGCCCGAGCTCGACGAGGTGCCGGGGTTGCTCGTGCTGCCGGGTTCGTCACCCGTCGACGCGCCGGAGCTTGACGAGCTGCTGGCCGTGGTGGCCGGGACGTCCGTGGTCGACCCCGCCATCTCTTGTGGGTTGCTGGAGGTTGCTCCGCAGCCGGAAACCAGTGCAAGTCCAAGGATCCAAGTCTTCATAGGGTCTCGTTCGTCGTGAGCCCGTCGTGGATGACAAGCGGCCCTGGAGTCTTCGAGCGTAGCATCGCGCCGAATCCCTCCTAACTGACGCGGAGTCGGCGCCTGCCAGTTGCCGGGAGTCGTTCCTGGTGCCACGATTTGCGCGCCTGCACGCCCTTGTACCGGGCCACGACTGGACGCACATCCGATGAGCAACAACGACAATTCCTTTGGCGCCCGTTCCACCCTCGCCGTTGGCGACAAGAGCTACGAGATCTTCCGCCTCGACGCGCTGAGCAAGGCCGGCGTTGGGCATGTGGAGAAGCTGCCGTTCTCGCTGCGGGTGCTGCTGGAGAACCTGCTTCGGAACGAGGATGGCAACGCGGTCAGCAAGAGCGACATCGAAGCCGTGGCTGGGTGGGATGCAGCGGCGGAGCCTTCGGTGGAGATTGCGTTTCACCCCGCGCGGGTGGTCCTGCAGGACTTCACGGGCGTTCCGGCGGTTGTGGATCTGGCGGCGATGCGCGACGCGATGGTGGCGCTGGGCGGGAGTGCGGATCAGATCAACCCCGAGCAGCCGGTGGATCTGGTGATCGACCACTCGGTGCAGGTGGACAGCTACGGGTCGGAGAAGTCGTTCGACCTGAACGTGAAGCTCGAGTACCTGCGCAACCGCGAGCGGTACCTGTTCCTGCGGTGGGGCGCGGAGTCGTTCAAGAACTTCAGCGCGGTCCCTCCGGGGACCGGGATCGTCCACCAGGTGAACTTGGAGTACCTGGCAAGGACGGTGTGGACCAAGGAGAACGACGGGGTCACGCAGGCGTACCCGGACTCGCTGGTGGGGACCGACTCGCACACGACGATGATCAACGCGCTGTCGGTGCTGGGCTGGGGCGTGGGGGGGATCGAGGCCGAGGCGGCGATGCTTGGGCAGGCGATCTCGATGCTGGTGCCGCAGGTGGTGGGTTTCAAGTTGAAAGGCAAGCTGCCTGAGGGCTCGAACGCGACGGACATGGTGTTGACCGTGACGCAGATGCTTCGTGCGCACGGGGTTGTGGGCAAGTTCGTGGAGTTCTACGGACCGGGGCTCGACCACCTGTCGCTGCCGGACCGGGCGACGATCGCCAACATGGCGCCGGAGTATGGGGCGACGTGTGGCTTCTTCCCGATCGATGATGAGGTGTTGGCGTATCTGCGGTTCACGAACCGGCCCGAGGAGAGCGTGCAGCTGGTGGAGGCGTACGCGAAGGAGCAGGGGATGTTCCGGACGTCTGCGACGCCGGACCCGGTGTTCACGACGTCCATGGAGCTGGATCTGGGGACGGTGGTGCCGAGCATTGCCGGGCCGAAGCGTCCGCAGGATCGGATCGAGCTGACCAAGTCGCAGGCGGCGTGGCGGGCGTTGGTGGAGAAGCAGGTGGAGGAAGCGAACCGCGGCAAGACGGTGTCGGTGACGCACAAGGGAGAGACGTTCGAGTTTGGCGACGGCAATGTGGTGGTGGCGGCGATTACGTCCTGCACGAACACCAGCAACCCAAGCGTGCTGGTGGCGGCGGGATTGGTGGCTCGCAAGGCGCGGGCGCTGGGGCTGAAGACGAAGCCGTGGGTGAAGACGAGTCTCGCGCCGGGCTCACGGGTGGTGACGGACTATCTGGAGAAGGCCAAGCTGATGGACGACCTGGAGTCGCTCGGGTTCCACACCGTGGGGTACGGGTGCACCACGTGCATTGGCAACACCGGGCCTTTGGATGAGCCGATTGTGGAGGCGATCAACAAGGGCGACTTCATTGCCACGTCGGTGCTTTCGGGCAACCGGAACTTCGAGGGGCGGATTGGGCCGAACATTCGGGCGAACTACCTGGCCTCGCCGCCGCTGGTGGTCGCGTACGCGCTCAAGGGGCATCTGGATTGGGACCCGTACTCGGAGGCGATCGGTCAGGACAACGACGGGAACGACGTGTTCATGAAGGACATCTGGCCCACGCCGCAGGAAGTGGCTGCGTTGGTGCGGGAGTGCCTGGGCAAGGACCAATTCGCCGAACAGTACGCGGACGTGTTCAAGGGGGATGAGAACTGGGCCAAGCTCGATACGCCGAAGGGGCAGAGCTACGCTTGGGATGCGGACAGCACGTATATCCGGAACCCGCCGTACTTCGAGGGCATGGGGAAGGAGCCGGATGCGCTGAAGGATATTGTGGGGGCTCGGTGTTTGGCGAAGCTGGGGGATACGGTGACGACGGATCATATTTCGCCGGCCGGGAACATTCCGAAGGATGGGCCGGCGGGGAAGTATCTGCAGGCGCATGGGGTGAAGCCGGGGGACTTCAATAGCTTTGGGAGTCGGCGCGGGAACCATGAGGTGATGATCCGCGGGACGTTCGCGAACATTCGGCTGCGGAACCTGTTGGCGCCGGGCACTGAAGGTGGCTGGACGCGGCATCAGCCGAGTGGGGACGAGATGTCGATCTTTGATGCTGCGGAGAAGTACAAGGCGGAGAAGGTGCCGCTGGTGGTGCTTGGTGGGGTTGAGTATGGGACCGGGTCGTCGCGGGATTGGGCGGCTAAGGGGACGATCTTGCTTGGAGTTAAGGCGGTGATTACGAAGAGCTTTGAGCGGATTCACCGGAGCAACCTGGCGGGCATGGGGGTGCTGCCGTTGAACTTTAAGGACGGGGAGGGGATCGAGGAGCTTGGGTTGACTGGGGGGGAGACGTTTGATCTGACGGGGATCGCTGGGGGGCTGAAGCCGATGCAGATGGTGAAGGTTGTGGCGGTTGCGGAGGATGGGAAGCGGACGGAGTTTGAGTGTGTGGCTCGGCTGGATACTCCGAATGAGGTGGAGTACTTTCGGCACGGGGGGATTCTGCAGTACGTGCTGCGGAATAAGCTGAGCTGAGGTAAGGGGCCTGCACGGGGCGCCCCAGTGGCCCGCTGGCCGTGCTAGGGGAGACGCAGGGCTGCGGGGGCGCGTTTTCCTTCGTCGCCGGGACTGCTGCTTGCTACAGTCGCAGCGTCGATGGCTTTCAAGAAAATCAGGACGCAGGGCAAGGCATACTCCTCCCCGGAGGAGCTTTTTAATGACCTCCGTCTCCGGGAGATCCCGGGACTTCTGGCTCAGCAAGCCGATGCTCTCCGACTCTATCGCGAGAACTACGAGAAGCCCGACATCGCGATGCAGATGCCCACCGGTAGCGGAAAGACCCTTGTTGGGCTTCTTGTCGCGGAATGGCAAAGACGGCGGCATGGCCGTCGCGCGCTCTACCTATGCCCAACCAAGCAGCTCGTAGAGCAAGTCGCCGCGCAAGCTAGACAGTACGGAATCTCAGTGTGCTCTTTCACGGGGTCACATCGAGACTACGCAGCGGATGCGGTTACTGAGTACCGCGGAAATGAGGCAATTGGCGTCACAACATACAGCTCGCTCTTCAATAGCAACCCGTTCTTCTCCGACGCGAACGTCCTGGTTTTAGACGATGCCCACGCGGCCGAAAACTACGTAATCCAGCGGTGGCAGGTCAGCGTGAGCCGTTCCCAGCATCCGGCGTTGTTCGAGAGCGTTGTTTCCGAGCTATCAGAATGGTTGAAGCCGGGCGACTTGGCCCGGCTTCGAGGCGAGCCATCCGCGGTGGACTCGAGCTGGGTCGACTTGATCCCGCTCCCGGTGGTGAAGGCAGCCGCCGCCAAGTTGATCCCGCTCTTCGACGCCGCGTTCGATGGAAAAAACGAGAGATTCTCGTGGGGGGCTATCAGGGAACACCTAGACGTCTGCCACCTCTTCGTGTCGGCGACGGAACTTGTTCTCCGTCCCCTGCTGGCGCCTACTTTCGACCAGCCCGCCTTCTCAAAGGCTGACCAACGGTTCTACATGTCCGCTACTCTCGGCGGTGGCGGGGAGTTGGAGCGGTTGTGGGGCCGGCGCCGTATTCACCGAATGGAGATCTCATACTCCGATGACAGGTCTCGGCAAGGCGTGGGGCGTCGTTTCCTCCTCTTCCCAAGTCTGGTCTTCGACGCAGAGGACGCATGGGAGGAGACGATGTCTGTCATCCGAGGTCAGGATCGTGTCGTGGTCCTAACGCCGAACAACAAGAAGGCAAGCGCTGTTGGCAAACTACTAGAGGAGGAGAATTTTGAAGTGTTCTCCGCCACCAGTTTGGGGGGGCAGAAGGATGCCTTCTTGCGGGCCCCGCGCGCGGCAGCTGTGCTCGCAAATCGCTACGATGGAATTGACTTCGCCGGGAGCGACTGTCGGCTGATGGTGCTCTTTGGTCTGCCAAGGACTATGTCGCTGTATGAGCAGTTCCTCTTCTCGAAAATGTGCGCGGGCGTTTTTCTACAGGACCGGCTTGTTACAAGGCTCGTGCAGGCTCTTGGTCGCTGTTCTCGGGGAGCCACGGACTATTCGGCGGTGGTTGTGCTTGGGACAGATCCTGTCAATTTCTTGCTTCGCCCTGAGACCCGAAGCCTTCTGCACGAGGAACTCCAAGGGGAGGTGTTGTTCGGCGTTGAGCAATCAAAAGCTGTGACGGCGAACGAACTCGCCGAAAACGTGGAGACGTTTCTCGAACAGGGGGACGACTGGCGAGCGGCGGAGGAAGGACTACTTGCCTTGCGCGACGGTGCTACGATGAAAGATCTTCCGAGCTCGGAAGCTCTACGAGCTGCCGCCGAACCGGAGGTCGCGGTGGTCGAGGCGCTCTGGAAGGAGGACTTCGAGGAGGCGACTAGGCATGTTCTTTCCGTCCTGTCGTGTCTTTCCGGCGATGAGCTGAAGGGCTATCGGTCGTACTGGAACTATATCGCAGGGTGCATCGCGCATCTCAAGGGCGGCGGAGATGCGGCGGACTACTTCCGGCGAGCAAAGGGAAGCGCTGGGGGCGTGCGATGGCTACCTCGACTGGTCTCCTATCTCAGTGGAGATGCGTTGGGGCCAGCGCAAGGTCTGGTCGAGGCGGAGCGGGCTACTGCTGCTATGCTCGAACAGGTTGAGAAGATGGACTACCTGTTTTCCGGGTTTGGAAAGGCGAATGATAGGGGTGTGGAGAGGAGCCACCTCAGCGTCCGTGGCCTACTTGGAAAGAGCGATGCTGCGAATTTTGAGAACGGGCTCGTCGAACTAGGACGTCTTCTGGGGTTCGAATCCTCTAACAGTGAGGAACACGGCGCTCCCGATCCGTGGTGGTTGTCAGGGGGGTTCTGCCTCGTGTTTGAAGCTCATACCGACAAAAAGAAGGGGGCAGAGTCGGAAGTCGGTTTGACGAAAGTTCGTCAGGCAAAGAGCCACCCCGACTGGGTTCGGCTGAACCTGCCGGACGGCCGTGCCCTAGAAATCGTTCCCGTTCTCGTTTCCCCCGCTAGAAAACTGGGCCAGGGAGCGGAGCCCCACGTAGAAGGGGTCTACTATTGGGAAATGTCGGAGTTCCGGGAATGGGCTACTGGCCATGTCTTGCCGGTTCTGAAGGAGCTTTGGGCCTCGCATGAGCCGGACAGCATAGAATGGCGACAGGCTGCGATGCGTAGACTCTCCGAGAGGCAGATGACGCTTGAGACGCTTTCACAAATGATTCGAGAGTGGCCGCTTGCTCGGCTCGTGCAGAACACCTAAGGCCGTGGCCGCCGCCGCAGGACAACGGCTGGGGTGCTGGCGTGTGTACCCGGCCCCGGAACGCCTGAACGCGACCGAAATGAACAGCACTGTGGTGGGCGCGGCGACTTGCGCCTGCCGCGATTGAATCGGACGAACGGTTGGGTAGGGAACTAGGAGACTGAGACGTCCACGGCCTTTCTGTCGCTCCAGCCGAAGCAGATTGCTAACGGCGCGGCATTGGTCCTGTCTATCGTAAGGCTGCCCGGGTGTCTCTTGGTCCGTCCAAGGAACGATCCGATGTCGAACGGTGGGGGACGAAGAAGGAAGGCAAGCTTGAGTCCGTGGAAACCGAAGTAGTGGCCGTAGACGCCGTCGCGGGCGAGGGCAACGAGCTCAAGACCCGGTCTCTCCTGTCCTGTCGAGCTCACACCGTCGGAGATGTAGAGCCCCGCTGGCTCCCTGATCCGGCGGCGCACCGGTACAGGTACAGGTGATCACGATGCCCGGTACAGGCATTCACCCCCGGGTCCTCAAACTTTCAACCGTAAGGTCGATGGTGAGGGCCTGGAGAGCCTTCGGCCCAAACTCCGCGTTCAAGAGCTATGGCGTACGATTCCCTGGAACGTCTCTATCTAGATATGGTCTACTCGATCGCGTGGAAGAAAAGGCAAGTTGCATCAGCGAACTCATCGAGGTCCTGGAACGAACCAGGAAAGAGTGGGGGGCACGGCGGCTCTGGCATCGTGGCCTTGAGGATGAGGCCTACGAGCTGCAGCCCACTGCGTATCGCGAGGCAGAAGACTTCTCTGAAACGTCAGCATTCAATGTGTTCTGGGCGCAGGGGCGTGGCCTGGCTGAATTCTCCGAGATCGACTATCGGGATGAGTGGAGCTGGTATTTTGCGGCGCGACACTACGGAATTCCTACTCGCTTGTTGGATTGGTCTGCGAACGCGCTTGTTGCGCTGCTGTTTGCAGTGAAACTGCCCGATGGTAAGAAAGAATACGAATCTGAGAACGCCGCATTGTGGCTGCTGGATCCAACGGATTTCAACGAAAAGCTTCACGGGTCCGACTCGATCGTGGTCCCTTGCGAGAGTGCTGACGACAAGGCTTGGCTTCCGGGGGCTGAAGTGGACGACCAGGCCGAAGGCGGCAAGAATGGGATCCTGCCCGTTGCTCTCTACCCGTCTCAGACGAACGTCCGGCTAGTTGCACAAGCCGGGATGTTCACCGTTCACGGTCGAGCAAGAGATTCTCTGGACAGTGTATTTTCGTCGTCGGGGGTCAACGCTCGACGAGTCCAGATTCCTGGTGGTTCTAGGGGCCGCATCCTTGAGGAGCTTGGGCTCTTGGGTCTAGATCCCTGGTCTTTGTACCCCGAGGCACCCTACCTGGCCCAACGGCTTACATCATTCTACAGAGGGATTGCGAGTTCAGCCAACCCGAATGTTGTGGCTCGGGCTAAGTGATCCACGTCAGCTCGGCAGAACTGATCCGGTCCCAGCTCGCCTGAACTGACGTTCTGACGATCGAATCGGTGTCGATGGACATGTGGCCGGCGTACATCGGCGCGGTCCAGAACCACGTCGACGAGCCCGAGAAGAAGATCTGCTTCGACCGATTTCATGTGGCGAAGCACCTGGGTGACGCCGTGAACAAAGTGCGTACCGAGGAGACCGCCGAGCTTCGAGCGCTCGGCGATAGGACGCTCGTGGGGACTCGATTCCTGTGGCTGCAGAACCCGAAGAACATGAAGCGCACCAACAGAGTCCGCTTCTCCGCGCTGCGGAACTCGACGTTCCGGGTTGCCCGGCGTGGGCGATGAAGGAAGTGGCACGCGGTCTTTGGAACTACCGGGTTCGAGGCTGGGCGAGGCGCGGTTGGACGAAGCTCATCAACTGGATGTCCCGATCTCGTCTCAAGCCGATGGTGGCGAAAGCGAGGATGCTGCGAGAACACCTTTGGGGGATCACCAACGCCATCGTCTTGAGGGCCACGAATGCCCACCTCGAATCGACGAACGCCAAGATTCAGGCTCTCAAGAAGCGTGCGTGCGGCTACCGGAACCGAGACCGCTTCCGTCACGCGATCCTGTTCCATTGCGGAAAACTCGACCTACACCCGCGACTCGCGACCCACACGGTTTCCTGAAGCCCCCCAGAAATAGGCGATAGCAGACCGCATTTTGGCGCGTTACGGCGTGAGACAGTCGTCCTTGCAGACTCCGTGCTCACTCTCGGCGCCGAGGCGCACCCCATCCAACACTCCTCTGCACTTTCGGGCCCAATATTCCTCGTTTGTCTCTCCTGTAGGCAACTTGCGGTCCAATGAACAGAATTTCTTGCAGGTCCTTGGCTTGATTTGGTGTTGGACCAGGCATTCATTTGCGCACCCGTGCCTCCTGTCATCCATGCACATCCCGTACAGCCGCTCTTGGATGCGCGTCCTTGCTTTGTAGTGGGAATCACATCGGGCGACACACTGCCCAGCTGGATCTGTAGGGATCGGGGGCGAGCATGAGTCCTCGACCACGGATGCTAGCAATCCGGATGTTTTCGGGCTGCAGTTGTTGAGGACGCAACAACTCGCCACCTTTGAGACAATCGCGCAGCGTTGGTTGTCCTCCGTTATTTCACGGAGCCGCGTGAGGGTCGTTCTGACGTGTTCGATCGAACTGTCTCTGCCGCGCGCAATGGTCCGGATCTCCGTCTTTACAGTGTCAGGCGAGTCGATCGCGCAAGGGTCCGGTACGGACGTGGGGTCGTCCTCGCAGGATGGAACTAGCAGTCCGAGCAACGAACTGTACAGGATAACCCTCCACATCCGGCTGGAAATGGAAGCCGCCGCCGCGCAAATGCGAAGGCTGCAGCGTCCGTGTCTCTCAGCCACACGCACCATCCAGGGAACTGGCGAAGCTCGTGAGCAGCTTTTCGTCTACCTCAGCATTGATTCCGCATGTCGTGACTTTTGCAACGATTTGGCATTTCGCGGCCTCGTCCGGAATAGATTGGAACGCGATCGTTGCCTTGCTTGTGACCTCTGCGCCTCCTCCTACAGAAAAGACCTCTCGGAACTTCGCGGTGGCGTCACCGCTTACGCCGCCTTCCAACTCGATTGTGTCGAGGGCCTGCGCCACGCAAGGGTCTAGGGCGGCCTTCACTTGAGGGGTGATGGTTCCCTTGGGGTCCTTGCAGCTGACAACCATGGAAAGACAGGACATTAGCAACGCGATCCTGGGTAGTGGCACTCGGTCGAGGCTAGGCTAAGCCACAGCGCGAGGCAAGGTTGAACCGGTCTGGACCGGTGGCTTTCTCGGCGGCTGGCTGTTGACGCTTGAGCCCGATGCCGCCGCTGAGTGTAGACACGCCCGCGCAGCCTGATCCGAAGGCGTGTAGGGAGGGCCTGGCCGGGATCTTGGAGCGAAAGAAGAGTCGGAAGCGGTGGCCGCGACCGGTGGCCATGCTGATCCCGATACCGTCCCGAACTGAGACAGCGGTCGCGGGGCCGGTCGCCGCACATTCGACGCTCCCTTAAGAGGGCGTCCAAGCGAGCGTTGTCCATGGGGCGAACCGTTCTTTCCGTGTTTCACGGCCGCACCGCGCGTAGGGAATGCTTCGTACTCCTCAACCCATCACCGCGCTACCAGGCCACCCGACAGCCGGTACCGCAGGTGAGAACGGACGGTGCTTGACGAACCTCCCGATTGACGCCTGAAACCGAACGCCGCGGCCCGCGGCCAAGGCATCCGAGACTCTGGTATCACCGAGACTCTTTGCCGCCCCCGAACGCCACCCGACGCAGCTCATCCGTCCCGGCGAGAGCCTCGTGAGCTCGTCGATTATATTGTGTCCATAATGGCTGGTGTCATCGCTTCCCGGACGCTCGATGGAACCATCAAGAACGAGTGGCAGGTCCATTCCATCTACGACGTCCTCGAAGCCGTCCGCGAACAACCAGCCCTCTTCATCGGGTCCCCGAACGTCACCATGCTGGAAGGCTTCCTTTCCGGCTTCCGTGCCTCGTGCGACGCGTTCGAGAATCCGCTGGACGAACCCAACCCAGACTTCCGAGGTTTCCACAGTTTCGTCGCACGTCGCCTAGGCCGCCCTTCCTCCGAACTCCACTGGAGAGCTCTGCTACTCGAACAACACGGAGACGAATCCGCGGCGTTCGATGCGTTCTTCGAGCTGGTGGACGCCTTCCGCGGAGAGGCGAGCTAACCCCGTGGGCGCGTCCCTCCGCACCTCGGCGTGCTGTCTGCTCCTGCTGTGCAGCTGCGGCCCCGAACCCGCACCGGACCGCCTCGGTACCTTCGCCTACGCGAAAGCGCGGAAGGTCTTGGTTGGCAACAGCCTCACCGACCTGCACGGAGCCATCACAGCAGAGGACGGTGAGGTCGAGCACGCGTTGTGGAGCGCGGACGGAGCGTTCCTGCTCGCCACGATGCGCTGGTCCGCGGTGCGCCTCGACGAGGCAGGGTTGGTCGAGGTGATCGGCGGCCTCACCTGCTATGGCTCGTCGCGGTTGTCGAACGCACGGGTCGAGGGAGACCTGCTGCTCTACGAGGACCATGGCTACGAGCCGGTTGGCTCGAACGGCGACAGAACCACATGCTCGAACGTCATCGACATCCCCTCGGGCGAGCGGTTGAGGTCGGGCCGAGGCATCGGCGGAACCAGCGACGGCACTCGGCTCTTCCTGGCATGCTCGCAGTCCGCAGTGGTCAAGCGAGCAATCTTGCTGGACCTGCGCACCGACGAGCAGCTCTGGCAAGCCGAGTTCGAAACCTGCCCAGTCCTCTCCCCAGGCGGTGTCCACATCGCCTTCGTCCGCGACGGACAGTTCGTCGTTCAGCCCGCAGACCTATCCGAGTCGCTTGTTCGGACCCTGCCCGGAGCACGAGAGGTCCTTTGGAGCCCAGCCGGGAACGCGCTCCTCGCCCAAGGCGACGCCCTCCGGCTGCTCGACGTCGAAGCCGACCGCACTCTGCAAGTCGGCGATGAACTGTGGGGCGCAAGGTGGGCCTCTTCGTCCTCGCACTTCCTCGCGGCCGAGCTCTGCGATGACGGAGCCCAGCAGACGTCTCGACTTCGCGTGTTCGAGTACGACGGCCAAGTCCAGCAGCGATGGGCGACCGAGTGCGGAGCGTGGGAGCAACCAGACCTCTCCCCCGACGGCTCTGCGATCCTCGCGACCGACGGCGAACGCGTCCATTGGATCGACGAATCCGGCGCGCGCGTTGTCGACGTCGGCCTCTCCCCCCGCTGGCGACCCGCACCCCGGTGACCTGTACCTCCGCCCGCTTTTCTTTCGCCAGCCAGCCCCTACCGCGCACTACCTTCCTCGCCAGATGCCGTTGCGCCTTCACGAGATGAGGATGAGCGCGCTCCAGCTCCCGAGGTTGGGCTGCAACGGAGCGAAGTCCTCCCACCCCGGACAATGCCGCGACTGAGACACCTGTGGCCTTGGTCAAGGTTGCGCTTCCGACGACGATTGCCGACCATCCGTCCGTGACCCCGACACCCTAGCTAGATCACCATCCAGCTCTCGCCCTCCGCTTCGACGAACTTCACCAGCGGACCTACCTTCCCGTTCGACGCGACGAACTCCTCGTCAGAGATCGCGACAGCGCCCGTGCTACTTCGAAAGCCCTTGCCCCTAACCCTGTTGCCCTGCGGGAGAGTGATCTGCGTGTTCCTTTCGCTTGTCTGAGGAAGCGCGACTCTCTGTGCGCTCGCTTCGCCGCGATGTTTGGATGCCTCGTCGTAGACGGCCGCCGCACCACGCAGTGTTCGTTGAGATGTCGTGACCCGCCCACCGCTCCGGTTTGCGCCAAAAAGAACCGGGGTGCCTCCGGGCCTTGTTCCGACGGCGTACACGCTTTCGATGTGGTCGTAGGGCTGGGCAGAGCCCGCGTACGCGTATTGCCTGTGGAGGGTCATGAACCGAGCTAAAGAGCGACGGTGCTGCTCTGTCGCCCAAGAGTAGGCAGCCATCTGCTGCTGCCAGGCCTGGTGTGTCGCCCACCGCTCGTATGCTGCCCGGTAGGCCATCATCTGCAGCTGCTGTTGATGGTACAGCGCAGCGTAGTACTGCTGCTGTTGCATGCCATGGTAGGTGTAGGCAGCCCTCGCCTCACGGAGTAGTGTGTTTGTGCGCGCGGGGGAGACGTTTATTGTGCCACCGTCGATGGTCGGCAACGAAGCTGACCAATTGCTGCTTGGAAGCGTTGGGGAAAAAGCGAATGCGGCAAGGGACGAGCATCCGACGATGAAGTTTCTTCGCGAGTTCTGCGACATCTTACTCTCGGGTTCGGTAAATCGACAGGTCGTCGAAACACGCTTCCTCGTCTTGGTCGTTGATGACACAGATGACGAGTTCGCGTTTCGGTGTTCGAGCTAGATAGTATTCGGAGTGCTGCTCGAGCTTCCACCTGCCGACGCGGGTGCCCCGCTTCAGGTTCATGTCAGCTTGCAGATAGAACCCCGAGGTCGCGATGTGCTTGAGGCCGGAGTCATCGCCGATGGTGAATATCTCGCCGTTGAGGACGTAGTTGATCTCTCCTCCGGTGAGGTTGTAGAGAGTGACGGTCTTGGGTTCTCCGGAAGACGAAGGCCCGGCGGAGTCCGGTTCTTCGGGGCCAGAACTCCGGTATGTTGATTCGCCAGTTCTTTCGAGTGCTCCCTCGCGAACGAGCTTCCTGAGCACGCGCTGTGCCTGCCTTGAGATGGCCGCGTCGAGCACCGCCGTATCCCCCGCAAGAATCGCTCCTGCCTCCGCGAGCCGTTGCTTCAGCTTGGTCGTCTTGATCGTAATCGGACCGATCTCGACACGTAGGGTGTCCTTGATGATGTCAGCGTCGAGAACGCTTTTTCCGTTGTGTTTGATCGTGACCTTTCCGGGCTTGAGCCGAAGTGGACGCTTGCCGGTCACTGTCGGGACAACCTCATTTCTGAACCACTTGCCAAGCCCCGCTCTCGCCTCGGTCGGGGACAGCAACCCCACACAGAGGATCGCGCCGGCGGCACCAATGTTCAACGCGGACATTACGTGCTGAGCTCGCTGACGCGTTTTGGAAGTTGGTCGGGAGATGTTCTTCATGGGATCCGTTCTGGGGCCGTGGCTTTGCTGGGATTCTCGAGCGGTGTCCTGCGACGTGGCCCGGTGCCGTCGACTACTCTGTCGGGCGGTAGCCGAGGTTGCTGCGAAGTCTGGGCGTGCGGCACACCCGAGGTATCAGTGGCGCCCAGGCGGCGAACCGTCACGCCGGCGGCGAAGATTCCACAGTCGGCCGTAAGAACGATGTTCCGTCGCCTGAACCAGACGCTGTAGAGCCTGCTCGCAGTCGAAGTGCGTCACGTGAGCCGCAAGACACCACGCCCCTTGGCCGCAATCGGCCCTTTAGCACCCTTCCCACCAAGGCACCCGACGAGACTCTGGTATCAACGGAAGTCGGGCCGCCGTTGGAAGGGCACTCGGCGCACGCGTCATAGTCCCTCCTCGCGCAAGCATTCGCCCCCGACGGATCGCCCAGCGGCGAACCCATCCAAGTGAGCCCCGCCGAGCACGTCGTCATCGTGCGCCCCAACATCGCCACCGACGCCCAGGGCAACTTCATCGCCGCCTGGACCACCGAAGACCTGTCTCTTATACACATCTGACGCTGCCGACGAGCGAGCTAG